>ERZ887830.694-NODE-694-length-20662-cov-56.969476_pt1 | contig 20662 bp, 23 predicted proteins | sample MGYA00521101_ERZ887830 | MGnify/ENA primary metagenome ERZ887830 (study PRJEB32303, sample SAMEA104408592) | aquatic metagenome | biome: Marine water; feature: Pelagic; material: water | place: Baltic Sea | collected 2014-06-05T16:38:00 | depth 1,762 m ... | reverse complement strand
TGGAATAACCATGAGATACAATTTTGGAAATTAGGGTGTTTGCATTACATTTAAACAAAATTGAAAGATGAATATTCCACAGGATTTAAAATATACTCAAGACCACGAATGGGTTCGCATTGAAGGGGACGAAGCAACAGTTGGTATTACCGATTTTGCACAAGGCGAGTTGGGAGACATTGTTTACGTTGAGGTTGAAACCATAGGTGAATCGCTAGATAAGGAAGCGGTTTTTGGAACGGTTGAGGCAGTTAAAACAGTTTCCGATTTGTTTTTGCCACTTACGGGTGAAATCACGGCTTTTAACGAAGACCTTGAGGACACTCCAGAACTGGTAAACGACGACCCTTATGACCAAGGATGGATTATAAAAATGAAAATCAGCGACCTCTCTCAGTTAGAAGCCCTGCTCACACACGAGGGATACCAAGCTGTTATTTCGTAATTTAAGTAGCCTTTAATTTTTATTTACTATACTTATATTAAAATCATTATTTTAGCTTCTCAATAAACGTTTCAAATGCAACCGAAAAAAAATCCTAATGCTGATTTAAGAAAGAATGCCAAGCTATATTTTGCCATTGGTCTTTGTTCAGTACTCTTTATTTCCTGGCAAGCAATCGAATGGAAAACCTACGATAAATCCTTGTATGGCTATGAGGCACTAAATGTAGATGATGACGATGATGAACTTGTTCCACTTACCGAGCAAATCAAAACACCGCCGCCACCGCCGCCACCGCCAGCACCAGAAATTATTGAGGTAGTTGAAGATGAGGAAGAAGTAGAGGAAACGGTTATTGAATCTACAGAAACCACACAAGAAGAAATTATTGAGGAAGTTGAAGTGATGGAAGAAGATTTGGACGTTGATGTTCCCTTTGCCATTATTGAAGACGTACCCTTGTTTCCCGGTTGTGAGCGCGTAAAAAAATCTGAACGCAGAAAATGCTTCCAAGAGAAGATACAGCGACATATTGCCAAGAACTTCCGCTACCCTGAAATTGCCCAAGAAATGGGTATTCAAGGACGTGTATATGTTCAGTTTATTATTGGCAAAGATGGCAGCATCACAGGCATCAGAACCCGTGGACCAGACAAGAATTTAGAGAAAGAAGCCAATCGTATTATTGCCAAGCTTCCAACCATGACACCAGGAAAACAACGCGGACGGCCTGTTCGGGTTCCCTTTAGTATTCCCATCACGTTTAGGTTACAATAACAACAACCCGGCATTAGCCGGGTTTTTTTTGGCAAAATTTTTGTAGGTTTGATAACCGAATCTTAATACCTACGTTATGGACCCTAAAAAAAATCCTAAAGCTGATTTAGCTAAAAACAGCGCCCTATACTTTGCTATAGGCCTTTGTCTTGTTTTGTTTTTGTCTTGGAAACTGGTCGAGCATAAGACCTACGAAAAGTCATCCATAGATATTGGAATGTTGACCGTAAATGAAGATGAAATTGAAGACGTACCATTGACTGAACAATTGAAGACGCCCCCACCGCCCCCACCGCCAGCTGTAGTAACACAAGTCTTGGAGGTTGTAAAAGATGAAGAAGATGTAGAAGAAACGGTTATTGAATCTACAGAAACGACCCAAGAGGAAATCATTGAAGACGTAGAAGTAATGGAGGAGGAAGTTGAAGCAGACGTCCCCTTTGCCATTATTGAAGACGTCCCCTTATTTCCGGGCTGTGAACGTGTCAAAAAATCTGAACGTAGAAAATGTTTTCAAGAGAAGTTGGACAAGCATGTGATTAAAAATTTCCGCTATCCAGAAATTGCTCAAGAAATGGGTATTCAAGGACGTGTTTTTGTCACTTTTATAATTGATAAAGACGGCACCATAACTGGGATTAGGACTAGAGGTCCTGACAAAAACCTAGAGAAAGAAGCCGCACGTATTATAGGCAAACTTCCAACCATGACACCTGGTAAACAACGCGGGCGTGCAGTTCGCGTGCCTTTTAGTTATCCTATAAACTTTCGTTTACAACAATAAAACAACTGCGTTCTTTTGTGAAGATTGCGTTGCGTAAGCTGCTTTTCTACAGTATCTTTGCAAACGCAATTGCGCACATTATATGTTAGTTAACACCCAAAAAACTTCTGCGTTGTCTCTTTTTGTGACCGATTTTCTGTTGCTTACCAAATCGCGGCTAAGCCTTACAGTTGTTTTCTCTTCTATTGCGGGTTATTTACTAGCAGCGCAAGTGCCATCGGCTTGGCATATTTTTTTGCTCTCCACAGGTGGTTATGGCTTGGCAGGCGCATCCAATGCATTTAATCAAATCATTGAAAAAGACATTGACGCCAAAATGAAGCGGACGCAAAACCGTCCCATTCCCACGGGGCGCATGTCAACACAAACCGCATTTACCATTGCCGCCACTTTACTAATCATCGGTTTGGTGATTCTTTATGGCTTTAATCCAAAAACAGCCATGTTCGGTGCCATTTCGGTTTTTCTGTACTGCTGTGCCTATACACCGCTGAAGACCATCACCCCGCTTTCTGTATTTGTGGGTGCCATTCCGGGTGCCATTCCTTTTATGTTGGGTTGGGTTTCAGTTACAGGAAGTTTTGGTATAGAGCCGGGTATCTTGTTTATGATTCAATTCTTTTGGCAGTTTCCACACTTTTGGGCCATTGGTTGGTTGATGCATGAAGATTATCAACGTGCCAGCATCAACATGTTGCCCACAGGAAAGCGCGATCGCGCTACCGCACTTCAAGTTATTTTATACACACTATGGACTATAGTGGTATCTGTTTTTCCAGTATTGGGATTGAGTGGCACATTGACCCTGACAATTCCCGCTGCCATAGTGGTAGGCATTATGGGCTTGATATTTTTGTGGTATGGTATCTTACTGTACAGAAATCAATCTGAATCAAGCGCTAAAAAATTAATGATTGTTAGCATAATATACATTATGTCGATACAATGGATTTACGTAATAGATAAATTTATATAAATGAGTTTTCATCCTTCTTTAACAACACCCCTGTCTAAAGCAAAAAAAATGATGTTGTGGTTTGCCATGATTAGCATGACCATGATGTTTGCTGGCCTCACAAGTGCTTATGTCGTAAGCAAGGCACGCCCAGATTGGCTAGATAATTTTACGCTTCCAGCGGCTTTTCACTTCAGCACATTGGTGATTTTAATAAGCGGTATCACCTTTTGGATGGCGTTTAAAAACCTTAAAGCAGGCAATTCGCCTGCGGTCACGCGCTACACGCTTATTACGCTTTTACTGGCCGTTATTTTTTCTATCAGCCAATGGATTGGGTTTAGTGATGTAGTAGCAGATGGGTACTATTTTACAGGTTCGGAGAGTACGGTAACCACCTCGTTTTTATACGTATTGGTTTTAACGCACTTTGCCCACCTTATCGGAGGAATTGTTGTTTTAATCATTGTACTTCTTCGTCATCTTAAAGGTATTTATTTAGATGCCCCACTCGGTTTTGTGCTTGCACATACCTTCTGGCATTTCTTAGGTTTTTTATGGCTCTATTTATTTGTATTCTTATACTTTTTAAGATAAACTTTAATGCGTAATTTTGTAATCAATTTAACCAATAACCACTCATGGAAGCAACAACAGACATAGTAGAAAACGAAAGTGTTTGGGGCGGTGGCAATAAACCCCTAAACGCATCATATGGAAAAATGATGATGTGGTTTTTCATCGTTTCCGATGCGCTTACCTTTTCAGGATTTTTGGTCGCTTATGGCTTTTCTCGTTTCAAAAATATTGACTCATGGCCCATTGCAGATGAGGTGTTTTATCACTTTCCGTTCTTACACGGTATAGATGCACCGATGTATTATGTGGCGCTAATGACCTTTATCCTCATCTTTTCATCTGTAACCATGGTACTCGCTGTAGATGCGGGACATAAAATGCAGAAAACCAAGGTGGCCATCTATATGTTGCTGACCATTATTGGCGGTGCTATTTTTGTTGGCTCTCAAGCGTGGGAGTGGAAAAACTTTATTCAGGGGGAGTATGGTGCTGTCGAAACAAAAGGCGGTCAAATACTACAGTTTGTAACTGCTGACTCTGGTGAACGCGTTGCGTTGGAATCATTTGCAAGTACGCTACCAACCGACCGCTCTCAGCACACTGGAGACGAGGGAATCTGGTTTGTCAGTGAACCTTCACTACCTACCTATAGTCTTGCCGAAGTTCAAGAGGGCTTTTTGGCTAATCCAAACTTGCTAATCAAAACAGAAATGATTGACGCTGCAACCGGACATAAAATTGTTTTAGATCGCGCGGCATCAGAGGCAAAAATTGCACAAGCCATGTACGTTGTTGAAGGCGCTAACCTTGTTCGAAACGAATATGGAAATCGTCTCTTTGCCGATTTCTTTTTCTTTATAACAGGTTTCCACGGCTTTCACGTATTTTCAGGTGTGGTGATCAACTGCATTATTTTCTTTAATGTATTGTTGGGCACCTATGACCGCAGAGGGCACTATGAAATGGTTGAAAAAGTAGGCTTGTATTGGCACTTTGTAGACCTCGTTTGGGTATTTGTATTCACATTCTTTTATTTGGTATAACATGGCACATAAACTTTCTATTTTTCGTGGACTCGTAACTTTCAAGTCCAATATTCAAAAAATTTGGGGCGTACTTGTTTTTCTATCTATTGTAACAGCAATAGAGGTTGCACTAGGTATCATCAAGCCTTCGGTTTTACTAACGCCTGTTTTGGGCATGAAAGGATTGAACTGGATTTTTATCATCCTTACTTTGGTAAAAGCCTATTATATTGCTTGGGACTTTATGCACTTAAGAGATGAAAAACGCAGCTTTACTTCATCCATTGTATTGCCGCTGCTTATTCTTATTCCCTATCTAATGTTTATTCTACTTGTTGAGGCTGACTATATTTATAACGTCATGTTAGACGGTTTTGTTAGTTGGAATTTCTAAACAAGTCATGAAAAAATATATCGTTCTTGCCATTCTATTTGTTTTTCCGCTGGCGGTATATTTATTTTTTGCGTCTGGTGTCAATCACTTTGCCAAACTCCCTGTGCTCACACAAGACATTGAAGAAGTAGCACAGTATTCTGAATATCAATTTAAGGATCGCATTAGTATCTTGGCTTTTTTTGGCAACAACCTTGAAGACAAAAAGACGTTGGCGTTGAATCTAAATCAGATGATTTACAAACGATTCTACCAGTTTACCGATTTTCAGTTTTTGATTGCATTGCCCGCAGGTACTGAAGCAGCAGCCGAACAGCTCAAAACCGAAATCGCTGGTGTCACTGGAACCGATATGTCGCGCTGGAATGTACTGTTCTTGCCTGATGATCAATTGCAAGGCTTGTTTGGAAGTCTATACTTGCCGCTGAGTCTTGATCAAAACCTTTCAAGCCCATATGTGTTTATCGTGGATCGCGATGGTAATTTACGCGGCCGTGACGATGACGATTTTGTTGGCTACGACGCTCGTTCTGCAGCAGACATCAACAACAACATGGTGGACGACGTTAAGGTCATACTCGCCGAATACAGATTGGCGTTAAAAAAATACAATCAAACACGTAAACGCTAGCTCATGCGTCGTTACTCTTATATAGTTGTTGCTTTTATTATTTTAATTTTTGGGATAATTGTGGTACCCCGAATCGTTACCCGCATTCAAGAAGCTGACCGTGTAGACACCACAAGACTCAGCGCTCAAATGCCCCTTGCATTTATTGAGCTCAATGGCGAAGCAAAACGCGTTCCAGATTTTGTGTTTACCAATCAAGATAACAGGCTTATTTCAAACGAAGACTACCTAGGTAAGGTTTATGTCGTTGAGTTTTTCTTTACTACTTGCCCTACCATTTGTCCTATCATGAATACCAATATGAAGCGTTTGGAAAATGCGTTTGGCAACCGTGATGATTTTGGTATTGCCTCTTTTACCATAGACCCTGAAAAAGACACGCCCGCACAATTGAAAAAATATGCCGAAAACCTTGACGTGTTTAGTCAAAACTGGCATTTTCTTACGGGCAACATCGAAAATATTTACGATTTAGCAAACAAAGGTTTTAATATTTTTGCTGGAATTAACCCTGCTGTTGCGGGTGGGTTTGAGCACCAAGGCTACTTTGCCCTTGTGGATAAAAATGGCTACCTTCGTTCGAGAACAGATCAATTTGGCAATCCTATTGTCTATTATTTAGGCATTTCCGAGGATGAGATTGAAGTGCAAGGCACAGATATGCTACTTGAAGACGTTCGAAAATTGCTAGAAAATGAATAAGAAAATAAATAAAACCTATAATGCGGTTATTATTATTGTATCGATCTTGATACCAATAATTGTTGCCGTTTTGTCAAGGGTACGTATACCCAACATAGCCTCCCTAGACATGTTACCACCCATCTATGCTATCATTAATGGCGCCACTGCCATATTGTTAGTTGTTGCTGTTATGCAAATTAAGCGTGGGAATAAAAGGAAACACCAAATATTGATGAAAATCAATATAATGTTGTCGTTCCTTTTTTTGATTATGTACATTGCTTATCACGTTACTTCTGATATGGCTATATATGGAGGAGTAGGCATAAGCCGTAGCATCTATTACTTTATTTTGGCATCCCATATTATACTTTCAGGTATACTGGTTCCGTTGGTGCTATTTACCTACAAGCACGCTGCTGTGGGTCAATATGACAAGCACAGAAAGTTAGCAAAAATCACATTCCCCATTTGGTTCTATGTGGCCGTTACGGGTGTTGTTGTTTACCTTATGATTTCTCCTTATTACAATTAATATGGACGTGCTGTTAAGCTTGTATACAAACTTGGCAAATGTACAATGCGCCATGTGCAGGGCGGTCTTGGAGACTGGCGCAGATGCTGAAACTGCGAAAAGCCTCAACGATGGGATTGTCTACCTTATGGTAGTGCCTTATATCTTGGTTGGTATTGTAGGCTACTTCGTTTATCAGCAGCTGAACAAAAAGTAATATTTTTGTAACATAAATTGCTCTCCCTCGTTATACGAAACAGGGAATATACGCCAATGCCTATTTTACTATGATAGAAATTAAAGAATTGCACAAGTCCTATTCCATGGGAAAAAGCACCTTACACGTTTTAAAGGGTATAAACTTTAATGTAGCTGAGGGTGAGATGGTTGCCATTATGGGCTCTTCGGGTTCTGGGAAGTCTACATTGCTCAATATCTTAGGGATGTTGGATGTTGCAAATGAGGGCACTTATAACCTTGATGGAAAGCTCATCAAAGACCTAGACGAAACCAAGGCGGCTATCTATAGAAACAAGTTTCTGGGCTTTGTTTTTCAATCTTTCAACCTGATATCTTATAAGACGGCACTGGAGAACGTCATGCTGCCCTTGTATTACCAAAGAATATCAAGAAAAGAACGCCAAAAAAGCGCTCAAAAATATTTGGAAGATGTTGGTCTTGGCCCTTGGGCAAGCCATCATCCTAATGAATTATCTGGAGGTCAAAAACAACGTGTGGCCATTGCCCGCGCTTTGGTTTCAGAACCCAAAGTCTTGTTGGCCGATGAGCCTACTGGTGCCCTAGATACCAAGACTTCTTATGAGCTTATGGATCTACTTCAAAAAATCAATGAAGCAGGAAAAACCTTGTTGATTGTCACTCACGAACAAGACATAGCCAACATGTGTAAACGAATTGTACATCTGCGTGATGGACTTATTGTAGAGGATAAAAAAATCAACCAAGTCAAAGCGAGTCAGTATGTGGAGTAGAGACCGTTGGCAAGAAATGTTTTATACGCTGCGCAAGAATAAATTGCGCACAACCTTATCGGGCTTCACCGTAGCCTTGGGTATATTTATTTTTGTTGTCCTCTTTGGTTTTGGGAATGGGCTTAAAAACTCATTTGAACAGTTTTTTGTGGACGACTCAACTAATTCAATTTGGCTTTATCCCGGAAAAACAGAAAAGCCATACCGAGGCTATAAGACTAAGCGACGCATCATTTTTAAGAATGATGACTTGGCAGATATCAAGCAAAACTTTTCCTTTTTTATTGATTATATCACACCTAGAATTTCTAGAGGTGCATTGGTGAAATATGCAAAGGAAAGTAACAATTACACCATTAGGGCTGTGGCACCCGGACACCAATTTGCAGAAAAAACCATGGTTACTGATGGGCGTTATATCAACGAACGAGATGTAAAAGAAAAAACCAAGTATGCTACCATTGGTAGACTAGTAGAGAAAGATTTGTTTGGCAATAAGCCAGCACTTGGAAAAAACATCAATGTTGGCGGCATATCATTTAAGGTCATAGGCGTGTTTAAAGACGCAGGCGGAGATAACGAAGAACGCCTAATATATATTCCATACACCACACGGCAGCAAATAGAAAAAAGCAACGATAGGGTAGACCAAATTATGGTTGCTTTTAGACCGGAACTTGGATATGCTGGTGCTATGGCTTTTGAGAAAAAACTCAATACGTTTATGCGCAAAAAACACAATATTGCCCCATCTGACAGGGGTGGCATTTACGTTCGAAATGTTGCGGATGAATTTAGACAAACCCAAAACATAGGTTCCGTACTGCAGTGGGTTGTCTTTTTTATTGGTATAGGTACGTTATTGGCGGGTATTATTGGCATTTCAAACATCATGGTTTTTGTGGTTAAAGAGCGCACCAAGGAGTTGGGTATTCGCAAAGCCATTGGTGCAACGCCCAAGTCTATTGTTGGTATGATACTCCAGGAGTCTGTTTTTATTACAGCAATCGCTGGTTACGCCGGTCTACTAGCAGGGGTTGGTACCTTGGCACTTATTGGCGACACATTAAAAGATTATTTTATTACCAACCCATATATAGATACCAATGAAGCCATTGGTGCAACTGTGATACTGGTTATTTTCGGTGCTATTGCCGGGTATATTCCAGCGCGGCGCGCAGCTAAAATTAAACCCATCATTGCTTTAAGAGACGAATAATGTTGAGAACTCTATTTGATCGTGATACTTGGCAAGAAATTTTTGGATCTATCCAAAAAAACAAATTGCGCACGGTGGTAACTGTGATAGGTGTTTTGTGGGGAATTTTTATTTACATCACCCTATCGGGTGCTTCAAAAGGTTTGGATAATGGTTTTGAGCGTGAATTTGAAGAGGTGGCCATCAATAGCTTGTTTGTATGGGCACAAAACACCAGCATCCCTTATGACGGTTTCCGAACAGGAAGAAGAATGCAGTTAAAACTCGATGACGAGGTATTTTTGAATAAGCGTATTCCACAATTGCAATATATTGCTCCACGCATTGCTCGTGGTGCTTTTGGCGGTTCGGGCTCTGCTGTTAAGCGCAAAGGAAAAAGTGGCTCTTATGCCATCTACGGTGACTTTCCCATTTTGGTTAAAATTGCCACCAAAGACATTTATGATGGAGGACGTTTTATTAATCAGTCCGATATTGATTATCAACGGAAGGTATGCGTTATTGGAGAGCGTACACAAGAGGAACTTTTTGAAGCTAAGGAAGATCCAATAGGCGCATTCATAGAAATTGACGGCATGTATTTTAAAGTCGTGGGTGTGCATAAGTATACCCCTGGCGGCGGATTTGAAAGCGACAGCGATATTTTTATTCCTTTTACAACGTTTAAGCTATTGTATAACACGGGCGATAGGGTCAGCTGGTTTGCCATGGCAGCCTATGACGATGCCGATGTAATTGCTGTTGAGGCAGATATTAAAGCCGCATTGCGAGTAAAACACCGTGTACATCCAGATGACGAACGTGCTTTTGGGAGTTTTAATTTGGGAGAGATTTTCAATAAAGTCAAAGGATTTTCAAACGGCATGTATGTCTTGTCATTGATTGTGGGAATTGCTACTATTTTGGCAGGTGTTATAGGCATTGGAAACATCTTATTAATTTCGGTACGAGAACGCACCAAGGAGTTGGGTATTCGCCGTGCATTGGGCGCTACGCCTGGAGAAGTACGGTCACAGATCATCATTGAGTCTGTGTTCCTTACACTCATTGCAGGTATTGTCGGGATTATATTGGGTGCTTTTGTGCTAGCGCTTCTTGGTTATGCATTCAAAGACCCACTGATTCCTTTTGTTAATCCAACAGTACCCATTAAATTTATTTTAGGCGCACTTGTATTGATGGTCGGATTAGGTACCCTAATTGGACTTATCCCAGCACAACGCGCCGTTAGTATTAAACCCATAGACGCATTAAGAGAAGAATAATAAACCCTTTTATCATGAAAATAATCAAATATCTTATCATCGCATTTCTTGTTTTTGGAGTGCTTTTTTCCGCAGCATATTTTGCAAAAACCAATAGTAAATCTTCTTTAACCTACGAGACAGAAAAGCTGTTTAAAACCACCATTGAAAAAGAAACAGTCATCACAGGAAAAATTATTCCCGAAGATGAGGTAGAAGTGAAGCCACAAATCGGCGGGATTATTGACCGCATCTTTGTTAAGGAAGGAGACAAGGTTACTACGGGTGATCTGATTGCACGCATAAAAGTAGTGCCCAACGAACAAAACTTAAATGCCGCTAGAGGCCGTCTTAAAAAGGCCCAAATTGCCTTGGAAACACGCGCCAAAGATTTTGCCCGCAATAAAAAACTATATGATAAAGGGATCATTGCCAATGCAGAATTTATCGGGATTGAGTTGCAATATAACCAAGCCAAGCAGGACGTGCTAAACGCCAAGAGCGATTTACAAATTATTCGCGAAGGCTCTATCGGAGGTTCAAGTGCAGCCAACACAGATATTAGGGCAACGGTGCCTGGAACAGTGCTTGAAATACCAGTAAAAGCAGGAGATCAAGTAATTGAATCTAACAGCTTTAATTCGGGGACTACTATTGCTGCCATTGCAGATTTGTCAAAAATGATTTTTGAAGGTAAAGTAGATGAGGCGGAGGTTGCTTCTCTTCGTTTGGGCACTACGCTTATGGTTAGCCTTGGCGCAGTTGAAGACCAAGAGCTCGAAGCAGTTTTAAAATTTATTGCGCCTAAGGGTACGGAAGAACAAGGAGCCGTTCAATTTAAAATTGAAGCAGATATGTTGCTCGATGATAGTATAGTAGTGCGTGCAGGCTACAGTGCAAACGCTTCCATTGTTTTAGAGCGCAAGGAAGATGTATTGGCACTTCGCGAAGCACTCATACAGTTTGACCGCAAGACACAAGAGCCTTATGTCCAAATCATGACAGGCGATCAAAAGTTTGAACGCAAAGACGTGAAGCTCGGCATCTCTGATGGTGAAAATGTTGAAATACTAGAAGGCGTTGAAGAAGAAGATGCAGTTAAAGTATGGAACCGCACAGAGGAGTTAAAGGATGAAAATAAAAACACAGATAACGATGAAGATGATGCCTAAATACTTATCCATACTGTGTTTTACATTGTTTGCTTTTAGCTATGGGCAGCAATCAGTGCCATGGACATTGGAAGCAGCCGTAGAACACGCTGTTAAAAACAACCTACAAATCCGAGCAGCTTACTTGGATGTAATAGACGCAGAAACCTATAAAAGCCAAGCCATTGGTAACTTTTTGCCTTCGTTGAATTTGTCTGCTGGTCATTCGTGGAATATTGGTTTAAACCGAAACCTGACAACAAACTTGTTGGAAGATTTGACCAATCAATTTTCAAGTGGCGGTCTGGACATGAGTTTAGTTATCTACAACGGAAGGCGTAATGTTTACCAGCTTATGAGTGCTAATTTGGGCGTCTTGGCTAGGCAATATCAGCTTGAAGACATGAAGGAAGACGTTATGCTCTTGGTGGTAAACAGCTTTTTACAAGTGCTGTTCAGTAAGGAAAATTTAGCCGTACAAAACAACCTGCTTGAAGTTGCCAAGACAGAACTTTCACAAACCGAAACCCTTGTGGACGCAGGTGTATTACCTAAAGGTGAACTGTTTGAATTACAAGCCACTGTAGCTTCTCAAGAGCAGCAGGCGGTAGCGGCATCTAACAATTATGAGATTGCACGTATTTCCTTAGCCCAGCTATTATTGATCGACGATTATAAAAACTTTTCCATTGCCGAGACCAATTACGACATGGTTGCGGCTACGATTTTAGATAAATCTCCAAAGGAGTTGTTTCAAAAAGCCTTGGAATCTAGGAATGATATTATGTTGGCAAAAACAAATGTTGAAATTGCCCAGACAAATCTCAAGACAGCTAAATCGGCCTATCAACCGACATTGACAGGTTATTATGGATACAGCTCACGTATTTCTTACGGAGATAGATTGATTGCTACAGGTACTTATTCTGCATATCCTATTGGTGTAGTTTCAGGGTCAGGAGAGGTGGTGCTTGCACCTAGAGCAGATACTGAAGTAGCCAAGTATTTACCACTCGGCGAACAATGGAAACAAAACGACGGTCATAATTTTGGCGTTAATTTGAGAATTCCCATTCTAAATGGATTGGCAGTGAAGAACAATGTGCGCCGTAACAAGGTGAGTGTGGAACGCTCAAATACGTTGTTGTCTCAGCAAAAGCAAGACTTAGAGCGCACCATTCAACAGTCATATGCCGATGCCAAAGGAGCCATTATTGCCTATGAAGCAGCACAAAAAACTACCCTTGCTAGAAAACAAGCTTATGAATATGCGCAAAACCGTTTTAGTAATGGCGCTGCTACATCTTTGGCCTTTTCTCAAGCAAAGCAACGTTATGACGCTGCAGTAGCTGCCGAACTTCAGGCAAAATTTGATGCTATTTTCAAGATTAAAGTTTTAGAGTTTTACTTTGGCATACCGCTAACGCTCTAAAGTAGTATTTTTGCCTTGTGGCAAACATCTTACATATCGAAACTTCCACAGAACAGTGTGGGGTAGCCCTTGCTCAAAACGCCAATATTCTTGGTAGTAGAGAAGTGCTGGAAAACGGTTTTACACACGCCAAACAATTACATACATTAATCGACGAAGTCTTATCTGAATGTGGGCTTTCACCAGATCAATTAGATGCCGTTGCCGTTAGCGAAGGCCCGGGTTCTTTCACCGGTTTGCGCATAGGCTGCGTTGCAGCCAAAGGCCTCTGTTTTGCCCTCGATATTCCGCTTATCACACTTCCTACGCTGCAAATTTTAGCAGCACCACAATCGAAAAATAGCAAGGTGGTGTCATTACTTGATGCTCGCAGAGATGAAGTTTATGCCGCTGTTTATGACAAAGGAGGTGCATTGAAAACAGAAACCCATGCCCATATTTTAACAGCAAGTTCATTTGCTGATTTGGCAGCCGAGCAGGTTTCTTTTGTGGGTACTGGCGCCGAAAAAACCAAAGACCTACTGCCTTCAAACCCCAATTGGAAGTTTGTGTCAAGCCATCCATCTGCTACGGCAATGCCTGCATTGGCGTTTAAGGCTTTTGAAAAAAAGCAATTTGCAAACATCCACAGCTTTGCTCCAGCCTATTTAAAACCCGTTAGAATCACAGCATCTAAAAAAGATGCATTGGGGAGGCCTACGTAGTTATCTTTTAATTTTTAGGTAAAGTCCGTTTCTGTTATAGTCCAAGACTGCTTTGGTTTCTTTAAGAACATCAGCTCCAAGAATGCCATCAACAGCATTTACGTCCAGTTGTTCCAAAGCGTTATTCACACTTGTCATATCAAATAGGATGATTTCAAGTTCTCGCCCTTCCCACGTGCCTATTTCTAACACATTATCTTCGCTGTGGCGTGTTTCCATAGCTGTACTGCTGGCAGATGCAGCTTGCTGTTCGGCTTTGTTGGCATTGAGTTTAAAATGTGCTTCTTTATCCCATGCCACGCAAGTGTGTGAGGCGCCCGTATCTACAATAAAGTCTCCTGAAACTCCGTTGAGTACTGCCTTACATATATAATGACCAGAAGCTGCTTTTTTTAGTGGGACACGCACATAGCCTTTGTGCTTCAGTAAAGTAGATAAGCTGTATTTCATGATGTAAAGATACAGGCATTGGTGTATTTTTGCCCCATGTTGATTGATACGCACACACATCTCTACGTTTCTGAATTTGATGCTGACCGCCCTGACATGATAAAGCGTGCCTTGGATGCAGGCGTTGAGCAGTTTGTGCTACCTGCCATTGATTCTCAAACCACAGCTGTCATGCACAGCCTAAAGCATGACTATCCAAACAATATCCACCTTATGATGGGGCTGCATCCCACGCACGTTGGTGACAATCTTGAAGAAGAACTAGCACACGTACAACAACAGTTGGCAACACATTCGTTTGTTGCGGTAGGCGAAATAGGTATGGATTTGTATTGGGATAAGACCTACCAAAAGGAACAACAAGAAGCTTTTGCAAAACAAATAGCGTGGGCATTGGCTTATGATTTGCCCATAGTAATCCACTGCCGAGATGCTTTTGACGAAATTTTTGAAGTGTTAGAAGGGGTAGAAGATGCACGACTTCGGGGGATATTTCATTGCTTTACGGGTGATGCAAAACAGGCACAGCGCGCAATTGAATTTAATATGTTGTTGGGCATTGGCGGAGTAGTTACCTTTAAGAATAGCGGTCTTGCGCAGACGCTTGCAAACATCACAATGGAGCATATTGTACTGGAAACTGACGCCCCTTATTTGGCGCCAACACCCTTCCGCGGAAAGCGAAACGAGTCGTCCTATATTACTTATGTGGCTGAAAAAGTGGCCTTAACGCATAACATAAGCCTTGCACAAGTCGCCAAACAGACGACGAAAAACGCAAAAAACTTGTTTGGGCTGTAAATTTTTTTAGGGACTTTTTTTTTCGATATTTACACCCAATTAGAGAGGTGGCCGAGTGGTCGAAGGCGCACGCCTGGAAAGTGTGTATTCCGTTATCGCGGAATCGAGGGTTCGAATCCCTTCCTCTCTGCTGCTTATGTATATGTTTTTTTATATATTTAGCGAACATTAAAAAATAATATAATTTAGAAACCAAATACTCTTTAAATGAAACGTTTTTTTTCCCTTACCGTCTTATTGCTTTGCTTAATGGCATCTGCAACAACAGCTATTGCTCAGGAAACTGACTCACTCGCTGTTCAAGAAACAGAAGTAGCCAGCGAAGCCCCTGCTGAAATGGCACAAGAACAACCCCAAGAAGCTCCTAAAAAAGCGGGCTTTACTCAAGAACTTAAAAAGAGGTTTATTGAAGGTGGCCCTGGATTTATGGGCATTGTATTGCTGTGTTTAATCCTTGGCCTTGCCATTGCAATTGAACGCATCATTTTTTTAAACCTATCCACAACCAATACTGCAAAATTGACTGCTTCTGTTGAAGAAGCACTTGGCTCAGGTGGTGTTGAGGCAGCAAAAGAAGTTTGCCGCAACACTAAAGGACCTGTTGCTTCCATTTTCTACCAAGGCCTTGATCGTTCAAGCGAAGGTGTTGAAAATGCAGAAAAAGCAGTTGTCGCCTATGGTGGTGTGCAAATGGGTCAACTTGAAAAGAATGTATCTTGGATTTCACTATTTATTGCACTTGCTCCCATGCTTGGTTTTATGGGAACTGTAATTGGTATGATTCAGGCATTTGATAAAATTGAAGCTGCTGGAGATATGCAGCCTTCACTTGTAGCTGGTGGTATTAAAGTAGCACTTCTTACAACGGTATTTGGTCTGATTGTTGCCATTATCCTACAAATTTTTTACAACTACATCATTTCTAAAATTGACAGTATTGTAAATGATATGGAAGATGCGTCTATCACATTGATTGACCTTCTTGCAGCGAACCAAAAATAATTCATAAAACAACCTATTATGGATATTCAAAAAATTACCAAATATGTAGCGCTAGCGCTTGGTGTGATTGGCTTGATTTTGCAAGTTGTCATATTACGCAAAGGAGATGACGCTATTGAAATGGCTGGTTTAGCTGGAAATTTTTCTTCAGTTTCTCCCATGATAAACTTGGCGATAATCATACTTATTATAGTAGTACTGATTACGCTAGTCTCATCATTTGCGACGTTAGCTTCAAACCCTGCCAAACTTAAAAAAGCGGGTATTTCCATAGCTGCTTTTGCTGCTGTTGTTTTACTTTCTTTTCTGCTTTCAGAAGGTGTTGAGACACCAATGAAGGATGGAGAAGTATTGTCTGCCTCGGGCTCACGTTGGGTGGGAGCTGGACTACGTACCTTTTATATTTTAGCCGTAATTGCGGTGGGTACCATGCTCTATTCTGGCGTTAAGCGATTTTTTAAATAATACGTTATGGCAAAAAGATCTGCACCCGAAGTGAATGCAGGGTCCATGGCCGATATCGCATTCTTGCTACTGATTTTCTTTTTGGTAACGACTACGATTGAAACAGATTCTGGTTTGAACCGTAAGTTGCCACCAATGGAAGACGTTGTTGATCCACCTATTATCAAAGAACGTAACATATTTACGGTAGTGGTAAACAAAAACAACGACTTACTTGTTGAAGAAAAGCCTTTGGAGATTAGCGAGTTGCGCGAAGCTGCCGTAGCCTTCTTAGATAATGGCGGTGGTAAAGGCGAAGATGCCTGTAATTATTGTCAAGGCCCTCGTGATAAAGATTCATCTGACAATCCAGACAAAGCTGTGATTTCATTGAAAAACGACCGTGAAACAGACTATAAGGTATACATCGCAGTTCAAAACGAACTTGTGGCGGCCTATAATGTGCTCCGTAATCGAGAATTTGCGAGATTAAATCCTAATTTGGGATTGAGTTTTGTAGATGCGGATCGCAGGTATTCTGACCCTAGAACCTCGACTTCTGAAAAAGAAGCACTAAAGCCCAAGTTGGCTGAAGTAAAAGTGCTTTTCCCTCAGAAGCTATCTGAAGCCGAACCCTCTAAAACAAATTAATATGTCTAAGTTCAAGAAGAAAAAAGGCGGTGAGTTACCCGCAATTTCTACAGCATCTTTGCCAGATATTGTTTTTATGCTGTTGTTCTTTTTTATGGTTGCTACCGTAATGCGCGACAGTACGTTGATGGTTGCCAATACGCTTCCAGCAGCAGACCAAGTGCAAAAGCTAGATAAGAAAGATCGTGTAATGTATATCTATGCTGGAAAGCCTAGTGATCGTTACCAAGATAAATTTGGTACTCAACCCAAAATTCAGTTAAATGATAAGTTTGCCACTGTAGCAGATGTAGGTGCATTTATTCTTGCTGAGCGCGCATCAAAACGCCAAGAGCTTCAGAATGTACTTACCACTGCACTAAAAGTAGATGGTGAAACCAATATGGGTTTGATTACAGATATTAAACAAGAACTCAGAAAGGTTAATGCATTAAAGATAAACTACACCACGCGTAATGGTGATTATATGCAAAACCTAAAGTAGTCTTAACATTTTCAAACAAAACACCCTTCGGTTCGCAGTATTGTTGCGTGAAGGGTGTTTTTTTTTGGTTTATATTTAAGGAGTGAAACACATTTACTACATATTGTTTCTGATGGTTGTTGGTCCGCTAATTGCACAGGAGGATGCGCCTACATTTAGAGAAGACCAGCTTTATTTGAGTATTGCCTATCCCTATTTTTCAAATGCGCCAAATACTCTTATTCAAAACAAGCTTTCTTATGCTTTTTCTGTTGGTTTTGTACGCGATATGCCCATAAACAAGCAGCGTAGTTTGGCAGTTGGCATTGGCTTGGGATATGACCAAGCCACCATATATAACAACAACTTGTTTACTTATGCTAGGAACAACATCAGTGCAACGGTAATTGAAGGCGGATATCAACAAAACTACTTGCGTATGCAGTCATTGGCTGTGCCTTTGGAGTTGCGTTGGCGTAATGCTACAGAAACCAAACATGCTTTTTGGCGTATACATACAGGAGTAAGCGTTCACTTTCCAATGCAGTTTAAATCATATAACAAAACGTCAACTGGACAGATAAACACAACCAAGCTTCCCTCAAAAGGAACGATTTTACGTTGGAATGTACATTTTGGCTTCAACACATGGAATATCAGTATCGCACATGACATGCAGCCTTGGGCTACTTTTGGCGCTTTAAACAGGGAATTTGATATGAATTTCACAAAAATTGGCTTGATTTTTTATATTTTATAATAGAATAATCAGTCAAAATTTCTTTTTCAACAGGAGTTATAAAAAACCATATCTTTACGGCCATAACAATTAAAACTATAACTATGAAATTTTTACTTCAAGTTATGCTGCTTTGTTTTTCAACAGCAGTTGTAGCCCAAACACAAATATCAGGTACAGTTACCGACAACGATGGTCAACCTGTTCCTGGAGCAAGTGTTGTCTTGGACAGTACAACCGGAACGGTAACTGACTTTGACGGTAAATTTACGTTAAACACTTCCCAAACACCTCCTTTCACCATTACGGTTTCGAGCGTTGGTTTGGAAACAAAATCAGTAACAGTATCATCTGCGGCCCAAGCCTTGAGCATTACGCTTGGTGCTTCTTCAACAGAACTTGATGAAATCGTCGTATCTGCATCACGTATTGCGCAACGCCTTTTTGAATCACCTGTAACTGTAGAGAAATTTAGCACGAGAGACATTCAAGCTACGCCTTCTGCAGATTACTTTAACGGTTTAGCTAACCTTAAATCGGTTAATGTATTAGAAGCAGGTCTTGTTTTTAGCCAGATTAGCCTTAGAGGTTTTACAGACATCTATAATGAGGGTCTTGTAACCTTAGTTGATGGAATGAACAACCAAGCGCCTGTATTCGGTTTTGGTGTAGGTAACTTAATTGGACTGCATGATATCGATGTGCAAAGTGTTGAGATTCTTCCTGGTGCTGCTTCTGCTCTTTATGGTGCTGATGCATACAAAGGAATTGTGTTTATCAACAGTAAAAATCCATTCGATCACGAAGGTGTTGATATTTCATACCGAAGAGGTCAGACAGAACAAGATGCTGCTGGTATCAATATGTTTGAAGATTTTGCTATCCGTATGGGCGGTAAGATTAACGATAAATTAGCGATTAAAGCTACAGTATCTCACAAGTGGGGTACAGAATGGGCAGCTGAAGATTACAGACATACCTCTAATAGAAACATTGTTGAAGGATACAGCACAAATAATCCAGACTATAATGCAGTAAACGTTGAAGGTGAGCAGCCTTTTACGTCTCCTATAATATTTGGTGCGATTGCCAACTTGGCTCAAATGCCAGCGTTAATGAACTTATCTGCACTATCTCCTAACTACTTCAAAACAGTTTATTCAACTGGTTATAAATTGGTTGATCTTATGGGTAACGACACCTACAACACTAAGGGTAACTTTGCCATTCATTATCGTCCAAACAGCAATACTGAAATTAGCGTACAGTCTTTAATCGGTACAGGTAAAGCTCCATTATACACAGGTGCAACGGTATACAACCTCGACAAAGTTCTTGTGCAACAACACAAAGTTGAACTTAAGAGTGGTGGTTTAAAAGCTAAATTCTTCTATACACATGAAGATGCTGGAAATACCTCAATTACAGGTTACGATGCAGTGAATTTAGCAAATGCAGCCTATGACCCATCAACTGGCGCTTCTGGCTTACAAAACGCATGGGGTGGTGCTTATATTAGAACGCTTCTTGGAGGTATTGCTGCTGCAAATAGCATACCACTTGCATCTGCACTTCCTTGGGTACTTAATGAGATTGGAACCCATATCCAGACGACAGCTGCAGTTAATCCAGCTGCTTTATCTACGCTAACGCTCAGTGATTTGTTTGGAGATACTACTCCATTTCACGTGTTTGCTAGAGGAGCAGCCAATCAAACGCTTCTTCAACCTGGTACTGAAGCCTTTAATCAAGCACTTGCTTCTTCAAGAAGTAATGCTATCGAAATAGGTAGAGGATCAATTGTTCAAGACCTTTCTAAAATCTTCAACTACGAAGTAGATTATGATTTCGGAGACAAGCTTGAGTTTGGGAACCTTATTGTTGGTGCTAGTTACAGAAACTATGAGCTTGCCACTGGCGGTACGCTTTATACAGATTACGATGCGCCAATTGAGTACAATGAGTATGGTGCTTATGCACAGCTTAAGAAAAGTATGATGGACGATAAGTTAACGGTTACCGCATCTGCTCGTTATGACAAGCAAAGTGTGCTAGAAAGTGGCAACTTTACACCTAGATTAGGTTTCTTGTTTAACCTTTCTGAAAACCAAAACATCAGACTTACAGCACAAACAGGATTTAGAAACCCAACAAACCAAGATAAGTTTATTGGATTAAACCAAAGATCATTCTTTATTCTTGGTAATGAAAGAGGGAGTATTGACAGATTTAATACTGGCTTAGTACAATTAGCTAACGGATCAATAGGAAGCTTTACAGGAAATTATGTTATGAACAATTCTGTTAACCAGTTGGATAATTCTGCCGCAAACTTAAATTTTGCAAAGCCAGAAACGGTTTCTACGGTTGAATTAGGATACCGTTACAATTCTTCAGGATTTACGTTTGATATCAGTGGGTATTACAATGCATACAAAGATAAAATTGCAGGTGTATATGTTTACACACCTTTTGTTGATGCTACATACACTACACCAGCTCTTGCAATGGCAGGGGGGAATTTCTTTGAATTCCAAGTAGATTCCAATATCGACAATGATTTCTCTGCTTACGGTCTAAGT
>ERZ887830.692-NODE-692-length-20688-cov-6.503175_pt1 | contig 20688 bp, 14 predicted proteins | sample MGYA00521101_ERZ887830 | MGnify/ENA primary metagenome ERZ887830 (study PRJEB32303, sample SAMEA104408592) | aquatic metagenome | biome: Marine water; feature: Pelagic; material: water | place: Baltic Sea | collected 2014-06-05T16:38:00 | depth 1,762 m ... | reverse complement strand
TCACATGCTCGGAGACGCCGCCAGAGAATTTCTACCAGTTTCGAGACACCACCTTTCCCCTTGCTGGAATGCAGTGGCGCACTGATAGTTTCGTAACTTGCACAGTGCTTGCGAACACGTGCGAAAGGGCCGGACCTTGAAGGATTCTTTGATCTCACGATTTTTTGTCGGTGTGTTTTTGTTCGTGGGTCTTGTTGTGGGTCTTGTTGTGGGACGGCCCGCCGATGCCCAGACTGATCTGGCCACGCGTGGTAATCTGAACGCTCCGCTAGAGGTTGTTCGCTTTGGTGAGACCGATACCCTGCGTGATTTCGTCGGAGAATACCTGGGGGACCCGGATCTGTGGCCCTATGTCCTGCAACTGAACCGCATCGCAAGCCCGGCTGATATCTGCCCCGGCATTCGCCTCAACCTGCCTGTGCAACAGGTCCGTGCCGCGGATTCGGCCTTGCTGGAATCCCTGCGCGCGATCCAAAGCGCGACGGCCGAGGGAGCGCAGGTGTTCGCGCCTCGCGAAATTGGCGATGCGATCGAAAACCGCGATAGCGCGATTGCCCGACGTGAGGTGGGGGAATGGCGACAAGTGGTGGATTTGTCAAACCTGTCCACCCTTTTGGCGCAAGAGGCGCTGAGCATTGCGATTGCCCAGCGTGACCGCTCTGCCGAGGCGATTGTGTCGGATGTGCAAGGCCGTGTAGAGGGGCGTGCCCCGGCAGAGCCAACGTGGTCAGGCCGCACCCGCGACGATATTCTGGTAGAGTTCGAACGCGTGCGCACCCTGTCCGACAGCACCACGCAGATCACCTTTCGCGATCTCAGCCGCCTGCGCCTGAATGCCAATTCCAACGCGACGATACAGCGGATGCGCTCTGACCCGTTGACTGGGGGCGAGGTGACCAAGGTCAGTCTGGTGAACGGCGATTTTTATGCGCTGCTCAATCAATTATCCGAACGAACCTCGTTCGAGATCGATGTTGAAGGGATCGAAACCACGACAGATTCCGTGGATTTCTGGATCAAGAACGACACCGATGGGGCAAGGTTTGTGAATTATGACACCGCCGCGCTGGACATATCCGGGAATGGCGCAGCGGTGTCTCTGGGTCGCGACGAAGGCGCGGTTCTGTCTGGTGGCACCGCGCGCCGCGCCGAGGTGTTGACCAGTCCGCAACTGGCCGCGCCGATTGGTGATGCGATCCTCTATACGGCGCAGGTTGGCCTGTCGTGGGATCTATTCGAGGGCGCAGAGGCCTATTGGGTCGAGGTTGCGTCAGATTCCGGGTTCAACCAGATGGCGGTCAGCGAATGGGGTATTCGCGGCGCTGAATTTGAAACGCCGGCCTTGCCGCCCTCGCAATATTTCTGGCGCGTGGCCGCACTTGATGCGCTGGGCCTGCCCGGTCAATGGAGCAAGCCAGAGCGTTTTGTGGTGCGCATCGACACCACGCCACCCTTCCTGACCCTGCTGTCCCCCGGTCCGGGTATGATTTCCGATCTGCCCGAGATCGAGGTTTTTGGTGCCTCTGAACCTTTGGCAACCGTCGTGTTGAACGGGGTTCCGGTCGAGTTGGGCAGTGATGGCAGTTTCATTCTGCAATTTCCGCTACAGCCGGGCGAGAACCGGATCACGCTACGCGCGACCGATCCTGCGGGCAATCAAAGCGAGACGTCGCAGAGTGTCGTCTATCGGCCTGCATCGGTGGTCGGGATCAGTTTCGACGCAGGTCAGCCCCGCTCTGGTGACGCGTTTGCCACACGCTCGCAAGAGCTTGCAGTGCGCGCCCAGACCAACGCTACCAACGGCGCGCCGGTCATTGTGCGCGATGATGTGGGTGGACTGGTGGCGCAGACGGTTGTTGGCACCGGTGGTGATCTGCAATTCAGTGTCCCGGTCAATGCGGCGGTGCAGTCCTATACCATCGAAATTTTCGCTCCGGGTGGGGCCATCGAAGGGCGCGCCCGTTTCACAGCGGTGCGTGACGAGACGCCCCCAGAGATCATCTTTGATCTGCCGGTCGAAAAGGCGACGGGCGAGGCGGAATTGCGCCTTGACGGTGCGGTCGGGGATGCGGTGCAACTGACGCTCAATGGCGAGACTGTGCCGCTGTCAGGGGGACGGTTTTCGATCACACGCCTTTTGCAACCCGGTGCCAACGGCTTTGATCTGGTGGCGATTGATGCGGTGGGCAATGTGGCCGCGCGTCGGGTGCAGACGCTTTATGACATCGAGCCGCCAGAGGTGCTGCGCGCTGATGTGTTCCGGCCCAGTGGGGATGGCGGACCGATCCAGATCGAGGTCGAGGCCCGCGATGCCAGTGGTTTGCGCCAAGCGGCGGAATTTCTGCTGTCGATTGGGGATGCAGAGCGGTCGGGATTTTTACGCTGCGACGCCACCAGTGGGATGTGCCGCGCCAGCCTGCCCCCCGAAGCAGGAGAACTGCGTCTGATCGAGGTGGTGATCGAGGATTATGCCGGGAATCTGGCCTATAGATAAGCGCCTTGGCCGCAATTGGCCAATGACGTGGGGGAGACGGGGGAAGAAGATGAACTGGACCATGAAGATCGCGGCAAGAGCGCTGGTGCTGGTGAGCTTTGCCATGCCCTTGGCGCTTGGTGTTGCAGCCGTCTCTGCAACCGCGCAGACCTCTGACCAAGAGGCGCTGCTGGTCGTTTATGGCCCGCAAGCCCCCAGTCGCGAAGGCGATCCAGATCGGCGCGAGCAGATCTTTTTCTCTGTCCCTGCCGATATGCGAGAGCGCCTGTTCGTGCGTTTGTTTGACCCTGAAACCTTTGGCAGCGAAGATTTTACCTATGGCGGGCCTGCCGAGTCTGTCACCTATTACCGCGTTTTTGGGGGTGACGGCGCGTTCAGTCAGGCAGAGCGACCCGAGATGGTCGAGGATGAGACGCGCGGCGGGTCCGCGCTTGCCAGCATTCCGATCACGGGGCCGGGACAAGAGTTGCTTGCGCAGAATTATGGCGCGGATTCGGGCACGGATGGCTATTGGGTGACCATGGGCGATCTGCGCGCCCGCCAAGGCGAGATCATCGGGGATCGCGCCTATTTCCGCATCGATATTCAAGGTGCGGCTGGCAACGACGGTAATGGATATTCCGTCGCCGTCAGCCTGTCGCGGGATACTGACGTGCGCCCCGAGGGACTGGACATGTTTGCCTATCAGCCGACGATCCGCTGGGCGCGTGGAAATCTGGCCACGCGGATGGCCTTTGATGGCAGGACGGGCGGCCCGTTTACGGTGCAGAGCTTTGACACTGCCAACGGCACGCTGCTGTTTGTGAAGGAGTACGACGATGAACCCCTCGCGGTCTCGGGTCAGGATCTGTAGGCGGTGTCAAAGGTCGATACAAGTGACACAACCCTTGCTCTTAGCCTTGCGGACGGGTTCGAGACGCCAAATGACGTCACGATTGCCGTTTTTGATGGTTCTGGTGCGCCGATTGGTCTGCGAATGCCGCCCTATCGTGATGTGGCACCCTCGCGTCCCACGGCGGTCGGTCTGGCCAGTCCCTTGGCCGACTGCCGGTCTGTCGCGTTTGACGCGAACGGATCTTACGGGCGCACGGCGCTTAGCCATATCTGGGATTTTGGCGATGGCAACAGCAGCACCCAATCGGTGATTGCCCATCGCTATGACGCGCCCGGTCGCTACACCGCACGATTAAGCGTGCTGGAATCCGGCATCCGGCCCGGTCGTGGGGATTGGGTCGAGGTGCCGGTGCATGTGCGCTCTGCCCCGATTGCCCGGCCCGGCGAGGCGATTACCGTGGCCCCGGGGACGCATGTGACCTTTGATGGCTCGGGGTCGGTCGCCTCTGATAGCCCGATCACCCGGTATCACTGGTCGTTTGGCGATGGCACAGAGGGCTGGGGCCCCTATGCGCAAAAGACCTATCCTTATTCTGGCCTTTTCAACGTGGCCTTGCGGGTCGAGGATTCCAGCGGCCACCCCTGTGACTTTGGCGTGGCCACCCGTCAGGTAAAGGTGAACTTTCAACCCGTCGCAGAGGGCGGCACGGATCAAAAGCTGCAAGTCGGCCAGACCCTGCGGTTTAGTGCGAACGCCAGTTTTGATTCTGATGGCGAGATTGTCGCGTATCACTGGGATATGGGCGATGGCACGGTCTATGACGCTATCGATATCACCCACAGCTATCGCCAGCCCGGCCTGTATAAGGTCGTGCTGACCGTCACCGATGATAGCGGTGTGGCCAATGGCACGGACACCGACCCCATCAATATCCGGGTGAACGCCCCGCCTGTGCCGCTGTTTGACGTTCCAGAGCCTCCGGTGCTGGTGTCAGAGGCGGTGCGGTTCGACGCCACGCCGTCCTATGACGCGGATGGCACGATCTTGTCGTATCTTTGGGACTTTGGCGACGGGGCCACGGGCGACGGCGAGATTGTCGACTACGCGTGGACGCGGCCGGGGGTTTATCGTGTCTCGCTGACGGTCACGGATGACAGTGGCACCGGCTCTGCTGTGCAGCAGATGGCCATGGATATCCTTGTCGATGGCGCGCCTGTGGCGGATGCGGGACCGGATCAGTTCGTGACCGCAAGCGACGTGCAGTTCGATGGCTCCGGGTCTCGTGATGCGGAAGGTGGGATTTCCTTTTACCAATGGAACTTTGGCGATGGGACCACCGGCTCTGGCCCGACGCCTGTGCACACCTATGCGCGCCCCGGCACCTATCAGGTCTCGTTGGATGTATACGATGAAAGCGGCTCTGGCCTGAACACCGACCAAGACATGCTGACAGTGACCACAAACGCCAGCCCCATCGCGGACGCAGGCCCGCCGCAGACCGTGGCCCCTAGGGAGGAATTCGTTCTGTCCGGGCGGTCCTCTGTCGACCCGGATGGCAGCATAGCAGACTACCTCTGGACCCTGCCCGATGGCAGCACGCAAATGCGGGACCGTATCGCCGCGACGCTGGATACACCGGGGCTGTATCGCATTGGCCTTAAGGTCTCGGATGATTTCATCGGTGGTGCGGCGAGCGATCAGTCCGAGGTCTTGATCACCGTCAATGCGCAGCCTGTGGCAGAGGCGGGGGCGGATATATTGGTCGCGCCGGGGGACTTTGTTTCGCTGGATGCAGGTCAATCCTATGACTCCGACGGGCAGATCGTCAGCTATCTGTGGGAGTTCGACGATCTGGACACCACCAGCAGCGGCAGAAACGTCGTGCGCACCTATGCGCGGGGTGGAGTCTGGACGGCGCAACTGGTGGTGACGGATGATAGCGGCGTGGCCAATGCCACCGCCATTGATGACCTGACGATCCGCGTCAATACCGCCCCTGTCGCAGAGGCTGGCCCCGCGGTTGAAAGCGAGGCCTTGCAGATCACGCTGGATGGTTCTGCGTCCACGGACGCGGATGGGGACAATCTGATCTATCGCTGGGACTTTGGCGATGGCTCGCCCATGGCCTTTGGTCAAAGCGTGACCCATGTCTATCCGCGCTCTGGCATTTACCCTGTGACCCTTCGCGTCGATGACGCCACGGGTCTGTCAAACGCCACGGCAGTGGATGCAACCGTTGTGACGATCAAGACCCGTCCAGTGGCGGTGGCTGGCATAAACCGTGACGTCTGTTCTGGTCAGCCGATCCTTTTTGACGCCTCAGAGTCGGTCGATCCGGATGGTGGTCTGTTGCTGTATTCATGGGACTTTGGCGATGGGGATGGCTCTGATCTGGTGAACCCCACCAAGGTCTATGAACAACCGGGCGCCTATCCCGTGACCCTGACTGTGCGCAATGGCACGGGCAGCGACTGGGGCTCTGACGTGGCGCGGATTGCGGCGCTGGTGCGCGAGGGTCCGATTGCTGATGCAGGCGCGGATATGACCGTCTGCACCAATCAACCTGTGCGCTTTGACGGCTCTGGGTCGTCGGACGCGGATGGGGCGGTCAATGCCTTTGCATGGACCTTTGGCGATGGGGGCACGGCCAGTGGCGAGCGACCCGAATATCGCTTTCGTAACCCCGGCACATATGCGGTAAACCTGACCATCACAGGCGAGGCGCTGGGCACATGCAGTCCGCTGGACACGGATATCGTCAATGTGCAGGTGGTCGCGGCCCCGGACCAAGAGATCGTCGGCTCTGATCGTGCCGCTGCCGGGATGCCTGCCAGCTTTAACGCTGTGCTGGGGGATCTGGGCGGGGCCAGCATCCTGAGCCAAAGCTGGAGCTTTGAAGGGGGCGGCCGTGCCGAGGGTAGCGAAGTGTCCCATATCTTCGCCGAACCCGGTGTCTATTTCGTGACTTTGGTTACTGATCTGGCAGGGGGCAATCAGGGCTGTAGCAGCATCGAGACACGCCGCAAGGTCATCGTGAACGAGGCCCCTGTCGCCCTGTTTGACGGTCCTGACAGGGTTGCAGCAGGCGAGGTGACTATCTTTGATGCTGGTGGATCGATCGACAAGGATGGTGCGCTGACAGGATATGTCTGGGACTTTGGCGACGGCACCACGGCGACGGGGGTTCGCGTGGCCCAGCGCTATGACACCGAGGGCCGTTATACGATCTCGCTGACGGTCACGGACAATGCGGATGTGGGCAATAGCGCGGCCATGCTGCGCAAAGAGATCACAGTAAACGCAGCCCCGGTTGCGGGGTTGCAAACGCCCGTCTGGGCCTGTCCGGCGCAGCCTGTGCCCTTTGCGGTGTCTGTCCCTGACAGCACCAGCGTCATCTGGAATTTTGGTGAAAACGCGACTGCGAACGGTGCAAGGGCGAGCCACAGCTTTGACAAACCGGGGTTCTACCCGGTGCGGGTGACGCTTGACGATGGGGCCGGACTTGCCAATAGCCAGCGACGCGAGGAATCCTATGTGCGGGTCAATTCTGCGCCAACGGCCTTTGCCGGGCGGGATCGGGTGATCTGCCCCGGCGAGACGATTGCCTTTGACGCCAGCGCCTCTGGCGACCTTGACGGGGACATTGTCGCCTATGACTGGGTGTTCAGCGATGGCGTGACCCTGTCGGGCGCGCGTGTCTCGCGCAGTTTTGACATGGCGGGCAAGGTCACGGCGCGGCTGATCGTGCGGGACAATAGCGGCCTTGTCTGCGGGGTTGGGACCGATACAGCCGCTGTTCTGGTGAATTCCACGCCTGTCGTCAGTGCCGGGCCAGATCTATTGGTGAACCTTGGCGGCGCGCATGATGACGTTGCGTTCACCGCGCAAAATGCCAGTGACGCCGATGGGCAGGGCCTGTCGTTCGCGTGGGATTTTGGTGATGGCAGCCGTGGCTCTGGGGCGGCGGTGCGTCACAGGTATACCACGCCGGGGGCTTATATTGTGACGGTGCGGGCCAGTGACACCACGGGTCTTGGGTGCGGCGTTGGCCTTGATACGGCTGTTGTTCGGGCGTCCACACGCGAATGAGGCACGATGACGAAGGCCGTTTGAACGTCCCTAGTGCAAAGCGGTCTGATGCGGTATCGTCTGCCTGTTTTTGACGGGCTGGTCCGATGCGGTTTCCTCTGCGCCTTAAATTCGTTGTTTTCGCTACGTTGCTGGCCGTGGTGCCTTTGGCGATTGTGGGCCAGAACCTGACGACATTGACCCGTGACGAGCTTAAGAGCGCGGCAAACGAAGACCTGATGAACGTGGCCGCACAATTGCGGACAGAGTTTGACAGCAGGTTCGAAGGGCGCTGGCTGTCGAACCTCGAAGTCATCCGCAACGCAATTGACAGCAACGAGTTGGGCGTGCCGCAAAAGGTATCTTTGCTGACGCTGGGGCTGGAAGAATTGCCCGATGTGGTGGCGATCCAACTGGCGATTGCCAATTCCAACCTGCCAATTCTGGTCACGGACGCGGCGTTTTCGGCCAAGCTGCAAGCCGTCGGGCTGGACCCGGTTGCAACGCTGACGACGTCGTCCGAGGTCGTCGAGTCCATTGCGCAAACGGGGCAATATGGCCGCCCCATCGTCTCGCAGATCCCGGAAACCGGAGACTGGATCGCGACGCTGGCCTTGCCCCTGACCCATCAGATCGCCGGGCGTCAGGTGACCTTGGCCGCGATGATCGAGCTGTCGTCGCTGGGCGAATTGGTGCAACGTCATCCCTTTGCGGAACGTGGAGAGATCACGGTGATCGATCAGGACGGGCGTCGTGTCTTGGGCGAGAATGTCGACGCGCTCACGGACCGCTCTATCGTGCAGTCGGCCATGCCGCTGATCGTGTCCGGTGCGCGGGCGGATGCGCTGCAAACCTATGCGCGGCGCGACGGGACGCTGATGCTGGGGGCCTATACCTTTCCCGATTGGTTCAAATGGGCCGTTGTGACCGAGCTGTCAGAGCAAAGCGCCTATGCTGTGGTCAATGCCATCACCCGGCAGATCCTTGTGACCGGCCTGATCGGGTTTGCCATCGCCAGTATCGGCGCGCTGATCTTCGGGCGGCAGTTGACCAAGCCGATCCTTGCCATTGGCGCTGTGGCGGAAAAGGTTGGTCTTGGGGATTTCTCTGCGCGGGTCGGGGATATTCGATCCAAGGATGAGATCGGTGATCTGGGACGGCGGATTAACGCGATGATCAGCCATCTGGCAGAGCGGATGGAACTGATGAAATTCGTCTCTCATGGCACGGTGTCCGCGATCCAGAGCGCGGATAAGGACGGCATCCTGCGCGGCGGTGTCCGCAAGCGCGTGTCGGTGATCTTTACCGATATTCGTGGCTATACCGAGTTTTCTGAACGCGTCCCGCCAGAGGTGGTGATTGAGGCGCTGAACCAATATTTCGACGTGCAGACGGATATCGTCGTCAAGCATGGCGGCGACGTAGATAAATTCGTCGGTGATGCTTTGGTGGCTGTGTTTGATGGTCAAAGCATGGAACAACGCGCGGTCGCCTGCTGTGTCGAGATCACCTCTGCGATGGAAGGGCTGCTGGAAAAATACCCGGATTGTAACCTGCATGTGGGCATTGGGGCGGCGTCTGGCGAGGTCGTCATGGGCGCAATGGGCGCGCGCGAGCGGATGGATTTCACCGTGCTCGGGTCTACCGTCAACCTGTCGGCGCGTCTGTGCAGCAAGGCCGATCCGGGACAGGCACTGGTGGATGGGGCGACATTTGCGGCGGCTGCGGGCATGACGGGCGTGCGGTTTGACACGCTCGATCCGATTGTGCTGAAGGGGTACTCAAACCCTGTGCCTTGTTTTGCGGCGGTGTCAGAGGTGTCAGCCGAACAGGTCACGGCAGAGGTGGCCTCTGTCTGATCCGTAGTTAACCGCATTTCGCCCCTGAATGGCATTATCCAGTGGGTGGGCCTGCGGGCACGAGGCTGGCAAAGGGTTTGCCGGTGGCCGCCTCGTATTCTGCCTCATCCCAGAACCCGATCAGAATGCCGGTTTCTGCCGCCATGCCTTGGCGCGCCAGCACCTCCTTGGTGGCGGTGATCCGGCTGTGATGCTGCATCGACCATGACAATAGAGCGTCTTCCATGCGGGTGCGTACGGCCTGATGGTCTGGCATGTCAGAGCCGCCGATATCGGTGATTTCATCGGGGTCGGTTTCCAGATCGAACATTACCGGGCGGAACCCCTCGCAGCGGATGTATTTCCAGCGCCCGTCAAAGATCATCACGGTGCGCGCATCTTGCTGTGGAACATTCAGGGCGCGGGCCATTTCAAAGCTGGAATAATCATGCTCGCTGATAGCGTATTGGCGGTAAAATCTGTCGGTGCCGTGCAGGATCGGTGTCAGGTTGCGACCCTCGACCACCTGCGGTTTCGGGGGGCAGCCGATGGCATCCATAAAGGTCGGCGCAAGGTCGATCATCTCGACCAAGGCATCAGAGGTTGTGCCGCGTGTGCCATCCGCGGCGGGGCGGGGATCGGCGATGATCAGGGGCACTTTGACGGCGACCTCGTGATAGAAATCCTTATCCCCCATCCAGTGATCGCCCATGTAATCGCCGTGGTCCGAGGTGAAGGCGATGATGGTATTGTCTGTCAGCCCCTTGTCGTCCATCCACCTGAACAACCGTCCCAGATTGTCATCCAACTGCTTGATCAGCCCCATATAGGCTGGGATCACGTGGGTGCGCACCTGATCGCGAGAGAAGCTGCGGCAGACGCGGGCCTGTTGGTAGGCGCGCAACAACGGATGATCTGTGTTGCGTTCTGACTCGGACCGGATCGGATCGACGATATGCGTCTCGTTATACATATCGTGATAGGGTTCTGGCACGATATAGGGCCAGTGCGGTTTGATATAGCTCAGGTGACAGAGCCACGGTTCATCCCGCGTCATCGCGTCGTCCATAAAGGCTATCGCGCGGTCGGTCATATAGGCGGTTTCTGAGTGTTCCTCTGGCACATTGGCGGGCAGGCGAGAGTTCTTGAGCAGCCACGCCGACATCAGTTCGCCATTCTCATCCAGCCCGGAATTGGAGAAATCTTCCCACGGATTTTCGGATTTATAACCATGGGCGACCAGATAATCGTCGTAGGCCGACCATCTTTGGCGTGCGCTGTCAGGGTGCAGGCCATCGTCCCGTTCAAAGGGCTCAAAACCACATTCCGACACCTGCACGCCAATCTCGCTTGCGGGGTCAATGCCAAGCCATGCCATGCCCTCTTGGTCAACGGTCATATGGGTCTTGCCGACCAATACCGCACGCGCACCAGAGGCGCGCAGGTGATCGCCCAGGGTCGGCTCGCCCACGCGCAGGGGCATCCCGTTCCAGGTCGAGCCATGGCTGCGCACATAGCGCCCGGTATAGGCGGACATGCGTGACGGCCCGCAGACGGGGGATTGCACATAGGTGTTGGTGAACCGCACACCGCGCTGGGCCAAAGCGTCGATATGGGGCGTGTGCAGATGGGGGTGGCCGTAGCAGCTAAGGTAGTCAAAGCGCAGTTGATCGGCCATGATCCAGAGAACATTGGGTTTTTGCGTCATTCTATCAGGTCCTCTGTTAGGATATCTTCGACGGGGGCGCGCAGAAAGGCGTCGAACCGATCGAGAAGGGCGATAAAGGTCTTTATGTCGTCCGCCGAGAACTCTGTACGCAGTGCCTCGCGGCGTTTTTTCATCACGGGGGCGGCTTTTTGATAGGCGGCGCGGCCCGCTGCGGTGGTCTCGACAATCATCTGGCGGCCATCCTCGGCGTCGCGGCGCATGTCGACAAGGCCCTTACGCTTCATCTCTGGCAGGGCGCGGCTGAGCAGGGAATGGTCGATGCGCTGGATCTCGCAGAGGTCGCGGATCGACATCGGCCCCGCCTCGTTCAGATCCCAAAGCGTGCGCCATTCGACAACTGACAACCCGCCTGCGTGTTGCAAGAACCGCTGGCTTTGCGCGCGCGACGCCGCATAGGCGGCGGGCAGGCGGGTGAACAGGTTCTGCGCCTCGGTGCTTTGCCGTTGCCGAATTCTGTCTACCTGACGCTGTGACGGCTGTTTCATCGCGATCCTCCCACGTCGATTAGATACCGGGAAAAATTGCGTGACAAGTCATATAATATCTGCAACCCTTCAAATCACACCCCGCACGCGGTGGTATTGCGCCTCGGGAGAGGGCGCGACACAGGGAGGATAGAGAATGCTGAAAACTGCTCTGCTTGGGGCCACATTGGCGCTTGCGCCATATGCTGTAACTGCTCAGGCCACATTGACCGCCGAGACCACAAGTCCGGGATCAACGCCGCATTACATCGACTCGACCTTTGCCGCTATTCTTGGCGGGGCCGGGATCGCCACGGTGCAGATCACCGAAGGCGCGACTTTGACGAACTCTGTGCAGGCCGTGGCAGAGGGCCAACTCGACATGGCGCCCGCGCCGCTGATCCTGCCGTTTCTGCTGTCCCGTGGAATTGGTCCCTATAGTGGCATCGGTGCCGAGCGTGGCGCAGAATTGGCTGCAAACATCCGGGTGATCTTTTTCAACGCGGGGTCCGGTCAGGTTTTCGGCCATTACAACAGCGCGGCGTTGGACGATATCCGCAATCTGGATGGATTGCGCATCTGGAACGGCCCGCCCCGTGGTGCGGCCTTGACCTCTGGTCGGGCGATGATCCAGCTTTTGTCGGGTCTGAAAGACGGCGAAGGCTATGAAGGCGTGCAGAACCCATGGCCTGATACTGTCTCTGCCATCACAGGCGGCAGTGCAGATGGGTGGACCATTCCCGAAGGTCTGCCGTCGGGGCGTCAGATCGCCATTGCCGCAGCGGGCGGAACCACCCTTTATGACATTCCCTCTGATCTGCTTGCCAGCGAGTTGGGACAGCAAATCGTCGCCGCACCGGGGCATGCGCCCTATTCGGTGCCTGTCGAGGACTATCGTAAGGCCTATGCAGGCAATGACATCACCATCGTGACTGATGACGACACTTTCGACACATACGCCACCGCCTTTGGCCAGATCGTGCCTGCGGGTCTGGATGAAGAACTGGTGTTCAAGATGACAGAGGCCTTTCTGGCCGGGCAAGAGCGTTTTGAAACCAGCTCGCCACGTGGGCCGTTTCTGATGATGAGCTTTGGCGATGTGGATGGTGTGTCGCAGGGGGCCTGTGGCGCTGTGCAGATCAAAATGCATCCGGGTGCGATCCGCGCCTTTGAGGCGGCGGGTCATACAGTGGCCGATTGCCTGCGCCCCTAAGCGGTCAAGCCATGCGCCAAGCCGGTTTTTCAATCGGCCTGGCCTTTGATCTATCCTTTCGCCTTGTGTCCAGACCAAAGGTAAAAGGGCCATCGCAGGGATATTTCCGGTGACAGAGACTGCCGACACGCGTCGTTCCTTGGGCCAACGCATTGCCATCGTGTTGGGACTGATCCTTGTGATTATGGGCATGGTCAACACCATGCCAGAGATCGCGGGCTTTCAAAGCTGGATGCGCGAGGTTACCGGGCAGCCCTATTTCCGGGTCTCCGGGTTTCAGACAGAATTCTTCTTTCCGCTGATGTTCTTCCTTATGATGACCATCGTGGTCTTTGACGCCAGCGTTTACCGCGCATGGTCCGTGGAAAAACCGCATCTGGCGTGGTTGGGTTTAATGCTGGATGTCGGGTTGTTGTTGGCTGCCTTTCTGGGGGCCTTCGGCTTTCTGGTCGAGATCGACAGTGTTTGCCTGATCGACCAGATCACTGGAGAGCGCGCGCGTCTGATCGAAGACGCAGCCGCCCGGTCTGCCAATATCATCCCCGGTCTTTCCTTTGAGGCTGAAGTGCCGTCCTGTCAGGCGCGGTTCGGGATCTGGATCCTGCCTTTGCTGTTCACGATCATCACGCTGGCGTTTTTGTATAACGTCCGGGTCTGGGGGCTGCCGCTGGTTCTGGTGGCAACAACCGTGGTGGTCTATACCATCGCCACCACGCTGATCTGGGTGTTTGACCTGTCGGACAACAATTTTCTGCTGACCAAACTGGGGGCCGACGGGGGCGATCCCTTGGCCGCAGCGATACAAAAGGCCACCAATGTTTTTGTCACGCCGGACGGCTTTATGGGCCGGTTCATGGATATCGTGGTCAATCAGGTCTTTCCCTATGTGGTTCTTGGCGCGCTGTTCGGGACCTCTGCCGGGGGGACGTCGCTTATCAAGCTGGCGGTGCGTCTGACGCGCAAGTTGCGCGGTGGTCCGGCCCATGCGGCGATTGTTTCGTCTGCCATGTTTGGTACGATCACCGGGGGGCCTGTGACCAATGTGCTGTCCACCGGGCGTCTGACGATCCCGATGATGCGGCGCAATGGGTTCAACCCCTATTTCTCTGGCGGGGTCGAGGCGGCAGCGTCATCTGGCGGGCAGATCATGCCCCCGGTGATGGGGGTTGCGGCCTTTGTCCTCGTGGCGCTGACGGCGGTGCCCTATACCAAGGTGATCACGGCGGCCTTCCTGCCTGCGATGGCGTTCTTTTTCTCGATCTTCCTCGCGGTTGTTTTCCAAGCCCGCAAGGAAAAGATCGCCGCGATGAACGAGATCCCCGATGACCTTGTGATGCATCGTCAGGACTGGCTGAACCTTGTTATTATCGCGGCTCCGATCCTGACGATCCTGTTTTTGCTGTTGGGCAACAAGGATACGGTTGGCCTTGGCCCGCTGGGCTGGATCCTTGGTGCGGAAACGACGCTAAAGGATGGCGCGCGCGTGGTGACAGAGCGCAGCGGTGTGTTGCAAACCATCGTGAACGCCACCGGAGACGCGGTGTCTGCGGGCTGGTGGGCGGTCGCAGTCCTGATCCCGCTGCTGTTCCTTGATCCGGAAACGCGGCGCAAACCGTCCAAGGTTCTGGTGTCGCTGGCAGATGGCGGCATCCTGATCTCTCGTCTGTTCCTGCTGCTGTTTGCCGTGTCCATCATTGCCGCGTTTCTGAACGAAAGTGGCCTGACCGGAGAGTTGACCCGCGCTGTCACCACATGGCTGGAACAGGCGACGATGTTGCATCTGTTTGGCTGGGACATCCCGATTGTGGGCGGCGTCTATCTGATGCTGGCGCTGATCTGTGCGATGTTCTGCGCGATTATTCTGGGGATGGGAATGCCGACTGTGCCCGCCTATGTGAACGTTGCGCTGCTGCTGGGGCCGCTGCTGGCCAATCTTGGCGTCAGCTTTTTCACCGCGCATATGTTCGTCTTTTACTTTGCTGTCGCCTCTGCCATTACGCCGCCTGTGGCCGTGGCTGCCTTTGCCGCCGCCTCTATCACCAAGGCTGAACCGATGCGGACCGGGCTTGCCGCCGTGCGTGTCGGCATTGTGATGTTCACCATCCCGTTCGTGTTTGCATGGTATCCCGAACTGCTGCTGATCGAAGAGGCGGTGACCATCACCAACGCACAAGGACAGCGCACCCTGATCGAGGGCTATACGGGCCAAGCCGACTGGGGGCTTTTGTCGATGCTGCTGCTGCGGTTGGCGCTGTCGCTTTATCTGGTGGCCTCGGCGCTTGCCCGCTTTGACAAGCTGCGCATCACCCGATGGGAGATGTGGGTGCGCCTGTTGGTGGCGGTTCTTGTTTTGTGGAAAACGGTACCAATTATGTGGGGGGGGCTTTTGGCGGCTGTTGCGCTCTTGCTCTGGCATCATGTCTTGCGAAAACCGCAGGCTGATGGTGCCCTTGCCAAAGCCCAATGACGCCACGCGCCTTTCGTAACGACTGACCTTTCTGTTTATCCAAGGCGCGCGTATTGCAACGTTTGGCGCGAATGCTACCTCTGCCACATGACCAGTTCACCACATGACGTGCCCCCTTTGGCGGTGCCGTCCAGACGCATTTCCAGGCTGACGCAGCTTGGGTCTATGACGGCCGGGATCGCGGGGAATATGGCCTGGAACGGCGTGGCGCAGCTTGGTCAGGGGCAGCGACCGTCGATGCGTGGACTGTTGCTGACGCCGCGCAATATCACGCGGGTCGCAGATCAACTGGCCAAGATGCGCGGCGCGGCTATGAAGATCGGCCAGTTGATGTCGATGGACACGGGCGATGTACTGCCGCCGGAACTGGCGCAGATCATGGCGCGTTTGCGGGACAATGCCCATTCGATGCCGCCTGCGCAGTTGAAACAGGTTCTGAACGCGCAATGGCCTGAAAACTGGTTGCGCCAGTTCAAGAAATTTGATGTGCGTCCCATCGCTGCGGCGTCCATCGGGCAGGTGCACAGGGCGCAGCTAAAAGATGGGCGGGATCTGGCGATCAAGGTGCAATACCCCGGCGTTGCCCAAAGCATTGACAGCGATGTGGCGAATGTTGGGGCGTTGATCCGAATGTCCGGACTGGTGCCCAAGGGGATCGAACTCGCACCCTATCTTGAAGAGGCGCGCAAGCAACTGCACGAAGAGACCGACTATGCGCGCGAAGGCGCACAGCTTGTCGAATTTGGCCGTTTGTTGGCAGATACCCCCGCATTTGTTGTGCCGCAGATGTACGCGGATTGGAGCACGCCGAATATTCTGGCGATGCAGCATGTGTCGGGTCTCGCAATTGAAACCGCCGCGGGCGAGGGGCAAAGCACGCGAAATCGGATCGCGCGGCATCTGATCGAATTGACGCTAAAAGAGTTGTTCACTTTTGGATTGATGCAAACTGACCCTAATTTCGCCAATTACCTCTATGAACCAGACAGGGGCCGCATCGTCTTGTTGGATTTTGGGGCCACGCGTCGGATTGATCCGGTCACGGCAGGCCACTATCGCCAATTGATGCGCGCCGGGCTTGCGGATGATGCCGCGGCGCTGACAGAGGCCGCGCTACAGATCGGCTTTATCGGGCCGCAGACCCAAGAGAGCCATCGTGTTCAGGTGATCCGCATGATCCGCTTGGTCTTCAGCGCCCTGAAGGATTCGAAGACAGTCGATTTCACCAAGAAAGACTTGTCGCAACAGATGCAGGCAGAGGGTATCGCGCTTGCCGAAAGCGGCTTTGTTCCGCCACCTTTGCCGATAGACGTTCTATTGCTGCAACGTAAATTCGGAGGCATGTTCTTGCTGGCGGCGCGGCTTGGGGCCTACGTAGACGTAGTCGCATTGCTCGAGCAGGCGTTGGCAGATCAGGTTTGAGAAATCACATTCCGACGTTAGCAAAACACCAGCCAGATCTGCGCACTGGGAGCGTTGGCAATTCCCTATTGTTCGACGCTTCGCCACCTTCCCCAAATAAAAGGGCCAACGGCCGTGCCAAATACCAAAACGGGGTAGGTAAAGGCAGGCAGGCGTCCACTATGCGGTACCCTTGGCAACCCAAGTCTTAATCTCGGACGTTGAGGGATTGGTGGAGCCTAGGGGGATCGAACCCCTGACCTCTTGCATGCCATGCAAGCGCTCTCCCAGCTGAGCTAAGGCCCCGAAACCATGTGGGCGATCAATCCAATCGCCCGCTGGTCTTATGGAAACGCTTCCCCCAGATCAAGGGGGAATCGTCACATTTTACGGGTCGTCGTTTTCCTTGGCGACATCGGCGATTTCGTCGAGTGAAACATCGTCGTCATCGTCTTCCAGCAGGTCGTCGTCGATGTCCACATCTGCGTCGTCTTCATCGTCAACAAGAACCTCATCGGCGTCATCCACCAGTTCCAGTTCTTCGTCATCCACCTTTTCAGGTTTCTCCGCGATAGCGACACGCGATTTGTTGTTCGCGTCAAGGTTCACCGTTTCGCCCGTATAGGGGCTGACGATGGGCGTCTTGTTCAGATCATAGAACCGCTTGCCCGTGGTTGGGCAAAGGCGTTTGGTTCCCCATTCTTCTTTGGGCATGACAGCTCCTTTTTTGTAGGTCGTCTTGTACGGTCTGCGTTCGAAAGCGCCACGTGCCATAACCATCCCTTGCTGTCAAAGGCTTTGTTGCAATTCACCTGCGTCGCTTTGGGCTGGTCTCTGGTATCCTGGTCGCGATACGATGGGACAACCACAGACGATGGAGGCCTATATGGGGCGAGCGATGCTGTCTGGCAATCCCCCTGTTGAAATAACGCTGCGCCGGTCAGCGCGGGCGCGGCGTGTGTCATTGCGGGTTTCCGGGCTGGACGGCAAGGTGACCCTGTCGATGCCGCAACGCATGAAAACCGCCGAGGCGCTGGCCTTTGCCGAGGAAAAAGCCGACTGGATCCGGCGGCATCTGGCCAAGCAGGTCGATCATATTGCGCCTGGGATCGGGGCAACTGTGCTGCTGCGCGGGCAGGAGGTTCCGATTGTTGCGGGCGCTGTGAAGCGGGCGCAGTTCAAAGAGGGCGCATTATGGGTACCTGCTGCGCCGGATATGGCCGCCAGCCGGGTAAAGGCCTTTCTCAAGCTCGCGGCGCGCGACGATCTTTCGGCAGCCTGTATGCGTTATGCAGCTGCCCTGGGGCGCTCTTATGGGCGGGTTACCCTGCGGGATACGCGCTCGCGCTGGGGGTCTTGTTCGTCTGCGGGCAATCTGATGTTTTCCTGGCGGCTGATCATGGCTCCGGTCGAGGTGTTGGATTACGTGGCGGCGCATGAGGTCGCGCATCTGTCTGAAATGAACCACTCATCCGCGTTTTGGGGTGAGGTCGAGCGGATCTACCCAAACTACGGCCCTCCCCGGCAATGGTTGCGCGAGAACGGGCAGTTGTTGCATCGCTATCGCTTCGACGATTGACGCGGGGGCACCGCACGCCCTAATTGAGCGTATGTTATTGCAATCGCGACCCAGTGATACCACGGCCTCTGCTCATGATCGGGTGTATCGCACGCTGCGCGGTCAAATCATGCATGGTGAATTGGCGCCCGGCGCGGCGATGACGCTGCGTGGGATTGGCGCCCAGTTCGAAGTCTCGATGACGCCCGCACGCGAGGCGGTGCGTCGTTTGGTTGCTGAAGGGGCGCTGACATTGTCGTCGTCCGGGCGGATTTCCACCCCAGAGTTGAGCAGTGACCGCATCGAAGAACTCGCCGCGATTCGCGCGTTGTTGGAACCTGAATTGGCCAGCCGCGCCCTGCCGCGTGCGCATATGGCGCTGATCGAGCGGTTACAGACGATCAATGCCGCCATTGCCGAGGTGATCGCAAAACAGGATGCGGTTGGATATATCCGGACCAATCTGGAATTCCACCGCACGCTTTACTTGCGCGCACAGGCCCCGGCGATGCTGGCGATGGCAGAGACCGTCTGGCTGCAACTTGGCCCCACGATGCGCAAGTTATACGGCAAGCTGAAGCGCACAGAACTGCCCCATAATCACAAACTGATCGTTGCGGCCCTGCGCGCGGGCGATGAACCGGGCTTGCGGCTGGCGATTCGCACGGATGTGACGCAGGGGTTGCGGATGTTGGTCAGCTAGGACGGTGTCGCAAGGCAATCTTTGGGCACCCATCCTGTCTTGCCTGTCGCGTTTTGACAAAGTGACCAGCCCAGCTTGCCTTTCAAAGGCACCACATCGTCCCCGATAGCGACCGTCAATTCTGTGGTGTCAAAGTCGCCGCGCATTCTGTCGTCTTGCCCGACCATCTCTGCCGGGACCCAACCCCCTAGCGCTTTATCGTTTACCACCCATTGCCAACCGGGGAACTCGTCGTCCAGCTTGCCGGGGGTGATCCGCTCTGCGCGGGTGACGCGCAAAGCGGGAGAGTAGGACGCAGTCCAGGCTTTGATGACCCGAACCATCCCTTAGCTGTGGATCGGCCCGTCACCGCAGGCAAGCGCCGCCTCGCGGACCGCCTCGGAATAGGTCGGATGGGCGTGGCAGGTGCGGGCGAGATCCTCGGCAGCGGCACCGAACTCCATGGCGACGCAGATCTCGTGAATCAGATCGCCCGCCATTGGCCCGATGATATGCGCGCCCAGAATACGGTCGGTCTCTGCATCTGCGAGGATTTTGACAAAACCGTCACCCGCGAAATTCGCCTTGGCACGGCCATTGCCCATAAAGCTGAACTTGCCCGCCTTATACTTGCGACCCTGATCTTTCAGGGTTTCTTCGGTCTCGCCAACGCTGGCAACCTCTGGATGTGTATAGATCACACCGGGGATCACACCATAGTTCACATGGCCTGCTTGCCCGGCGAGGATCTCTGCCACAGCCATGCCCTCGTCCTCTGCCTTATGGGCCAGCATTGGTCCGGTGATACAGTCCCCTATGGCGTATACACCCTTGATATTGGTCGCATAATGGGCATCAGTCTTGATCTGTCCGCGCTCTGCCATTTCGACGCCCAGACCTTCCAGACCCAGTCCGTCGGTATAGGGTTTGCGCCCGGTGGCCACCAGAACTGTATCCGCGTCCAGCGTCGCCTCGCTGTCATCCTTGCGCAGCTTGTATGTGACCTTGGCCTTGGCTTTGTTGACCTCAACCTTTTGCACAGCAGCCCCAAGAATAAAATTTAGCCCCTGTTTTTTCAGCGTCCGCTGAAACACCTTGGCGGTGTCCTTGTCCAGACCGGGGGTGATGTGGTCGAGGAATTCCACGACAGTCACTTCGGACCCGAGGCGGGAATAGACAGAGCCCATTTCAAGCCCGATCACCCCGGCCCCGATCACCACGAGTTTCTTGGGAATCTTGCCAAGTTCCAGCGCGCCGGTAGAACTGACCACTACTTTCTCGTCAATCTCGACGCCGGGGATAGAAGAACTGTCAGAGCCAGTGGCAATCACGATCGCCTTGGCCTCGTGCACCTCGTCACCAACCTTGACCTTGCCTGCCTCAGGCACCGATCCCCAGCCTTTGAGCCAGTCGATCTTGTTCTTTTTGAACAGAAATTCGATGCCCTTGGTGTTCTGCTCGATGACACCGTTCTTGTAGTCCAGCATCTTGTTCCAGTCGACCGACGGGCTTTTGCCCATCAGACCCATGGCGGTGAAATTATGTTCTGCCTCATGCAGCATATGGCTGGCATGCAGCAGCGCTTTGGACGGGATGCAGCCGACGTTCAGGCAAGTGCCGCCCAGCGTCTCGCGGCCTTCGACACAGGCGGTTTTCAGGCCAAGCTGGGCACAGCGGATGGCACAGACATAGCCGCCGGGGCCAGAGCCAATAACGATGACATCATAAGCGGACATGGGGACTCCTTAAGGAAAACTGCATTTCATATTAGGGTACTTCCTAACATGGCAAGTGTTGCGATAAAACCAATCGCCCCGATCACCGAGCGCCACGGGCTGAGGCCAAAGGCATAGGCGGGCACATAGGCGATGCGGGCAAACAGATAGGCCCATGCGCAGGTTTGGGTGAAGGCGGTAGATTTATCGGACAGGGTGATCAC
>ERZ887830.688-NODE-688-length-20764-cov-5.802115_pt1 | contig 20764 bp, 17 predicted proteins | sample MGYA00521101_ERZ887830 | MGnify/ENA primary metagenome ERZ887830 (study PRJEB32303, sample SAMEA104408592) | aquatic metagenome | biome: Marine water; feature: Pelagic; material: water | place: Baltic Sea | collected 2014-06-05T16:38:00 | depth 1,762 m ... | reverse complement strand
ACAACATCTGCTCCAATTACACTATAAGCGCCAATTTGAACATTATTTCCAATTTCAGCTTTTTTATCTATAATTGCGGTCGGGTGGATTAATGGCGACATTATAAAACCTTAACGACATTTAAGTTAATTATTTTTATTTATTTCTAGGTACAACCATTGCAGATAATTCTGCTTCCGCCATTTTTTTACCATCAACCTCTGCAATGCCTTTGAATTTTTTAAGCGGCCCTTTACCACCTACTATTTCTACTTTCAAATGCAGCATATCCCCTGGATGAACAGACTTCCTAAACTTAGTTTTATCAACCGTAGTAAGAAAAAATAAATTATCCTGTGCTTCCCCTGGCATCGTATACGCAAAAATACAGCTAGCAACTTGTGCTAATGCTTCAACGATCAGCACGCCAGGCAGTATTGGGTGCCCTGGGAAATGACCTGCAAAATAAGGCTCCCCCCCACTCACCGCTTTAATACCTGTAGCTGATTGCCCTGGGACAATATCAATAACTTTATCAATCAAAAGAAAGGGGGGGCGATGCGGAATTGCTGCTTCTATATCACGATAATCCATTGTAAATGTTTGTGTCATACACTTATCCCTTAATCCTTGTCGTTATTTTTTATTTTCTTATCTAATTTTCGAAGTTTTGCCTGTTCGCGCCAAAAAGACCGCGCATTAGTTGCAGGAAACCCAACATAAACATCTGGAATTGTAATCGATTTTGTAACCCCAGAATGAGATAAAATTATTGTATTTGAAGTTATATTAACATGGTCAGAAATTCCAGTTTGACCTCCAATGATACAATTTTCTTGTATAACACTACTACCCGCAATTCCAGCCTGGGCTAAAATACATGATTTTCTTCCAATCTGTACATTATGAGCAATATGAACCATGTTATCAATCATCACAAGTTCGCTTATTACAGTATCGCCAAATGTTCCTCTATCGATACAACTATTACTTCCAATACTTGTATTACTGCCTATTAAAACTCTTCCAAAATGGGGTATTTTTTGTATGTCATCGCCAGAAATCTCAAACCCAAAACCAGCTTTACCGATAACAGTTTGCGCTCCGATATCAATATTATCCCCTAAAATAACTTTTTCGAGTGTTACATAGTCACCTATTTTACAATTATTGCCTATAATTACTGACCTATCACATGTAACGCCTACGCCTAGCCTACTTCCTGCACCTATATGAACACCAGATGCAATATGACAGAATGGTCCAATTACTACCCCTTCTGATATCTGTGCCGTTTTATCAATTATCGCTGTGGGATGAATAAAATTAATGTCATCTCTATCATCTGGATAAATAAGAGAGCATATCTGTGCAAACACATATCTTGGTGTCTCTGCTACTAAAATTATCTCAGAGTGTTTAAGGACATCATTACCAAAGGCATCATATATTTCTGCTGTAGTTATTATGACATAACCCGACTTTTGGGATAGACAAGATACCTGTTTTTCATCATTAGCAAATACCAAAACCCCTGATGCTGCTTGAGTTATATTATTAATATCTTTTACAACAAAATCAGAACTACCTTTTTTAAGACTACAGGTCCCTAACTCTAAGATAGTAGCGATTGATACTGATTTTGGGTCTGAAAAGAAACTACGATCAATCGTCACAAAGCTATTCTTCCTGAATTTCTAATCTTGCGTTTTTAGTACGCTCATTAAGCTCTGCAATTACGGCGTCAGTAACATTAATATCTTGCCTAAATACCAGTGCCGCATTTTTATTTAGAACCAAATCCAGTCTTTGACTAGCAGCTACTTCAGCAACAATTTCCAATGCAAGAGAGCGTATTTCATCTTGAGCTTCTTGAAATGCCTTATCAAGAGCTTGACGTTTAAATTGAATTTCTTTTTGAATTGAAGCAACCTCATTTTGAAATTGATTTACTTCTGCACGATAGGCTTCTTCTGACAATAATGTTCTTTTAGATTGCAAATCTTTTTCAATTTGAAGAAGGCTAGCCTCACGTGTGGCAAAGTCATTTTGAAATTCTTCACGCTTATTATCTAATAGTAACCGCACTCGTTCTGTTGCCATAGCATCTCTTAGAACGCGTTCAATATTAACAATAGCTACCCGTCCCACATTATAGGTATCCTGCAATTCAACAGGCGCTTTTTCTTGAGCATTCAGCACATTATTAGGTAGATAAAACATACTTACCAACAGCGTGGAAGCAAGCAGAAAACGAAAATGATTAGCCAACATTATCTATTTTAACCTTTCTAAAAAGCAGAACATTTCTAGCCTATTATTTTTACAAGCGTGTACCAATAGTAAATTGGAATTCTCTTAACGCATCATAAGATTGTTTTGATATTGGGTCAGCCCAATAAAATGATAATGGACCAATAGCAGTATCCCATAAAATACCAAAACCAATAGATTGTCTCATGCTATCATCATCTGCTCCATCCACCCCTGTTGGGTAGTCAGTGCCCCACACAGACCCATAATCTGCATAAAAAGTCCATCGCATGCCTAAGTCTGGGTTTAATACAGCATCAGAAATTATCTCAAAACTACCTGCATAATATTGATTGCCTCCAACCGCCGCATTACTGCTTGAATCTCTTGGGCCAATACCACTTCCATCAAATCCACGGATTTTATTACCACCTAGTAAAAAGCGATTAGATTGCGTAATATTTTCACCCAAACCGTTGACAACACCTGCTTCTGCTCTTGCCCCAAGAACAAAGCGTTCAAATGATATTGGCACATAATAAGCACCTTTTACTACCGATTTAAGAAAAGTAACATCCCCTCCTAAACCAGAATAAGTTTCAGCAATTTCTGCAAAATATCCCTCAGTAGGGTCAAAACGATTATCCCGTTTTTCAATCCCCAGCCTATAACCTACAGCAGAGCTAAGCAGTTTCAGGCCATCTTCTCCTGTTGAAGAAGCAGCAGTTGTATCGGTGGTATCCGTTTCACTCTCTGCTAAATTATAGGTTAAATTATGATAAACGCTATTTGCCGCTCTAAATCCAAACCCCACGCCAAATCCACGTCTTTCAATAGTAACTGACGTTCCTTTAACCTTATTTTGATACACACTGGCAGATGCTGATAAGTTTCTGCCAAGAAAAAAGGGCTCTGAAATTGATACATCAAAATCTGATTTTTTGGATGAAATTACAGAACTAAATCCAATCGCACGACCTGTACCTAGAAAATTCTTCTCATCAATTCCAAATGAAAATGATGATTGGTCTATACTCGAATATCCTATACCAACAGCAAGATTGCCAGTTGATTGCTCTTCTACACCTACTTCGATTACGCTTTGCTCGGGGGTTGAACCAGGTTTTGATTTCACTGAAACATCCCTGAAAAATCCAAGATTGCGAATATTTCTGATAGATTGTTGAAGTTTCAAATTATTATAGGCATCCCCTTCTACAAGCTGCATTTCTCTTCTAATAACGAAATCAGCAGTGCGCGAATTATCTATTATTTCAATGCGCTCAACATAGTTTTTACGGGACGGGTCTACGCTAATTTTAATATTAAGCAATCCGTTATCAGGATCTGTTGCAATAGTGGGTGAAACATTAACAAAAGCGTAGCCAAGATTTCCTAGCCGATTTGTTATGGCAAGCAGGCTTTCTTCTAATTTTCGAACGTCATATCTGTCACCAGATACAAATGTGAGTGCCGTATCAAGTTCATCTGCATTTATATTTTCAATTTTTGACACTATTTCAATTTTATCAAATTGATATAAGGGTCCCTCTTCTAAAACAAATGAAATAGCAAACCCAGACCTATCTGGAAGCAATCCCCCGCGAGCCCGCTTTATGTTTATATCCGCATATCCTCTGGATAAGTAAAATTGACGCAATAAACGACTATCATAATCAAGCCTATTCTCGTCATATTTGTCTGAAGATGATAAAAATGCCCACCAACGTTGGGATCTACTTGAAATAACCTGTTTTAATTTTCTATCTGAGAAGCGCTCATTTCCATTGAATTGAACAGAAGTAATTTTAATTAATGGTCCTTCATCTACTTCAAAAATAAGATCAATGCGATTATTTTCAAGCTCAATAACAACAGGCACAACAGACGCCCCATAACGCCCAGATAATTGATAAATTTCCAATAATTTTTGCATACCATCTAAGGCAACTTTTTTGGTATACACACGCCGTGGCTCAATACCAAGCTGTGATACTAGTATGTCAGTATCAAGCACATCATTGCCTTCAACAGTTACTCTATTGATAATAGGGTTTTCTGTAACTGTGATGGTAACAACCCCTTTGTTATTTACAATATCTACATTACTAAATAAGCTAGTTGAAAATAACCTATCTATGGTGCTGTCTAATACTGCAGTAGAAAAATCATCTCCAGGTTCTAACGGTAAATAGGATCTTATTGTTGTTTCAGATACTCGCTGATTACCATTAACCTGAATATCAGAAATTTTTTCTGCAAATGCTTGTGTACTATAAACAAAACAAACAAACAGAAGTGCGCCGATAAGACTATTTTTCTTACAAAGCTGTTTAAACGTCGTCATTTCGAAATCCTTTTCACCGGCATACTATCTTTAAATGGTTGCACAAAGCATTCCAAATTTTATATTTGGTTACTATGCTTAATTGAACACACCTCTAACAATATCATAAATCGTAACAAACAGCATTAGTGATAATAAAAATGCTATGCCACCCCTCATTAATAAATTTTGCCACGATTCCGGCAGAGGCTTACCTATAATTGCCTCAATTAGATAAAAGGTAAGATGACCACCATCAAGTGCTGGAATAGGCAGCAAATTAACTAACCCAAGATTAATAGAAATTAATGCGATAAAAAATACTAAACTTGTAATCCCTTGAAATAATGCATCTCTTGAAAATTGTGCAATTCGTACTGGACCACCAATTTCACCCATTTGGGCATTACCTGTTAATAATCTTGATATTCCCCTTACCATACCAACAGTTATCGACCAGCATTCATACCCAGATTCTGTAATTGCCTCTGCCAACCCAAGCCTTCTAAATTCACCAACAGGAGATCTAATTCCAAGTTGCCCTGCAAAAATATCTAACTTTTCAAGATAAATAGAGTTTGGTGTTGCCAATATTTCAATTTGTTCACCATCTCTATCTACTTCTATTGTTATTGATTTGCCTGGAGATTCGAAAATATACATTCTTAAATCATTAAAATCTGAAATATGACTGTTATTTATTTTCAGAACCAAATCATCAGGCAGAAGTCCTGCGCTTTCAGCAGCGCTATCAGGCAACACATCATCAATAATGGGCGGAATAAAAAGTTTCCCTGCGCCCATATAAAGACCTATAAATAAAATAAAAGCTAAGATAAAATTAGCAAGCGGGCCAGCTACAACTATAGCTATTCGTGCATAAAGAGATGCCCCTGCAAAGCTACCTTGGATAGATTTAGCAGCCTTTGAAAAACTACCAGATGCGTTATCATCCCCTCTCATCCGAACATATCCACCAAGCGGAATCCAAGCAAACCGCCACCGTGTCCCATGTGAATCGGTCCAACCAAAGATTTCTTTTCCAAATCCAATTGAAAAAACATCGACTACAACACCCATCTTTCGTGCAACCCAGAAATGACCCAACTCATGGATAAAAACAATGGGCGTTAACACCAAGATAAAAGACAGTATTGTCTCAAAAATTCCGAAAGAGGCCATGGATTATATAAACTCACGTTAGGTCAGAAAAAAATTAAAGAGATGGTAGAATCGAATGTGCAATATTGCGTGCATAATTATTATAGTCAATAATAGAGTGATAATCTGGAAGCTCAGTTAGCTTTATTAAATCTATTGTTTTAGCATTTATTTTATAAATATCACCAAATGAAACTTGTTTATTAAGATAAAGTGCAACCGCTATCTCATTAGCGGCATTTAATGCAATTGCATAACACGGATTATCTCCAATTAATTGATATGCAAGATTATAGCTTGGAAATTGATCTTCCTTTATTTCTGTAAATTCCAAATTAGATATTTGTGTTAAATTTAGTTTTTCACAGGTGATTTTCAATCTCTCAGGCCAGCCTAACGCATGCGATATTGGTACCTTCATATCAGTTGGCGCTAGATGTGCAATCACACTCTCATCTTTAAATTTAACAAAACCATGCATTATTGACTGAGGGTGAATAATGGCACATATTTGTTTTTTATCTAATCCAAATAACCAAGCCGCTTCAAGTGACTCAAAGCCTTTATTCATCATAGTGGCGCTATCTATTGTTATTTTTGCACCCATACTCCAAGTTGGGTGTTTTAGCGCACGCGACGGAGGAACATGATACATTTCCTGTGATGTCATAGATAAAAATGGACCGCCAGATGCGGTTAGAGTTACCTGCTCAACATGATCCCATTTTTGTCCCATCATACATTGAAAAATCGCATTATGCTCAGAATCAATTGGTAGGAGTGTAACTCCTTTTTGCGTTGCAAGTGGCATTAATAAATGCCCCCCTGCTACAAGTGCCTCTTTATTGGCAAGCGCGATGTCTGTGCCAGCGTTAATTGCAGCAAACACTGGCTTAAATCCAGCAAAACCGGTTATAGCAGCCACTACTAGGTCGGCTTTTTGTATTGCAAGAAATTCAAGCCCCTCTTCTCCAGTGAGAATTTGAATATCGGTTGCTGCCAATTTTTGTTCTAATACAGCGATATGACGAACATCTGATAGAACAACATATTTAGGCGCAAACTCAACTGCCAAAGCTGCTAATAACTCAGCATTTGAATGCGAGGTAAGACCAACTATCTCAAAACTATTTCTGTTTTCTCTGATAATAGAAAGTGTACTTGCTCCAACTGAACCTGTTGCTCCTAATATCGTAATCGCTTTTGTCATTAAACAAATAATCTATCTACAGGGGATAACGCAAATAAGGGAATAACAAATAAATATCCATCAAACCTATCCATAAAACCCCCATGACCTGGAATAATCTTTGCACTATCTTTGGTATTGATTGCTCTTTTAAAAAATGATTCTGTTATATCCCCAATTTGGGCTAATATTGCCACCAACATAGTGACTAGTAGAAGCCAAACTGTAATTTCTACAGATAAAATATAACATATAATCGTTCCTGAAATCATGCCGCCAATTAATCCGCCTATTGCTCCTGATATTGTTTTGGCAGGACTAACTAGAGGGAGTAATTTTGGTCCACCTACAAACCTTCCAACAAGATAAGCCCCAATATCGACCGATATAATAGTTACGACAATATACAACATAATCTCTTGAAAAAATTCATGATGAGAAAACAGTCCAACACTGTATGAAAGAAGGGATAATGCAAGCCCAATTGCCACTGTTTGATAAGAAAAAAAACAGAATAAAATTAATATAATGCCGGCAAGAATAATCAAATGATAGAATGGCGCAATTGCAAAAAAACTCATCATTCCAAAAACGCTAATAAGCGATATTAATGCCGATCTCATCCAAGTGTTTTTTGAGATAAGAAAGGCAAATTCAAACATCATAATTACAGAAATTACAACAAATGTAATCTGAGAAAATGGTTTTCCCATCAAAAACAAAACCATAAAAGGTAGAAGCAATAATATACCTGTCATTCTTCTACTGATATCTGGAAGTCTATCTTTCATTAACAGTGATTTTTTCTATTTGAATAACATTTTTAGGAAGGTCATTGACATCGGTTGCCGTAATATCAACACTTCCGCCAAAACGTCTAATACGTGAATTCCAATCTTCAACTGCTTCATGCAAGTCAGATATTCCGAATTCAGGCCAATAGCTATCCGAAAAATATAATTCGGCATAAGCACAATCCCAAATAAGAAAATTAGAAATTCTTTTTTCTTTTCCCGTCCTAATCAACATATCTACTGGCGGTAAGAAAGAAGTCATTAATTTTGATTTAAATGCTTTTAAATTCTTACTTGAACTCAAATCAGAACCAGATGAGTTAAAATCTGAAGCAGCATTAATAATATCCTGCATACCGCCATAATTTACGGCAATTGTGAGGGTAATAGAATTATTATTTTTTGTTTGCGCTTCCGAAGATTTAAATAATGCCTGCAAATCTTCTGGAAAAGGCGCAATGTCCCCAATGAATTTCAGCTGTATATTTTCATCGCTAAATGTTTTGATTTCTTGCTTTAAATAACGCCTCATTAAGCTAAAAAGGGCGTTTATTTCTGTATTTGACCGTTTCCAGTTTTCAGCAGAAAACGCAAACACGGTTAAATAAGGTATTCCAATACGGGCAACTTCTCGTGCTATTTCAGATAATGTTTGTGCACCTTTATCATGACCATAAACAATAGAAAGAGCATTCTCTTTTGCCCAGCGCCTGTTTCCATCCATAATGATTGCTAAATGCTGCATGTCTAAAAAACCTGAATAGGAAACCTTTATACTTGAGTAATATCTTTTTCTTTCTTTGATAGCATATCATCAATACGACCAACAAACCCATCTGTGATTTTTTGAATATCTGATTCGTAATTATGACGCTCATCTTCAGATATTTCGCCTGCCTTTTCGTCTTTTCTAACTGTTTCTATCGCATCTCGTCGAACATTACGCACAGAAACGCGGCCTGCCTCTGCATATCGGCTTGCAACTTTTGCCATATCTTTTCGTCTATCTTCAGAAAGTTCTGGAACTGGGACACGAATAACGCTTCCTTCAACCTGTGGGTTTAGACCAAGATCAGATTCGCGAATGGCTTTTTCAACTGCACTTACAAGAGACGCATCCCAAACAGACACAGATAATAACCGCGATTCTGGCACTGATACATTACTTAACTGACTAATGGGCATTTTAGAACCATAAGCATCAACACTCACTGGGTCTAGCATTGCAACCGACGCTCGTCCCGCCCGCAAACCTGAAAATTCATTACTAAGGTTAGATAATGCGCCTTCCATGCGGCGCTTAACATCTTCCATATCTATTTCAGCCATCTTATTTTTCCTCCTTCACTCGTCATCAATTACAAGCGTAAAAGCATCTTGATGCCTTAATGCCTTATCTAAACCACCAGTTTGGGTAACTGAAAACACCATTATAGGTATTTTATTTTCACGTGCCAATGAAATGGCAGTCGCATCCATTACTTTTAAATCTTTAGATAGAACATCCATATAAGATAATTTGTCATATCGGATTGCGTTAACATCTTTTTCAGGATCGGCTGAATAAACACCATCAACGCGAGTTCCCTTCATAATTACATTACAATTCATCTCAGAAGCGCGAAGGGCTGCAGCAGTATCCGTGGTAAAAAATGGGTTGCCTGTGCCAGCAGCGAAGATAACTACTCTGCCTTTTTCCATATGACGCATAGCGCGTCTTCTAATATATGGCTCACAAACAGCACTAATTGGTAATGCCGACTGCACACGTGTTGGTATGTTCAGTTTTTCAAGCGCATTCTGCATCGCAAGCGCATTCATAACTGTAGCCAACATCCCCATATAATCACCCGTTGACCGTTCCATCCCGGCTGCAGAAGCTGAAACACCCCGAAAAATGTTGCCGCCTCCTATCACAAGGCAAACCTCAACATTTTGCAACACCACGTCAGCAATTTCGCCAGCAACACGGTTAACCATGTCAGTGTCAATACCGTATTCCTGCTCTCCCATCAGCGATTCACCTGATATTTTAAGCAAAATACGTTTGTATTTGAATTCCAACATTGACTGTCTCAATTCATAATGTAGATTATGCGTTTATTTACTTAATTGTGCAGCAACCTCAGCAGCAAAATCAGTTTCTTCTTTTTCAATCCCGTCACCTAAAACAAATAGACCAAATTCTGTTAATGTAATATCGCTTCCAGCTTCTTTGGCAGTCTTTTGAATAACATCAGCCACCCTACTTTCGCCATCAATTACAAATGTCTGTTCTAACAATACTACTTCTTGATAGAATTTGCGAATCCTACCCTCTACCATTTTTTCAGCTATTTCCTGTGGCTTACCAGATTCCTTTGCCTGTTCTATTAAAACCTCTCGCTCTCTTGCTACCATAGATGGGTCAAGTGACTCTACAGATAATGAAGCTGGTTTAGTTGCAGCTACATGCATAGCAATCTGTTTTCCAAGAGATGCTAAAACCTCAGAGCTGGCGTCCGATTCCAGTGCGACCAATACACCAATGCGTCCCATACCATCAGCCGTAGCATTATGAATATAAGGGACAACTGCACCTTTATTAACTTGAATTTTTTGCATACGGCGAAGCATCATATTTTCACCGATAGTAGCAATGTTGTGGGTTATTTCCTCAGCAACTGTTCTTTGTGTATTTGGAAACGCTAATGTATTAAGTGTTTCAATGTCTGTTGCGTTATTTGCAAGCTTCGCTAAATTGATAACTAGAGCTTGGAAATCGTCATTCCTGGAAACAAAATCTGTTTCTGCATTTAGTTCCACCATCGCAGCAGAAGTGCCTTCTACATGAATAGCTACCAGCCCCTCAGATGCTACTCTGCCTGATTTTTTGGCAGCAGTTGCAAGACCTTTAGTTCGCAACCAATCAATTGCAGCGTCAATATTGGCATTGGTTTCTTCCAATGCTTTTTTACAATCCATCATTCCAGCGCCAGAGGTCTCACGCAGTTGTTTTACTAATGCAGCAGTAACAGCCATTTTACTAATCCTTTATTCAGCTTTTATTAAAATTGCCTAAACAGCTAAGCAGTTTAGACAATAAATTAAATTAATTTTGGGTAACACTTAATTATTAAAAAATTAGGCTGTTACTCCATCTTCAGCAGCTGTCGCCTGCACTGCCTCTGATGATACTTCAGCAGGTGTTTCAACAGTCTCTAGCACCTCAACAGGAGCCTCAGATGCATTGCCAATATCTTGACCACTTGCCACTAATTCTTGCTGCAAACCATCTAAAATGGAATCGCGTGCTAGCTCGCAATATAATGATATTGCCCGCATTGCATCATCATTACCAGGAATAGGAAAATCAATTCCTATTGGACTTGCATTACTATCCACAACCGCAATTACTGGAATCCCAAGTTTATTTGCCTCTGCAACAGCTATATCTTCTTTATTAGTATCCAGAATAAACAGCATATCTGGCAAACCGCCCATATCCTTAATGCCGCCCAAGGTAAGCTCTAGCTTATCACGTTCACGTGTGAGTTGGAGCACCTCTTTTTTAGTAAGCTGCTGAATTTCTTCACTCTCAAGCTGTTTTTCAAGCTCACGCAAGCGGCGGATTGATTGAGTTACTGTAGCCCAGTTTGTTAACATACCACCAAGCCATCTGTGGTTAACGAAATATTGACCACATTCTCTTGCTGTTTCTGCAATTTTTTCAGAGGCAACTCTTTTAGTGCCAACAAACAACACACGACCGCCTTTTGCTGTAGTATCTCGAAGTGCTTTAATAGCCTGATGCAACAGAGGAACGGTCTGTTGTAAATCTAAAATATGAACATTGTTACGCTCACCAAAAATAAACGGTCCCATTCTCGGGTCCCATCTGCGAGTATGATGCCCAAAGTGAACACCTGCTTCTAGTAGTTGGCGCATAGTAAATGTAGGGAGAGCCATGTTAATCCTCCTGTTCTCCGGTTAAACCTCCATGAAGTGTGAAAGAGAAAAATCTCTCACCGGAATGCCCTTAATATTGGAATTTGCCAATGAGCGTTCTTCATGTGTGAATTTTGTTAGGGTAATAAGCTGTTTTTATGCAAAAAGCAAATTAAAATATGCTTTTCAAACAGTAATTATATTAAATATCCTGAATTTTTAAGATTCCTGAGATGGTTTTTAATTTTTCTCTGCAATCACCAGATAATTGGAAGCTGTTTGGAAGCGATATCTGTATGTGCGAAGCCACATCTTCAATGTAAAAAGCAACAGAGGCCCGCCCGCCTCCATCTTCGCCAAGGACAGTTTTGATATCCTCAATACATTCAGCTGTTTTTAGCCATATTCCAATACCCCTATGAGAGGCAGAGATTTTATCCTCCACACGTTCTATTCTCTGAGCAAGTAAACGAACAGACCCATTTTCTAGCTTTGCTTCTAAATGCATAACCAGAATATTGCCTTCCCTTAGGTTTTCCCTATTTTTAAGAAGCAAGTCAGAAAAACAGGTTATCTCAAAAATACCTGACTTATCAGTAAATTGAAGAAAAGCAAATCGATTGCCTTTTTGTGAAACACGTTGCTGAACAGAAGTAAGCTGCCCTGCCATTATTACCCTACGCGCAACACCATCAAAAAGCATCGTCTCAAGGGAGGCACTTGATACTACCTTTAGCCTTGCAAGTTGATTTTCATATTGGTCAAGAGGATGTGCGCTTAAATGAAGTCCCAATGCGTCAAACTCACGTGACATTTTTTCTGATTGACTCCATTCAGAATGTGAACTGAACCTGATTGCCGTGTATTCTGGTTCGTCTGAGCCTCCTGCAAATAGATTCTCTTGCTGAGAATTTGCTTCTTTTCTTACAAAATTCGACGTATTTAATATTGTGTCAATTGCATCAAAAACCTGCCTTCTATTCTCATGCAGATGATCAAATACCCCTGCATTTACCATATTTTCAATTTGACGTTTATTGGCAACTTCACGCGGCAGGTGATGGGCAAATTGTTCTATTGATAAAAACCTGCCCACCGTATCGCGTGTCTTGCATAGCTGGCGCATCGCTTCCTCACCCACATTTTTTATGGCGCCAAGCGCATAACGCACTGCTAATTCACTATTCTCGGTTTTCTCAACTGAAAAACTTGCTTGTGAAGAATTTATATCTGGCGGTAAAACAGCAATTTTATGACTTACACAATCTTGCCTAAACACGGCTAGTTTTTCTATATTTCCTGCATCTAACGCCATCAAGGCTGCCATAAATTGTACAGGGTAATTTACCTTCAGAAAGGCTGTTTGATAAGAAATCAACGCGTAGGCTGCAGCATGAGATTTATTAAAGCCATAACCTGCAAATGCGGAAATTTGCTCAAAAATCTGAGCTGCTAGCTTAGCATCAATATTGTTATTAACAGAGCCTTCTACAAATTTTGCCTTTTGGGCATCCATTTCAGATTGTATTTTTTTACCCATAGCACGTCTTAAAATATCAGCGCTACCAAGTGTATATCCTGCCAAATCCCTAGCCGCTTGTTGAACTTGCTCTTGGTAAATCATAATTCCATAAGTTTCAGACAAAATTGGCTGTAACTTTTCATGCATATAAACAACCGGTTCCCGCCCATGTTTTCTGCTAATATAGGTTGGTATATTTTCCATCGGACCTGGTCTATATAAGGCAACAACAGCTATAATATCTTCAAATCTATCGGGTTTTAATCCTCGCAATACTTCTCTCATCCCAGATGATTCTAGCTGAAAAACGCCTATCGTGTCTCCTTCAGCAAGCATATTAAAAGTAGCTTCATCATTAAGTGGAATACGCTCAAGATCAATTTTTACACCTGTTTCTTCAATCAAGCTCAGAGCTTTTTGAACCACGGTAAGCGTTTTTAAACCAAGAAAATCAAACTTTACCAAACCAACCTGTTCAACATATTTCATATTAAATTGTGTAACAGGCATTTCAGAACGAGGATCACGATATATAGGAACCAGCTCTGGCAATGGTCTGTCACTAATCACCAAACCGGCGGCATGTGTTGATGCATGACGATACAACCCCTCCAACTGCATGGCTGATTGCACTAGATTTTTGACCTGCTCATCATCATTGTAAATAGAGGATAATTCATCTTGCGTTTCCAACGCTTGTTTTATCGTAGTTGGTTTAGTTGGGTTATTGGGAATTAATTTAGCAATTTTATCAACTTGCCCATATGGCATATCAAGTACACGTCCAACATCTCTTAGCGCCGCTCTTGCTTGTAATTTTCCAAATGTAATAATCTGAGCAACTCTATCTACACCATATTTTTGTTGAACATACTGAATGACCTCATCTCGTCTATCCTGACAAAAATCAATATCAAAATCAGGCATCGACACACGTTCAGGATTTAAAAATCGTTCAAATAACAAGCCCCATTTTAAGGGATCAAGGTCTGTAATACGCAAAGCCCATGCAACAACAGATCCTGCCCCAGAACCCCGCCCAGGTCCAACAGGAATATTGTTATTCTTTGCCCAATTTATAAAATCTGAAACAATCAGAAAATATCCTGTAAATCCCATTTCAATAATAACTGATAATTCATACGTCATACGCTCAAGATATGCTTCATACTCAAACTCTAATTGACCTGATGCTTCTAGCAATTCAATTCGCTGTTTCAGCCGTTCCGCAGATACGGTTTTTAAAACCAGTTCTGGAGTGCGACCTTCACTATCAACAAATTCAGGCAAGATAGGTTTTCTGTCCTGAATCATAAAGGCACATCGTTCCGCAATTACGACACTATTACTTATTGCCTCTGGAATATCCTTGAATAGCGTATGCATCTCTTCTGTCGATTTAAACCGGTGATGCGCTGATTGATGATACGCATTCATACTTGCAAGACGCTGATTTGTAGCAATACACGTAAGAATTTTTTGAGGAACGAACATTTCATCATTTTCGAAATGGCAATCATTCGTCGCAATTAAAGGTAGTTTTAAATTATATGCCAAAGCCAATAATTTATCTTCAGCATTAATTTCTTCCTGAATTCCATGTCTTTGAAGTTCAATATATATTCTACCTGATAAATTTTGATTCAGCTTCTCTAATCTGGCTTCTGCCAATTTCATTGACTGTAGTGCACTTGTAGCAATAAAGCCGTTTTTAGCGCCGCCTGTTAGTAAAATAAGACCATCCGACAAGCTAAAAAATTGCTCTAATTCAACGTGAGGTCGCTCAGAGCCATCACACTGCATCCAAGCATCAGACATGAGTTTACTCAGATTTTTGTATCCATCTTCATTTTGCGCCAGCAAGACAACTTCACCAACACCTTGCTCATCTCGCAAAAAAATAGAGGCCCCAATAATCGGTTGCACCCCAGATTGCGCCATTAATTTTGAAAACTCATAACCACCAAATAAATTCTGGCTATCTGTAATTGCCATTGCAGGTTGCGCATCATTTTGCGCCAGTTCTGCAAGCTTAGCTATGCGCAGCGTAGATTCAGATAATGAATAAGCTGTATGCACGCGAAGATGAACAAACCGTGGCTTCATTACCCCATCACTCTTTGGATTGCGCCATTTCGAATTTCCAATATTTCATCCATATTATTAGCCAAAGTCATATTATGCGTTACAATTAAAGCTGCTGTATTGCTGGCATAGACAATTTGCTTTAAATATCCAAACACGTCGGAAGCTGTCGCTGGATCTAAATTACCTGTAGGCTCATCTGCAAGCAATATTGGCGGCGCGTTTGATAACGCTCTTGCGATTGAAATACGTTGCTGCTCTCCGCCAGAGAGTTGACCAGGCCTGTGGTTTTTTCGATTTTCTAAATTTACCATTTTAAGCAGTTGAATAGCCCTTTCTTCTGCTCCACTTCTTGCCAGACCATTAATCATTTGAGGAATGACAATATTCTCTAACGCATTAAATTCTGGCAGCAAGCGATGTACTTGAAAAACATATCCAATGTTTTTTCGCCTAAATATTGTTTTATGCGTTTCTGATAATTTTGTAACATTTTTACCGTTTATCCACACATCTCCGCTACTTGGATTTTCTAATAAACCCGCAATATTTAATAAGGTGGATTTTCCAGATCCAGAAGGACCAACTAAGGCTGTAAGTTTTCCTGGTGTTAGGATAAGATCGACAGAATCAAGGATATTTAAATAATTTTCTCCTTGCTTAAAAATACGCTTTATCCTGCTTAACTCTAATGGGTGGCTATTCATATCGCAACACCTCCGCAGGTGCGATAGCCGTGGCACGCCATGCTGGATAAATTGAGGCCAAAAGACTAAGTCCTAGTGCCATCATCACCACCACCATAACCTCCATTGGGTCAACTACGGCTGGCAACTTTGATAGAAAATAAATTTCTGCTGAAAATAACTCTGCCCCTGTAAGATTTTCAATAAATGTCTTAATGCCATCGATATTCCAACAAAATAACAGCCCAAGTAAACTGCCAAAAAAAGTGCCTACAATTCCAATAGAAGTTCCAGTTAACAAAAATATTTTAAGCAAACTTGCTCTGCCAAGACCCATCGTTCGAAGCACTGCAATATCTGCATTTTTAGAACGAACCAGCATAATCATAGATGAAATAATATTAAAAGCAGCCACCAAAATAATAAGCGTTAAAATTAGAAACATTACATTTCGTTCAACCTCAAGTGCATTCAGAAAATTTTTATTTCTGTCCATCCAATCAAAAATAACCACTTTTTCAGGTAATATTTTTGATAAGGCCTGTTTAACAAAAGGCGCATTATCTGGCTGACTAATATATAGCTCAATGCCACTTACGCTCTTTGACATTGAAAAGAACTTTTGAGCGGCAGGTAATGGCATAAATATAAAATTTGAATCATATTCATGCATACCCACATCGAACAAGCCAGCGATCTTAAAACTCTGTCTTGTAGGTAAAGAGCCAAAAGCAGTAACCCTCCCCTTTGGAGCGAGTAATGTAATAGTATCTCCACTGGTAAGGTTAAGGTTTCGGGCCATCGTTTTGCCGATTAAAATAGAATCGCCTTGCTTAAACTGATTAATATCATCATCAGTAAGACTGTTCCATAAAGGTCTTCGCATCGCCAAGTCTGACCAAATTACGCCACGCACAACAGCGCCTATGGTGACATTATTAGCAGAAACCAGCACTTGTGATTCAATCTGTGGAGTCGCTGCTAATACATTCGCATTTTGTGATATCGTAAGAGTTAATTCCTCAAAATCGGCAATTCCATTAGCTTGAGTTGAAGAAACACCAAGATGACCATTAAGACCTAAAATTCGGTTTACCAGCTCTGCTCTAAAACCGTTCATAACCGACATTACGATTATCAAGGTAGCCACCCCTAAAGTGATTCCTGCAAAAGAGAACCAGGCTATAACTGAGATGAAGCCCTCAGAACGACGAGATCGCAGATATCTGAATGCTAACAGTCTTTCTAATGGAGAAAACATTGTATAATTGACGTCCTTTATTAGGCTGTTTCTGGCAGTGTTAAGCTGCCCTTACTAGAAATAAAAGAATAAGCCAATTCTGCAGTAATCTCTATGGTTTTTCCAGATTTACGATGCTTTAATTCTACTATATTTTTCTCTAATCCCCTTGGGCCTAAAACTAACTGCCAAGGAATACCAATTAAATCCATGGTAGCAAGCTTAGCACCAGCGCTTTCTGAGCTATCATCATAAAGACAATCATGTCCGTTCATAATGGCGGCATCATATAATTTTTTACTTAAGGCATCAGCGGTTCCATGACCAGGCTTTAGGTTAACAATTGCAACTGTAAATGGGGCAACTGATTCAGGCCATATAATTCCTTTTTCATCATGACTAGCCTCAATTATACCGCCAACCAATCTTGAAACGCCAATTCCATATGACCCCATGTGTAAATCAACTGGCTTGCCGTCTGCTCCTGATACAGATGCGCCCATGGCATGGGAATATTTTGTTCCAAAATAAAAGATGTGACCAACTTCAATGCCCCTTTTTTGGATTAGCTCAGATACATCAATAGGGCAATTATCTGGTTCATGCTTTTCATCAGTGCGAGCATATAATTCAGTAAATTTTTTAATGACAGGCTCTAAATCTGCATCATAATCAATATCAGCAACTAAATTTTTATTCATCCAATCCTTATGAAAATAAACGCCTGATTCCCCTGTATCTGCTAGGATAATAAATTCGTGGCTCATATCACCACCGATAGGTCCTGTGTCAGCCTCCATAGGAATTGCCGTTAATTCCATTCTGGCAAATGTTTTAAGATAACAAACAAACATTTTATTATAAGCCACTCTGGCAGCTTCAGCAGAATTATCGAATGAATAAGCATCTTTCATTAAAAATTCACGCCCCCGCATAACACCAAATCTTGGTCTTACTTCATCTCTAAATTTCCATTGAATATGATATAAATTTAAAGGTAATGAGCGATAGCTTCTAATATGTGTACGACATATATCAGTTACCTGTTCTTCATTTGTTGGACCATATAGCATATCTCTATCATGCCTGTCCTTTACCCGAAGCATCTCCAGACCATAATCATCATATCGTCCAGATTCCTGCCAGATTTCTGCTGGTTGTATGGTTGGCATTTTTATTTCTAAAGCGCCAGCCTTATCTTGTTCTTCGCGAACGATTTGCTCTATTTTGCTTAAAACTTTCAAGCCAAGTGGTAACCATGAGTAAATGCCCGCACTAGATTGTTGGATCATACCAGCACGCAACATCAACCGATGCGACGCTATTTGAGCATCCTTTGGATTTTCTTTTAAGACAGGCAAAAAATAATTTGAAAGTTTCATATGCATCTCTGAAGGGGTTGAATAGATTTTTCTACGGCACTTTAATGGATTTGACTAACTAAAATATCTATTGGGTTTTATGCAATGTAAGCGATGAGTCAAACTGAAAAATTGAATTTATATCTGTTTCAGTTACAGATTCAATCTTATCGGGAGCCCAAATTGGATTATTATCCTTATCAATCAAAACAGCTCTTACCCCCTCGGAGAAATCAGAACGACGCATCATATTACACGCTAGTTGAAAATCCATCTGCAATGCTTCTGTTACAGAAACAGATGGCGACATTTGCGATAGCAGACGATGAATAACATAGATGGATGCAGGACATCGAGTGGTGAGTGCTTGATGCCATTTTGCAACTTCTGAAATAGTTAAATGCGCCTCAACATTAGCAATAATTTGTGTGACTGAGCCTTGAAATAACGTATTGATAAGTTCTTCTTTTAGTGCAAATTCAGCCTTTGGCGATGGTATCTCAAATTCTGCAATCACATTCTGAAGTGCCAAGATATGGCTTTCACTCGAACATAATTTCTTTTTTAATTCACGAAACTGGGAAAATGGGACACAATTATTAGCAATTTGCCAACGAAGAGCATCACCTGCTCCTATAATCTGCCCTGTCATACCGAGCATCAAACCGACAGGTATTCCTGGTGTTCTTAAAAATAGACTCGCACCCACATCTGGAAATAATCCGATTGCTGTTTCTGGCATGGCGCATTTAATCGTCTCACTAACTATTGTGATAGTTCCATTATGACACAGCCCCAAACCACCCCCCATAACAACGCCATTTACCAGTGATATGATTGGCTTAGAATAGGTAGCAATAATATTATCAAGATTATATTCTTCTCTAAAATAAGGTTCTGCAGACAATCCCTCTGGGGCTGCCTTTACATAAGAAACAGCCTCTCTTACATCTCCACCAGAACAAAATGCACGCTCGCCAGTAGAACAAATAATTATATGACCTACCGTGTTATCCTTCTGCCAAAGCAAAAGGGATTCAGCCATTTTCATAACCATATCAATGCTCAACGCATGTAAAGCATCTGGTCTATCTAATTCAATAATCCCAGCATTACCACTCTGAGTAAAATGAACATAATTCGTCATAGTGAGTCCCATTTATTTGCCAATTCATATACCATTATACGCCCTAATTAATGTACCAACTTATTTTTTTTGGTTTTTTAGGTTTTATTCGGTTTTTGTAATAAAATATGTCATTTATTTGATAGGTAGAATGTCTCACATACAAGGTTTTTTTGCCAGATATGATTCATCGCAAGCAGGAGATTATTTTGATTTTTTAAATTCTATTTGTCTCTTTATGCCCTATCTTAGTATAACCTGTGATAAATAAATAAATGATGGAATTTTTTATGACACCCAGACAATTTCCAGCAACCAGATTAAGGCGCCTTCGTCGCACTCCGGCAATTCGCTCAGTTGTGGCAGAAACTAATCTACATCAATCAGACCTTATTTGGCCCTTATTTGTAATTGAAGGCGATAATTTAAAACAGCCTATTGGCTCCATGCCAGGCGTGTTTCGGTATTCAATTGACCAAATTTTACGTCAATGTGAAACTGCAGTTTTGCTTGGAATACAGATGATAGCTTTATTTCCAAAGCTGGAATCTGACAAAAAAGATGCTGTTGGAAGTGATGCCTTAAATCCAAATACACTTATTTGTAGATGCTTAAAGGAAGTCAAAGCTAAATTTCCAAATTTAATGATTATATGTGATGTTGCACTTGACCCTTATACAACTCATGGACATGACGGCATCATTGATGGGGAAGAAATACTTAATGATAAAACAATTGAAAGCTTGGTAAAACAAGCTCTTTTGCTTGCCCAGGCTGGCTGTGATATTTTAGCACCATCAGATATGATGGATGGCAGAATTGGAAAAATTCGCAATGCATTAGAAGAAAATGGGTATCATGATACCATTATTTTATCCTATGCCGCAAAATATGCCTCTGCATTTTACGGTCCTTTTCGAGAAGCTGTTGGCGCTGGCAAATTAGCTGGAAATAGCGGAAAATCAACCTATCAGATGGATTCTCGTAATTATAGAGAGGCAATCTCTGAAGTATCTTTGGATATTACAGAAGGCGCAGACATAGTCATGGTAAAACCAGCCATGCCCTATTTAGATATAATCAAAGAAATAAATAATAGATTTGACATTCCGTGT
>ERZ887830.687-NODE-687-length-20785-cov-54.864544_pt1 | contig 20785 bp, 17 predicted proteins | sample MGYA00521101_ERZ887830 | MGnify/ENA primary metagenome ERZ887830 (study PRJEB32303, sample SAMEA104408592) | aquatic metagenome | biome: Marine water; feature: Pelagic; material: water | place: Baltic Sea | collected 2014-06-05T16:38:00 | depth 1,762 m ... | reverse complement strand
ACTGTTTCTTCAGTAGCTTGAACTACTTCTTCAGCAGTCTCAACTGTTTCTTCTTGCTGCTTTTCGGGCGTAGGTTCGTCCTTTTCGGCTTGTTTCCCTGTTACCGCTTCAACACTTGGTTCACTTGGTGTTTCTGTGGTATCATCTTCTTTATTGGAATTGGGGATAGAAGCTTCTTCACTTACGTTTTCGTCGTTTGCTTTTGGCAAATCGTTGTCGGTTTTGTCCAACATAGTCATGATTTAAATCAACTCGAATATACAATTTATAGTATACCACTCAAAAAAAATCACATATTCCACAGGCGCCATGAGGCTTCTGCTTGTCCTACCAGCATATTTTCGCCATTTCCAACACTAGCGCCAGCTTTTTTACCCGCTTTCATAAAGGCTGTTTCTGTAGGATTGTAAATTAAATCGAACAGCACATGCGCACTTGTCAGTTGATCGTAGTTGAGATTTGGTTTTTGAAGTATGTTAGGATGGGTTCCCAAAGGCGTGCAGTTCACAATTAACTTGTGCTTTTCCATGTCTGCTACTGTTAATTCTTCATAGGTTAGGTTGTTGACGCCTTTTTTTCTTGAAACATATTGGGTCTCAATTCCCATTTTGTGCAAAGCATATACCACTGCCTTAGATGCACCACCAGTACCTAGTACCAATGCTGCTTTAATTTCAGTTGTAATCATAGGGGTAATGCTATTTTGAAAACCAATATAATCGGTGTTATATCCCGTTGTGGTTCCGTCTTTGTTGAACACAATGGTGTTCACCGCACCAATGGCTTTTGAAACTTCATCTAGATTGTCAAGAAAGGGCATCACCTCTTGCTTGTATGGAATGGTAACGTTCATCCCTTTGAGGTGGGGTGTTTGTAGAACCCTTTTAAAATCGGATAAATCGGCCAGGTCAAAATTTTCATAAGAACAGTGATGAAGCTTCTCTTCTTGAAATTTTTCAGCAAAATATGCCCTTGAAAAGGAATAGTCTATATTCCGTCCTAAAAGCCCAAAACGCATCTTATTTTTTTCGCTCATAATAATCTAGTGCAAACACAATAATTAATCCCACGGCACCCCAAATTACAGCCCAGGTGGTGTCTGTTATGCTGTTTGTTTGCGCAAAATTAGTAATTCTATTTGGAGGCCAAAGAATAAATAGCGACCCAAAAACAAATCCAATCAATACGGCTTGCAATTCGTCCTTGGCACGCTGCTGTATTTTGTGAATCAATGCTGAAAGACTGCTGATACCTACCAAAGAACCGGTTAGAAATACGGCAAACATAAGGGCGTAAGTCTCGTCTTGAGGGAGTAGTTCAACACTACTAAAAGGACTTATGATGTATTTGCCCAAGGCATTTACACTGTCTACCAGCAACAGCGAATAATTGCCCATTAGGATAAGTAAAAACGACCCTGACAAGCCGGGTAGGGTCATGCCTATGATGCTCAAATATCCGCATAAGAAAATATAGAGCAGGTTGGTGTTTTCAGCAGATGGAGATAAGACACTTAAACCTACACCAACAGCTAGTCCAATAATGCCGAGCACTATATTTTTTTTATTCCAATTGCTGAAGTCTCGATATAAGATTAGCGCAGATGCCAAAACCAAACCAAAGAAAAGTGCCCATACATTAAGCGGATAGGCTGTCAGCGCTGCATCTAACAATAGCGATAAGGTAAAATAGCTCAACACAACCCCAACAAACAAGGCTGTTAAAAACGTGCCATTAACATACTGCCAAAAAGTTCTAAAACGCCCTCTGAACAACAGGGATACTGCCTTAAAGTTTAGTCGCTGAAAGGAGAAAATTAGTTCTTCATAAAATCCTGTTACTACGGCAACGATACCACCAGAAACGCCTGGTATTTTATTGGCAATGCCCATAGCAATCCCTTTGAGGATTAACAAGCTGTAATCTGATAATGATCGGTTAGCCATGGCTTTTAGTGCTAAATTTTTCTAAAAAGTACAACAAACATAATGCCGTTATGAAGGCTACAAACGCCAACATCACTTGTGCATCGGGATTAGACAACTCAGGCAAAACAACTACTGTTGTAAGCGGTTCTTCCAAGCCATTGCTGTTTGTGTAGTAAGAAGTGACTTTTTTCCATGGCCATACCTTGTGTAATGAACCCAGTAAAAAGCCAGTCATTGCAGCCAAAACGATGTTTTTGTGTTGGGTAAAAAGCCAACGAAGTATTTTTGCAAAGGCCTTTAGGCCTACTGAGCCACCTGCAGCCATTACTAAAAAAACCACCAAACCTTCCAGTTCAAAATTCTTTAGTTTATCCAATGCGTTAAGAGCTGTTTCATAGGCCCCTAGTAGTATTAGAATAAAAGCGCCTGAAATGCCTGGGAGTATCATGGCTATAACAACAAGAACGCCACATAAAAAAAGGTATAACAGACTCTCTGAGCCTGTATTGGGTGTAATTAGACCTATTCCGAAAGCAATAAAAAAGCCTATTACCATCGAAACTAAAGCGGTAATATTCCATTTAGTTACGCTGTTTTTTAATACAAAAGCACTTGCTAAGATTAGCCCAAAGAAAAAGGCCCAAAGCGGAATGGGATAGGCAGTTAGTAACCATGAGACCCCACTACTAACTAGTAGCATACCTGTTCCGATACCAAGTATTAACGTTAATAAAAAAGAACCATCAAGTGATTGCCAAGCCGCTTTTTTATTGCGACCAAAGAGTTGAAGGACAAGCGTTAGTGAAACATTGTCAATGGCTTTTATAAGTCTTTCGTAGATATGGGTAATTAGTGCAATGGTGCCACCCGAAACCCCCGGAACCACATCGGCGGCGCCCATTGCCAAACCTTTAAGATAGACTACAATATGTTCTTGCACGGATTGCTTCATTAGGCTAGTGTGTTGAAATGTAAAATTACGCAATCAAGCGTAAAGCGTACTATGAAATTGATAAGGTGTCTTTCACCAAGACTGAAGCCCTTGAAGTCGGGAAGGTTTCATATAAAACATCCAGTTCATTTGGATTGATGGCATAGGCATTTTTAAGAAAGAATGATGCTTCATTTGCCTTTGCTTCCATCATATAAAAACCAGCCAGCATATAGTTTAGGGAACTGTTTTCAGGATGGAACTCCAAGCCTTGCCGCAAAGCCTCAATGCCTTTTTTGTAGTCTTGCAGTTGTAACAAAACGCCAGCCCAATCTAGCCATGTTTGTAGTTCGTAGTTTCCAAGATTCACCAAACGCTCGTATGCTAGATTTGCTTCATCAAAGAAGCCCAGCGCTTTGTTTGCTTGAGCATACAAACGCCAATACATCACATGGCCGCTGTCAATTTTAACTGCCTTTTTGATGTAGTGCAATACTTTTGCGTAGGATTTATTGCGCATATAGTGCCCGCACAATGCCAACCAACTTTTGTCTAGAAGTGGGTCTTCGTGAATGGCTTTTTTTAGGAACTTAATACCTAGCTCGTCGTTTTTTAACTTTAAGTGACATGCTCCAATACGCAGGAGTGCAAAAGCCGTAGGGTCATCGATACTAAGCGTAATCTCGTAGTGATTAATCGCTTCGTTATAACGCCCAAGTTGTTCCAATGCTTTGCCCAACTCTAGGTATGCGCCAATAAAGGTGTCGTCGCAAATGACAGCAAAATCAAAAGCCGTGATGGCCTGCTCATACATTTGCTTGGCCAAATACTGTCTTCCCAATTGATGCCATGCTACCTCGTTATATGGGTCTCTGTTTAGAAACTCATTCATATAGGCTATGGCACCATCAGCATCTTTTAAAGACTCAAAGCAATAAATGATGTTGTAGAGCGCATGATTATCTGTTACTTCTTCCTCCAAGCATCTAATGAAATACTCTTTTGCCATAAAAAAGGCGTCTAGATAGAGGTATTCCATAGCGAGAAGCGCATGAAACTCATATTTGGAATCTGTATACATCAAGCCTTTTTTGAGCGAGTCGATGGCTTCTTGATGTTCATTACACTTGGATTGTATTACAGCCAAATGCTGAAAAGCATAAGGGTTAAAAGGCTCAATGGAAATTAGATTGTCTACTAAAATGCGTGCTTCTTCGTATGAGTTTGTAAGCGTGTGGTATTCAATAAGAAGCAAAGTGAGTTCTGTTGCATCAGGGTGTTGGTTGAGTCCAACTTCGATAGCTTTTTTTGCCATACTTAGGTTTGCAGCATCAATATAATACTGCCCAATTTCCTCAAATTCCGACGCATCGAAGAATTGTATTTCGTTTGTTTTGAGCATTGACTCAAACCGCGAAACGGAAAATTTTGAAAAATCACCAAATGGAAACTCCATAGTTTGATTATTGATATAAAACTAAAAATTGAAGTTCAGGTTACTGAAGGGTTGTTGATTCAATTTTCAACAAAGTAATCAACACTCCATTTGATTGAGCACTTTGATGATGGTGCTACACGCTTTTTTAAGCTGTTTTTCAGATATGGTTAGTGGTGGAGAGATGCGTACGGCGGCAGGTTCAAATAGCAGAAAAAAGAGTAAAACCCCTTCATTTATGCAGCTTTTTACCAATGTTTGTGCAGTTTTAGCGTCGTCCATAATGAGCGCAAGCATAAGTCCCCTACCTCTAATCACTTTGATTTTGGGGTGAACAAGTAAGTTTCTAAACAGCTTTTCTTTCTTAAGTGTGTCCTCTATCAAGCTGCTCTTTAGAATGGTTTGTAGCGTAGCTCTACAGGCTGCAGCAATAACTGGATTTCCACCAAAAGTAGTAATGTGACCAAGTGAAGGCGCTTCTTTAAGTTGCGTCATATGTTTTTGGTCTGCGATAAAGGCTCCTACGGGTAGTCCGCCTCCAAGCCCTTTTCCGATGACCAAAATATCAGGTGCAGCATCGTGGTCCATAAAGGCAAATAACTTTCCAGTACGTCCAATTCCCGGTTGGATTTCATCAAGAATAAGCATGGCGCCAACTTCTTCACAACGTTTTTTTACTTTTTTCAGATAGTCCTTTTCTGGTAAAATAAATCCGGCACCGCCTTGAATGGTTTCCAAAATAACAGCAGCTGTTTGGTTGTTGATGTTTTTAAGATCATCATGATTGTTAAATTCGATAAAACGTGTGCCTGGGATAAGGGGTCTGTAGGCGCTTTTGCGCAATTCATAACCCATAACACTCATGGCTCCCATGGTATTTCCATGATAGGCTTTGTTTGCGGCAATTATTTCAGCTCGTCCGGTTACGCGCTTGGCTAATTTTAATGCACCTTCAATAGCCTCAGTTCCTGAATTTGTTAAATAGGTAGTGTTTAGGTGTTGTGGTAAATGATCGGCCAGCAACTTAGCAAGTAAGACGGGTTCTTTTTGAATAAACTCCCCGTACACCATCACGTGGAGGTATTTACCTAATTGTCTTTTGATGGCACGCACAACAGCGGGGTGTCGATGCCCTAAGCTACAAGCAGATACACCAGCAACCAAATCCAGGTACTTCTTTTTATTGCTGTCATACAAATAGCAGCCCTTTGCACGAACAATTTCAAGTCCCATTGGGTATGGTGTCGTTTGCGCTTGGAAATCTTTAAATAACGATGCAAGTGAAGCCATTGCAGCTATCTTTTTAGTTCTATTGGAATTCCTTTCATTTCTGCCTGCTTAACCTTGATGCTGTAGTTCTCGAGGTCTATGCCGTGAAATAAGTCTTCTTTGCTGTATATCCTTTCATCTTTTCGCCATGTAAAACCAAGCAATTGTCTGGTGTTTTCAGGCAGGTCCTTTGGCGGATAAACTACACCATCAGGATTTGTGAAAAAAGTAATTTTTTCAATACCACTGTCTACAAATTCTAAGCGCAGGGCACTACATATCGCTTTATCGATTCCTGTGAGTTCTTGAGTCTCATCATCGTATAAATAATATACCATTTCGGTATTTTGAATCACATCAACCGTTTCAAGGCTTTTCCCTTTAAATTTGCCCTTAAGCTGAAGTCCTTTAATTTGATTAAAATTGGCTGCGTCTAAACTGTCTTGCTCAATGACAAAGGCATTGTTGTAAATAAGCAAGGAGTCCAATGCCTCTTTTTTATTGTCTATGGTAAGGTGAATTTCGTCTCCTGTCATTTGACTTTCATCTGACCATAATATCGGATTGCGATCTGCAATTTCTTGTGGGGTCAAGTATTGCAAGTCACGGTCGCTGATTGGGCGTCTAATGAGTTTTGCGCGTCCAGAAGTTTGGTTAAAATGTATGGAGTCTGTTTTGCCGCTCAAATCTTCTTTGAATATGCGCACATCGTGAAACCCGCGTATAATGCGTTGCTCGGGAGGTCCAGTTGCAATAAGTGTGTCTGCGTGAATAAACAGTGAGTCTAGTTCAACAAGATTTATGGCAAGCGCGCGATGTGTTACCATAGCCGAGTCTTTTTCCTTAAATACCTGTCCGTAATTTCCTGTGATAAAGGAGTTGTTTATGGTGTCGGTTATGCGAATATTTTGAGTGGCTGACGCATATTTTTGAGTATCGTTAAAATAGATGCTATCACCAATGATATTGCGATTGTTGTAGTCAACAGATGCATTTTTCTTGAAATAACCTTCTTTCTTGTCCGTGTTATAAAAGCCTTCACGGCAACGAACCACATAATCTTCTCCGATGATGGTGGTAGCTCCGTAAAAAAAAGCGTGTTTTGATTCAGTGTAAAAATCCATGCGCGCAGAGGTCAATGTAAAATCTGGATTGTTGACCACTACCTTATTTTCAAACTTATATTTTTTGGTGTCTGAAATATAAGTGCCTCTTTTACTGTTTATCGTTGTTAGGCTGTCATAGACCGTACCATTAGCGGGGTAGTAGGCTATGTTTTTAATCCTGTCAAAATAAAGCGTGTCTGTTTCAAGCAGCATTTCCTTATTGTCAAGTACAACCTGTTCTTTTGCAACTGCTAATTTTATTTTACCATCGTAATTAACGGTCTTGCTTGTAAGTATCAAGCTATCCCCTTGAATAATACGAACACTACCAAATGCGTCAAATCTGTTTTCTTTTTTATAAAAAAACGCCTTGTCAGACCAAACGTCCATGCCTTGATGCACCAGATGCACCTGCTTTGTAGCACTGCGTTCTAAGATGTTTGCTCCAGGGAAGTTTTCTTCATCTAGCTGAAAAGAGCCTGCTTGACGAATTTCTATTTCTTTTTCCTGTGCCCATAGTCCAGTGGAGGATAGCAGCAATAAACAAGAAAAGAGAATAGCTCTCATGTGTTTATATTAAGAAGAGCGGAAGATGGTTTGATTTCTATCTGGGCCTACTGAAACTATCTTTATAGGTGTTTCTACATAAGCTTCAATAAACGCGACATAGTCCATAAATGTTTTTGGGAGTTCGTCTTCACTGCGCATTTTAGTCAAGTCTTCTTCCCAGCCCGGTAACGAGGTGTATTGCGGATTTAACTCTTCTGCATTTAAAGAGTAGGGTAGGTGCTGAATGTTTTCGCCTCTGTAGTCATAGGACACACAAACCTTAAGCTCATCAAAGCCAGAAAGTACATCGCCCTTCATCATCATCAGTTGGGTTACGCCATTGACTTCAACTGCGTATTTGAGTGCAACCAAATCCAGCCAGCCACAACGTCGCGAACGACCTGTAGTAGCGCCAAACTCATGACCTACACGCCCCATTGTTTCGCCGGTTTTATCAAAAAGTTCTGTTGGGAAAGGACCGCTTCCCACTCTAGTGGTATACGCTTTGAATATTCCGTAAACCTCTCCAATTTTGTTTGGCGCAACGCCCAGTCCAGTGCACGCACCTGCGGCAGTCGTATTGGATGAGGTAACAAATGGATAGGTGCCAAAGTCAATGTCTAAAAGGGAGCCTTGTGCGCCTTCAGCTAAAATATGCTTGCCTTCTTTTTGTGCAACGCTCAAGTACTGTTCGCTGTCGACAAATGAAATATTAGATTTCAGAAAGTCTATCGCTTCAAAGAATGCCTTGTCAAGTGCTTCCATGTCAAATTCAAGTTTAACTTTCATATTGGCAACCATGGCCAAATGCTTGTCGCGAAGTGCTTGATATCTTGTTTTCCAACTTGCTAATTCAATATCGCCAATCCTTATGCCATTACGACCTGTTTTGTCCATATAGGTAGGACCTATGCCTTTTAGCGTCGATCCAATTTTGGCTTTTCCTTTCGCCAGCTCTGAAGCAGCATCAAGCAGACGGTGTGTTGGAAGAATAAGGTGTGCTTTTCTAGAAACTAACAGTGACTTATTGATATCTATGTCAAAAGGAGCCAAGTTGTCTAGCTCTTGCTTGAAGATAACAGGATCGATCACCACGCCGTTCCCGACCAAGTTGGTTGCAGTAGGATGAAAGATACCCGATGGTATGGTGTGTAATACGTGTTTAATTCCGTCAAATTCTAGGGTGTGGCCTGCATTGGGTCCGCCTTGGAATCGGGCAATGATGTCGTACTTTTTTGTAAGTACATCAACAATTTTACCTTTTCCCTCGTCGCCCCACTGTAAGCCTAGGAGTAAATCAATGGCCATGAATGATTAGTTAGCGTTTTTTTTGGTTCCGTAAAAGTATAATGAATGTGCGTGTATGTCAATGTCAAAAACCTCCTCAATGGTTTGTTTTATAGCTTGAATACGGGGGTCGCAAAATTCTTTTACATCTCCAGTGTCTGTTAAAATTACGTGATCGTGTTGTTTGTCAAAATATGACTTTTCATACTGGGCGTGTTGTAGGCCAAATTGGTGCTTTCGAACCAAGCCACATGCCAGCAACAATTCAATTGTATTGTAGAGCGTTGCGCGACTTACCCTGTAGTTTTTGTTTTTCATCATGATATATAACGACTCGATATCAAAATGCTCATCGCTTAAGTAAATTTCCTCAAGTATAGCAAAGCGTTCAGGCGTTTTTCTATGCCCGTTGCTATCCAAAAACTGGATAAAAACACTCTTTACAATTTCGAATTCGTTTTTCATATGGTAAAACCCAAAAAACAAAGATAAGCAACCGAAATCAATCTCGAACTACTTTCTCAATCCCAGTAACTTTTTCAAGCTTATTAATTAACATGTTCAAGGTTGAAGCGTGTCTTACGTGTAATCTTATTTCTCCAGAAAATGTACCTTTTTCAGTGTCAAATTTAATTTGTGTAATGTCTACATTGTGGGCATTTGAAATAAGGTTAGTAACCTCGTTGACAAGTCCTATTCGATCAATACCTGATAGACGGATGTTTCCAGTGAAGAACCCTTTTGATGAATCTATCCACTTTGCACTTAAAATGCGGTAGCCATAATTTGAACGTAAGCTAATGGCGTTTGGGCATTCGTTTTTATGCACCTTAATCCCTTCGTTTATAGATACAAATCCAAACACATCATCACCTGCAATAGGATTACAACAAGGGCTTAACGTATAATTTAGGGTTTCTTGGTCTTTGCCAAAAACCAACATATCATAGAAACTTGAGATTTCACTGCTGTCGAGATTTTCTTTTTTCGGTCGGTCTGAGGGACGTCTTCTAAAGAGTTGGTAAAAACGATTGTTTTCTTCAGCGGCAAACTTCTTTAACATTTTATTGTCTATGGTGCCAATACCTATTCGGTAATATAAATCCAGACTGGTTTTGAGTTTAAAGTAAGACACCATTGCATTGATGATGCGATCACTAAACTTAAATTTCATCTGACGCAGTTTACGTCTTAAAAGTTCCTTGCCTTCAGTGGCAATGGCTTTTTCATCTGCTCGCAATGAGGTGCGAATACTTGAACGTGCTTTTGAAGTAATCACAAAATCTAGCCAGTTGGCATTGGGCGATGAAGATTCAGAAGTAATAACGTCAACTTGATCGCCACTGTTTAATGCATAATTAAGCGGTACAATTTTGCCATTTACTTTTGCACCACGTGTTTTGTCACCCACTTCACTGTGAATGGAATAGGCGAAATCTACAGGTGTAGCCCCTTTTGGTAAGGATATTAAGTCTCCTTTGGGCGTAAAGACGAATATTTCGCTTGCATACAAATTGAGTTTAAAGTCTTTGACAAAGTCCACAGCATCGGTTTCGTCTGATTTTAAAACGTCACGCAATCGATTAAGCCAGCTTTCCATGCCGCCTTCGTCTTTGTTTCCGTGCTTGTATTTAAAATGAGCTGCGTATCCTTTTTCGGCAATTTCGTGCATGCGCTCCGATCGGATTTGTACTTCAACCCATTTGCCGCCAGGCCCAACAACTGTAATGTGCAAGGCTTCATATCCTGTTGATTTGGGTGAAGAAATCCAATCGCGTAATCGCATTGGATTAGGTTGGAAATGGTCGGTAACAATGGAATAAATTTTCCAAGCCAAAAACTTTTCTTGTTTTGGCGTTGATTTATAAATAATACGCACAGCAAAACGATCAAAAACTTCGTCAAACTTTCTATTTTTGATTTGCATTTTTCTGCGGATGGAAAACATGCTTTTAAAGCGACCTTCTGTCTTAAAATTAATACGCTCTTTTCCTAAGTGCTTTTGAAGTTGTTTTGTAAAATTCTTTATGTAGCTCAGTCGTTCAACTTCGCTCTCCTTAATTTTTATGTCAATATCGTTGTATACTTCAGGCTCTGTGTATTTAAGGGCCAAGTCTTCTAGCTGCGTTTTTATATTAAACATACCAATACGATGTGCTAAAGGCGCATAGATATAAAGCGTTTCAGAAGCGATACGTACTTGTTTTTCTTCTGGCATTGCGGTTAAGGTCATCATGTTGTGAAGCCTGTCTGCAATTTTTATCAAAATAACCCTGACGTCATCATTCATCGTCAGCAACATTTTTTTAAAATTTTCTGCTTGAATGGAGACGCGCTTGTCTTTTGAGAGTTTTGATATTTTGGTAAGCCCATCAACAATCTTTGCGACGGTATCACCAAACATGAGTGCTATGTCATCAAGTGTCAGGGAAGTGTCTTCAACCACATCGTGGAGTAGGGCTGCGGCTATCGAAGTTGCGCCCAATCCAATTTGATCTGCAACTATCTGCGCAACAGCGATGGGATGCATGATATAGGGTTCACCGCTTCTGCGTCTTTGGTCTTTGTGGGCGTCTACTGCTGTGTCAAAGGCCAACCGTATGAGTTTCTTGTCTTCAGCGGTCAACGATTGATAGCTATTGCGTAGTAAGTTTTTATACTCCTGCGCAATAATGGCATTCTCGTTAACTTCTGAAATTTGCATAGTTAAATATACAAAAATTAGGATTTGCGTTGACGCACAACTTCATAAGCCAATACAGCTGTAGCTACTGAAACATTTAAGGAGTCAACATGACCCAGCATGGGTATTTTAACGGCCGTAGTTTCTTTTAACCAAAATGGACTTAAGCCTTTTGCTTCGCTTCCCATCACCAGTGCTGTGGCCTTGCTAAAATCTGCATCCGTATGCTTTATGCTTTTTTGAAGTGAAGCAGCATAGGTGTTGATTTTAAAGTTTTTTAGAAAATCTTTGGTTTGATTATTTTTACAAACAAATGTTAGCACAGAGAAAAACCCACCAACACTTGACCTGATTACATTTGGGTTGTAAATATCGGTATGTGGATCACTTATAATCACCGCATCTACGCCCGCGGCATCAGCAGTACGTAGTATGGCACCTAAATTCCCGGGCTTTTCAATGGACTCCAGAACCAATATAAAAGGACTGTTGATTTTAGGTTGCCAATCCTCTAGTCTGGCATCTTTTTGCTTTAGTACGCCTATGACTCCTTCAGTGGTATCGCGCATTACCATTTTGCTATATACATCTGAAGAAACAGATGAAATTTCTAAATCTGCATCAAATTTATCTTTCCATTTTTTAAATGCTACTTCTTCTAAAATTTCGGGGCACCAATAAATATGTGTTGCTTCATAACCAGCCATGAAGGCTAATTGGAGTTCTCTTAATCCTTCTACTGTAAAGCTTTTGGTTTCTTTTCTTGCTTTAGCTTTAGACTGTAACGCAACAATATTTTTGACGGCTTGATTTTGTGTGCTTGATATATGTCTCATTAGTTATTCAAATATTAACTCGTAAACAATTGTTATAATTATTTAAAAAAAACATTATATTTGGAGTACCAAATTTTAAAATTAAACAAATTGCTTACCGCTGTAATTGTTGACGATGAAGCACGCAATATCGCACTTTTATCCTATTGCCTCGAAAAGTATTGCCCCGAAATTTCATTAGTCGCATCATTCACGAAAAAATCAAAAGCCATTTCTCATTTGAGAAATAACAAACCCGATATTCTTTTTCTGGATATTGTCCTAGATGTTGGAAGTGGTTTCGATATTCTTGAAGACATTGATTATGAAGATATTCGAGTTGTAATGTGCTCGGCTCATGATGAATTTGCCCTTAAAGCAATTCGATATCAAGTCACAGATTATTTGCTGAAACCCCTAGAGATTCAAGACCTGATTTCAACAGTCGAAAAAATCCAAAAGAAAATAAAGAAGCACAAAGAAAGACAAGTATACGATTCTTCTCATTTCAGTTCTTTTAATGGCTCCTTAGCAGCGATTAATCAACGTATTGCCATCTCTGAAAAATCTAGTGTCGATTTTGTTTCTATTGATGAAATATTGTGTGTAGAAACCCATAAGGGTACACATAAAACAGAGATTGTACTCAAACATCACGAAAAACGCGAGCATATTGTTGTGGGTAAATCTTTGCTTGAAATGGAGAAAAAATTACCTGAAAACATTTTCTTTAGGGTAAGTCGTACTTCTATTGTTAATGTAACGGCCATACGAACCATTCATCGCAATGTGCAATATACCCTTACGCTAACCAATGGATATCGTATTCAAATTCCTAGAACGGGCTATAAGTTGCTGATTTCCTTTATGGAGAAAATATACGAAACCACCATATAACTTTTTTATTACCTGAGGCTTCCGTATTTTTGTATAGTATGGCAACTGACACAAAACTTACTGAACAATTCATAGAACTTGAGCAAGCGCATAGCGCACACAACTACCATCCACTTCCTGTAGTTTTGGACAGGGGAGAAGGTGTCTATTTGTGGGATGTTGAAGGAAGAAAATACTATGATTTTCTTTCGGCTTATTCAGCGGTTAACCAAGGTCATAGCCACCCAAAAATAATACAAGCCCTACAAGATCAGTCACAAAAACTTTGTTTGACATCACGCGCTTTTTACAACAGTTCTTTGGGTCCTTTTGCAACATTTATTTCCAAATACTTTGGGTTTGATAAAATACTGCCCATGAATTCTGGTGCGGAAGCTGTTGAGACTGCTATCAAATTGGCGAGAAAATGGGGCGTTCAAAAAAAGAATATACCACAAGAGGCAGCACAAATTGTAGTGTGTCACAATAATTTTCACGGAAGAACAACAACGATTATATCGTTTTCTGATGACCAAGGTGCAAAAAATGATTTTGGACCCTATACGCCAGGATTTATCGCAATCCCTCACAACGACTTGGATGCTTTAAAAAAAGTCTTGGAGGCAAACAAAAATATTGTTGGTTTCTTGATGGAGCCTATTCAAGGGGAGGCCGGTATTTATACGCCTGACGAAAATTACTTGCAAGATGTTCAAGCGCTTTGTAACGCACATGATGTTTTGTTTATTGCTGATGAAATCCAAACAGGTATTGCTAGAACGGGATCATTGCTCGCGGTATGTGGAAATTGTGATTGTGGTGCAACTTGTGAAAGACAGGCAGATACATTTGCTGCTCCTGACGTGCTAATTCTTGGAAAGGCAATTAGTGGAGGTGTTTATCCCGTTTCTGCTGTTTTGGCCAACAATCACGTCATGGACGTAATTAAGCCTGGAGAACACGGCAGTACTTTTGGCGGAAACCCCATTGCTGCAGCAGTGGCTACAGCTGCCCTTCGGGTAGTTCAAGATGAGGCACTTGCCTTAAATGCACGTAAGCTTGGTAATATTTTCCGTGACCAACTCAATAGCTATATCCAATCCAGTAAGATTGTGACTTTGGTGCGTGGTAGAGGCCTGCTTAATGCAATTGTCATTAATGACAGTCCAGATAGCGACACCGCTTGGAACATTTGTATGGCGCTAAAGGAAAACGGATTGCTAGCCAAGCCTACTCATGGTAATATCATCCGATTTGCACCACCGTTGGTAATGACTGAAGCGCAACTATTAGACTGTGTTAATATCATAACATCTACCCTGAAAACTTTCGAGCCGAAATAGTTTTATGGATTTGATATATTTTGATAACGCTGCGACTACTTCAATTTATCCTGAAGTAATCGAACTCATGCATGATACGCTACAAGAAGATTTTGGCAATCCTTCTTCTGTCCATGCGGCAGGACGTTCTGCAAAAGCCAAGGTTGAGTCTGCACGAAAACACATCGCTAAGCAAATGGGTGTTTTACCCAAAGAAATCATTTTCACTTCAGGCGGAACAGAGGGCGATAATACTGTGATGCAAGCTGCTTTTCATCAATTGGGAGTTCACCACTTTATAAGTTCTCCCATAGAACACCATGCAGTGCTTCACACCTTAGAACATATGGCCAAACAAGGTCACATACAATTAGACTTGGTAAAAGTACTTCCCAGCGGTTTACCTGACATGGATGACTTAAAGCACTTTTTGAGCAGTAGTGATGAAAAGAAGATGGTGAGCCTAATGCATGTCAATAATGAAGTAGGGACCATATTAGACCTTGAAGCTGTTGGGAACTTATGTCACAAGCACAATGCTTTATTCCACACAGATACCGTTCAATCCATTGGTCATTTTTCCTTGGATTTTGGATCGCTCCCAGTAGATTTTGCTGTTGCTTCTGCGCACAAATTTCACGGTCCCAAGGGTGTTGGTTTTTTATACATTAAAAAGGATACGGGTTTAAGCGGTATGATTTTAGGCGGTTCCCAAGAACGCGGAATGCGTGCAGGCACAGAAGCCGTCCACAATATTGTTGGTATGGAAACAGCCTTTCAAATTTCTTATCAACGCATGGAAGCGGATGCTTTGCATCTCAAGGATTTAAAAACCTATTGTCTCGATCAATTACAAGCCGCTTTGCCTGGCACAATATTTAATGGTGCCTCTGGCGAAATTGAAAGCAGCACGTATACGATTGTTAATGCCCGCCTACCTATGGATGAGAAGAAAGCCCAACTCTTGGCTTTTAATCTTGATTTACAAGGGGTTTGTTGCTCTAAGGGCAGTGCTTGTCAGTCGGGAAGCGAAGGAGGTTCCCATGTGCTGCAAAACTTGCTAACTGCTGAACAAAACAAGGCACCGTCTTTGCGTTTTTCTTTTTCAGCAAACAACACTAAAAAAGAAATTGACAAGCTTATTGCTATACTTGTTGACTACGTAAAAAGCTAAAGTCTCGCTTTGATTTTTATATTGAGCACACGCGGCGTCATATAGTTAGCAACCGCGAACTGACGTTGTGTATAGACATCTCTTACCCAAGTATTGGTAATTGCGTTTTGCACATTGAATACGTTGAATATCTCAACCCCAACCTCAAGCTCTTCAAAAGCGCGGAAGGTACTTCTAAAGCGTGTATCGTCTTTTATCACATATAAAAAACCAATATCCGCACGCTTGTAGTTGCGCAATCTGTTTTGATAAGCGTAAGCATCTGCGTAGCTGGGCGAACCACCTGGAAGTCCCGTATTGTAAACCAAATTTAAGTTCATTTTTAAGAAAGGTAACCTTGGCACATAGTCTTGAAAGAGCATGGCAAATTTCAATCTTTGGTCGGTTGGTCTTGCAATATCTCCACGATTATTTTGATTCTCAACGGCTTTTAATAACCCCACACTTATCCAAGATTCCGTACCCGGAACAAACTCACCATTAAGGCGCATGTCTAGGCCGTAAACCTTTGCTTTGGTGTCGTTATTTGCAGCATATCGAATGCGGACGTTTTCCAAGGTATATGGATTAACATCCCACAAGTATTTGTAGTAGGCCGAAGCCCTAAAAACAAACGGTCTTTTCCAAAGTTGAAATGTTCGGTCCTGACTTACCACCGCATGAATAGATTGTTGTGGCTTTACGGATGGATTTATCTTCCCGTCAATACCTCTTAGTTCTTTGTAAAATGGCGCTTGGGTGTAATTGCCAACCGACACACGTGTTACTATATTAGGATTATCTACTGGTTGAAAACTCAATTGAGCACGTGGACTAACAAACGTACTGCCAGAATTGCTAAAGTTTGATAGGTTCCAATGATGCACGCGAATTCCAGCCGATAACCATGCTATTTTTTTACCCATCAAAAAGCGATTATTCCATTGGAGATAACCCGAAATTCTGTTCAGTGTACTTTGTTGGGTTGCCCTTATGTTATTGAACAATGTCAATGGACCTTCGAATGGCTCATAGGGTTGGTTGTTTTTAGCGATAATACTAGGGGGGCGTATGGAAAAGCCTGCTGAGTCTATTTTTTCCCATTCCACAATTCGATCACGTATGTTTTCGGATTTTAGCGCTAAACCCCAACGTAGCTCCTGTTTGTCTAGCTGATGTTTTCCAGAAATATTGACGGATGTTATCAAGGCATCAAAATCGTTTCTTCCATGTGTATGCTGACTGCCAATACCTTCCGCAAAGGATATATTACCCAAGTCCTCCGATCCAATTTCCGTATTTGGTGTGCCAAGTAAATATTGTCCAATAATGTCAAAATATTCCTGTTCTTGGGTGTGATAAATTGAAGTTGTCAAGATATATTGATTGTTTTCAGACGGTTGATAAGTGGTCTTTAACGCACCCAAATAAGTTTGGTAAATGTCTTCTTCACTACCGTTGTAATAAACCAACAGCGCACGTGGGTCACTAGCAGTTCCAAAATTTGTTTGTCTTGTTTGGGGGGCGTAATTGTATACATTTCTAGATATAGAACCTAGAAATTGAAATTTTAGTTTTTCATTTTTTTGATAGCTAATAAAAGACTGCAAATCGGCAAATGAAGGCTGGTATTGCGCACTGGTTTCTTTTTGGTTTACAAGCAATTGGTTGTCTCGATAACGTGCGCCTATAATTGCCGACCACTTACCCTTTGTATTGCCATAGCTTATGCCGCCTCCCAACAAACTGGCATCTACATTTAATTCTTTTTTTGTTGGTGTTTTATAGGTAATATCCAATACCGAGGAAAGTTTGTCGCCATAACGCGCTTCAAAACCCCCGGCCTTAAAAGATACTTGTTGAATGAGATCGGGATTTAAAAAGCTTAATCCTTCTTGCTGTCCAGCGCGAATAAGCGTTGGTCTATACACTTCGATTCCGTTTACGTAAACCAAATTTTCATCGTAATTACCCCCTCTAACCGCATATTGCGTACTTAGTTCATTGTTTGAATTTACCCCCGGCAGACTTAAGAGTAGGTTCTCAACGCCTGCATTTGCTCCAGGGATACTACGAACTGTTTCAGGAGATAATACGGTAACACCACTAATTTTTGTGGATTGATTTCCCATGACCACCACTTCGCCCATTTGTGCTCTTTTGGTATTCATAACAGGGTGGAGTTCTTGAACGGTATTGGGCTGTGGATTAATGGTTACTACAACCTTTTCATGGGCAATATGCGAGAAGCTAATGACCAATTTTTTTTCAGCCGGTATATTTAATTGATAAAAGCCATTTTCGTTTGTGGTGGTGCCAAAGCCAGTATTTGTACTTACTGTCACATAGGGAATGGGTTCTTGGCTATCGTTGGTAATGATGCCTTGTAAGGTGGTGTTTTGCGCAAGCAGCACGAAATGACAACTTAGGTAGTATAGAAAAGCAAGCGCTAGTTTTTTCATTCTTTACGATAAAACGTTGTTTCAAATGTAGTGCTGTTGCCGACTTTATCCCAAACAATTAGCTTTAATTTGTGTTTTGTTTTTTTAAGTTTAATGGGATCTCGGAATCGAAACGTGAGTTCTTTTTTCTTTTGTTCGTATTCAAACAGTATCCACTTTCCGTTTAAGTAGCCTTCATAGCGACTAACTCCAGCGCCTTTGTCATCTATCGTAAATCGAATGTCTTTCTCTAACGAAATCCAACGATCACGGATTTTTTTTTGATCTACAATAGTCGGGGGAATGCTGTCTACCAGCACCGTTATGGCCCCAGTACCTTTTAGCTTAGCCGAAAACTGCCCTTTATCATTCTTTTTTGCCACAAACCCCCAGCGCTTACTGCGCTTTAAGGCCAAATAAGCCCCTTTGGGTATTTTTTCTTTTTCTAATGTTAAGCTGTATGGCTTTTCAAAATAAGCGTAATCGTTGGAGATGTTGAGCGTGTCTCCGTCCATTTCAATGTTTAGGGGTGTGGGTTGGCTAAAGGTTTTTGCGTTTATATATATGCTAAAATCTTGCAATTCAAACATATAATCTCTTTTGGGATAAATCATTTTGCCGGGCAGTGGAGATTTTTTTGTCACCCAAACTTCTTCGGATTTCCCTTCAATAGGTACTCGCAAATAGACGTTGTTCCCCGAAACATCACTCAGCTTTATGGTGTAGGTCAACTGCGCTCCTGCTACAACATCAACAAGCCCGTTGTTTGTGTAATTGGCAAAAGCAACTGGTGCTTCGTGGGAGTTAAAAAGTTGCATCACCTTCTTTTTTGTGTCTATGTACAGCGGATAGTCAATCAATTTGTGCATTTCGCTGGTGTCGTCAAATGAGAGCGTATCAAATTGAATTTCAAATCGAGGGGTGCTGTTGATAGTGGCATCAATTTTAAAAGCCCCATTTTTAAAAAACGATTCATTTTGTCTGTCAAAATGCTCTACACCAAAACCAATTGTTCCAATGGCTTTGATGGTATCGGCAACATACACACTGTCATTTTTTTTGGTAATGGCCAATTGAATCTGCTCCTCTGACCTGTTAATAACACCATCAACGGGATAGCCAATAAGCTGAACAATGATGGGCTTACGCGTATCAGCAATATTGTCATTGGCAAGTAGTGGATTGAAAGGAATTTGGTTTGCACTTGTTCTGAGTTCAAAATGCAGGTGGGGCCCAAAAGACGAACCTGTGTTCCCCGAATATCCAATAAGTGCTCCTTTTTTAATGGGCATTTGATCAGGTTCAGGATAGAATTCAATAGTGTAACTTTTTTGGCTGTATTGTTTTTTTCGAACGTGTGGGATAATATCGGGGCTGTATCGCTGCAGATGCGCATAAACACTTGTCACTCCATTGGGATGATTGATGTATAGTGCTTTTCCATATCCGCCTTGCTGAATTTTAATCCGCGACACATATCCGTCTGCAATGGCACGTAGTGGTAAGCCTTGTTTACCTTGGGTGCGAATGTCAATTCCTGCGTGGAAATGTGTTCCTCTAAGCTCGGCAAAGGTTCCGGATAATTGAATGGGAATGTCTACGGGAGGGTGGTAGTCCTGCGCATGAATAAGGCTTATCGCCAACAAAGCGGATAGTAAGATTGAGCATTTCATGTTTTCAAAGGTAAAATATTATGACGCAAAATTGGGACTTTGAATTTGTGAAATGTCAACAGCTTAGGTACATTTGAAAAGAAATTAATTAATGGACACTACAACCACTGCCGTTTTGGATCAATTGGAAAATCAACTTCACGAGTTGGTTAAAAAAATGCGTCAATTGCAGCAATCGAAAGCTACTTTAGAAACCAGCTTACTTGAAGCTCAAGCTAAACTTCAGAAAAAGCAAGAAGACGCACAGGAGTGGAAAGAAAAATACGAAGCCTTAAAAGCTGTCCAAGGCATGAAAACGGACAATACTGCAGCAAAAAAACGCACCTTACATCACATAGATGCGTTAATAAATGAAGTTGATGCTTGTATTGCACAAATTAAAATAGAAGACTGATGCAAAAAATTAAACTTTCTATTGCCGATAGGGTATACCCACTAAGTGTTCCAGAAGGAGAAGAAGCTATTTTACGTGAAGCTGCAAAAAGCTTAAATGTAATGGTAGATCATTTTGAGAAAAACTATGCAGTAAAAGACAAACAAGACGTTTTGGCCATGTGTGCCCTTCAAATTGCTGTGCAGTCCAGTAAGGAAACAGATGCCAATACAACATCGCAAAGTGATGTTCACAAAAAAATTGTACTTTTATCCAAGTATTTAACGGAGCAATTAGCTTCCTAAATACCAAAAAAACCTACCCTACATCAGGTACATTTTTTGATAAACTCAACGCTAATATAATTCGAAGAGGTGAGTTTTGGGTGCACAAGCAAGCCGTTCTAAACGGATCCTTAAACACTCAGTTAGCCTCAAACATGTTTAATTCGAGTTTATGCAAAACTTACCAGGTGTAGGTTTTTTTTAATAATTGACTGGTAATTTATTCTTCTCGAATAGTTTGTGAATCCATAGTATAATAACCCCAAAGCCAACTGCTGATATTATAAGCAATACATTTTGAAGTCCTGAAACACTAAAGGATAACTTAACCAAAATGGTGGAAATTACAAATCCAGAATTGCGAATCACTTTGTTAAACTTATCGGTGTGTGCAAATGAAAACAACACCAAAAGCACGTCTACCAAAATTAGCACGGTAAAGAAGTCATCAAAAAACACAGCATTAACATCAAGCCCTGAAGTGATTCCCTGTCCAAATTCAGATACCTGTGACGCCCATTCAAATACATTGAAAAGAGCGATGATGACAAATGTTGGCACCAATAAAACAGCTAACGACTTTTTGAACTTAACAAAGCGAATAAGTTCTGGACGGGTTTCGGTGAGCTTTAACAGTTTTCGCACCCTAAACTTATTCAT
>ERZ887830.683-NODE-683-length-20826-cov-49.650811_pt1 | contig 20826 bp, 22 predicted proteins | sample MGYA00521101_ERZ887830 | MGnify/ENA primary metagenome ERZ887830 (study PRJEB32303, sample SAMEA104408592) | aquatic metagenome | biome: Marine water; feature: Pelagic; material: water | place: Baltic Sea | collected 2014-06-05T16:38:00 | depth 1,762 m ... | reverse complement strand
TGTTTGCGCTTATTGTTGGTGTACTGGTAGGAACGTATTCCTCGCTGTTTATTGCAACACCTGTAATGTTTGATACTACACGCAAGAAAAAGTAAACTCTTAGCTAACCTTTTTTCTAGCAGAAAACACAACCAGCCCTATACCCAAAAGGATTAGCGGTATGCTGAGCCATTGTCCAGTTGACAAATAGCCAAGCTGTTCTCCGAAGCCACCTTGACTTTCTTTTACAAACTCAGCTAAAAAGCGTACGCTAAAGAGTAGCGCAAAGAATAGACCTAACAAAAACCCTTCTTGTTTGCTTTTTTGGGTGTTTTTGTAGACTATAAAGAGGATGATAAACACGATAAAATAACCTAGCGATTCATACAATTGAACAGGGTGTCGGGGTAGTGTTTCACCATTATTTTTAAAAATAACACCAAAGTTGCTGCCCGTATACTTTCCAACAATCTCAGAGTTAAAGAAGTTCCCGATTCGAATAAATATACCCCCCAAAGCAACGGTTATAGCAATGCGATCTAACAGCCATAATAGTGAGGCGTATTTGAATTTCCGCATATATAAATAAAGGGCTGTTGTGATGCCAATGACTGCGCCATGACTAGCAAGGCCTCTAAAACCGACAAACTTCCAGCCTTCTTCAGAAATTTTAAATGGTAAAATGATTTCCAATAAGTTGTTTTGGAAATAATCCCAATTGTAGAAAAATACCTCTCCAAGTCGTGCACCTAGCAGGGTTCCTACAACCATATAAAGCAATAAGGGGTCTAGATGTGTGACTGAAACACCTTCTTTTTTATACATGTACTTCATGAGGTACAAACCACCTGCAAATGCAATAACAAACATGAGGCTGTAGTAGTAGATGCTGATGCTGCCAAGGCTGATGGCTACTGGGTCAGGTGCCCATAAAAATTTGAGTGCTAACATGAGATTTAATTTTGGTTAAATATACTGCAAATATTGTCCTAATCGGGAACGGGGTCGTGTCCTTGCCCGCCCCAAGGGTGGCATTGACTAATGCGTTTGATGGCCAGTAGGGTTCCTTTCCACAGTCCGTGTTTCTTTAAAGCCTCAAGGCTATACTGAGAACAAGTGGGGTTAAACCGACAGCTGGAAGGCAATAGCGGCGAAAGAATGATTTGATAAATACGAATGAGAAATACAAAAGGAAAAATGAGCACCTTTTTCATGACATCAAGGTATAGCTGGTGCCGTCTTTACCGTCCTTGAGTTGAATTCCTTTTTCCATTAGTGCATCGCGAATGCGATCTGAAGTTGCAAAATCTTTGGAAGCCCTGGCTTGATTTCGCATTTCAATAAGCACATCTAACGCTTTGTCCAAGAAGGCATTGTCTTCTTTTGATGAGGCATCTAATGTTAGTCCCAAAACGTCGAAAATAAAGACATCAATGGTTTTTTGTAATTTTTCTATATCCGCAGTTGTCAACTTTTCTTCCCCCTCATTAACACGATGGATAAGCTTAGCTGCTTCAAACAACTCAGCAATCAATACCGGACTGTTGAAATCATCGTTCATGGCATCGTAAAAAGCTTGAATAGACTTATTTATATCAACACTACTCTCGTTGCTTTGTGGTAGCTGTGGTAGCAGCTTAATGCCGTTGATAAGGCGGTTGTACCCTTTTTCAGCAGCTTCAAGGGCATCGCTACTCAAATCCAATACACTTCTGTAATGCGCTTGCAGCATAAAAAACTTGGCTACATCAGGCGAGAAAGGTTTTGATAGTAATGCGTTTGACCCATCAAAAAGCTCGTTTGGCAATATGTTGTTCCCTGTGGATTTTGCCATTTTCTTACCGTTGAGGGTAAGCATATTGGCGTGCATCCATGTGTTTACAGGATTCTTTTTGTTCACTGCTTTTGCTTGTGCTATTTCACATTCGTGATGAGGAAATTTTAAGTCCATACCGCCACCGTGAATATCAAACTGATCTCCCAAATACTTTGTGCTCATGGCCGTACATTCCAAATGCCAGCCTGGAAAACCATCACCCCAAGGTGAAGGCCAGCGCATGATGTGCTGTGGCTCTGCTTTTTTCCACAAGGCAAAATCTTGCGGTGCTTTTTTCTCACTTTGACCAGAAAGTGCACGGGTATTGTGGATCATGTCCTCAAGTTTACGTCCACTCAAGGCTCCGTAGGCATTGGTCGTATTGAATTTTTCAACATCAAAATAAACCGAGCCGTTGATTTCGTAAGCGTATCCAGATGCGATAATTTCTTTGACAATTTCTATTTGCTCAATAATATGCCCCGTTGCTGTAGGTTCTATGTTTGGCGCAAGGGTATTAAAGGCAGCAAGTGTTTTGTGAAAATCAACGGTGTAGCGTTGCACCACTTCCATGGGCTCTATTTGCTCCAAACGTGCCTTTTTAGATATGCGATCTTCGCCTTCATCTGCATCGTGCTCCAAGTGTCCTGCATCGGTTATATTACGCACATAACGCACCGAATAACCCAAATGCTTGAGGTAACGAAAGACCAAATCAAAGGAAATAAAGGTGCGGCAATTGCCAAGGTGCACATTGCTGTAAACGGTTGGTCCGCAAACATACATGCCCACATGTTTGTCTTCAATGGGTACGAATTGCTCTTTCTTTCCACTTAAGGAATTGAAAATATGCAGCGATGATGTTGTTTCGCTCATGCGTTAAAAGGAGGTGTCAAGGTTTAGATAACCTAAAAATTCTTTCTTTACGTCTGGATTTTTAAAGGCGCCACCAAATTCAGCTGTTACCGTACTGCTGTCAATATCGCGTATTCCACGAGCATTCACACATAGGTGTTTTGCATCAATCACACAGGCAACGTCGTCGGTGTTTAATACCTCTTGCAGGGATTTAACGACTTGCAGCGTTAGACGTTCTTGTACTTGCGGACGCTTGGCAAAGTAGTCCACAAGGCGGTTCATTTTTGATAAGCCCACCACGGTGCCATTTGAGATGTAGGCCACGTGTGCTTTTCCAACTATGGGCAGTAAATGGTGTTCACAAGTAGAGTAGAGGGTAATGTTTTTTTCTACCAGCATCTCTCCGTATTTGTACTTATTTTCAAAGGTTGAAGCACTGGGTTTGTTGTCTGGGTGTAGACCAGCAAAAAGTTCGTTAACAAACATTTTGGCGACGCGTTTGGGAGTGCCTTGCATACTGTCATCAGTCAGATCCATACCAAGCGTTTCCAAAATACGTCTGACGTCTTGCTCGATTTTAGTTATTTTTTCATCATCGGATAATTCAAATGCATCTTCACGCAATGGCGTGTTGATGTTACCACTTAAATGGTCATCATGAATATCCTCTAGCGTTTCTTTGAGCAATCGGTCAAATTTCATAGCATCTTTCATAAGAGTACAAAGATACTACATTCGTAAAAATTAAACTTTTTAGAAGCGAACGTTGTAGGTAAGCACTACCTGACCCATGTTTTCACTTAAGTTGGCACTGTCTGTTAGGCCTGTGTAATAGAGCTGTTGGGCATATTCTTGTGTACTTTTTGTGTAGGCTAAATCTAGTGAACCACTCCCAAAACGAATTCCCATACCAAGTGAAAACCCGCTAAAATCATCCATGATTGCCTTGTTTTTATACGGACTTTGCTCTTGCCAATAACCTGCGCGAAGGCTTAAGTCTCCAATACGACCCTCTCCACCCACACGTAAATAAGTAGCATCGTCAAGCGTTTTATTTATATCACTATTTAAGGCATTGGTGTCATCAGCACGGGGTAACTTAACACTTGAGGAGCCGTAATTTTTCTTTCCATAATCCACGCTTAAGATTCCTTTTTTGCCCAAAACAAGTGCAGCACTTCCTTGAACTTTACCAGCAGTTTTAATCTTATATGGGCCGACTAAATTTATCACATTTGGGCTAATAAAACGCGCATTTCTGCCTTCAAAAGTTTCATTGTAGCGTACATCTAAACTCTCACTATACTCGTCTTCCAACTCGTAATAAGTTGGACTGGTGTAGTTTAATCCTAAGCGTAACAGATCTGTTGCCTTGAAGATGGCGCCAAATTGAAACGAAACCCCTGTGCCAAACGTATTGAGGTCTTGAACGAAGTCGACTTGGTGTAAAAAACTTGCATTGTCATTATATAAATCAGAAGTATGTTTAAACTCCGTGTAATCAATAGCATATATATTAATGTTAAATCCTAAGGATAACTTTTTCATATAACGGCCACTAAAGTTTAAATTGTAAACTTGTTGCCCTCCAGAAGTGTTTAACTCAAGAAATTGATCAATGCCACCTGTTTTTGAATCATAATACCCGTAATACGGTAGTGCGTTGTCTGGTTCAAAATACTCTATTAGTCTAGTGTCCAGTGCCATGTAGGCGTGCTGCGCAGATTGACCATATTCCCTGCCCCAATAAGAATATTCATAATCTTGTGAATTTGATAAATTAAATTTACTATTTGGTATATCGTTATCAAGTGTTATGTTACCCATTTCACTAAAATAATCAACAAGCCCGTTTTTGTTGTTTATACCCTGCGCATAGCGGTTTTTATCAAAGTTATTGACGGTTTGTGTATTAAAACCAAATGCGACTTTATCCCATTTGCTAGAAGGATTGGTAAGTACAAGAACAAATCCTGCTTGGCTGATGTCAAAAGATGATTTTTCAGCATTACTAAATCCCCCAAGATAGTTGGCATCTGTTGAAAATGATTGCACGCCTATGGTAGCACCAGCCTCATTAAAAGCAAATACACTTGATCCGGCTGGGTTGTTTGATATAGATGATAAATCCCCACCAAGTGCCCCAAAAGCACCCCCCATGGCTTGGTAGCGTGCAGAACCGTTTAGTTGTTCTGTGGCATACCTAGCAACCTCACCAATAGATTGAGATTGTACCATGCTACTTGTTAGTAGGGTGCTAAAAATCAATGCAAATAACTTTATATTTTTCATCTCTTTATTTTTTAATTTTTCTAAAACACTATTGAATCAACCCTGATTTATCTTCTTCTAGATGAGCCAGAGGAACTTCGAGTGGAGCTGCTTGAAGTTGACCTTGTTGAACTACTAGGCGCTGAACGTCTGTAGCTTGAGTTTGAGGAAGAGGAGGAGCTTCTATAACTAGAATTGTTTGATGACGTAGAACTATCGTCACTATACCTTCTTGTCGTTCTGCTGTTTTGACTTGAGTTCGTATTGCTGCCCGAGTCGTTATAACGCTGTCTGGTATTATTGCCCGAAACACGTCTTGTTGTTGAAGTACCACGTGCGTTTGTGCGTCGTTGGGTGGTGGCGGTGTTGGAAACACCTGTACGATTGTCTGCGCTACTTCTAGTTCTGTTGGTGAGGTTTGTTCTAGAGAATCCTCTGCTGCCATTTAGCCTGCTATACCTAACGGGAGTATAGTATGCTCGATCCACACCAGGTCTGTAGTAAGGATTGTTATATCCCCAGTTGTTCCAGCCGGGTCTGTAATACGGATTTCTATAACCCCAGCGGTAAGGATTGTAAAAAGGATGGTGATTATATGTAAAATACCACGGGTGATAATTATAACCCCAAAATGATGAACGTCCAAACGTGTATGGCGCATTGTACCAGTCCCAGCCCATATTCCAACCAAATGGTCTGTTATAAATAACGTTAATATTAATTCTGTCTACTTGATCACCCCATGAGCCATGTGCTTGGTAGTTGCCAGCACTGCTTTGTTGTGGAGTCGCATCTTGATATTGATCAACGTCTGTAAACATATAATCGTCTTGAACCCCTTGTGAAGCTTTGTCTGAAAAATAATTTTTGTAATAAGAGCCGTTGTTTTGTTGGGCGTTGTTATTCACAGGAGCAGCAACTTGTCTGGGCTGCTGTACAATTTCATCGTCATAGATGCCATCGCCGTAGTAAGAAACGGTTTGATAGCCACTACAGCCCGTGAAAAATAGTGCCAATAGTACTATTGAAAAAAGAACAGAACTTCTGATTAAGCCGGGTTGTAAAAAAGTACGCATGACACAAAGTTTAAATTAACACTCAAATTTAAGTAGTTTTGCACTACAACACACAAAAAATCAAAAGTTGTGCCAAACTTATGGGTAAACATTTAACAACACGAGCAGAGGACTATTCAAAATGGTATAACGAACTCGTTGTAAAAGCCGATTTAGCAGAAACTTCCGCCGTTAGAGGCTGTATGGTCATCAAGCCCTATGGCTATGCGATTTGGGAACGTATGCAAGCCATATTGGATAAAAAATTTAAAGAAACGGGACATAGCAATGCCTACTTCCCGCTGTTTGTTCCTAAGAGCTTGTTTGAAGCAGAGGAGCAAAACGCCGAGGGTTTCGCCAAAGAATGTGCTGTAGTAACACACTATCGCCTTGAAAATGATCCAGACAAGCCCGGAAAACTCCGTGTTGACCCGAAAGCAAAACTAGAAGAAGAACTTATTGTACGTCCTACTAGTGAGGCCATTATTTGGAACACCTATAAGAACTGGATTCAATCCTATCGTGACTTGCCCATATTGCTTAACCAGTGGGCTAATGTGGTGCGTTGGGAAATGCGCACCCGATTGTTCTTGCGCACGGCAGAGTTTTTATGGCAAGAGGGGCACACTGCCCACGCTACAGAAGCAGAAGCATTAGCAGAGGCAAAACAAATGAACCAAGTGTATGCTGATTTTGTAGAGCAGCATATGGCCATCCCTGTCATACAAGGCGTTAAATCTGCCGCAGAACGCTTTGCAGGTGCAGTAGAAACCTATTGTATTGAAGCGCTTATGCAAGATGGCAAAGCCTTACAAGCTGGTACTTCTCACTTTTTAGGACAGAATTTTGCCAAAGCATTTGATGTAAAATACGCTACTAAGGAAGGTGGTTTGGAACACGTTTGGGCAACCTCTTGGGGTGTTTCTACGAGATTAATGGGCGCACTTATCATGACGCACAGCGACGATAATGGACTTGTCCTACCGCCAGCATTGGCGCCGCATCAAGTGGTGATCGTACCCATTTACAGGGGCGAGGAGGAACAAAAAATGGTATCTGAAGCAGTAGCTCCCATAGTGGAAGCCCTTCGCAAAGAAGATATTCGTGTACATTTTGACAACCGCGATACCCACAAACCCGGATTTAAGTTTAATGAATATGAACTCAAAGGTGTGCCGCTGCGCATTGGTATTGGACCAAGAGACGTTGCCAATGGCACGGTTGAGCTTGCCCGTCGGGACACGTTAAGCAAATCAAGTGTTGCGCAGGAGGATTTGGTTGCAGAAGTGAAAACCACGCTAGCAGCCATACAAGTTGCTTTGTTTGATCGCGCCAAGGATTACAGGGCCGAACATACCACAGCAGTTGACGATTTTGATGCTTTTAAGGATGTTTTAGCTTCAAAAGGCGGATTTGTTGCAGCGCATTGGGATGGCACTGCTGAGACCGAATTGGCCATCAAAGAAGCAACCAAGGCAACCATCCGTTGTATTCCGATTGACGGTAAGACGGAGCAGGGTAGTTGTGTGTACTCTGGGAAACCCTCTAATCAAAGGGTTTTATTTGCAAAAGCCTATTAGTTTTTGTTGAAATCGACTACGGTGGTTTTGTTTGTCATTCGATTTTGATGATGTAGTTCAAAGCGACTGTTGGTTTTGATTAGTGTTGTTGTGCTCACCGTCATGATATCTGCATTTTTTCTTTTGTAAATCTGACTGTTGCATTTTTGTGCAGATTCATCGTGAAACTGTTTCACTAGCGATGGCGATTTTTCTTCCTTAAGACTAGCCCATTTCTTTTTGAATGCCTCAATTTCACTACTTTCATAAAGGTTGTTTGATGCCCATAAATCTGATTTTTCACCAGACTTTATAGCGGTCGTGTGTAGCATGCCACAATTTCGTGTTTGTTTTAAGTAGGGTTGTGAGCTAAAATCGACCGTAATTAATACATACGGCAATGTTTTAATAAGCTTCTGATGTGAAGACGTACTCAGCCCAATAATAGGAATCAACCCCCTGCTTTTTAGATTGTTTTTTTGGATGTTATGTTGTGCAGCATTCAGCAAACAACATAGTTTTTGTCCACGAACATCTATAGCAAACCAAGTTCCTCCTTTTTGAAGGTCTTTTGCGTAAAATAGCATATCACTTTCATGTTTGTGAAAACCTGGCTTTTCTGTAGAACGATGAATACTTTCGTCTCTACTGCTTGTGAAAATAAAACCCGATTTACATGGGCTGTAGGTTACGATACACATTGGTCTCTATATTCAATTGTAGAAAAAGCCACCCCAAAATTTTCAGGTAATATGTGTTCGTGATGCAATGCAATCAAAGCTGCTCTTATGATAAACTGGTGGTGTATACAGTGATCCATACAATAAACAAGCTCACGTGATAATGAAGATTCTACTTTTTGATAAGATGAAGCCTTTGATGTACTGGCAGTATGAAGCACTATTGTTAAATCGCTGCTCAATAAAGTATTGTTTAATTGTTCAATGATTTCCTTGGTTTTGTGTATTCCTTTTTTTAGGTCTGTTTCCAGTTCATTGTCGCGTTTGCGGAGGCTGTAATTTAAACTTCCATCTGAAGCAGTATTCAAGCAACATTGGTAGAATTCAATAATGTGACGCACGTGTTCGCCAATAGTCCCGTTTGCAATCACGCTTAGCCTTTTTGTGTATAGTCCTTGTGGCAGCTGTTCAAGCAGTTTTAATAGGTTTTTTAAGACAAGGATTTGGGGGTGGGTGTTCATGCGTATGGGATTTTGTTTAAAGCTACTTTGCAGCCTGTTTTTAAAAAGGGCATTAGTCTGTCTTTTGCGCGTTTTTTTTGTTTGCTTAGCTCGTAAATGATGCGCATATGGTAAAAAATATCTTTGTAGGTCTTTATGAGTGTATAACTGGGGTCATAGATATGACAAGGCTCTGAGTTTACTCCGTTGACTTCCATTATTTTAATGTCGTTTTTATTGGTCGATGAAAAGGCATTCCATTGTTTTATTTTAATATCAAATCGGCCATAATCAAAGCCAGGGACTTTTTCAGCGCAGCTTTTGGTCCAATGCAACATTTCCGTTGAAAGCATGTGGCGGGCATCTAAAAACATGGTTCCTTTGTTGTGATTCCCAATGGGTTCGAGTAGTATTTTCTCGCCATCGCTCGGGATGGTGTTCCATTGCTTTTCAAATCTTTTTCGGATAATTTTTATCCTGTGTTGTATACGTTCTTTTTGCTGCACAAGCGTTCCAAAACAATCCGTTCCATTGCCCGTGATGCTACAAAAAGACTTTTGTGTGACAGAGCTGATGATTGGTTTGTCGTTTTTGTCCCAGAAAAAAAGAATACCTAACTCAATAGTGTAGTCGATATATTCTTGAATCAAAAATGTAATTTGCTCAAAGCGTTTGTGATGTAAGCGTAGGTCTTTTGACGTGTTTATTTTTTCAACCCCTTTTCCGCGCTCACCTTTATCTGGTTTTACTATGAGTGGATATGCTATTTTGTTTTCAATTAGTAGCTGCTCGATGTCTGAAAAGCTTGTTTTTGGTTGCACTAAAACGGTCGTGGGCAAATTAGATTTATCTAAGTGCTTTAATACCTTGTATTTTGAAGTTAAGAATGCACCGCCATAATGCATGCAGCTGTTTAGTGAAGTGAAATATAAGCTCCTTTTTGACTTTATTGCCAAATAGAAGTAATAGAAATAGGCCGGGAAATATAAAATCCAAAACGGCCAAAATTCATAATAAAAAAGTCGTTTAAACTGCTGTGTCACCTTAGTCAAATTAGAATTTTTTCTTTCACAAATTGTAGCGTAGAAATCTTATTTCTTTTTATGTATAAACGTTGGATTAGCACACTGCCAATAAAAGCGATAATCGCCATTGTGAAAAGCTGGCCATGGTCTGTGATCCCATCCCATTTTACTTGAATACCAACTTCTGTAAATAAATGAACGCCAATGGCGCCAAGCATAAGACCCATTGTTAGAAATGCTGCCCGTAAATGTGTTTTTGGTAGCAGTAAGCCTATTCCAGCAACCAGCTCAATAACGGCCAATGAAAGTCTGCCCCAAGGCTCTGCCCCTAATGTTGAAAAGATATGAACTGCCTCGGCGTGTGCAGTAAATTTAAAATATAGCGACTGGAGTAAAATTACAGATACAACGAGTCTTATTATGAAACTACGTGTTTTCATTGGATTGGTTTATTTGTTATGTTTTGCCAGTTTTTATCAGCCTTAGCTTTTAGCGATTTGGTATTTCCTTTCCATCTTTTTTTAGTATTGACAAAGCGTGTTTTGTAGAAAAGGTATAGTTTTCCATCTTCAACACTAAAAGAAGTTGGGTTTATGCTGACTTTTTTTCCGCTATCGCCCATGGCATATGCGCACCAGCCGCCGTATTGTGGGATGTACTTTTCAGGATTTTCTGCAAAGACTTCTTCGTTTTCCTTGCTGTTGAATAAATAAATAGCTCCGTTGTGTTGCATGCGCAATGTTTCGTTCCCCATGACCGCTTTGTTGGAAAAATAGCTGACCACATCATAGCCTGAAGCGGCAATATCCGATTTATCTAGGTTTTGTTGGGCAGTTATGGAAAAAGGAATAAATAGAAAAAAGAGCAGGTTTATCGTTTTCTTTGTATAGAAAAGAATAGGTGTCATAAGCGTAAAATTTGGTGCCACTAATATAGCTTTTTAATCAAAAAGTACGACCTCCTTCTTACGCCAAGTCTTTTTTACTTTAAATTCGAGTTGTATAATAGGTAAATTCCATATAAATTTGCACCTCGTTAATCCGAAGGGCCCGTTCGTCTATCGGCTAGGACGCCAGGTTTTCATCCTGGTAAGAGGGGTTCGATTCCCCTACGGGCTACTAAACATAAACTATGGCAAATCATAAATCAGCCTTAAAAAGAATTCGTTCAAACGAAACCAAGCGTCAGCGTAACCGTTTTCAGCATAAAACAACGCGTAACGCCATTCGTGATTTCAAAACATTGGAAAAAAAGAAAGAAGCTGAAAAGCAGTTTCCACTCGTTGTTTCTATGATTGATAAGTTGGCAAAAAACAACATCATTCACGATAACAAAGCAGCTAACTTAAAGTCTAAGCTCACCAAGCACTTGGGAGCGCTTTAATACAGCTTTTACATATTTAATAAAAGGTGTCCATGTATGGATGCCTTTTTTTGTGCCCTTATATTTTTTGCTAATTTAGTGGTGAACAAATTCCAACCCTGTTCCTCAATAGTAATATCCTATTCATGTTTCTTGGGTTTATATGAAATCAATTTCGCGTTTTACTGAAAAGTACCCCATTATATGGCAATTCCTAAAACGATATATCAAACTTATAAAACGGCAAAGCTGCCATTTGTTTTTCGTTGGCATATAAGAAGGTTAAAGCAAAAAAACCCAAGCTATACCTACGAATTTTACGATGACATACGCGCCTCAGATTTTATACGTGAAGCATATGGAGAAGAAATAAGTTTACTTTTTGAGCGCATAAACATAGGTGCTGCAAAAGCGGATTTTTTGAGGTATGCGATATTGTATAAAAAGGGGGGTGTCTATCTAGACATAGATAGCCTTATCTCCTCCAAGATTGATGATTTCATCAAAGCTGGCGACGTTGCTGTTATTTCCCATGAAGGAAACAAAAAATTCTTTTTACAATATGTCATGTTTTTTGAAGCCAACCATCCTTTTTTAAAAAGAACTATGGAACTGATGATTTTGAACCTGAAACAGAATACTTATCCTAATGATACGCACAAAATGACAGGCCCAACGGTCTTTACAAAAGCCATTAGCGATTGTATGGCAAATCAGCCAAATGTGGATTACCGCATCTTGGGAACAGATTTTGATAATAACGTGAAGTTTAGTTTTCGCGGGAGTAAAACGGTTCTCTACGGCATATTGCGAAATAAACATTGGAAAAAAATGAGTGATAAGGTAACCGTGATGGCAGCTGAAGAAGACCAATAACCCAATAAGATAGCCTCAATAAGGTGCCTTTTTTTTGTGCTTGTATTTTTTGCTAATTTAGTGGTGAATGAACCCCCAATCCCCATGATTCCCTTTTTTAAAGAAGTCTTCCATACTTTTCTCAGCAGCAATACCTTTCAGAAAGGAGCCTCTTTGGCCTACTACGCTGTATTTTCCCTATTGCCCATTGTCATCATAATCACCTCGCTTTTGGGCTTATTTTTTGGTGAGCAAGCCGTTTCAGGTGAAATTCAACATGAGTTAAAAGATGCCTTGGGCAATGATGCCGCAAAACAGTTACAAGCGATTATCAAAAATCAGCACACCCAACACAATGGTTTCATAACAACAATTATTGGCTTTTTTACTTTAGCCTTAAGTGCATCGGGTATGTTTAGTCAAATCCACAATTCGTTTAATAATATTTGGAATATCAAGGCCAAGCCAAAAAGTAGCATACTTAAATATTTTTCCAAACACATCATGTCTTTCTTATTCTTGATTGCATCTTTTTCCATCATTTTAATCAGTACGCTTGTAGGCAGCTTCTTTATAAAGTATGCTGAAAATTTTCACAGTAATTATGCTTTTTTATATGTCTATGAACACCTGCTTTCGTTTGCAGTAATGGGTATTGTTTTTGCATTGATGTTTAGGTTATTGGGTGATGCAATTTTAAACTGGAAGGCGACGCTTATTGGTGGTGCGATTACTGCACTGCTTTTTGTTTTTGGAAAAGTAGGCATAGGGATGGTTATAGCGCATAGTCATGTGTCTTCTACTTTTGGTTCCGCTAGTGTTTTGGCCCTGCTGATGCTATGGGTGTACTACACATCTCAAATCATGTTCTTAGGCGCTTCTTTTGTTAAGGTTGTTAGTGCCAGGCTTGGTTACGAAATCCAACCGAACAGCAGTGCTGTAAAAATTAAACATGTAGAAATCTCTTAACAAGCTATTGCATTCAAAGAAACAACCAACAAAAAAGGCGTCCATTTGGACGCCTTTTTTAATGTATATAAGCAAATGACTTATGCATTCATCGAAATCAAAAACTCTTCGTTGTTGAGTGATTTCTTGATACGGTCGTTAATAAACTCCATGGCTTCCACAGGGTTCATGTCAGCTAGGTATTTGCGCAAAATCCACATGCGTTGAATGGTTTTTTCATCCAATAACAGGTCATCACGACGTGTACTTGAAGATACCAAGTCAATGGCTGGAAATATACGGCGGTTGGAGATACGGCGGTCTAGCTGTAGTTCCATGTTACCTGTTCCTTTAAATTCTTCAAAAATAACCTCGTCCATCTTAGATCCTGTTTCGGTTAGTGCCGTTGCAATAATCGATAGCGATCCGCCATTTTCAATATTACGTGCCGCACCAAAGAAACGCTTGGGTTTGTGTAACGCATTGGCATCTACACCACCACTCAAAATCTTACCAGAGGCAGGCTGTACCGTATTATAAGCACGTGCCAGACGTGTAATTGAATCCAAAAGAATAACCACGTCATGACCACACTCTACCAATCTCTTTGCTTTCTCAAGCACGATGTTGGCCACCTTTACGTGACGGTCTGCTGGCTCATCAAAAGTGGAGGCCACAACCTCACCCTTAACGTTGCGTTGCATATCCGTAACTTCCTCTGGACGTTCGTCAATGAGCAAGATGATTTGATATACCTCTGGGTGGTTAGCTGCAATAGCATTGGCCACGTCCTTTAACAGCATCGTCTTACCTGTTTTTGGTTGCGATACAATCATACCACGCTGTCCTTTTCCAATTGGACAAAATAAGTCCATTACTCTTGTTGAGATGGTGCTTTGCTTGTCAGCAAGGTTAAACTTTTCCTGTGGAAATAGCGGAGTAAGGTGTTCAAATGAAACACGATCACGCACGATATCGGGGGAAAGCCCATTAATCAACGACACCTTGATAAGTGGAAAGTATTTTTCACCTTCTTTTGGTGGACGAATATGTCCCAATACGGTATCTCCTGTTTTAAGGCCAAACAAACGTACTTGCGACTGCGATACATAAATATCATCAGGGGAAGTAAGATAGTTGTAGTCTGACGAGCGTAAAAAGCCGTAGCCTTCTTGCATCATCTCCAAAACACCTTCACTTTCTATAATGCCCTCAAATTCGTAATCGGGCTGGCGATAGCGGTTGCGGTGATCTTTGTTGTGATTGCCTTTTTCAGTGGTATCATTTCCATTTTGGTGGCGATTTCCCCTATTGTTATTGTTGTTATTGTTGCCATTGCCCTTATTGTGCTGTTGCTTCTGTCTAGGCTGATCCGATTTTTTATCGTTTCTGTGCTCAGGTTTTTTGTCCTTGGAATCCTTGGAATCCTTGGAATCCTTGGAATCCTTGGATTCTTTATTGTCCCTGTTGTCTTTCTTGTTTTCTCTCTTTTCTCTGACTGGCTTTTTATTCTCAGTAGTTTCAGTTTTAGCAGGCGCTTTTTGCTCCTCCTTTTGCTCACCTTCGTCTGGAAGTGTAGACTGGTGATCAATAATGCGATAAGTGAGTTCAATTTTTTTAAGTGCGGTAATTTTTTTAATACCTAGCTCCTTTGCAATTTCCTGCAATTCAGCAAGCTTTTTAGCTTTTAACTCTGATAATTCAAACATGTGTGTTATGGTAATTGTATATTGTGTGCCGGCTGAAGTATTTGCCGTTAGGGCAAACATACAACTTTTTTTATTTTTGTATTTAATTTTTTAAAATCTGAATGGATATTTCCATTGTAGTTCCCGTATTCAACGAAGAAGCTTTTGTAAAACAGTCTCTTACTTCTTTATTAAATCAAACATATCCAGCCAAGCAGTTGGTTGTTGTTGACGATGGCTCAACGGACAATTCTGTTGTCATTATACGTAAACTCGCCGATGCGTACCCCAATTTGAAGCTTATCACGTCAGATAAGGCATCTACTCACGCACCTGGAGAAAAGGTAGTGCGGGCATTTATGCGTGGTTTTGATGTGCTTTCTGCTGATTGGGACGTGGTTTGCAAGTTTGATGCTGATATTGTTTTCCCAGATAATTATTTAGAGAAACTCAACTACGCTTTTAATAGTAATGATAAGCTGGGTATGTTTGGCGGCCTGCTGACCATTCCTAATAAAGACGCATGGGAAGTTGAATCTATTTCACGTAACAATCACCTTAGAGGCCCTATTAAGGCCTATTCAAAGGCTTGCTATACAGATGTGGGTGGCTTACGAGTAGCTTTGGGTTGGGATACCCTAGACGAATTATTGGCATTGCAGCGTGGGTATCAGGTTAAAATAGATAAGGAATTACTTGTTAAACACTTACGGCCCACAGGAGCAAAATACAATTATAAAGGTGCTGTTACCAAAGGCCGTTTGTTCTATGAATTGGGCTATGGATTCTTTTTGGGCGTTTTGGCATCTATTAAGTGGTCGTTCAACCAGCGGGGTAGTTTGCTTGCGGCTTTAGGTGGATTTTTAGGCGCTTGGTTTACTTGTAAACCCAAGCTTGTTACGAAGCAGGAAGCCCGTTTTATTACGCGCTACCGGTGGTCACAAATTTTTTCTCGGTTTATCTCCTAGTTCAATTACAACAAGATTTTTTGCTTTTCCCGCTTCGATTTCAAAACGTATCATGGTTTGTTTTTTATGAAAGCCGTGTTTGCCTGCTGCACCGGGATTCATAAACAGTAGGTTGTGTTTTTTGTCAAAAGCAACTTTTAGTATGTGGGAATGACCACATATAAATATATCTGGTTTTAGACGTTGCAGTTTTTCTACAATGCCCTTTGCATAGCGAGGTGGTTTGCCACCAATATGGGTCATAAACACGCGCACGCCCTCGACGGTAAAGAATAAGTCCTCATCAAATTGACTTCTGATACGTGCATTGTCAATGTTGCCATACACCGCTTTGAGCGGTTTGATTTTTTCTAGGGCATCTGTCACTTCAAAAGCGCCAATATCGCCAGCGTGCCAAATTTCATCGACCGCCTCCGCATAGCCCAAAACCCGTGGATCTAAAAAACTGTGTGTATCTGAAAGCAACAATATCTTTTTCATCATCTTTGTACAAAATTACACCTTTGCGTTATTTTTTAGAGTTTTCATACAAAGGAACTGCATATCACGGATGGCAACGCCAACCCAATGCCTCTACGGTACAGCAGCAAATGGAAGATGCCCTAAGTACTTTATTGGGCAAAGAAACGGCTGTACTCGCTGCTGGTAGAACAGATGCAGGCGTACACGCCAAGCAAATGTTCGCACATGTAGACTTAGCGATCAATACTGAAGAGGTCAAACAACTTGCGCACCGACTAAATAAATTTCTACCCCACGACATTGCCGTTACAGACATACACCCCGTAAAAGCAGATGCCCACGCACGTTTTGATGCAATGTCACGGAGCTATGCCTACCATTTGGTGCAGCACAAATACCCCTTTGCACACGAGTTGGCCTATACGTTTACGACTACACTAAACTGGGATGCCATGAATGCCGCGGCCAAATTGCTTTTGAACCACACCAATTTTAAATGCTTTTCTCGCTCCAAGACAGATGTAAAAACCTATGACTGTAAAGTCACTGAGGCTTATTGGGAGGAATCAGATTCGGAATGGGTTTTTCATATTTCGGCCAACCGTTTTTTACGAAATATGGTGCGTGCCATAGTGGGTACGCTGCTAGATGTTGGTACTGGTAAATCAAGCTTGGCTGATTTTCAAGCGATTCTTAATAGCGAGGACAGAACCAAAGCAGGAAGTTCGGTACCTGCACATGGATTATTTTTGACGCAAGTTCAATACCCAAACACTATCTTTGAAACAAATGGATAAAAAAGCATCGAATAGCATTTTGGATGTAAGCTTGTTTAAACGTCTTTTGGCTTTTGCAAAGCCCTACCGCATCACTTTTATACTCGTGTTGGTATCGGCGGTTTTGTTATCTGGGTTTTCTACACTAAGCCCTTACCTACTTAAGATTACCATAGACGATTATATTACCCTGAAGGATTACGATGGTATGTTGCTTCTTATTGGGCTTATGGCGCTGACCTTGGTGCTTGAAGTTGTTTTTCAGTTTGTGTTTATTTATTATGCCAACTGGCTTGGGCAACACGTTATTTTCGATTTACGTAATACGCTCTATCGCCATATGATACATTTTAAAATGGCTTATTACGACAAGTCAGCAGTGGGACGTTTGGTTACTCGTGTGGTAAGTGATATTGAAACCATATCTGGAATTTTTAGCCAAGGCTTATTCATGATAATTGCAGACCTCTTAAAGATGGTCGTGGTTATTGTGGTGATGTGGACGGTAAGTTGGAAGCTGTCAATAATTGTTTTTTCCATTTTACCATTGATTCTGTTTGCAACCCGACAATTTCAAAAAGCCATGAAATCGGCTTTTGATGAAGTGCGCACACAAGTAGCCAACCTAAATAGTTTTGTGCAAGAACGTATTTCGGGTATGAGTATCGTACAGTTATTTGGTCGTGAAAGCTTGGAGTCAGCCGCATTTAAAGATATCAATGATAAGCACCGCAAAGCCTGGTTAAAAACCGTTTGGTATAATTCAATTTTCTTTCCCATTGCAGAACTTTCAACCTCGCTTACCATCGGACTTCTTGTGTGGTTTGGTGGACTGAATGTCATTGCGGGATCTTCGGGAATTACACTAGGTATTATCTTTTTGTTTATTCAACTGTCACAAATGCTGTTTCGTCCACTGCGACAAATTGCGGATAAGTTCAATACGCTTCAAATGGGGATGGTGGCGGTTCGACGCGTTATGGCAGTTCTAGACACAGAAGATTCGATTTCAAATAATGGCCAAATTCCCAACAATGAAATTTCTGGAGAGGTTGCTTTTGAAAATATAACGTTTTCTTACAAAGAAGACGAAACGGTCTTGCACGGCATATCCTTTAATATGGCACCCGGTGAAACCGTAGCCGTAGTTGGTGCTACTGGCGCTGGTAAGTCTACGCTTATCAATATTTTAAGCCGCTTCTATGAGGTTGAAAGTGGACAGGTAACCTTGGATGGCGTAAATATTGAAGACTATGACCGTTCTTGGCTGCGCAAGCAAATCGGTGTGGTGCTGCAAGATGTTTTCCTCTTTGCCGATTCCATTTACAACAATATTACGCTTTGGGATACTTCCATCTCTGAAGACGATGTGATTACAGCTGCCAAAAAAATTGGCGTTCACGATTTTATTTCAAGCCTTCCAGATGGTTATCATTTTAATGTAAAAGAACGCGGAGGCATGCTCTCAACAGGGCAGCGCCAATTGATTGCTTTTTTAAGAGCCTATATTATACAGCCTAAGATTTTGGTTTTAGATGAGGCCACTTCTTCAATTGATACACATGCAGAAAAGCTTATCCAAAAGGCTACCAAAGAAATTACCAAAGGGAAAACCTCTCTTGTAATTGCCCACAGACTTGCCACCATACAGCGTGCAGACAGCATTATTGTGTTAGATAAGGGAAAGATTGTGGAGTCGGGAACACACAGCGCATTACTAAAAATTGAGGGAGGCTACTACAAGAATCTTTATGAGGTTCAGTTTGTTAATGCTGAAGCCGTTGTTTAAGCCATGTCTTTTGCAATGATGTCATGCAGTTCTTTATACGAGCCAAAAGAAATTTTCTCTCCGTCTTTAAAGTAGCTAATACCTCCTGTTTCTTCAGAAACCACTAAAACCACCGCATCGGTTTTTTCTGTAATTCCAACTGCAGCTTTGTGTCGAAGACCGAATTTTTTTGGCAGTCCACTTTTGTCGGATACAGGAAGCACAACACGTGTTGTTGTGATGTTGTTGTTTTCAATGATGGCTGCGCCATCGTGTAGGGGTGCGCTTTTGTGAAAGATACTCTCAATTACAGGAATTGAAATTTCCATATTTACTTCGACACCCGATGATTTAAGAAAGTCTAAGCTGCTGTTGCGTTCGAGAACCAAAAGTGCGCCTGTTTTTTGTTTTTTGAGCGAAGCGCAACTTTTCACCAAGGCGTCAATATTAAGCGCTGATTCAATATCACTTGAATTGGTGTTAAAGATTTTGAGATAGCGATTTATTGTCTTTCGGTTTGCCAAATTTGAAGATCCCAACATCAATAGTAGTTTGCGAATTTCTTGTTGAAAAACCACAATAAGAGCAAATACCCCAACACTCATAAAGCCCCCTAGTATGTTGCTGAGCAATTCCATATTTAGCGCATCTGTGATTTTCCAAATCAAATAGAGTATGACAATGCCTACAAAAATATTGATGGCTGCGGTTCCTTTAACAAGGCGGTAAGCATAGTAGAGCAACATCGCTACCAATACAATATCGATGATGTCCAGTATATTAAAATCTAAAAAATCAAACATCCTATAAAATTACGAATAATTGGTTAAGCATACTTAAGTTTTTCAATGAGTTGCACGGCTTGATGGGCCTCTTTGACGTCGTGTACACGTAAAATTTGTGCGCCTTGCTGCAAGGCAACGGTATTTAATACAGTTGTTCCATTGAGTGCGTCAGTAACTTCTGTTTGAAGCAGTTTATAAATCATAGACTTGCGCGACACCCCAATCAGCATGGGTATGCCGTTCATTTTAATACTGCTTAAGTTTTTTAGTAAAGAGTAGTTGTGTTTTAATGTTTTGCCAAATCCGAAGCCCGGATCAATGATGATGTCATGAATGCCAGCCTTGTGCGCTGCATCAATTTTTGCAGCAAAAAACGACCTAATATCCGTCAAAATATTGTCATAGCTGGGTTTGTCTTGCATGTTCTGCGGAGTGCCTTGCATGTGCATGGCAACATAAGGAACGCCTAGTGCACCAACAGTTTTCAACATTTTAGCATCTAGATTACCACCCGATATGTCGTTGACCACGGCTGCGCCTGCTGCTACGGCTAGTTTGGCAACATCACTTCTGTAGGTGTCTATGGAAATGCTGGTTTCTGGAAATGTTTTGTGTATTTCCTCAATGACAGGCAATACCCGAGCCAATTCTTCATCAGTTGAAATCTCAACTGATCCGGGTTTTGAGCTTGCTCCTCCGATATCTATAAATGTAGCGCCTTCCAGAAGCATTTTTTCCGTTTGGGCAAGTGCACGGTCTTTGTTGTTGTATGAACCACCATCGTAAAAGGAGTCTGGGGTGAGGTTAAGAACCCCCATTATTTTAGGTGTTGTCAGGTCTATAAGCTTGCCTTTACACGAGATGTTCATAAATAGCGCTTAAATTAGTTGGTTTAAAATGAAAACATTTTCATTTTTGAGCGAAATTTACAACAAATCAAATCAGGTGGCACAAACCGAAGCACAATATCTTACTGCAGCAACAACATGTAAGTCATTGTTTGAGCAAAAAATGAAAGATTACGGCTGTGCGTGGCGCATACTTCGTCCCACTTCCCTGACCGATCAGATTTTTATCAAAGCCCAACGCATTAGAACCCTGCAACAACTTGAAACAAAAAAGGTTGACGAGGGTGAAGTGTCTGAATTTATTGGCATTGTAAATTATTCCATTATGGCTCTAATCCAATTGGAATTGGGTGCCGCAGAACAGCCCGACCTGTCGAGCGAGGAGGTAATGGTCCATTACAACAAACACGCTGCAGCCACTAAGGCCTTGATGGAGCTAAAGAACCACGACTATGGCGAGGCATGGCGCGACATGCGCGTAAGCTCCCTAACTGATTTGATTCTACAGAAGCTGTTGCGCGTAAAACAAATTGAAAATAACGAAGGCAAAACGCTTGTGAGTGAAGGACTAGAAGCCAACTTCCAAGACATGATTAATTATGCCTTATTTGCATTGATACACT
>ERZ887830.680-NODE-680-length-20864-cov-17.840790_pt1 | contig 20864 bp, 23 predicted proteins | sample MGYA00521101_ERZ887830 | MGnify/ENA primary metagenome ERZ887830 (study PRJEB32303, sample SAMEA104408592) | aquatic metagenome | biome: Marine water; feature: Pelagic; material: water | place: Baltic Sea | collected 2014-06-05T16:38:00 | depth 1,762 m ... | reverse complement strand
CTGAAGCAGAAGTAGCAGAAGAAGCAGCACCCGAGCCAGAAGTAGCAAAAGAAGAATCTGAAGCAGAATCTTCAGATGATGAGAAGCAGTAAGTCTCCGGACCTATCTTTATTTCTTCTTATTGCCAGAATTGGCAAAACTCGAGGATTAAGAGGTGAATTTTTTCTTAGATCCTTTGCAGAGAATCCACAAAGTTTAAATTCATTCACTAAATTTTATACTCTAAGTTCTTCGCTAATGGAAGAGGTCGATCTAGAGTACATAAAAACCTCAAACTCAAATCTTATTTCTAAGATTAAATCAATTGATGATATAGATGCCATTAAGTCGTTTGGCCAAAAAGATGTATATGTTCTTAGATCTGAACTGCCTCTGCTTGAAGAAAATGAAGCTTACTGGTTTGAGTTAATTGGTATGGATGTAGTAAATCTTGATGAGCAATTTCTTGGCGTTGTTGATATTGTTAATAATTATGGCGCCAGTGATATTTTAGAAATAACTCCATCATCAAATAGAAAAGAAAAAATACTCATACCATTTATAAGAAATAAATTTATTATTTCAATTAATAAATCTAAAAATTCTATACTTGTCGACTGGGAAGAAGATTACTAGATTAAAACTTATGAATATAAATATTATTACTTTATTTCCAGAAATTTTTTTAGCCTTAAATTCAGGTCTACTAGGCCAAGCAATTGAAAGAAAAGATATTGTAATTAACATTGTAAATCTTAGAGACTATTCAATGAATGAATACGGTCAGGTTGACGATAAACCTTATGGTGGAGGGGAAGGCATGGTCTTAATGGCCGAGCCTCTGGAGAGATCTATACAGAGTATACCTAGTGATAAAAGAGGTAATATCGTTAACTTATCACCTCAAGGTGAGAAGCTCTCTCAATCAAAAGCTCAAGAGTTATCAAAATTAGATAATTTAACCATTATTGCTGGAAGGTATGAAGGCATTGACGAAAGAATCATCAATCAATATGTGGATGAGGAAATCTCGATAGGTGATTTTGTTTTGAGCGGAGGAGAATTTGCTGCACTAACACTAATAGATGTATGTGCAAGGTTTATTCCAGGAGTCATAGGCAATAATAAGTCAGTTGAACTGGATAGTTTTAGCGCTGGATTGTTAAAGGGGCCTGTCTTTACCAGGCCTGAAAAATATAACAATGAGCCTGTTCCAGAAATACTATTATCAGGCAATCATGCGCTAATTCAGGAATGGAAAGATGAACAATCTTTATTAAGAACCCTCGAAAGGAGACCTGAACTGCTAAATAATATAAAATTAACAAAAAAACAGAAAAAACTCTTGGAAGATTAAGCTTCTAAGCGTATCCTGTATCACATTTTTAGGGAAAGCATCACATTTTTAGGCAAAGTCATGGCAGATAAAGATAACGAAAATACGGAAAACACAACTGAAGAAGTGGTTGAAACTAATGAAACTGTTTCAGATGATGCTGTGGAAGTAGAAGAGTCTTCAGAAGCTTCTGCAGAAGCCGTGGACGAGACTCCAGCAACCGACGATGTTTCATCTGATGAAGAGCCAGAAGCTACAGAGCTAAGTGCTGAGGAAGCTCCTGAGGAGGAAGTTCAAACTGCTCCTATAACTGTCGATGAAAAATCTCCTGCTCAAATTATTAATGCATTCGAGTCGAATCAATTAAAAGCTGATATCCCATCATTTAGACCTGGTGATACTGTTGTTGTTTCGGTTAAAGTCCAAGAAGGTGACAGAACTAGATTGCAGGCATTTGAAGGCGTTGTTATGAATATCAAGAAAGCTGGTTTAAATTCTGCATTTATCGTTAGAAAAATTTCTAGCGGCATAGGGGTAGAAAGAACATTCCAAATGCATAGCCCGCTTATAGATTCTATTTCAGTTAAGAGAAAAGGTGATGTAAGACAAGCAACCCTTTACTATCTTAGAGAAAGATCAGGTCGATCAGCAAGAATCAAAGAAAGACTAGATTAATCTCATGTCGTCTGACCACAAAAGGAGCCAATACATTGCTTCCTTTTTGGCAAACCTCCGCCTTGAGAAAGGCCTTTCCACAAATACCATTAACGCATATGCAAATGACTGTAGATCATTTCTTAAATGGTCTGATAGTCAAGGGGATATTAATATATTGAACCTGCAAGAAGATCAGGTGGAACAATATGTTAAAAGTTTTCAAGTTCAGAATCTTACAAGCTCGTCTATCAATCGAAAGATATCTTCTCTAAAACACTTATATCTTTTTTTACATAAAAAGAAACTGGTTCAGAGTAACCCCATAGCAAATTTTTCTGGCCCAAAGAATATCAGACCATTGCCAAAATCAATGTCTCAACTTGATGTCGAAAGCCTTATTCAAGCCCCAGATTGCACAAATTTTATCGGTCTTCGAGACAGAGCTATGCTGGAGTTACTTTATGCTACAGGCGTTAGAATCTCTGAATTAATTAACCTGCAATATACCAACATTGATTTAAATAGATCATTTATAAAGGTTATGGGAAAAGGCAGTAAAGAGAGATTGATACCTTTTGGAGAAAATGCGTTATCAAGCTTGTTTGATTACATTAATTATCGCAGAGAGAATAATTTGTCTTTAAACTCAAGAGATTTTTTTATTAGTCAGCAAGGTAAGAAAATTACTCGCCAAGCATTTTGGCATAGGATTAAATCATATTTACAACAAACAGGATTGCCAATTGATATTTCTCCCCATACTCTAAGGCACGCTTTTGCTACTCATTTACTCAATAATGGAGCAGACCTAAGATCTGTACAAATGTTGCTTGGACATAGTGATTTATCAACGACACAAATATATACTCACATAGCAAAACAGAGACTTAGTGAAATGGTTAAAAAACATCATCCTCGTGGTTAATTAATATGAAATTCAATAGATGCTTAATCATGTTCTTTTTAGCTTTCTCCCTTGATGGAATAGCCAATGAGACAGAAATAGTTACAAAAATTAATCAAGTGCTTCCTGCCGGAATGTCCGTTAAAGGTATTAAACAGTCTCAAGTAGATGGTTTGTTTGTGGTTGATATAGGTGACTTGCAGCCTATATACGCTTCCAAAGACGGTAACTTTTTCTTGTATGGCGAGATGTATGCCATTAAGAATGGCGAATTATTAAACACGACTAAACAAGAGATTAGCTTGAACAGAAAAGCTATTTTAGATTCTGAGCTTTCGGAAAAAGACTTTATCACTTTTGCAGCTGCAGATGAACAACACGTGATTACAGTCTTTACCGATGTTGATTGCGGCTATTGCAGAAAATTTCATGGCGAAATTGAAGATTACAATGCCCAAGGAATTACCGTAAATTATGTTGCATTTCCTAGATCCGGCCTTGAATCAGAGTCCTACAATAAAATTGTAAGTGCTTGGTGCTCTAGTGACCCTAAAGGAACGCTCACAGCTTTCAAGGAAGGAAGGGATCCAGCATTAAAACTTTGCCAAGACCATCCAGTTGAGGATCATTATTTGCTTGGACAAAGAATAGGGATTACTGGAACCCCTGCAATCATTTCATCCTCTGGAGATCTTCTTCCGGGTTATTTACCCCCCATGGAGCTATTAAAGAAACTAAATTAATTATGACTAAATTAAAAATTGGTATATGTGGGTGGGGCAATGTTGCAACAGGTTTGTATGAGCAGCTCATTTGCGGCAATGAATTATATTCAGAATGGGAATTAGTCTGTATTGGTGCCCGCAGAGATAATCCAAGGTGTAACCCTGGCAACACAAAAATAGTCAGAGATATTTTTGCAGTGCCAGATGAAGACATAGATGTTTTAGTTGAACTCATTGGGGGAGTGGAGACCGCCCGAGAACTTATTTTAAAAGCGCTTAATGCTGGCAAGCATGTAGTTACTGCTAACAAAGCAGTTATTTATGAGCATGGCGAAGAACTTATCGAGGCAGCAATAAAAAATAATGTAAAAATTCTATTTGAATCTGCAGTTTGCGCTGGAACTCCAGTTGTCAAAATGCTGTCTAACGACCTTGGTGCAAATAAAATATCCAAGGTTGCCGGAATGCTAAATGGAACAACAAATTTTATATTAAGCAATATGGAAGAGGGCGCTAATTACGAAAATGTTCTCCAAGAAGCTCAAGAAAAGGGCTATGCGGAACCGGATCCCAGTCTAGATGTTAATGGAACGGATGCTGCTCATAAAATTGGAATTTTAGCTTCCCTAGCTTTTAACAGCGGGCTTCCTGCCAGTCCATTCCATATAGAGGGGATTGAGGATATTACCTCTCAAGATTTTAAGTACGCGCATGAATTTAACTTAACGGTGAAACATTTAGCCGTTGCACAGCTTCAAGATCATGGCATTGAGCTAAGAAGCCATCCTGTAATGTTATCTAAAGAGTCTAGCCTTGCTGGGTTAAAAGGAGTTAGAAATGGCATACAGATTAACACTGATCTTCTTGGTGAATTTCAAGTTGCAGGCTCCGGTGCAGGAAGAGAATCTACAGCATCTGGGCTTATCTCAGATTTGATTGCGCTGTCAAAAAATCAAGACATTGATCCAATGAGATACCCAGACTTTTCTAAGAAACCAAGCATTATTGAATTTAATGAACTGAGCTTTAAATATTATGTTTACCTTGAGGTAAAAGATGAATCAGGAGTCTTAGCATTAATAAGTAAAATATTTGCAGATCATAAAATTAGTTTTGATAAGGTTATACAAAAAGATCAACAGGATAATGGTAATGTTCCCATGGTAATTTTTACGGACCCTGTTATTGAGAGTGAAATGCAAATTGCATTAAAAGATTTAAAGAGTAACTCTGTTATTCATAATTCAAAGATTATTCGAATCGAGGATTCGTAATGCTGTTTCATTCAACTAGAGGAAATGACTCTGGTAAAGATTTTGCAACAGTATTAATGCAGGGACTTGCAGACGATGGTGGTCTTTTTATGCCAGACCATTGGCCGCAAGTTGATTTAGAAGAGATTAAATCTAAAACATCATTCATCGATGTTGCTAAGTGTATTGTTCCACTGTTTACTGCTTCCTCTTTTTCACACGCTGAGACTATTAAAATACTAGAAGATACTTGGCATGATTTTGAGCATTCAGATCTTGTTGGCATTCAAACTTTTGATGACGTTTCAATCTTAGAATTATTTCATGGGCCAACAGCAGCATTCAAAGATTTTGGTTTGCAGCTAGCAGCTGCGTTTTTTAATGAAGTGCTGGAAAGTGAGAACAAAACTGCAATTGTTCTTGGTGCAACATCTGGTGATACTGGTTCTGCAGCAATTGATGCATGCAAGGCCTACAAGAGAATTAAAAGTTTTATCATGCTGCCAAATGGCAATATGTCTGAGGTCCAAAGGCGACAAATGAGCACAATTGATGCTGACAATGTTTTTGCTTTAAGAATTAATGGAACGTTTGATGATTGCCAGGATTTAGTTAAACACGCTTTCAAACAACGTGATTTTTTAAACCCAGACCAATATCTTCTAGCAGTGAATTCAATTAACTGGACTCGTATTGTTGGCCAAATTTGTTATTACTTTTATGCTTTCAATCGTCTGCACTCTAAGGGTGATTTAAATTTCTCAGTGCCTACAGGCAATTTTGGTAATGTTTTTGCATGTTACTCTGCTCATCAGATGGGCTTGCCAATCAATAAAATTTCAGTTGCAGTAAATGACAATGACATTTTGCATCGTTTTTTTAGTGAGAACGATTATTCCAAGCAAACAGTCCAGGAAACTATTTCACCAAGCATGGACATAAGCGTTGCGAGTAATTTTGAAAGACTTGTGTATGATTTTTTTCTTGATAGAGATGCTGGTGAATGCGCCAAACTGTTTACTCAATTTCCCGTTCATGCAATCGAGCTAGATAAAGATGTATGGAAGAGAAAAAATGAGTTATTTTCTTCAAGCAGAGTAAACGATGAGCATACGCAGAAGTTAATTCAGGAGACATATGCTGCTCATGATTATGTCCTAGATCCTCATACGGCAATTGCGATGGACGAGGCTATGAAAAAAAGTGATAAAAGTACTCATTATATTGTTCTCTCTACAGCTCATCCTGCTAAATTCCCAAAGGTTTATGAAGATTTAGGTATGAATCTTTCTAACATTCCAAAAGCCTTAACAGGGTTATATGAAAAATCTGAGAGACTGCATTCCTTTGATGCAAAATACGACGAAATTGTTAATTTTATTAAACAAAACAACTAGGGCCTAGCTTATGAATATTCCAGAAATAATTACAGCAAATTCTAAAGACCTTGAGCGTGTTAAGGCTGTCTTAAAGCTTGGTTTTGCCTCGGATGCATTACTTAGATGGATTTTCCCTGATGCAGCTAGTTATTTAAAAAGTTTTGATCTATGGATGCAAGAATTCTCTAAAATTGCTTACGAGAATGATCTCGTCTATTCAGAGAAAAATTTTGCTGGAGCATCTATTTGGCATCCGCCTGGAGCAGAATTTGATGAAGCTGTTTTAGAGCCTACTTTTGATGCAATTCCTGAAGAGAGGTTGGAGACCGTAGTAAAATTCTTTGAGGAGTTTGAAAAATATCATCCAGATGATGCTTGGTATCTAGCTTTTATTGCTGTGGACCCATCTAAGCAAAGAAAAGGCATTGGCTCTTTTTTGTTGAAAGAAGCATTGCAAATGATAGACCAAAGAGGTGACAGAGCTTATTTAGAAGCATCTAATGAGCAGAATAAGGCTTTGTATGAGAGACACGGCTTTATTGAAATAGGCAAAGTGCAGTTCAACGACTCCCCACCAGCATTTCCAATGATAAGAGAAGCGCGTTAACTGTATTACAAGTTAAAAAGGTATTAAAATTCTTGATTATGGAAACAGGCGAACTTAAATCTAATCTACTTAACCTTCGAGATCGTATGGCAGATCTCCGGGGGTATCTTTGACGTTTCCGCAAAAGAAGATTCTTTAAAAGCAATTAATGCTCAGCTGGCAGAAGAAGCCACCTGGTCAAATTTAGAATTATCTCAGTCTCTTAACAAAGAAAAAACTGAGTTAGAAAAATTCCTTACTAATTTTTTATCGGTTGATATAGCTGTAAATGATAATCTTGAGCTCCTAGATATGGCAATAGAAGAGTCAGATGAAGAATCCATTAATCAAATGCTAGAAGAAACTAATTCTCTTATGTCATCTGTGGAAGATTTAGAGTTTAATCGGATGTTCTCTAACAAAATGGATCCAAGTTCTGCGTTCATTGATATTCAATCAGGATCAGGTGGAACCGAGGCTCAAGACTGGGCTGATATGCTCTTAAGAATGTATACAAGATGGGCTGAAAAGCATGATTTTTCAGTTTCAGTTATTGAGCATTCACCAGGCGAAGTTGCTGGAATTAAATCTGCATCCTTGCTGATCAAAGGTAGTTATGCCTATGGATGGCTAAGAACAGAAACAGGCGTTCATCGCTTGGTAAGAAAGTCCCCGTTTGATTCAGGTAGTAGACGTCATACTTCATTTGCATCTGTTTTTATCTCTCCTGAGATCGATGAGTCTATTGAGGTTGAGCTTAATCCTTCAGACGTTAGAATTGATACTTACAGAGCTTCAGGAGCTGGCGGACAGCATGTTAATAAAACAGATTCAGCCGTTCGATTAACTCATGCGCCTACTGGAACTGTAGTTCAATGCCAAAGCGATAGATCTCAGCATAAAAATAAAGATAATGCTTTTAAGCAACTGAAATCAAAACTTTATGAATTAGAACTGCAAAAGCAAAAAGATGAGCAGCAATTATTAGAAGAAAGTAAGTCCGATATTGGCTGGGGCAGTCAAATTCGGTCATATGTCTTGGATCAATCACGAATTAAAGACTTAAGAACAAACGTAGAGAGTGGTAACATCTCTGCAATACTAGATGGCGACATAGATATTTTTATTAAAGCCAGTCTAACGCAAGGAGTATAGATGACTGATTCAAATACAGGTGGGGAAGCCACAATTCTAGAGGAAAGACGAAGAAAGCTAGAAGAGCTGAGAGCAGAAAATAAAGCTTACATCAATGATTTCATTCCATCTGAGCATGCGCTTGATCTGCATGAATTGCATGGAGCCCTTTCTAAAGATGAACTTGAGAAAGCTCAAGTCAAAGATTTAGCATTAGCAGGCCGAATAGTTTTGAAGCGCGTCATGGGAAACGCAAGTTTTATTACTATCAGGGATGGCTCAGGCGATATTCAAATTTATGTAAGCAAAAATAATATAGACGTTGATTTATATAAGAATTTTAAGACCTGGGATTTGGGTGACATTATCGGCGTGACAGGCAAGCTTTTTAAAACTAACACTGATGAACTTACAGTTGAGGCTCACTCAATTGTGCTTATAACTAAGGCTCTTAGGCCTATGCCAGAAAAGCATAAAGGCTTGGCAGATATAGAGACTAGATATCGCCAAAGATATATCGATCTGATGAGCAATCCAGAGTCAAAAGCAATCTTTGTGAAGCGTTCGAATATCATTGCTACTGTTAGAAGCACAATGCTTCAAGATGGCTTTTTGGAGGTAGAGACACCCATGATGCACTCCATCCCTGGTGGAGCTGTGGCTAAGCCATTTATCACTCATCATAATGCCTTGGACAGAGAGCTTTTTCTAAGAATTGCACCTGAATTGCATCTCAAAAGGCTTCTTGTTGGTGGATTTGAAAAAGTCTTTGAAATTAATCGAAGTTTCAGAAATGAGGGCTTATCAACAAGACATAATCCTGAATTTACTATGCTTGAGTTTTATGCAGCGTTTGCAACGTTTCAAGGCACCATCGATTTTACAACAAAGATTATTCAATCAGCGTCAGAGGCTATTGGTAACAGCACTCAAATAGAATGGGATGGAGATCAAATTGATTTAACTTCCTTTCATACAAAAACTCTTGCTGAACTTGTGTTGGCAGAAAATGCAGATCTATCTAATGAAGATTTAAGTAATATTGAAACGTTACGAACGTATGCATCAGATCAGAATATTTCCTACAAAAATTCTTGGGGTGCAGGCAAAATATTGCTTGAGATCTTTGAAAAAACAGTTGAACCTAAACTTATTCAGCCAACCTTTGTGACAGAGTATCCTGTAGAGGTATCTCCGTTATCTAGACGTAATAATGAAGACTCATCTATTGCAGATAGATTTGAGCTTTTCATTGGCGGCAAGGAGATTGCAAACGGATTCTGTGAGCTAAATGACCCAGATGATCAAGCGGATCGATTCCGCGATCAGGTCAAAGCTAAGGCTGATGGAGATGATGAGGCCATGGGTTTTGATGAGGACTACATAGCAGCCCTAGAGCATGGTATGCCACCAGCTGTGGGTGTTGGAGTTGGGATCGATAGATTGGTAATGATGTTAACAAATCAGAGCTCAATCAGAGACGTAATTTTATTTCCACAACTCAAATCATAATCATCAGTAATTGATGATCATCACTTTGCTTATAACCATTGGAGCGCCTCTTGCCATCATCTCCTTTATTATTTATTCAGATAAATTTAAAGAACCATTAGATTTAATTCTAAAAACTTTCGTTCTAGGCATATTTTTATGTATTCCCGCTGGTGAATTAAACTCTTGGCTTATCCAATCTCCAGATCAGTCTTACTTTGCTGGGCTTACGGAAGAGAGTCTAAAATTTATTGTTCTATATTTCTACATTAGACCGAAGACAGCTTTCAATGAACCAATGGACGCAATAGTCTATGGAACCATAGCTTCCCTTGGATTTGCGACGCTAGAGAACCTCACATATGTCTATACAGGCAGTCCAGAAGCGGATTCTTTTACTATTGCAATAATAAGAGCGATTAGTGCAATACCATTACATGCTAGTTGCGGAATTATCATGGGATACTATTTTGGCCTATATGCTTTTCTAGGCTCAAAATCAGCTTTGATTAAAAGCTTAATCATTCCAATCTCAATTCATGCCATTTACAACTATTTAACTGGATTTGGTTTTTTATGGTTTTATTTTTTATTTGCCGTCATGTTTTATGCGCAATCTCTTCATAAACAAGTTTCAGATTTACAGCAAACTAAATTAATGGAAAGAGAAAATTAGACTATTTAATTTTCTTTACCATCTAAACTTTTCAAAGTTTTCTGGGTTAGCCCAGCCATCTGCATTATTCCATCCTCTTTTTTTGTTGTAGGTTTGAAGGTTATATGAATATATTTTCTTAAAAGATATTTCTGGATCATAAGCAAAGCCAAGCTCCAGAAAAGATTGATGGTCTATGTCATCTACAGACTCTCTAATAACTAGTATTTTTTGAGCTACAGAATTTTTAATGAGCCCAAGTTCAGTTTTAGAGACCTCGATGTCTTCAAGGACAATACACATGTCAAAGGTTTCTTGTAAATTAACATCACCAGTCGGAATCACCATGAGTCGCTCTAACGAATCTTCAAGTTTTTCTATCAAAGATTTCAGATTACCAGAGGATAAAACAAGTACTGATTTAGTGTCCTCGGAACGAATAAGCTCTGCAAGGAATTGATCTGGTCCCTGTTTGCCCATTTATTTTAGCAAATCTTCTACAGCCGCTCTTTCTTCTAAGAGCTCATTTGTTGAGATTTGAATTTTTTCTTTTGCAAATTCTGACAAGACAATATCTTTTACAATTTCAATGCTGCCATCTTCTAGTGTTCTTAAAGGCATACCACAAATAATGCCATCAGGTAGATCATAACTTCCGTCTGTTATTACCGCAGCACTAAAGCAATCTCCTGGCGAGGTTGGATTCTCACATGCAACAACTGTATCTAACGCAGCTTTTGCTGCTGAGGTAGCTGATGATGCGCCTCTTGAATCAATGACAGCTTTGCCTCGCTGTTGAACAGTAGGGAGAAAGTTATTATTAATCCAATCCATGTCTAAGATTGCATCTTTTCCAGATTGTCCATTGCAATCCATGTTCTCAAAATCAGGATACATAGTAGGGCTATGATTGCCCCATATAATCATTTTGCTTATGTCTGCTACGCCTGTGTTGAGTTTCTTTGAAAGCACAGATTGCGCTCTGCTTGAATCCAGCATGGTCATTGCCATCCATAATTGAGATGGATTATTTGCAGCATGTCTTCCAATCAATGCATTGGTATTTGCTGGATTGCCGACCACCAATACTTTTGCATCTGACTTACCATGCTCACCAATAGCTTTGCCTTGACCTACAAAAATACCGCCATTAATTTGCAATAAATCAGCGCGCTCTTCAATTTTCTTGCCGTTGTAAACAATGCCACGTGGAATGCTGCCTACGAGTAAAAACCAATCAGCACCTTTTGCTGCAGCCTCAAAATCTGATGTGTAATTCACATTGCCCATGTTTGGAAAATTAGAATCCTCTAATTCCATTACTAGACCCTCTAATTTTTCTACCACTTGAGGAATTTCAACAAGCTCAAGATCAACGATTTTATCGCCGAAGGTATGCCCATCTACCAGCCTAGGGATCAAGGAATAACTTATTTGACCTGCTGCACCAGTAACTACAACCTTAACTCTCTCTTTCATCGAAAAACTCCTTTGATTAATTTTTAAACATTATATTCCGAAACGTTAAATTAATTCTCGGACTGATGAATTTTTTAGTCTTTTTTATTGAATGCTGCCAATATTGTTGAGTTTGTCCGTCGATGATGATTAGCGCACCACTAAGCTGAGGAACGGGAAGAGTTTCTTTGGATAAAATATTCTTAAATACTAGATCGCGCTCACCGCCAAACGATAATGCTGCAATTGTAGGATTCTTACCCAACTCCTTTTCGTCATCTGCGTGCCATCCCATTGAATCTTGCCCATCTCGATAATAGTTTACGAGGACAGAGTTAAACTCTAAGCCAGCTTGCTGACTAATTTTTTCTTTAATCATTAGCAGTTCTTTGGTCCAATCTTGTCGATGAAGCTTTTTACCAGAATAGCTGTAATCACAACCCTCATCACCAATCCAGCATTGCAGTCTTGGTATAACAACATCCCTGCCAAACATTTTTATTTTCATCGACTCCCATGGCAATGCATCAATAAAATTCTCAAGTAATTTTGTTGACTCAACAGGTGTAAAAAATCCTTCTTGGACTCGAATTTTTAGATCGTTGTGAGCTACAATTTCATTCTGCATAACAGAGTTAGTATAAATATGTTTTTATTAAATCCAATCACATAAACCTCATGAGTAAAGTCATAATTATTGGGGGAGGGCATGCGGGTGCTAATGTAGCATTTAGTCTTCGAAAAGATGGCTTTGAGGGCGAAATTGATATTTTCTCAAACGAAGAATTTCTGCCCTATCATCGACCGCCACTCTCAAAAGAGTTCTTAAAGAAGAATATGGAAACCGAAAAGCTATTTTTTAAACCCGAGAGTTTTTATCAAGAGCAAAATATTTCTTTTCATGCCAGTGCATTGGTTAGCTCCATAGATACTAATTTAAAAGAAATAACGGCTGATACTTCAACATTTTTATTCGATTATTTAGTCTTTGCCACAGGAGCCTCACCCAGACTTCTTTCTATGCCTAATGCAGAAGCAAAGAACTTATTCTATCTGCGTAAGATCTCAGATGTTTTAGATATCCACTCGCAACTTGAATCGACAAAAAATATCGTCTTGATTGGCGGTGGCTACATTGGTTTAGAGGTTGCATCTGCAATGACAGAGCTTGGTCTTAAAGTCACAATACTCGAAGCCGAAGAACGTATTTTAAAAAGGGTAACCAGTCCTGAGCTTTCTAGTTTTTATCAAGCGGTTCATGAAGCCAAAGGCGTGCAAATAATTTGCAATGCCCGAGTGAGCGGTTTAATTGCTGAGAATCAAATGATTAATTGTGTTGAGCTGGAATCCGGTGAGAAAATTTTAGCAGATGCTGTTTTGGCTGGTATTGGCGCTATTCCAAACACACAACTTGCTGAAGATGCTGGATTAGATTGTGGTAACGGTATTGCAACAGATCAATATTGCCGAACTTCTAATCCTTATGTCCTTGCTGCAGGCGATTGCACCAATTCTTTTAATGCTCTATTAAATCAAAGTATTCGTCTCGAAAGTGTACCAAATGCTTTGTCACAAGCTAAGGTTGTCTCTTCTTCTATTATCGGGAACGAGCTTTATAACAAAGAATTGCCATGGTTTTGGTCGGATCAATATGATTTAAAACTTCAGATGGCAGGGCTATCTTCTGGCTATGACGAAAGCGTCATTCTTGGTGATATAGATGCTGCTGAATTTATTGCGTGTTATGGCAAGGATGGCCATCTTATCGCCATAGATAGCGTAAACCAATCCAAACAATTTATGCTATTCAAAAGAGCTCTTAGCAATGGCTTCAAGCTAGAAATGAGCTTGATAAAAAATAAAGATTTTCAACCTGAGAGCATTTTTTCGGGTTCAAATTAGTTAAACTAACTATCCAATAAGGAGATAATTATGACCATAAGATTTGATGACAAAGTAGCAATTGTAACTGGTGCTGGCGGTGGACTCGGAAGACAGCATGCTCTTGAATTTGCTCGAAGAGGAGCAAAAGTTGTGGTAAATGATCTTGGTGGTGCTCTGGATGGTTCGGGTGGAGCTAGTGATGCAGCCAACACTGTTGTTGAAGAAATTAAAGCAGAAGGTGGAGAGGCTATTGCAAATGGCTCAAGTGTTTCCGATAGACCTGGGGTTGCCAAAATGGTTGCCGATACTATGGAAAAATGGGGTCGCATCGATATTCTTGTGAACAATGCAGGAATTCTTAGGGATAAAAGCTTTCATAAAATGACCCTGGAAGAATGGGATATGGTCTTGGATGTTCATCTGCAAGGCAGCGTTAATACAACTCATGCTATCTATCCAATTATGAGAGAGCAAGGCTATGGAAGGATTATTCATACCAGTTCATCTAGCGGTTTATTTGGTAATTTTGGACAAGCAAATTACAGCGCAGCAAAAATGGGTCTTATTGGTCTAATGAATACTTTGAAGATTGAAGGCCAGAAAAATAATGTCTACTCAAGCGCAATTCTCCCAGTAGCCTTTACAAGAATGACTGAAAATTTACTTCCAGCAGAAGGTATTGGAGAGAGATTATTGCCTGAATTTGTAACTCCTGCAGTTATGTATCTTGCAAGCGAAGGTGCACCAAATGGTGTCATGATTGGAGCTGGGGCAGGAGTGTTTACTAGAGTGCACATTCACGAAACTATGGGCGTTGCTTTTGGAACAGGTCAGGACATGACTCCCGAGAATATTGCAGCGAATTGGGATCAAATTTCAGATATGGAAGATGCCAGGTCTATCTACGAAGGTGGCGAGCAAACCATTAAGATTTTTGAGCAAGCCGACAAAGAAAAGTAGACTAAGCAGTAAAGCTTTCTCGGTTAGACATTAATTCTGAGTGCCTTTGGATATCAGGATAATCTGATAGCTCTAATCGATTTAATTTTATAAAGAAGTCAGTGGTTGTGATCATCTGTATATCAGCAAAAGTATATCTAGCCCCTGCAACGAACTCAGATTCACCAAGCACCCCATTGAAATAACTCAGAGATTTAATGGCGATTTGCTTTTGAGCCTCTCCATATTCTTTGTTTTGATTCTCCATTGCCGCCATCGCAGGATGAAGATGTCTGAAGCCCATAGCTAGAGGAATCATTAATTCGTGATGAACTCTACACTGCCACATCTCAATTGACGCTATCTCCATAGGGCTTTCTCCAAAAAGATTTGGCTCTGGATAAAGAGATTCTAAGTATCGACAAATGGCTGTTGACTCCATCACAACAGTTCCGTCATCAAGTTGCAGTGCCGGGATTCTGGAATTAGGCGCAATAGCCCGATACTCAGGGGTCTTGTGCTCACCTTGCATGAGATCAATGTTTACAATCTCTACATCTGTAATATTCTTTTCGACCAAAAACATTCTCACTTTTCTAGGGCTATTTGCCATTGGGTTGTCGTAGAGTTTCATTGATTAATTTCCTATTAATATATTTATAGACTAATTATTTTAAATGCAAACCGCGCTTATGCAACTAAACCTGCGCTATATCCAGAGGACCATGCCCACTGAAAGTTGTAACCTCCAAGGTGCCCAGTAACATCGACGACCTCACCAATAAAAAATAAACCTTGATGATTTTTAATCTCCATGGTTTTAGAATTAATTGCATCGGTATCTACTCCTCCAAGTGTAACTTCAGCAGTTCTGTAGCCTTCAGTCGAAGAGGGCTTCAGAGTCCAAGCATTCAAGTGATTGCCGATGATGATCAGCTCATTGTTACTGATCTCTGAAAGAAATTGATCTTTGTGCAAGGGCCACCACAACTCCTCAAGTTTTAATAACAATGCCTTGGGAAGAAGGGAGGTAAAAGATTTTTTAATGGTAGTTTTATGATTTGTATTTTTCTCATTAATTAAAAAATCTGCAGCATTTATTTCAGGAAGTAAATTAATTTGTATACCATCTCCAGGCTTCCAGTAGTTTGAGATTTGCAATACAGCAGGACCGCTTAAGCCTCTATGAGTGAAAAGCATAGATTCTTCAAATTCCTTCTTGTTGCTTAAAATTGTAACGGGAGTAGATATACCAGATAGTTCTTCGCAGAGATCCTTGATCTCATCAGAGAACATAAATGGTACCAAGCTGGCCTGCCTAGCAATTAACGGCAGATCGAATTGCTGCGCTAAATCATATCCAAATCCACTGCCGCCCAATGTTGGAATAGACAGTGCACCCGTAGCAATCACCAATGACTCACATTTAATGACTGACTGACCTAGGTTAGATTCAAGACTTACATCAAATCTTCCATCTGATGCACTCTCAGCTCGTTTGCTGACTTGTTTGACCTCCATGCTTGTATGTACTTCAACCCCAGCTTTCGTGCATTCAGCAAGGAGCATATTAAGGATGTCTTTGGCTGAGTTTATGCAAAACAATTGATGATGTTTTTTTTCTTCGTAAGCTATCCCATGGGCCTCAACCATAGAAATAAAATTTTCTGGGGTGAACATTTTTAAGGCTGATTTACAGAAGTGTGGATTGTTAGAGAGGAAGTGTTCGGCTTCAACATAAAGATTAGTAAAATTGCAACGACCCCCTCCAGACATAAGAATTTTCTTCCCTGGCTTGTTGGATTTCTCTAACACTAAAACAGTTTTATCTCTTTTGGCTGCAGTAATTGCACACATTAACCCTGCAGCTCCAGCGCCAAGAATAATTACATCGTAATGCTCTTTCATGGTGTTTATTTTACCTGTTAATCCGAGTCACCGCTTTGGTCTTTTAATGCTATATTTAAATTTCTAATCTATAACAAATAAGATATTCTCAATGCATAACAGGACAGAGCAGTTCTTAAATGACCCTGTATTTCCATTGCTTATTAGGATGTCAGCTCCCAATACAATTGCATTCTTTATTCAAGCTATCGTTGTGTTAGCCGAAGTGTGGTTTATAAGTAAATTAGGCACTACTTCATTGGCTGCAGTGGCACTAGCTTTCCCCGTAATCATGCTCACTCAACAGATGGCTTTTGGTGCTCTAGGTGGCGCAGTCACTTCTTCGATCGCAAGGAGCTTAGGAGCCGAGGACAAAGAAAGGGCTGAAAAATTATTGTGGCATTCATTGCTACTGTCTTGCTGTGGATACCTGCTCTTTTTTTTAATATTTTTTATTGGGGGCGAGAGCTTGCTAATGGCTCTCGGTGGAGAAGGCTCATTGTTAGAAGAATCTTTGCTGTACATTAAAATATTTTTAACTGGAGCTATATTTATTTGGCTATCAGGAACGTTAAGTGCAGCTTTAAGAGGTATAGGTAATATGCGTTTTCCTGCGCTGCTCATGATTGCAGGCTCAGGCATTCAGGTCATTCTAGCTGGAGGTCTTATTCTTGGTTGGTTTGGCTTTCCTAAACTTGGAATTATTGGAGCGCCTTTATCTGCTATATCTGTAGCAGCCTTGATGGCTATAGTCATGATTTTTAAGTTTATGCATTCATCTAGCAATGTTCAATTGAATCTTTCAAACTTAAGTTTTAAGAAGGAACTATTTAGAGACATTTTTAATGTTGCCTTGCCTGCATCATTAGCACCAATATTTACAGTTGGAACTATTCTTATCTTAACCGGTCTTGTTGGTCAGTTCGGAGTGTCCGCACTGGCTGGATATGGAATAGGTTCGAGAATTGAATTTTTGATGATCCCTTTAGTGTTTGGAATTGGCACAGCTATGACAACGATGGTTGGAACAAATATTGGAGCGAAAAAAGTTGAGAGAGCGGAGAGGATAGGTTGGCTTGGAGGATCATTTGCGGGACTCTTCTCAGGAATGATAGGACTCATACTAATTATAAGTTCTAGTTATTGGATTAATTTCTTCGCCACTGATCAGGCAACTTATGAAGTAACCAAGCAATACATTGAAATAGTAGGATTGTGTTTCACCTTTCAAGGGTTAGGGCTTTCTTTATACTTTGCATCGCAGGGAGCCAATGCCATGAAGTGGCCAATTATAGCTACCGTTTCAAGGTTTATCGTTGCTGCATTAGGAGGATGGATAGCTGTAAATTGGTTTTCCAGCGGCATCGCCGGTGTCTTCTATGCCGCAGCCTCAGCCATGACCCTATATGGTTTGATGTTAGTGCTTTCTCTTAAGATGGGTGCCTGGAGAACCAATTAACTCTTTTTTATTACTTATCTTTCCAGGTAGGCGATCTTTTTTCTATGAATGCATTAATGCCTTCTTTGGCATCGTGTTTCAGCAAATTATCCTTCATAACTTGAGATGTATATTTATACGCTGCTGATAAATCCATTTCAGCTTGGGCATAGAACGCTTGCTTTCCAGTTGATACCGTCATCGATGATTTGCTAGCAATTTTTTCTGCTAATTTGGTTACCTCAAGAGTTAACTCCTCTTTTTGAACTAAATTATTTATTAATCCTATTTCTTTTGCCTTACTGGCATCAATAAAGTCACCAGTAAGAAGCATTTCCATAGCATTCTTTTTATTCACATTTCTAGAAAGAGCAACCATTGGAGTTGAGCAAAAAAGACCAAGATTTACTCCAGGGGTAGCAAACCGAGACTCATTAGAGGCTATTGCAAGATCGCAACTTGCGACCAATTGACAGCCTGCAGCTGTTGCAACCCCATCAACTTCAGCGATGATTGGTTGGGGTGTATTAACTATTAGCTGCATTAAGGCAGAGCAAGAGTCAAAAAGGTCTTGATAGAACTCTTCGCCACTATCTTTATTTTCTCTTGCGGCTGTTATTTCTTTTAAATCATGCCCTGAACAAAATACATTTCCCTTAGCAGCTAAAACTATTACTTTTATGGACTTATCAGAGGATGCGCTTTCAATCTCATCCCCAAGCATGCTCATCATTTTCTTAGATAAAGCATTTTTATAATCTAAATTATTCATGACAAGGCGCAGGACACCTTTATCAGATTTTTCTTTGATTATTTTTTTTATATCTTCACTCATATCCAATCTATTAAAAGTTATTTTGCTTTTTTAGTCTAATATAATTTAGCCAATTCAATTTTTGGACACCTATCCATGACAACTTTTAGACCAGCTTGTTCTGCCAGCGCCGCAGCTTCTTTGTGCACAATATCTAATTGAGTCCACAGGACTGAAGCTCCAATTGCAATTGCTTCTTTTGTTACTCCCATGACTGCGTCTGTAGCCCTAAAGACATCAACCATATCAATCTTTCCAGAAACAGAGCTCAGATCTGCATAGCATGGTTGCCCTAAAATAAAATTACCCACTTCATTGGGATTGATTGGAAAGACTTCATACCCATGTTGCATGAGCACTTGCATGACTTTATAACTATCTCTATCTTGATTGGCGCTAGCCCCAACTACCGCAATACTTTTTACCTCATCAAGTACTTCTTTTATATAACTTTCAGAATAATTAACCATCCCTTTTAGCTAGCTCAAGATTGCGTTCTTCTGCTTCTGACCAATCTTTTGGCAAAACACGCGCGACTATCAAAAAGCTTATAATTGATGGGATAAATAAAAGAGAGGTGACTGTCATGGCATAGCGTATTGCCTCTACCTCACCATAATCTTCTTTAAATACATCTATTAACCAGCCTGAAAAAGTAGGCCCGCCCCCTAATGCAATCATGTTTAGAATAAAAAAGAATAGAGCTGTAGACATAGCTCGCATGCTTATAGGAGCCAAAGTCTGAGCAATTGCAAAACTTGGACCTAGGTACACACCCATAAACAGCAAAAATAAAGTAGTAAAGACAAGATTCATTTCAATTGACGTTGACCACCAAGCTGCAATTCCAATTGGCAGGCAGAGAGCAATTGATATAGCTGGCAGCCACCCATAAGCACGTATATCTTTTTTGCCCCATTTATCTGCCAATCTAGCTCCAAAGAATGCTCCTCCGGCATAGGTTGTCCCATTGACGATTCCTAAAATAATTACCAAGGTTTGAAAGTCATAACTAGGATCTAAGGCAACCAAGTATTTAGTGTGAAATGCTGATTTTGAGTATGACACAAAGGAACCAAAAGCTATCCCAAAACACATTGCCCACCAAGCAGGAATTTTCATAAGAGTTTTTAGTGACTCCATGAATGGTGGCTTCTCAATCTCAGTTTGATCATTGAATTCCATTGCGCCACGAACGGGTTCGCGCAAGACTATTTTGACCACAATAGCCAATGCAACTCCTGTTAACCCAAGAAAAATAAAAATTCGTCTCCAATTAACGTCTTCGCCAGATGAGCCCATCAGCATCGCTGTTGCAAAGTAAGCCGCCATTATACCCAGGGGAATACCCATTGAATAAACGCCCAAGGCGCTTGCTCTCTCTTCTTTTGGGTACATATCAGAGATGATTGAGTGAGAAGGAGGGCTGCCTCCTGCTTCTCCAATGCCAACACCCATGCGCGCAATTCCAATTTGAATGAAGTTACCTGCCAAACCAGTTAAAGCTGTAAAACCACTCCAGGTTGCTAAAGCGATAGACAGGATATTCACTCGGTTGTATCGATCAGCAAGCCAAGCAATTGGGATTGCAACCAAGGTATAGAAAATAGCAAATGCTAATCCAATAAGTAAGCCTAACTCCGTATTAGTCAGACCTAGATCTTTCTGGATAAAGGGTGCCAAAATCCCAACAATTTGGCGATCAATAAAATTAAACCCATAGACTATGGTTAGTAGAATTAATGCAAAAGTACGGTAGCTTTTATTCGGCTTTGTCTGATCTGCCATGTTTAACTTCTTCCCCAGTTTTTTTATTTTTATAATAACCGTTAAAAGCTATATATGTTTGGATTAGGTTTGCTATGACAAATGCTGGTAAATCAACCAATAGAAAAATGAGCGCGCCTGAGAATCTGCTTATGCCTGTAAGAATGTAGCCGTTTAATCTAGTTTCATGTTTAACAGAGCTAACCAGCACAAGGCTCAGTATGCTCAAGACTAAAATGATCCATTGACCGTATTGTAAAAAATTCTCAACCATGACTGATCTTGCCCCTTAAGATAGCAAGAACTTTGCCTACAAGATTACTTGCAGGCAGATTGAATTGGAATAAGATTTTACTCCCAGTTAAGGGCTCCGCCAGTTTGATATTCGATGACACGAGTTTCAAAGAAATTCTTCTCTTTTCTAAGATCCATGATCTCAGACATCCACGGGAAAGGATTGGTAGCACCTTTAAACTCTTCCTCTAAGCCGATTTGAGTTAAGCGTCTATTGGCAATAAATTGCAGGTACTCTTCCATCATTGATGCATTCATGCCCAGCACACCTCTTGGCATAGTGG
>ERZ887830.676-NODE-676-length-20933-cov-9.033337_pt1 | contig 20933 bp, 16 predicted proteins | sample MGYA00521101_ERZ887830 | MGnify/ENA primary metagenome ERZ887830 (study PRJEB32303, sample SAMEA104408592) | aquatic metagenome | biome: Marine water; feature: Pelagic; material: water | place: Baltic Sea | collected 2014-06-05T16:38:00 | depth 1,762 m ... | reverse complement strand
CCAGGTCTTCAAGCGCCTGCATCAATTCACCCACGTAGGTATCCGTCATTGTCACCATGGCATGATAGGCGGCGATGGCTTGTTTCTGTTGGGCTTCGGAGAGCCTGGAATCAAACTCGCTGACTTCGGACGCAGGTCCAGGGATATCAATAGTGTCACCCTCGCGTTGAGGAGGTAACTGGATCTGATCTAGCGGGTGTTGGTCGAAGAACTTGGCTGGCCCTACCCAGGGTTGATGCGGTTTGTGAAAACCCGCTGCAATGAAAAATGGCTTGTCGCGATTCTGGGCCATTAACTGGATGATGCGTTGCGCCGTAGTTCCATCCGGAGTCATGCGCGCTAATTCATCTGTAGCGCGCCAGGACAATGGCAGTCCCAAGGGTCTGCCTCCAACGCTTCTGAGCACCTCTTGTCGATTCATGCCGTTTTCAGAACCTGTCGTCCAGGTGATGTCGCGCACTTCCGAACTATCTTGGCCAGGTAGATATCCTGGAAAGTGTACGATGGCCCCGGGTTCACGGGACAAGGCAAAATTGGAACTATCCCAGTCGACCATATGTTCATAGCTGTTGTGACCCACTTTGCCGACTCGCGCGGTATAGTACCCATGGTCATCGAAGTGCTCAGGCAAGAATCGTAGCTCATCACTCATGGTTTCAAGCGGCGGTTGTCGCGTGGTATGCACTCCGTGTGTCGCCGGTCTTAGCCCACTGAGAAGCGATGCGCGTGACGGATTACACAGTGGGTTTTGTACAAAAGCATTCTCGAAGCGAATACCCTGGGCGGCGAGTTCGTCCAGGTTTGGCGTACTCACCGTGGCGTAGTGAGGTCGAGTCTCTGATTTTGCATAGGACCCCAGCGCCAGGTTCAGATCGTCCGCAATAATAAATAAAATATTAAGCCGATCGTCTTGTGCCATATCTCGCGCTGGCGCAGCGGCGTTCAACAAAGCGGACACTGTGAAGTCGTTGCTCTGGGCAATGGCTGTTGTACTTAGGCCTGCGAGCAGCAATACACAACAGAGGGCTGTTGGCTCAAAGAGGTTTTTCACATTTTTTGTCCTTCTCATCCATTTATCCCTATTTTTTATTCTTGTCAATTTGTTTACACAGCTTAAGTTAGTTGTTCGGCCTAAAATGGAGAGCGATTGTTTTCTTAGATTCTTACATTTGTTAGTTCCCAGTTTCAGACTCTCGCTGTTCTTTCATCCGTTCGCCACGAAGAATATTTGCCATGCCATAGTTACCTTCGTGACAGGCATATTCATAGAGCTGCCCAGCTACTTTAGTCATTGGAATAATGGCGGTAATTTTATCCGTAAAGGTTGAAGGGTCGTCCAGTGTCCACTCATAGTCAATTGTATAAGGACCGACGCGAGTAAATCGTTCAGTGAGTGTTTTGTTTTTAGCCGTGCCATAACGGCTATAGCTAGGTGTCAGTTCGCTGAAATTTTTAGAAACGACAACCAAAGTATCATCTTCCCAATAGCCACGCGAATCACCGGTCCAAAAGCGCAGATCTTCATCTACGTGGTCGCGCCCATCAAGCGGTACTATGCGAGCGTCGTGGACCATTTCTGTCAGTATTACTGCATGATCTTTGTTCTGAAAGATTTGCACGTTGGCATTGTATCCACCTCCAGAAAAAGGAGGTCCGGAGTTAAAACCAACGAGACAACGCTCAGAAAGACCGCGGTCTTCTGGTCCGTCTTTACCTATGCCACCAAAAACTGCCAGAACCGGACGTTCTCCTGGGACATCATCTCCCAAGTTGGCACGATGTACTGCTGAGCCTTCGACTCTGGCAGGAAGGCGACCGTTAGGTGGGTAAACCATAAGCGACGTTCTTACGTTTTCTCCAATACCAGCACGCTCATACCAGAAATTGTTGTATCCGCCCGGGTTAGCACCGGCAGGTGGCGCTTGCGGATTAATCACCAGCTCGGCTTCACTTGCGTCTGCCGCTTCTCGTTCCTCTTGTTGGAGAATGCGATCTGCTTCGACTTCCTCGGGCGTTAGGTATTTCCTAGTACCAAATCGCTCGGGTCGCTGCATAGGCGTATTGGAGACAAAATTCCAAACCCCCTGCAAGTCAGGTTGATCCCACTCAGTGCGTGGCACGGTATAATTATCAACTGTTTGTGCCACCGCGATGTTCAGGGAAGCAATCAAACTTGACACAATCAGAAAGAGTCTTATTTTCATAGCATTCTCAACATAATATTTGGATCTGGCGCTTATTGATCTGTGTGTTTAAATCCTACTCCCGCAAATACACTTCATTCAAGCTTTTTGAATTCTAACGGAAACGGACCTTGCTGGGTGGAGAGTTCCCCGCGCAGCTCATTATCAACAAAGGCTAGTGTCGCGGTGCTGCCATTCCTTGGGCTCTTAAAGCTGACTTCTTTACCATCAAATTTAAATTCCTCTAATGAGTTTTCTGCCCTGGGGCCTTTCATAGTGCCTTCTAGGCCATTTGAACCATTTCGAATTACTAATTGAATACTTATAGACTGACCTTGAGCGCTCATTTCAGACACCCAAGTGCCAAGGATTGCTGCATGGTCAGCTGCGAATGCCTGTCCGCCCAGAAATAGTAGCGCGGCCAGAGAGATTGATTTAGTGAAAGTTTTCATCGGTGATTTTCCTTAGAATCGTCGCTGCACCTTTTAAGTAAGGCAGCCATTGCTTGAATAGGAACCATTTCATGAATTCCTGTTTTTTAGTCAATACTCCGAATTTGGGCGCCAGGATAGGGTTATAAAGATCCAGCCAAAACACAGAGTGCTTTCAGTTTCTGACAGGAATATTAACGATTAAAACGGCAATCCGCACCGGACAAGTCTGTGACATGTCATATAAGACAGGGGGGATTAGAGGATTTGACACTGAATTCAGAGGCGCCTATAAGCAGAATCGAAGCTTGGATTCGATGCTTCGCATCGAACGATGGAGCCCTAGTTAGAACCGCCGAGAATTCTCCGCAAAGTCCCGCTTTCTATCTCTTTCACCGAGCGCGACAGATTTTTTAGAGCGTCAGATTGCTGGTCCGCGAGCACCCACCCTTTGGTAGATGTAATTTCGTCGATGCAAGAGAACATACTGTCGAAATTTTCGTTCTTAGATTGCACGGTTATCGGTTGCCTTTCATTTGCATAACAGGATAGAAAATCATCAAGGATAAACTCAATTGTCATATCGGAATTTCGCTGAGGCTCACCTTCAGACATTGAGAGAATTCTGGCAATGAACCTTAAGGTGCTTACTTCTATCAAGGTAACGCTAGCGTTTTCAGATGTCACATCTTCCTGCACTCCGAGCAAAGATGGTATTGCCTGATCTCCATAATAACCAGTGAACTCATCTATTGCTGCCACCATGCTAGTCCGTGTTTGATTATAAGATTCTAACCAATCGACATCAGAATCGGGAATCTGTGCCTGTGCTTCCGCAAGCTGGGACTGGCCTTCAGACAGTTGACCTATCTGTGAGTAGAGGTCGTTGATGAGATAGGCTGATACTGCTACAAAAGATGCTGCTATATAAGGCACCCAAGCACGCCATGAACTAGCAAAAGTTGAAACCAGCTCTGGGGAAGGGTTTGCGTTGCTCGCCTGCTGCCCCCTCTCCTTCTGTCCCAAGGGAGTTGACTCTTTTGCTGGGGGCAAAAAATCTGCAAAGGGAAGATCGAATACAGCTGCTAGTGCTTTTGCACTCTCTGCCGAAGGCGTGCCATGCCCGTTTTCAATGCGATGAATGGTCTTGACGCTTAAGCCAGTAAAATTCGACAGGTCTCCCTGTGACCATCCTTTTTCTTTTCTGAGTTCTCTTAAATCCATATCCAGCCTTGGACTGCGTCTATGTCAAATCACTGAACGAAAGAATAGCAGTATCTTGATAGATGGTCAGCTCACTGACTTAAATCGCGGATTCAAATTTAAGATGTAGTAGTTTTAGGCTCAGAAGTGAAGAAATCTTTAGCACACTTTTTAGCGCAATCTGTTTCCACGCTTTTAACTATCTGATTCAATTACATAATCTGTCACGTGTTCTACTGAAAAGCCTCGTGACGATGGTTAGACTAATTGCGGAGCAATTTGCAAAGAGCGCTTCGCGCGAAGCCTGTAGGGGACAAACAGACCCAAGCCTGTCTGGATTCTTCTACCCCGTCTCGCCACTCTTAACAGAAAATGAGGCTATCCCCATTCATTCTTTTTTTCCAACTCTAGGGTCTAGCAGTCCAGAAGAACACTTTCCAATCGCGAAGGGGTTCCGAGCCAGGGTAAGCTGGCTGATCAAGTGACCTGCCGCCGGCCCAAAGTCGCATCATCTCAATACGCTCATCACCAAAAATTTCGGTAGCCGTCATCTCGAACGTCTGATCTCCTATGCGCAGCAACCCATCGCCACCATTTGCATTGACGCGTCGTTCCCAGTATCCATTGTCGGGGCGGGTAGCCGTAATTACGCCATCTGGCATGCCCACCCACGAAAGATAATTAACGAAAGGCGGGAATCCGGCAAGTTTGAACATCATTGGTCCTTGAACAGAGTCGTTTAGCGGTGAGAAATCATCGAGCGGCGGAGTGAGAGTTCCACCAATAAATATACCCGGCGTACGACCGAGTCCCTGATTACTTAGATAGGGAGCTGTAGACGCCCAACCTACCACGACAACCAGTAACAGTAGACCAGCCGCCACCCCAGCGATTTTAAGCTTGCTCATTGCAAATCCTCTTTGTTATGTGTAGAAAAAGACTCAGTATATCCAATTTATGGCTGCGTCCAATATAAAGACTCAGACGCTGTTTTCCAGTGACCCACGGACCTGATATAGACCTTTCCATGCATATCGGAAACATGAATCGAATTTCTTTATCAGACACCTGCTTCATGGCTCTCTCTACTTTATCCGTAAGCGGCGCTGATGGCGAAGTAGACTAGTCACTGACATGTCACTACAGTTTGGCTGTTTATTTGGCGACAGTCCCTGACTTATAACTCGAGTGAGAGGTTAAAAATTAATTATGACTAAGACACTCAGCAAGATAGGTATTATTGGACTGGTATTTTACTCAGCAGTTGCTGGAGCACAAACCGCTCCTTCCTTCAACGCAAATTTTGACGGTCTGAAGATAACTCTGTGCGGCACTTCCTCGCCGTTGCCTGCGCCGGGTCGCGCACAGGCGTGCATAGCGGTAGAAACACGTGATCATCTTTATATTGTAGACGCAGGTTCCGGTTCTGCAGCGACAGCGCAGCTAAGCGGCATTCCTTTGGATAAGATGCGTGGCATTTTGTTAACCCATTATCACTCTGATCATATATCCGATATTGGCGATTTCAATCTCAATTCTTGGATAGCAGGCCGACCAGCACCGTTGCAAATTATTGGACCAGAAGGTGTCGACCGCATTGTTGAGGGTCTTAATATCACTTACGAATTGGACCGCGGTTACCGCGTGGCTCATCACGGTGCAGAGCTACTAAACCCCGAACTAGGCGTAATGCAGTCTCGCACAATAGGAGAAGGCATAATCGTGGATGAAGATGGATTGCGGATCACTGCATTCGAAGTTTCTCATCCACCGATTGATCCAGCCTTTGGCTATCGGTTGGATTACGGCGGTCGCTCCGTGGTTATCAGTGGCGATAGCTTAGTAACCGACAAAATTGTAAATATAGCGGATGGCGCAGACGTTGTGCTACACGACGCGATGGCTTTGCAGCTAGTGCAAGGTGCGGAAGCTATGTCACGCGGCGCTGGCAATACCCGAATTGCAGCCGTACTCCGCGACATCCAAGACTATCACGCAACCACTGCAGATTTAGCACGCCTGGCAGCCGAGGCAACGATTGGGCAACTCGCTCTTTATCACCTTGTACCAGCCCCAAGAAATGCCATGGCGATTGCGGCATTCAACGGCGACTTACCAGACGGTGCTCTCATTACCGAAGATGGCATGGTGATTTCCCTGCCAGTAGGTTCAAAAGAGATCACGGTTGACTAATACCACTGGGTCAGTGTGAATATAAAACAACTCTAGAGCCTGCTCTTAGTGATTTTATAGCACCCTTCTTAGCACTGCCTGATCGCACACTTTTGACTCTCTGATTTAAACAAGGAATTGGTTGCACTATCTACCGAAAATCCTCGTGTCGATGGTTCGACTAATAACGCCAATAATTTTCAACAAGTGCGGAAGTCACTCTCTGCGCGTTAATTTTTCGAGTTTTAACCCTACCGCGGAACCTTCTTCAAATCCGGGCCAATAACTATGCTCGTCGGATGGCACACCATTCTTAACCGAATAGATCGCCGCGGCTCCGTCTGGATAGACGTCGAGATATTCAAGCATCGTGGCATCACCTTTGAGATGATAATTGAAGTAGGCCGTGACGAAATGATCCATCACATTGTTCATGCGCACACTGTCCCATACCGGATCAGTGTAATGACCCGCGCCCTCGCCTGTCTCGCTGTCTAGTATTTCACGTGGCACCGGATAAGGCGCGCCAGCATTGTGACCCGCGTTTTTGTAAGTGAGCAAATAGCGATCGCTATTTACTGCGGCTTCGTAAATTGCGCGGACGCCGTTTTCATAACCTGCGACAGTATCGTTGTCGCCTGCGAGGTAAAACGTTGGGACTTCGATGCCTGCTAGGTCTTGCTCACGCCAAAACCCTCTTTCCATTCCCCAAGGCGCGATCGCAAAGCCTGCCTTGATCCGCGAGTCAAGATTGTCACGGTAGTTGGGATTGCCTGTTGCGTGCAGCGCAAGCAGCTCATTAGGTGGCGACATAAAAGAAGGAACGATCTCGTCGCTATAACCTCCCCCTAAATTGTTTACGAGCCCGTAGCCGCCCATCGAATAGCCGACGACTCCGGTATTGTTCGCATCAAGCATACCGGCAAGGAAACTGCCCGCATCAGCAGAAAGTTGCGCCATGGCCTCGATCACGAAACGCTGATCTAGCGGACGATTGTAAAGAGTGCTAGAAAACGCCTGTGCGTCGTCATAGGTGCTGTCTTTATGATCGATGGAGACAGCCACATAGCCTTTGCTGGCGAGATTTTCGCCGAGGTGGCTCATCAGGTAGCGGTTACCCGGGTAGCCGTGCGAGATAACCACTAATGGAAACGCACCAGCGCTTGTGTCGGGCGCTGCGTCGCGCACCGCCTGACCCGAAAGCGTCGCCGTAATCTCAGGGTTTCGGGTAATCGCACGATACTCTCCCCCTCGTGACTGGCCGCTCGTAAGTTGCGCTGGATACCACACTTCGATGGTTAGGCTGCGATCATAGATTGTCGCCTCCGCTCCGCGTTGAGTATTAAGCACATCGACGCGACCCACATCGGTGAGTGTGAGTGTCCGCACACCAATATCAAAATCACCATAAGCCGCCAAACTCGGCGCATCTGGGCGAATGATATCTATGCGGTTTACTTGCGCATTGCTTGCGACAGAACTCATGATAAGCACACCTGCGATTGTCAGAGTTTTAGCGGCCGAAGCTGCCATGGAAATGAGTGAGGACTTTTGCTGTAGCGAATGGAAGCGCGTCATAGTCGAATCCAATGGGGTGAGTAAATTAGAGGGTTTGCTGGCGCCTAGACTATTACCTGTGGGCATTGTGATGCAATGCCCACAGGTGATGACGTCGAATTAATTTTCGACTACGACCTTTGGCGTGTGCTTGTAAGCCTTCGCGCGTTCTTCCTCAGAATCGGTATGCCCGATAAAATCATGCAGAATCAAATACAGACAAGGCACGAGGAAAAGCGTTATCACGGTTGCGAAAAGCACGCCCCACGCGAGGGAAATCGCCATTGGCACGACGAAAAATGTCGCGGGATTCGCCGTAATCATTAACGGCACGAGACCTATGAACGTCGTAAGCGAGGTTAAGAAAATAGGACGAAAGCGCAGCGCGCCAGCAGTCGACACGGCATCCACCATCCCCATCCCTTCTTCTCGCAAGCGATTGACCGAAACCACGAGTACAAGGCTTGCGTTCACTACCACACCACTCAGCGCAATGATTCCGAGCACCGAGAAGAAAACTAAGTCTGCTCCCATGATGAAGTGACCGAAAATCGCACCGATCGCACCGAAGGGAATCACGCTCATAATAATGAGCGGCTGAAAATACGATTTAAGCGGAATCGCGAGCAGCGCAAATATCACCATCATCGCAATAGGGAATGTAGACAATAGTTCGCCAAACGACTCCGCTTGACGCTCACTCTCACCGCCGACAACTAGCTCGACATCGAGTTCGCGTTGCCACTTAGACTGAAACTTACGGATGACATCGCGGCGTATTTCATCGGGCGCAACCGCCGTTCTATCAATATCGCCGCGCACGGTAATTATGCGGCGTCCATCTTGGCGATTGATACTTGAATAACTGTTACCCAACGTGAAGTCGGCGATGCTTAAGAATGGCACCTCGGCACCGGTCGGCGTTCTGATGAGCAGGTTTTCAAGATTCGCAAGCGACTGCCTTTCTTCTTCTGGATATCGAACCATCACGCGAATGTCATCCGAGCCGCGCTGGATTCTTTGCGACTCTGCACCGAAAAAGGCTTGCCGCACCTGCGTCGCAATATCGTTGAGCGTCAGACCAAGCGTTTTTCCGCGCTCGAGAATCTGAATCTGGACCTCCTGTTTGCCCGCGCGGAACGAATCCGACACGTCAAACACACCAGGATAGCGATTAAGCTCGGCGCGCAACTCCGTCGCCGCCCTCTTCAGATTTTCTTCGTCACGACCCGCGAGTCGGTAATTGATAGCATCGCCAGCAGAAAAGGCATCTGATACAAACGTCAGCTCGAGTGCATCAGGAATGCTGCCGACTTTCTCACGCCATCGATCACGCACCTCCGCCGAACTAATTTCGCCACGGTCGAAGAAGGGAGACAGATACATGACAACCTCGGCCACCTCGCTGCTACCTGAACCGCCTCGACCCGGTGACGATGGCCCGCCTCGAGGAGCGCGACCGCCGATAATAGTGAGCACACTGTCGACCACTCGCTCAGTGGATTCCGGCGCTTGGCCGCTCGCTTTTAGGCCAACCAATTCGGCCTCAAGTTCGGCTGCCAATTCGATCGCCTTCTCCTCGATCGCGTCAATAGCATTCTCGGTGATGTAACCCGGCACACCCACCGGCATGACCACCGTACCCCAGACAGTGTCGCCCTCGATAGAAGGAAAAAACTGAAGACCAACGCGGCCGCTGAGCATCAGTGCGAAGGTCACCATTATGACGCCGGTGGCAGTGGCCCATGCGGCGTAACGATGTTTGAGCACTTTCTTGAGCGCACGCCTGTAACGGTACTCTGCGAAGTCTTCCATGCCCCGCGCAATGCGCCCTTGAAAGGCTTGCCATGCGAGGACAAAGCGTGAGCCGTCGCCAAAATAACCTTCTGTTTTGCGGTGCGCGATGTGGCCGGGGAGAATGAGCTGAGACTCGATAAGGCTCGCGATGAGGCAGAAAACTACAACGCCACCGATCGTGTTAAAAAAGGCACCTAACTGCCCGCCAAGGAGCAAAATTGGCAAGAAGGCCGCGATAGTCGTCAACACGCCGAAGATAACCGGCACTGATACCTCGATAGTACCCTCGATTGCGGCATCCTCTTTAGAGAACCCCTTTACCTCGAATGCGTGGATGCGCTCGCCCACAACGATCGCGTCGTCGACGATAATACCTAACACCAAAATAAAGCCCATGACGGTCAGCGAACTTATCGTTAGGCCAACCGATGGGAATACAGACAGCGCGCCCGCGATAGCAATTGGGATGCCCGCAGCGACCCAGATGGCGAGTTTGAAGCGTAAAAATAGAGCGAGAATAACCAGAACGAGCATCAGACCGGTATACGCATTACCTGCAACCGTTGCGATGCGATCCTGTGTTGAAATAGCCGAATCAGAAATAATTTCGAGCCCCATTCCTTCGGGCAAGATGAAATCACTCGACGCCATCCAGCGCTTAACTTGAGCTGCGGATTTAACGATATCTTCGTTGCCTACCTTCAAAACATCGATAATTGCGGCATTAACACCGTTGAGTCGCGCATCGAGATAGCCTTCTTCGAAGCCGTCTTTTACGGTGGCGATCTGCCCCAGACGCAGCTGTGTGCCATCGGGATAGGATTGCACAACAATGTTTTCGTACTCATCACCGTTATAGACCTGCCCCTTGGTGCGCAGCAATATTTCCCCTGATGCGGTTTTGATCGTGCCGCCAGGTAAATCGAGAGAAGCCCGATCGATTGCAGTGGAGATCTGCCCAAGGGTTAGTCCATATTGACGCAGAGTCGTTTCAGAGACCTCAACCGAAATCTCGAATGGTCGCAGGTAAGCAATATTGACAGTCGAGATGCCATCTAGATCAAGAATATCATTACGAATTTGTTCGGCAACGAGCTTAAGACCAGCATCGTCTGTGTTCGAAGAAAGGGCGAGCGTCATTACGTTACCACTCGCGCTAAACGCGCGAATGATCGGCTGCTCCGCCTCGATAGGGAATGTGCTCACCGCATCAATCTTGCCCTTTACGTCATTAAGGACACGATTGAGATCTGCGCCACTCGTGAGCTCGATAGTGGCATCACAGCCGCCTTCGCGCGCGGTGCTAGTTAAACGGTCGATGTCTTCTGCGCCCTCGAGTGCTTCCTCGATCCGAAGGCAAATCGCCGACTCGGCTTCGTCGGGTGTAGCGCCCAAATACGCAACGCTTACCTGAACAATGCCAAAGTCTACATCGGGAAACTCTTCTTGATTGAGATTTAAATAGGAGACGAAACCTCCAGCCAGGAAGATCATCATCAACAAATTAGTGGCTACGGGGTTTTTAACAAACCAAGTAATGGGAGTTCGCACTGACATTCTCCACGCGCCCTCAGGCGCCTATGCTGCTAGCGTAATAGGGTAGTAAAAATTGGGCCCACTGCTTAAATTATCTCGAGGACGGGCCGCACGGACATGCCATCTAAAACAGCTTGGATCGGTGATGTACAGATTTTTTCGCCAGGCATAAGGCCGCCGCTGATCAGCACGCGGTCTTGTTCTAGCCGAAATATTTCGACGTCGCGGTAATACATTTTGTTCTCGGCATCCACCACAAGCACCTGCGAATTATTGCGAATAACCGAACGCGGCAGCGAGACGATATTTTCTATTAGCTTGCCTGCGATGCGCGCTTCGACAAACAGCCCTATAGGTAAAGGGATAGACTCACCTGCGACATCCGCAGAAGGTTGTTCGATACGAATGATTGATTGCACCGTATTGCTGTTGGGATCGATGGTCGCCTCGGTGCGCAAGAGTTTGCCCATCCAGGTGTATTCTTTGCCACCGTAGCTTCCGACTAATTCTACCTCTGGCGCCTGAGCCGACTCGAACTCACCGCGAAAGCCGGTGGGAATATTGAGATAGCCAAGCTGCCTGATCGCTAATGGAACGCGTACATCGACACTGTCGGCATCAAATAACACCGCGACACTCTGGGCACGATTGACAAACTGACCAAGCTCGACATCACGCGACGCAACAACCGCATTAAAAGGGGCTCGTAATATCGACCGTTCTGCATCAAGTTCGGACTGCTTTAAATTGGCCTCGGCATCGGCGAATCGAGCCTCGTTAACCGTGGCGGCACGTTGTGCATTCTGCAACTCTGCCTCGCTTACCAAATTTTTCGCCGCCAACTCGGTGATGCGAGCGAGATCTGCCGCAGCAAATTCTGCCTCGGCAGACGCCTGATCGAAGCTAGCGCGACTGCGCGTCACTGCCGTTTCAAAATCAGTCAGCTCTAACCTTACCAACGGCTCGCCGGCCATAACGTAAGCGCCCGCCTCTAACGAAGGTGACACCCAGGCAACCGGGCCTTGAACATTAGACGAGACGCTCGCCTGACGCGCCGCTTGTGCCTTGCCCTGCGATTCGATGAATAGCTGCACCGACTCTGTCTGAACCTCAGCGACGCGGACGCTAATTGGAATGATTTCTGGCGCCGATTCGGAGACCCGCGTGGGATTACGAATCAATACTACTGCGACAACAATGCTTCCTAAAAGTATGCCAATCGGCATCAATACTCGTTTCATGTCTAACTCCTAGACTTCTTAATTCTTTGCCGGCGGCGTTCGGTAGAGCGCTGCAAGCGTGACATTGTCAATTCGGTTATGCGCTTGCAAGAGCTTGGGCAACTAACGCGCGCATGCTCAAAAAATGGATATCGAGTGCCGCAGCAACCCCCTCACCATCGCCATTCTCGACACCTAAGCGCATCCCCGAAATCAGTGCTTGTAACGACTCCGGTTTGAGGCTTGGACGCGGATGTAATAGCAGCATTCTTTCAACAAATTGAGCCTGCAAATCGTTACTGATAAGCCGTACCACCAAATTGTCCGCGATTCGATCCAGGGTCAGTAAAAACGCACGCATCTTTGGCTGCAGTGATTCAACGCTGCCGAGGTCATCGGCCATCGCATTCAGTTGCGCAAGCAGATCCGTTCGCTGCGTTTCTGTGATTCGAGGAATCGCTCGGGTCGCTGTAAAGCGCGCCAAGGCCGAAAACGTATCGAGAAACTGATCAACCAGCCCTGCATCGGGTACCGAGCCCAGACCGAGGAGCGGCCCTAAGACAGCAATACTTGCGTCGTTGACTTCTTTTATGCGCGCGCCCCCGGGCTGAATATCAATCAACCTAAGCTGTTCGATCTGCGACAGCGCTTCGCGCACAGCGCCGCGACTAGCGCCGAATCGGGCGGCAAGATCCCTTTCGGACGGTAAGCGTTCACCCGGCCGAAATTGGCCGCGAAGGATTTCATCGCGCAGAACACCAGCGATTTCATGGCTGCGGGTCATCGTAGGCGGAACTGTTATGGGGGTTATCGAATTCATAGGGCTCATTACGCATGGCGGTCAAGCTTTAGACCACTTTGGTCTTACCAATACGGACTGTCCAATATGGACTGTCCGCATTGGACTGTCCGCATTGGACTGTCCGCATTGGACAGTCCAACTCGAATTGGTCAGTCCATATTGGTCCTACCAATTTGCCGCGTACTATAGCGCAAAATCTTTGTGACTCAAGGATTACTACGGACTAACAGGGCAAATTCGCCGCGTAGTAACAAACTATGACAATTGAGCGCGGATAAACGCAGAGAATGAAGAAGAATAAGACTTTGAAGGACACTTAGATCAATCGACAGACTCGAGAAATTGCTATACTGGCCACCCTATTAACGGTAAGTGACGCCTGCCAGCAGCCAAAGGCTTTCGCCGCGTCCAAAAGAGAAAACAATGATTCTGATTAGCTCATTACTAGCAAGGACTGCTCCTAGCCGCCTCTTAGCAACCGCCGCACTGCTGCTCGGGCTAAGCTTTTTAGCAAGCTGCGCAAGCACCCCATCACAAGTGGTTTGGCTCGATGTGCGCACAGACGCCGAATATGCTGAAGACCATATTGCAGGATCGGCACATATTCCCCATGAGGAGATTGCCCTACGGATCGCCGATCTGGGTTTGGATAAGAACACTGAGATTAGGGTCTATTGCCGGAGCGGCAGGCGCGCAGGCATTGCCCTCGCAACGCTCGAGGAGATGGGTTACACCAACGCCACGAATGTCGGCGGCATCGGCGACGCTCGCGAGCTAGAAGACTAGCCCACCAGCGACGCAAGGATACGGCGCTCGCCCTCGAAAGGGCGGCGTCCGTGCATGACCAAAAAATTATCGACAAGTGCAACATCACCCGATTGCCACGGCATGTCGAAACTAAGTTCGTCGGCGAGCGCAATAGCCACCGCCATGTCGGCCGCATCAATGGCACTACTATCCCCAAAGCAGATCGATTTTTCTGCACTATTGCGCGCGTCTTTCCAGCCCCTAAACGCTGCGATCAGCTGGTTGAAAAATACTTTGCGGCCATCGTCTAGCGTGCGCACGGCAGGCAAGCTCGGCGTGGTTACCCGAAGACTCTGATCATCCTGCCACTGCCAGCTGTAACCAAGCCCCGTGAGTTTTTCTTCGGCTGCCGCTTTATCTGCAACCGACAAAGTACTACGCCAACTTCGCCCCTGTCCCGAGGCGAGGTCGTCTTCGAGGGGCATTGTATTGGAATAGCGGACGCCTAATTGCTCACAGGCTGCGACAAAACCGGGCCGTACTTTGGTTAGCTCAGCAAGTAGAACATCGGAGCGGCAAAGCGGCGTCGCCCCACCGGTCATCTGCGCATGTTCACAGAAGAAAAACAGTTTCGATGGATACACCGGCGTCTGCGCCATTTCATGATGCAGGAAAATACTGACCGACGGCGGGGCTTCGTTCGCAGTAAACACGCGCTCGGTGCGATTGCGGCGCACCGCGTTCGACAGCGATTCGGCATAGGTAAAATTAGGCAACTCGAACGCGCCGATAAAATCATCAAATTCAAAATCGGTTTCGATTCCGAAACCGCGAAACAACAAGGCACCGTGCTGCGCAAGTGCTAGAGCGAGTGACTCGCGATTATCACTCACCCAGCGTTTTGCTGACGCGACGTTGCCCGACTTATTCCTCGCAGAATTATTCTCATCAATGGTTGTCGCAGTCGACGCTGCGAGTGGCGTGTAAATGAGCGGAAATACCCCGCCTGCGTCGTCGTAATGCTGCTGTCCATCGAGTGTGATCTGCTGCACTTGCATCGTGTTATTCCTGTTACCATTTTCTCTGATGATCTTTTAAGTTTTGTTGGGACTGGCCGGCGTAGAGCGCCTTCGTCACCCAGTCGTGGCGAGCGTGACTCAAGTACGCATCGCACGAATCAATCATAGATTGCATGAAAAGTACCGAACGCCGCCTCACAGAAAACGCCCGGGTCGTTAAAGCGGCGATTCTGGTTGAGGTCGCTTATAGCGCGCATCTCCTCTTCGTTTAACGCAAAGCCTGCGAGCGCAAGATTCTCTCTCAATCGCTCAGGCTTACTTGTTTTTGGAATCACCGCCGTGCCGCGCTGAATACCCCAGCGAAGAACTACCTGCGCCGGCGTCGCTCCCGTGCGCTCGGCTGCAGCTAAAACGACAGGCTGAGTGAGGACACTTTCTGCGGGCGTCGCCATATCGAGGGACACATACGATAGCGCGCCAAGCGGCGAGAAGGCGGTCACGGCGATGCCGTAGTCATTGGCCGTTCGCAGCAGTGCCCCTTGCGTCAGATACGGATGCGATTCGATCTGGAGCATGGCAGGTTTAATGCGCGCATAGCTCATCAGGTCGTGGAGCAGCGCCGTTGAGTAATTGCACACCCCTATCTGTCTTACAAGCCCACTCTCGACTAATCCCTCCATCGCCGCCCATGTGCTGCTCAATGGCACAGCATCGCGCTGCATTCCTGCGCTAGCCGAACCGATTTGCGCAGCAGGATCGAAAACCCACTCAGGAGGATAGCGATCGTCGAAATCGACATAGTTGAGGGCAATAGGAAAATGAATGAGATAGAGATCGATATACTCGAGTCCCAAGTCTGTAAGAGAACGCCTACACGCCGCCTCCACGTGCTCGGGCCGATGAAACGTATTCCACAGCTTCGAGGTTACCCAAAGCTCTTCGCGCGAACAGAGGCCCGCGGCAATCGCTCGTGTTATCCCCTCACCCACCTCACGCTCATTGCCATAATCGGCTGCGCTGTCGAGATGGCGGTAGCCCGCGTCGATCGCTGCATACACAGCGTCAGCGGTAGCATCGCGCTCGATTTTCCACAGCCCTAGTCCCACTGCGGGCATGACTTTGCCATCGACGGCTAGGGTGACGGTTTCACTGATACTCATTAATTCTCTCACTTTTCGCTAAAAATAAATTCGTTCGTCTGACGTGCGAGCGCTAGTCGCTTACTGTGCTCACGCCAAGCGCCTCAGCAAGGCCGTTGGCCGCAATAAATTCAGCCAGATCGACTGCATCACCGGTTTTACTCGACTCCTGCGCCGCGCTCGCAACAAGCATCGACCACAGCCCTTGCTCCGGCGTTGCGGCGTTACCTCCTAACCCTTCGAGGCGATCGAGGAACGCGGCATGTTCAAAATAAGTTGCCCCATGGTGGCCGCTCTTCTCGATAACCGACGCATAGCCAAGGGCAACCTCGCGCGAGGCGCCGTGCTCACCTAATTCTAGCGAAAGGCTCGTTTTCGCCTCCTGCGCGTGATGCATATCGAACCGCTCTGAAGCGATTAAGCGCCCCTTAGTGCCGACCACACAAAGTTCTTCGGTAAAATCGGGGCTACACATATTAAGTGTAAAGTTGGCCCGACAGCCGTTGTCATAGTCGATGACGACAAACGCATTGTCATCGATGTCGCTTTTGCGCCCGTCTCGCGTCAGGGCGTCAAACACACCCGACTGCCCCGCACTCGCATACACGCGCGCCGGCCGTGCCCCGGCAAATAAATTAATTAGATCGAAATAGTGACAGCACTTTTCGACCAGCGTGCCGCCGCTCTGGTCATTAAATTTATTCCATTGCCCCACTTTATCGAGAAACGGCGGGCGATATTCGCTCATGCTAATCATTCTAATCTCGCCCACGCTCTTCCGCGTCAACGCTTCGTGAAGTGACTCGACATATTGCGCCTTGTAGCGATACTGCAACCCAATCTGCACAAAGCTTGCATAGCTCCGCGCGAGCGCAACAGTTGCAGCGGCATCGCTTAATGTCGTAGCCATGGGTTTCTCAAGAAAAATAGGTTTGCCCGACGCCATCGCCACCTGCAACACGTCGAAATGCGTGTAATTGGGTGTGCAAATCATCAGCGCATCGATTGCGGGGTCGTTGCAGACACTGTCCAAGCTAGGGTACACAATTGGCCCAGGGTGCCGCTGCCCTTCTGGTAGATCTGCCTCCAACGCCGCAAAATTGGCCAGCGCCACGTCGATGCTGCGCTGCTCGCTATCGAAAATACCGTGCACGGCAGCGCGTCCTAAGAGTCGTGCTACGCGCATATGTTCCTGACCAATCGTCCCAGTACCAATAATCGCGAGACGATGCGTTGGCGGTGTCACTGCGTAGAGGTATTTATCTTTCTCTGGGATATGCTGCTGCCCCGCTGCGTTTTCAAAGAAGCGCAGCCTAGGTTTGGTCTTGTCGTTACTCATAAAATTCCTTCGAGGGTTTTTAAGCAAAGCGAAGACCGCGCCACCAAATCGCCGCGTTCATCACTAACAATAACCCTAAAATCGGGCCGTACAGTGTGCTGCTTCCCCCCACAAGCCCAAGCGGCGAGAAAGTAAGATAAAGCGCCACGACACAGGAGAATAGCGTCACTGCGCAGGGCACAGCCAACGCCCAAGGGCTCATGTCGACACGACTCACTGTCGTATAAGTCCACAATTCTGCCCGGGGACGCCAATACCCAACCGCGAGCATGATACCGATTTCGATGAAAAACAGAATAGCGTAGAGATGCAAAAAATGAATCGCTACCTGCTCTTTAAACACAAACTGCAAAAGGCCGTAGGCGACGAGGTGAAAGCCAATAACGAGTTTAGGGCCGAGCGCCGGCACATGACGAGTAAAGAGTCCTACTATGACGATCGCGATTATCGGAATATTGTAAAATCCGGTAAAAATGCGAATGATCTGCCAGAGGCCATCAGGAGCGAACTGCAGCAGCGGCGCCACCACAAACGAAAAGAGCGCAATGGCGACGCTCGCCCACTTCGCGACTCGCACGACTTGTGCATCCCCAACTCTCTCGCCGCTATTCAGCCTCTCTTTAAACGGCACATACACATCGAGACAGAAAAGCGTCGCCGCGCTATTGAGCAGCGAGTTAAACGAACTAAACACAGCGCCCAACAACACCGCCAAGAAAAAGCCGCTCGCATAAACGGGCAGCACGTCGCGAATCAGGGCAGGATAGGCGAGGTCTATCGATGCGAGTTCGGGCCCATAGAGGTGGTAGGCAATAACGCCAGGCAGCATCATCAGAAACGGGACAAGCACCTTGAAGAATCCCGAAAAAAGCACGCCCTTCTGGCCCTCGGCTAAACTGCTTGCGCCGAGTGTTCGCTGAATCACATATTGATTAGTGCACCAGTAGAAAAGGTTGGCGAAAATCATACCGGTAAAGAGCGTCGCAAAGGGCGTCGGGTCACTCGACGACCCGATGGCATTAAGTTTGTGAGTATCGGTTGTCGTCACCACCGTAAGGCCCGCCAAGACACTGCCGTCGCCCAGCGCTGCGAGGCCGAGCAGAGGGACTGCAATGCCAACGACAAGCAGTCCAATGCCGTTGAGTGTATCGGAAACGGCAACGGCTCTGAGACCACCGAAGATGGCATAGACAGCACCGATGCTCCCGATCGCGACAATCGTCACCGCCAAGGCATGAGAGTAGGCGAGACCGGTGATGGCAGGAATGTCGAAAAGCTGCAACACCGCAATCGAGCCCGAATAGAGCACAGAAGGAATGGTGACAAGGCCATAGCCCACCATAAACAAGACAACCGACGCGCGGCGCACATCGCTATCGAAACGATCGTTGAGGAATTCAGGCAAGGTAGAAAACGCGCCGGCGAGGTAGCGTGGCAAAAACAGAAACGCCATTGCGATAGTTGATATCGCCGCTGTTACCTCCCAGCCCATGCTGCTGAGATTAAAGCCATAGGCAGAGCCATTGAGGCCGATTAACTGCTCTGCCGACAAATTAGTGAGCAGCATCGAACCAGCAATAAAGACTGCGCTAAGCCCTCTGCCCGCAAGAAAATACCCCTCGCGTGTCGCCACCTCGCCGCGGGTCTGCCGGTATGCTATCCACGCCACCAGTCCCATGAAAAACACACAGCTCGACAGGGTCAGCATTAGCTCTTGATTGGTCATACCTGCCTCTTCTTATTCTCTCTATTCTTCTTTTCTGTTTTTTTCTTCTGCTTTTCGTCTAAAGCTGCTTTCGGTCTTTCTGGCTTTTGCTGATTGTATCGCTAGACGAGTCTAGCAGGACTCTCGTCGCGATTGACATTTTTGCCTAGTCAGATAGTGTTCATAAGCTGTCTCCAGTGTTAATACTCTATCCAACAGGATCACACAGAATGCCGACAAGTTGCTTACACGCTGCCCCTGCGATGGCCCCTTTAGCCCTTATGACTCGCGTTGCCCATGTTACCCACGTTACTCTCATTACTCTCATTACTCTCGTTACTCACGTTACCCGACTTAAAAGACGCCTTTCTCTGCTGACCCTCGCCTCTTGTCTGACACTCGGCATCACTCCAGCCGCAGCACAGACTCCGGACGACGACGCGGCCCACAGTGCAGGCGCCTCTGACTATGCCCTTCTTTGCGCAGGCTGCCACGAAGGCGCGCTGCTAGAGGCTCCCCAACGCAGCGCACTGGCCCTGTTCTCACCCGCGCGCATCGTTGAGTCGCTCGAATCTGGCATTATGGCGACGCAGGGTATGCCGCTCACTCGCGCGAAAAAGCGTGATGTCGCCTTCTTTTTAACCGGCAAGCGCGTCGATGAGACCGCTTCTCAAGTGATGACTTTTGCCTGCGACTCCCCGCTAAGCAATGGCACTGCGCTAGATCAGCCGCCGCTATGGAATGGCTGGGGTGCGGGCATCAACAATTCACGTCATCAGTTTAACGAAACACTGCTAACGCCCGACAATGTTAGCGAGCTCAGCCTCGATTGGGCCTTTGCCTTCCCCGAAGCAACGCGCTCCCGATCACAGCCACTCGTTACGCCACAGGCGGTATTTATAGGCAGCCAAGAAGGCGTCGTTTACGCGCTAGATTCAGCTAACGGCTGTCCGATTTGGACATATGACGCCGAAGCCGAAGTCCGCAGCGCTGTGATCCTAGATCTAGACGAGCAAGGTAAACCGGAGACTCTGCTGTTTGGCGACTTTGGTGCTAACGCGCATGCAGTCGACGCACAAACCGGAGAGCTTCGTTGGAAAACCTCGGTGCATGAGCACCGCCTCGCGACGATTACCGGCGCCACGGCTGTGGCAGACGGCATTTTGGTCGTTCCTGTGTCGTCTCTCGAAATTATCGCAGCCTCGCGTAATGAATACAGCTGCTGCAGTTTTCGCGGCGCGGTCGTCGGACTAAGTATCGCGACGGGCGAAATCCTCTGGACTCACTACACCACGCCGCCACCTCAGCCAACGAGCAAAAACCGCCTCGGCACCCAGATGCAAGGACCATCGGGCGCGCCGGTTTGGTCGGGGATTACAATCGATACGAAACGCAGTCTCGTGTATGCGACGACAGGCGAGAACTATTCCTCGCCTGCAACGAAGACAAGCGATGCGGTGATTGCTATAGACCTGTACACGGGTGAAAGACACTGGGTAAGGCAAGTCACCACAAATGACGCGTGGAACGGAGCTTGCTCGACTGGCGGCTTTAACTGCCCAGAAGAGAAAGGCCCCGACTTCGACTTCGGTGCCGCAGCCCTGCTAATCGAAAGTAAGTCGGGCCAAGACTTGCTAGTCGTCGGACAAAAATCAGGCATGGTCTACGCACTCGACCCAGACGCTGACGGCGAACTCCTGTGGGAGACCCGCGCCGGCAGCGGCGGCACCATGGGCGGCATTCACTACGGCATGAGCAGCGACGGCGACGGCCTGTTCGTCGGCGTCTCCGACCTGCCCACCAACAACCCCTACAATGTCGGCGAGGGGCAGCCGGGCATTCATCGGTTGGACCTCGCAAGCGGTGCAATCGAGTGGCGCAACCTGCTGCCTAATGTCTGCGGTGAGACCAAATTTCTCTGCTTCCAAGGTATTTCGGCAGCCGTTAGTAGCTCGCCTGGGCTTGTCTTCGCCGGAGGACTCGACGGCATGCTACGCGCTTTCGACGCAGAGTCTGGCGCGATTCTGTGGGAGACCAATACGGTGCAAGAATACGGAGACATTAACGGCGTTCGCGGCTTCGG
>ERZ887830.674-NODE-674-length-20990-cov-6.634058_pt1 | contig 20990 bp, 21 predicted proteins | sample MGYA00521101_ERZ887830 | MGnify/ENA primary metagenome ERZ887830 (study PRJEB32303, sample SAMEA104408592) | aquatic metagenome | biome: Marine water; feature: Pelagic; material: water | place: Baltic Sea | collected 2014-06-05T16:38:00 | depth 1,762 m ... | reverse complement strand
ATGGAATGTCCATTTTACCGATAGATGCGTAGAAGTTTGAATCAGCTAGGTTGCCATACATTAGGTATGCGCGACGCATATTGACGTTGTTTCTTGGCAGGCCTGTGATTGTAGAACCTGATGCAAAGTTTTGCTCTGGATTGTAAAGAAGTTCTGCGTAGGCGGTTAAGTTGTTTGTCAAACGAGCAGTTACCGCTAGGTTGCTAGAGTGAATTACTGCTTCAGACACACTTTCGCCAATTTGGTTAGCAGAAGTTGGGTGACGCATTAACCAACCAAACTTGGTGTTGGTATTGGATTTTTGGTAGTTCGCTAAAGCGGTCACTTGTCCGCCAAAAGTTAGCTTTTGCTCTAGCGCACCATCTCTGATGGCTTCTAGCTGATAACGCTGCTTTGCGTTAGTGCGTATGGAGTGGTCTAACACCTTGTAGCTGTAGCTTGCGTTAGTGCCAACTAAGCCAGACTGCGACTCTTGATCAGCAGGTGTGCCAGTTTCGTAAGAAACAGCAGTGGATTGAATTTGCAGTTGCGCTAATTCAGCTTTTGCGGAGGCAGCTTCTGCCTCTGCTTTTACAGTTCTTGCTTCAAGCTCTGCCATCTTTGCTTGACTTTGTTTGAACATTTCAAAGAGTTGATCGTTGCTTGGCGCATCTTCCGCAAACGACATTGTCGTTGCAAATAGCATTGCAACAACCATCAGCATTTTTGCTAGGTGATCCATATATATTCCGGTTTTTATTTCTGCGAACGGCTCTCTTCCATAGGTTGTAAACCTAAAGAGGCCGAAGTGGGGTTAACGTCGACTGCGGCCTAAATCCTCAGGAGACGATAGGCGGCGCAAATTATCAGATAAGCGGCTTTTATTCTGCTACAAACGACGTACAAACACGTTTTTTTCGTTTACTCCAGCGAAAAGTAACGGTTATTATTCTCTACATGGGTGAGAGTTTAAGTTTTTGGGTAAGGTTGTAATAAGGGCGAATCGTTAGGTCAGTGCATTAGTCCAACCGATGGAACGGGCTCGCAGTGGTTAGCGGCTTTGGCCATTTGGGCGCTTGCGGGCTTCGCGGAACATGACGCCGGTCAGTGTCGAGGTCTTTACGTCCCCAGACTCAGTTGGGAACGCATCTGCGTTATCCAGCGTGAGATCTAACATGTTTTCCATTCGTTCCTTCACAATATTCGATGCTTCAAATGGATAGTCGTGGTTTACGTACGAGCGTATGTTGTCAGTCAACAAATAAAATTTGTTCTCAGCGATCAGGTCGAAAGCCTGCTGGGCATGACTTTCTGTTGTCATGGCGAAGTCGTTGGTCGGGGAGCTGCTTGGGTGAATGTCGTTTGCATCAATCTCTCCTGATTCCTCTTGAGCATTAGTTATACTGTTTTTCGGTAGTGCAGATTCAACAATGCATGGGCACAACACATGAACTCTTATTTGCGGTGATCGGCTTGCGATTTCAAAGGACAAGGATTCAGTGAGTGATACAACGGCATGTTTGCTGGCCTGGTAGGATGCTGTGCCGCCGTCGCCCCGAACCAGTCCGCCCACCGAGGCTGTGGTGCAAAAAATTGAGTTGGCTTCGCTGTTTTGCATCTTCGGTAAAAATGCTTTGATGGTGTTGACCACGCCGATCACGTTTACGTTAAGGGCAGTTGCCCACTCCTCGATACTGCTCTGGAGAATCGTTTTGTGGAACAAGGTGCCTGCGTTGGCAAAAACTGCGCCAATTTCGCTATCTGGAAAATACGCTCAATGTTACTTAGCGCGGTGGACAATTCCTCTGGTTTGGTGACATCGCAAGCAATGCCCAGTGCTTTTACGTCTGGGTAGGCACTTCGCAGTCGTTCTTGGGCTGAGTCGACCAAGTTTTCGTGTAGATCCATGGCTACTATATGCATACCTAAATGGCCTGCGGCGTGCTTACACAGGCCCCAGCCAATGCCGTTGTTACCAGCGCCGGTAACGATGGCGATTTTGTCTTTTAGCTCTGCTAGATCTAAGTTGTCTTGTTGCTTGCTCAATTAAAATGCCTTTTTATTCCATGAGTCCTTGGATTAAGCACCCAAGTCTGGCGCTCAGGTTTGGATATAGAAATTATTCTTAGTTTTTGGATCAGGGCAGGATTTATAGTATCGAAATGGTGGCAAAAATTATGCTTGGAACTATGCCCAAACCTATGCCGAAAACTATGCCGAAAACTAGGCGTAAACCTATCCCCCAAAGCATGCGTGAAACCATGTTCCGCTAGGTAATAGAGTGTTGGGGGAATGCCGGTCTATCTTGCTAAACTGCCCTTCGCTGGACTCAGTTACCAGCGGCTGGGCGACTATCAGACATCATTTTGTCGAGTTTCTTTTGCGCCTGCGCGGTGTCGGTGATGTCTCTTAACTCCAGCATTTCGCACTCATCTTCCAACATTTGCGCAATCTCCACCGGGTAGTAGCGGCAGTCTTCTGGTCGATCATGATAAATAGAGCAGCCGTATTTGTTCTCGGGTAACTCCGCTAACCAAGGGCAACGTTTGAGCTGTTGACCCGTATCTGGGTCCATCCAAATTTTGCCATCTGCCACAAAACGCCAGATCTCTGGACGAAAAGTCTCCCACCAGCTGATTTCTTCCTTGGTTGCCGATAACCCGCCATCGCTGTAGTTGATACAGCACTTGCCGCATTGGTTGCATGGTTTCATGTTTTGAACTTATTCATTTATTACAGCAGCTCAATCGCAGTGTTTGTTAGCAGAAAAATCCGCCGTCAGCTGGTAGGGCGACGAGCTATATTTTGCTCGAAAACGGCGAAGTACCTAGGTTTCAATAGTACTGCTTTCTGGATATTGTTTGAGGCACATTTTGGAATAAAAGTCCTTTGTCGCCAAAGTGGCTACGTATGTCAGTTAATTTGGCCCTTACGTCCTCCTTTCCTAAGCATTTTGTTATAAGAGGTACGCGATAATGGGCGCGCTACGGAGTGAAAAATTTATGTTCACCACAACGGGTAAAGTCGCGCGTGCATTAACTAATTAGCTGGAGTGGTGGATGAGGAGTGATCTGAAATTGAAGCCGAATCTACTCATGCAGTTTGTTTTGATTTTGTTTTGCATGCCCCTTGGCTCTGTTGCTGAAAGCTGGATGCTGAGGGACTCAATGGTAGACAAAAGGACCGGCACAGATAGCGACGATGCTGCCTCGCTGATTGGTATTTTTCAATCTGCCCACGCTACTTTTTATTCTGAAGAGGCTGCAAATAAATGAACCTCGAAGGGGGCAGATTAGGCGCGGGTTATTTTAGAGTTTTGGCGCGAAAACATCTGGCCGGTCCAATCAGAAATTTATTTTTTCAGGGGAAGAATTTTTGCGCTTGGGGTTGCTGGTGTGGTGCTGTCTAACAACCAGTTCTTGTCTGTGGCAAATAGTTTGCAGATTGGGTCAGCTAAGCGATAGATGTCCCGACTCTGGACGTCGTTAACGCCGCTTTTTTCCCAGCTGGTCCATGCATTTGTTGTAATTAATTCGTTTGCCTCTAGCGTTAGGCGGTAAGCGCACTCTTGCTCAGACCAGCCAACGCTTAACCTGAGTAAATGCAATTTTTGCCCTGGCGACTGAATGTCAGATTTAGCTGTCATAGGTTCTCTAGGCTTGGCTTGAGTAAATGGTGAGGTGGCTACAGCGTAATCGTTTCTCTTAGCTCGGTCTTTTGCCCACTGTGGGCAAAACCAATCATTTCCTCGTACGCTGTCTTATGAACAAAATCTGTCTTGGAAAGGCCGGTCTCTCGAAGCAGTAGGAATGCAGCGGTGCGACTCTTACATTTTAAGGTTTTGCTGCTCGTATCTAAGACAGGTCTTATGTCTTCTCCGTCCTTATAAAAGATCAGATAGATGTTGGGGTCTATTGAATGTACCTCTATAGCCGGCGCCTGACCTCGTTCCACCAGAGATTTTATTTTGTCTAAATTCACATGAACTTCCTGAAAGTGGGTTTACAGCGCAGGGAATGTGGCTGGCGCTTCTTTTGGAAAGACTAAAATCCGCTACATGAAAGCTGTGTGAAAGATGTTGGCAATTAGATGGCGCCGATAAGTAGTTCGGCAAAGTCGACCATTTGTTCAAGTATTAGTGCCGCTTAAGCGGTAGGTGGGTTCGTATTCGATCAACGTCTTTAGAATTAAATCTCAATAACTTTTATGTGGCTGAATAATTGTGAGCGGACAAATTCCTGAGGGTGTTTCCCGGATTAACGTTGTGGGGGCGAGTGGCAGCGGCAAATCTTCGCTAGCGAAACAAATAGCCCAGAGTCTCAAGCTGACGTATTTTGAGATGGATGAAATATTTTGGCTGCCCAACTGGCAAGAACCTGACGACGAGGATTTTTTTGAAGACATTGACCAAGTTGTGCAAAAAGAGGCCTGGGTATTAGATGGTAACTATCGCCGGTTGCAGCAGATTAAGTGGCAGCGTGCACAGGTAGTGGTTTGGATTGATTTGCCCTATCTACAGATAATTTGGCAGTTGATCAAAAGAACTTATTTGCGCGTGCGCAATGAAGAGGTGCTTTGGGCGGGTAATGTCGAAACACTAGGCAAGGCGTTTTCCAGTTCATCGGTTATCTGGTATTCGATCAAGAATTTGCGTGCGCGTCGCCGCGAGTACTCAGCGGCGGCTAAAGCACCGGGGTTGGCGCATATTCATTTTATACGTCTGCGCAGTCGCAGCGAGGTTAAGACATTTTTAGCGGATTTAGTTGAATGATATGCGCTGCATAATTTTGGGCATAATGGTCTAGCACTATTTAGGCCCAGATGGCTGGATATTACCTAGCCTATGTGTGTAACCTCGTTTGATGAAACTAAATATTAGCCCTTCTACAAGGCGCTCTGTAAATCGCACTGTAAAACCCTCTATACATCAAACCATCAGATCAGTTGTCCTCTGGCCAGGGGTGAGGTTGTTTGCACTTTTTATTTTTATTCTCCAGATTGGAGGGTGCGATGGTCTTGCGCCATCAGGTTCAACTTTTACAGAAATAGCCTCGCCTGCTGGTTCGAATTCTCAATCCCCACGACTGTCTCAAGACGCCAACGGTAATCCATTACTCAGTTGGATTGAGTCAGAGGGGGGCTATGCAATTTTGAAATACTCGACCATGGTCCAAGGTCAGTGGTCGCCGCCGCAAGAGGTGGCTCGAGGTGATGACTGGGTACTTAATGGGGCAGACACGCCTTCGGTAGTCCAGCTTTCTAATTCGCTTCTAGCCGCACATTGGTTGGTTGAGAACCCAGCCGCACCCTATGCGTATGATATTTTGGTCAGCCATTCGTTGAGTAATGGCAAAACATGGTCAAAACCACTAACGCCGCACACAGATGGCACGGCTACGGAGCATGGTTTTGTAAATCTATATAAAGGCGAAAATGACCAGAGCTACGGGGTGGTTTGGCTAGATGGTAGAAATGCCTCAATGCAGTCGCCCGCTGGACATGGCCACAGCATGTCGGGCGTAGCGCTGCGCTCAGCGATAATTGGTATAGACGGTTCGGTGTATGACCAGCAGGTAGTAGACGACTTGGTCTGTGATTGTTGTCCGACAGCGTTAACCCACGGGCCACAGGGCCCTGTCGTCGCTTATCGCAATCGGGACGAAACTGAACAGCGAGATATTTTTTACGCACAATTGCGAGAAGGGCAGTGGAGTACGCCGTCGTCTGTAGGCTTTGATGATTGGCACATTACGGGCTGCCCGGTTAATGGGCCAGCCATTGCATCTTCAAGTGATACCGTCGCCGTTGCTTGGTTTACCGCGGCGGGAGGGCGAAAGAGTGTCCGCCTAGCAGTTTCACGCGATGGCGGACAAACGTTTGGGTTACCAATAGAGGTTGATCATGGCGATGTAGGCGGCCGAGTGAGCTTGGCCATGGACCGGGCCAAGCAAATAACAGTAAGTTGGTTGACAGCGCCTGTAACCAACGACCCTGCTCAGATCAGGCTCGCCACTTTCTCATTAACTGGCAAAAAGTTGGCGCGGGTGAGTCAAACATCAGTTGCGCTAGAAACTAAGAAGCTCAATGGCATTCCTGTAATTGCGGCGCTGGGTAACGGTGCAGGCATTTTGGTATGGACAGGCGGCAGCGTTAGGTCGCCCAAAGTTAGGGTGTTTAGTTGGGGGAGTGGATTAACCGAGAAATAGCGACACACATCTTCACAAAAATTTGATCTCTAGTAGGCAGTTTTGAACCAATCATGTTGACGAATATTGAGATAATCGGTACAACTGAGAGGATAAACGGTAGCTAATTCTAACTGTTAACTAATGGTATGCACCCGGGGTTGTGGATGTTTGGTAATTTTGATTCGACGAAAGGTTCTATTGAGGCCGATGAATTTTTGAGTAAGTGTACAAAACACTTTCTGAACTTAGGTGCTGATTCTGCGCCCACACTGCATTTTCCAACCAAAACTGGAGCGATTTCAGTTTTTGTCTTTGAGCAAAATGCAGCCACTTTAGGTTTCTTTTCCGGCATCCTCGCAAGCGACAGTGCTCGCTTTCGCCGCATGGCCGAAGCTTATGCACGTGCGCAACCCAATTTGATGAAGGGTGGCACCGGTTGGGCGATAACACGCTTTGCTGGCGCAGAACATTTAAGTTTGCAGCTGGGCAGTGAGATCTATGTGTGCAGGGTGCCCAAGGATGTTAGTAGACCATTAGTGTGCAGAGCGAAATCCGAACAAAGATTTTTAGATTGTTCTGTTGAAACCGCAGACTCTAATGTTCAAGGCGCTATGCCTTTAGCACTTGCCCAGACGTTGGCTGGGTGACATTTGCCCACGACTCAAGATTTTGCAGGGCCGGCATAGAACGTTTGTCCGCTTTTTGTTACCTCTCCTCTGCTGGGTCTCGTTAAATGGCCCTGAATCACCAGACACTACCTCAATAGAGGAGCCAACTTGTTATGAGTGAGAGTACAGTGCAGTTTTCCCTTGAAGACGACCAAACAATGACCCTGTTTTCTACCAGACTAAAACAGTTACGCAGCGACAGCGGGTTGTCACTGCGTGGTTTGGCCAAGGAAGTAGGGGTTACAGCCAATGCGGTGTTGCGTTGGGAGAAAGCTGAAGTCACGCCCACTCGCGGCAAAATGATCGAGTTAGCCCGTTTCTTTCAAGTTGAACCTGGCTGGTTGGCTTGGGGGTTGGGTAACAAAGATTCCAGTATTGGTTTAGATGCATTAATCGCTAAGATCAGCCGCCTTAACGACGCGGAGATGTCTGCTATATCGGCGATAGTTGACTCCTTGGAGGAAGCTAGAAATCAGGCTGTGGAACTTGTTGCAGACTCGGTGGGTGACCCAGTAGCAGCCTCTTCAATGAACAACGGTGTTGACTGACTCTTATTTATGTCTTGAGTATTGGTCTGGTTGAGCGCCGGTGTCTTAGGCAAAAATGCCGAAATGTTGAGTGTGTAGTTTCGAGCTAGGGTTTAGAGCAAGCGTTTGATCTGGGGGCATTGTCTCTTTTGTCATTTTATTGCCTCTACTTTGTGCCTCTCCTTTGCCTTGTTTTCGTCTCGCTTTTCCAGCTCTTTAGCTTCTCAGTGGTCCCTATGACCTTTTTCTCCCTCTCCTTCTCCGTCACGCTCTAGCGCTAAGGTCTATTCAATTTTTCTTTGCATTTTTTTCGCTTCATTGTCCTCCCTATTAGGTGGTGCGGCTAAGTCGTTTCAATTTCTCTTGTCCCCCAGTTTGAAAATTCGCTGTTTTTACGTCATGGTGCTTGCCGCAGTTGTATTAAAAGGGGAGAAAAAGTGCCGATTAATATTTTGGGCATGATTGGCGTTACGCCGCCTGCGTCGGCTTCTACGGTGCACATTGTGGGCGGTGGGGTAGATGCAGACTACATCAGTACATTCACGCAGGTACATGAAGCGTCTGATTTTGATGCGGTGCTGATTGGTCATTCTTCTAGCTCAGCGGATGGCTTTGCGATTGCTCAGCATGCGGCCTATCACACTGAAAAGATTAAGATTCTATTAGCACACCGCCCTGGTTTTGCCGCGCCTACTCAAGCCGCTCGACGGGTTGCGACGCTAGACAATCTTATTGGTGGTCGCTTGCTGCTGCACATCATTACCGGTGGGGTGGATGCAGACCAGCGTCGGGATGGCGATTATCTGCCGCACGATGAACGCTATCAACGTACTGATGAGTATCTCGAAGTGATGCGCAAGGTTTGGACCAGTGATAAACCTTTTGATTTTGAGGGTAAATACTATCAAGTGAGCCGCGCAGCTTCTGAAGTGGCGGCGGCGCAATCGCCCCATGTGCCGTTATGGTTTGGTGGCATTTCAGATGCGGCAATCCCCGTGGGCGCAAAGCATTGTGATACCTATGCGCTGTTCGGCGAACCTCGCAAGCAGGTATCCGAGCTAATGGCGCAGTTAGACCAGGCTGCGCAAGGCTTTGGCCGTAAGCTTAAATACAACCTGTCTTTCCGGCCGATTATTGGCGACACAGAAGAGGCTGCGTGGCGTAAAGCCAAGGATATTTTGGCGGGTGTGGAAGCCGAAGCGGGTGGTCGCAAGTCGTCCAAGCAGCCCGAGGCGGAAACGGCTCGTCGGTTGAGTAGCTTAATCGAGGGTGGTGAAGTACAAGACGAGCGTCTGTGGGTGCCTATTGCCGCAGCTGCTCAGGGCAGCGGCAATTCAACCGCCTTGGTAGGCACGCCTGAACAGGTGGCTGAAGCCATCGCCAAGTACTATGACCTAGGTGTGAGTGGCGTGCTCATTCGAGGCTTTGATCCATTTGAGGATGCCAAAACTTACGGCGAGGAGCTAATTCCGTGGATCAGAGAGAAGGTAAAACAGCGCGATGAGGCTAAAATCTGACAACGCGCGCTTTGTGTTATGGCGTGCTGCTGAAGTTGGAAACGGGGATATGGCGACGCCGCGTTGCTGCAAGCCAGTCAGCTTCGCGCGCTTAATACTTTACTCAGTAAACGAGGACTGGACCGCATATTCGTCGGTTGTCTAACAACAGCCGGGTTTAGATAACACGGCCCTCTAATGGTCCAACCACTGCCCAATCTACTAAAAAGGACGCAACGGCAAGCACTACGCAGATAAGTCCGATGAAGCCAAGTAGTCTCCAAACATGAAACGTCTCTTCTCCCTTGGGGGCATGGTCTTGTTCTTCGGGTAACATTTAGTGGCTCCGTTGTCGTTCTCTGTTGTTCTCGGTTGTTGTTCTCGGCGGTCGTTCTTTAAAGTACCCGCCAGAGTACCCGCCAGAGTATGCGCCTTCCCGAGAAGACTGTATCTGTCTCAAAACTTCAGTGTTAGAGCTTTCACGTCTGTGCAGTGTGAAATCATCCAATTTGTCGGGCGATGTTAGATTTTGTCTAAGTAGTGCGCATTAACGTACTCATCGCTTCAGCAGTGAGTCCTGCAGCTTCACCTGAACGCAGCACGTCGCTCCAACTGTTGTCGTCTATGTCGACACCATTTGCCTCTCTAGCGGCTTTCGTTATTTGTTCTGGGTCGCCTGGAATCAGAACTTTCTCTGTGCCGTCTGCTGGGGTGCTGGCGTAGATGTAATCAATCATTGCGCTGACTTCATCGTCAAATGCTTGCAAGTCGCCAACCGCGGCAGGGTCAATGATAATGGACAGCATGTTGTTTAAGGTGGCCCCTAAACGAACATTTTTGGGTTGCATAGTGAAGTTGCCGCCCAACCCGCCTCCTAACAGTTCGCACATCACCATTAGCCCATAGCCTTTGTGTTGGCCAAAGGGTTGCATTGCGCCTTTGGCTTCAGGTCCAAAGATGACCGCTGGATCGTTTGTGTCTACACCATTCTCGTCGACTAAGGAGTTGGGTGGCACGGGCTCACCTTTCATGTGCGCAACACGCACCTTGCCAGCGGCAACGGTAGTGGTGGCCATATCTAAGACCACATGTTTGCCGTCTGCTCGAGGCACCGTGCAGCAGAATGGATTGGTAATAAAGCGGCGGTCGCGCCCGCCGTAGGCCACTACCATCGGGTCGTGACCCACCACATTGACATAATGCGTGGACACCAAACCTGCGTCTGCACACACTTCGCCAAATGCCCCTATTCTGCCAAGGTGCGCTGCATTGCCCAGGGCAACACAGCAGATGCCAAGTTGTTTGGCGCGCTCAATGCCCAATGCCATTGCTTGCATACCTACTACTCGGCCCATACCGAGTTCTGCATCAAAGGAAATAACCGCGCCATTGTCTTTGATCAATTTCGCATCGTTTGCTGGATTGATATGACCTGCTTTCATAGAGCGTACGTAGCTTGGGATCATGCCCACGCCATGAGAGTCGTGACCTTTGAGGTTTGCTTCAACCAGGTGAATGGCCACGGCTTTAGCGTTTTCTTCGGGAGCGCCTGCCGCGTGAAGTATTGCGCTGGCTAGGTTGGTCAAATTTTGGTGTTGAATGATCATGGTGTTTCCCCAGCCCCTAGCTACGTTATTAGTGAAGTTTTTTCAGTCGTAAATAATGTCTTGATCTGGCTAAGAGCGCCAGTAGGAAATTCAGTGAGGGTGAGCTGCGCCACATTATGCTCATTGAATTTTTCTGAAAACAGGTGAGCGCTTTGCCGTTGTGCCGGTTTTGTCAGCGCTCAAGCAGGCGGCAACATTAGGGGGCCACATAGAGATATTGATGAGTCAAGTCATTGAGGAACAACGACTTTTGCTAAATTTGCTAGCCTGTCAACGGTCTCTAGAAGACGGTTCAGCAAACAAGCAAATGGTGCACCCGACTGGATTCGAACCAGTAATCGCCGGTTTCGTAGACCGGTGCCTTATCCAGTTGGGCCACGGGTGCTCAACGAGGGCAGCATTATCTTGAAGAATGCTTTGGATCTCAACTCATTTAGTACTCTTGAGCAAAACTAATTTCATATTCGGACATTTTTGCACTCTTTTGTTGCGCTAAGGTCGCGCTAAGGTCGCGCTAAGCCGGTATTTATCGTCCGCAGAATTTTTGATTGGCGTAATCTGTCGGGTTCGCTATACACTCTGATGAGAGAATTTTCACCATGCAAAACGGTGAGTTAGGTAATCGGAGGTACATGTGAGTGGGCTTTTAGAATCTGGTGTTGAGTTGATGATGATAGGCATGGGAACGGTGTTTTCCTTCCTTGCTTTGCTGGTTGTTGTTACCCAGACCATGTCATGGGTGGTTTTGAAATTTGGCTTGGCGAGTGATCCGCAGGTGGCAAATACAGGATTAGGTGCCGCAGACAAATTGGCCAACACTTCCGGCCAGTCAGCCCAGCATGTTGCAGCAATAGCTGCAGCTTTAGACACTCACTTGCGAACGAAAAAACCCTAATCTGAACCGGCGGCTCTTTTTCAGTGCCACCTGTTTATTCGGCGAGCGCACCGAGCCAATTTATTAAGCCAGTTACTAGGTCGCTTTGTCAGATCGATGTACTAGGCAAATATCAAGATGAAGTATTGGAATTAGCCCCACGGGCTTTGAGGAGATATCAATGAACGAGAGCAAACCCTTAGGTATTACTGACGTAATTTTGCGTGACGCTCACCAAAGTATTTTGGCTACCCGCATGCGCGTTGAAGACATGTTGCCCATAGCCGAGAAGCTCGATCAGGTTGGTTTTTGGTCTTTGGAGTCTTGGGGTGGCGCAACCTTCGATGCCTGCATTCGCTATCTTGGCGAGGACCCTTGGGAGCGCATTAGGCTGCTCAAAGCGGCCATGCCCAATACGCCTCAGCAAATGCTACTGCGAGGACAAAATATCCTCGGCTATCGTCACTATGCAGACGATGTGGTGGAAAAATTTGTCGAGCGCGCGGCGATTAACGGCGTTGATGTGTTTCGCATTTTTGACGCGATGAACGATATGCGTAACTTGACTACCGCCATCAAAGCCACGCTTGCGGTCGATAAACATGCCCAAGGCACTATCTCGTACACGGTGAGCCCGGTGCATACCATGGATATGTGGGTAGATTTAGCCAAAGAAATTGAAGATATGGGTGCGCACAGCATTTGCATAAAAGACATGGCCGGGTTGCTGAAGCCTTATGTTGCCTTCGACCTAGTGAGTCGTTTGAAGGCGTCGTTAGATATTCCCGTACACATGCAATGCCATGCCACTACGGGCATGTCTACAGCCACCTACCTCAAGGCCATTGAAGCGGGCATAGATAATGTAGATACCGCCATATCCTCTATGAGCATGACTTATGGGCACTCTGCCACAGAGTCGGTAGTGGCGATTCTTCAAGACGAAGAGCGCGATACCGGCCTTAATATTGAGTTGTTAGAAGAAATTGCGGGTTATTTCCGTGAAGTGCGGAAGAAATATGCTCAGTTTGAAGGCGCTATGCGCGGTGTTGACTCACGCATTCTGGTCGCTCAAGTGCCGGGCGGCATGTTGACCAATTTGGAAAGTCAGTTGCGTGAACAAAACGCCACTGAACGGTTGGATGAAGTGCTAGAAGAAATTCCCAAGGTGCGCGAAGACCTAGGCTTTATTCCCCTGGTGACACCCACCTCACAAATTGTCGGCACTCAGGCAGTGATTAATGTTTTGGCTGGCGAGCGTTATAAGAATGTCACCAAAGAAACCACCGGCGTTTTAGCGGGAGAGTATGGTTCCACCCCTGCGCCTTTAAATAGCCAGTTGCAAAAGCAAGTGCTGGGGGATGTTGAGCAAATTACGTGTCGGCCCGCTGATCTGCTTGCACCTGAACTAGAGACGCTCACTCAGGCCTTTGATGAGTTAGCGAAAAGCGAAAATATTGCTTTGGCCGATGCCAAGATAGACGACGTGCTGACTTATGCACTTTTTCCTCAGGTGGCGACCAAGTTCCTGATTAACCGTAACGATGCGTCTGCATTTGAGCCGGCACCGTCTGGAGTGGCCGCGACCACTCAAGCGTCAGCACCAAGTAGCACTGCACCCAATAATGGCAGCGGTTCTTATACCGTGACTGTAGATGGCACGCCTTATTCGGTTCAGATTGAAGAGGGCAGTGGCAGTGTTGGGGAGCGTATGCAAGTGAGCGCGCCAGCGAAAGTTGCCACGTCCGGGGAGTGGATGAATGCAGGCTTGGCCGGCACTGTTCACCAGGTGCTGGTTAAAGTGGGCGATGTGGTCACTGCAGGGCAAAAGATATTGGTACTTGAAGCCATGAAAATGGAAACCGATGTCAGTGCAGCCGTAGCGGGTGAAGTTGCTGCGATCAATGTGGGCTCTGGTGACCAAGTTGCGGTAAATCACCCCTTGGTACTGATTAATCCCAGCTAGCGCACAAGGTGTTGAGCCGCAGTTTTGTGGCTCGGTTTAGCTAACCCATATTTATTAGGGCTAACTCAATTTAGAGGCTTTTGAATGGATCTATTAGATCAACTTTGGAACGGTTCTGGTTTGGCGCAAATGACATTTGGCCAATTTGCGATGATTTTGATCAGTCTTTTGCTGCTGTATTTGGCCATTGCGAAAAAATTCGAGCCTCTGTTACTGGTAACCATTGGCTTTGGTGGGCTGTTGAGCAATATTCCAGGTGCGGAAATAGCCACCGGCAATGGGTTGCTGCACCTCATTTATGAAGTGGGTATTGAAACCGGCGCATTTCCACTGATCATATTTATGGGCGTGGGGGCTTTGACTGATTTTGGCCCTTTACTGGCTAACCCAAAAACCTTGTTGTTAGGCGCGGCGGCCCAGTTTGGTATTTTTGCTACGTTGTTAGGTGCGTTGGGTTTAAGCGCTCTGGGCATTATGGATTTTGATTTAAAGCAGGCAGCGGCCATAGGCATTATTGGCGGCGCAGATGGCCCAACAGCCATTTTTGTAGCGGGTAAGCTGGCGCCAGAATTGCTGGGTGCAATTGCCATCGCTGCATACTCCTATATGGCGTTAGTGCCGATTATTCAGCCACCAATTATGCGTCTTCTTACCACAGAAAAAGAACGCGGCATTGTGATGGTTCAGCTGCGTGAAGTCTCAACGCTTGAGAAAATTATTTTCCCGCTGCTTTTACTTTTGTTGGTGGCTTTTTTGTTGCCGTCGGCGGCACCGTTATTAGGCATGTTTTGCTTTGGTAATTTGATGCGTGAATGCGGTGTAGTAGAGCGGTTAGCGGAAACAACGCGCACCTCTTTGATTAATGTGGTGACTATATTTTTGGGGCTGGGTGTAGGGTCCAAATTGGGCGCGGATACTTTTTTAACCGCGGAAACGCTGGGTATTTTGGCGCTTGGGATGGTCGCGTTCTCAATCGGCACCGCCAGTGGCGTGCTCATGGCGAAATTAATGAATCTGTTTACCGCTAAGCCCATTAACCCGCTCATTGGCGCTGCGGGTGTGTCCGCCGTTCCCATGGCCGCTCGTGTGGTGAACAAAGTCGGATTGGAAGCAAATTCCCAGAACTTTCTGCTTATGCACGCCATGGGACCTAATGTTGCAGGCGTCATTGGCTCAGCGGTAGCGGCAGGTTTGATGATTATGATTACGGGCGGTTAAGACATTTGGTGTTGGATAACCTGTTGAGGCCTGTCGTAGCGCGGCCTTGATGGTCCTGCTAAACTGCAGCTCGATTTTGAGTAGATTAATATGAAATTTTCTAAATTATTTGCACTGCTAACCTTTTTATTAGCACCCATCGCTCACGCCGATTACTGGGTGTCGGTTGCCAGTTTTCAAAGCCGAGATAATGCGGAGGCTGGGCTGCTCAAGGCACAGTCACGCAGCGATGAAACCTTTGCGGTGATCGCCAGCGAAACCAATACGGGTTTTTTCTACAGAATTGCCGCTGGGCCGTATGCATCTGTCGCAGATGCTAAGAACCCATTACAGGATTTACGAGATAGTGGATATGGTTCGGCTTGGGTTTGGCAAGGCCAGTCGTCTCAAGCCCTAAGCGTCACAGTATCGCGTCCCCAGGTGGACGAAAGTTTCGATTTCAAAACGGAAGTTGCAAAGCAGGCTGATGACCTCTTGAGTGACGAGGATTTCTTCAACGAAGATTTAGACGCACTCTTTGACAGCGAAGAAAGTTATAACGACGCAAACAACGGTGTTAACGAAGCGGTTGCAGATTTACCCAAAGAGTTGGCTCCGGCACCTGCGAATTATCAATTGAATAGACTACAAAGAGACTAGGGCGCTATTTTTTTCTAGCTCTTTATTCCCTAGCTCTTTGTTGCTGCACACCTCACTGGCCTGCAGTGCTAACGCCCTTTTTCTCCTCCCTCTATCTAAAATTTATAAAGCGCTGATTAAGCACTTACAGATTGGCTTTGCCTCCGTTTTTCCCTAGGCTAATTACCAAATCATTAACCAGTGGTCTTTATGCGCTATCGCAATGCAACTCAATGGGGTGTTTACGACGTCGAGGTAAAGGACGGGCAGATTGTTGATGTATTCGCCATCGACGAAGATCCAGATCCAGCCGAGATTCGCCACACTCTGCGTGATGGTGTTCAGCATTCCTCACGAATCAAAAGCCCGGCCATCCGTCGTGGTTGGTTAGAGGGTACGGACTCCAAAAATAGTCTGCGCGGCGCTGACGAGTTTGTCGATGTCTCGTGGGATGTTGCGCTGGGTTATGCCGCTAAAGAGCTAAACCGGGTGAAAGAAACCTATGGCAATCGCTCAATTTTTGCGGGGTCATACGGTTGGGCCAGTGCCGGTCGTTTTCACCACGCCCAGTCTCAGTTGCATCGGTTTATAAATTTTATGGGTGGCTGTACTCGGGCCATGAACAGCTACAGTACCGCTGCCGCTCAAGTAATTTTGCCTCACGTCATTGCGCCTTGGGGGCAAATGGAATTGGAGCAAACCAGCTTAGAAGATGTGGTGGATAACACTGAACTGTTCATTGCTTTTGGTGGTCTACCTTCGCGTAATGCTCAAGTAGCCTATGGCGGTATTACCGAGCATAGAACCGCTATTGATTTGCAGCGTGCGCACAAGACTGGAACGCAGTTCGTAAATATTTCGCCAGTGCGACACGACGTTGCCGATGACCTAGATCCACGATGGATTGTGCCTAGGCCGGGTACAGACGTGGCGGTTATGTTGGGCATGGCCTATGTTCTTGAAACGCAAAATCTTGCTGATAGAGCATTCTTAGCAAGTCATTGTGTAGGCTATGAGCAGTTTCAAAGCTATTTACTTGGCCAGACTGATGGCCAAGCAAAAACCCCGCAGTGGGCAGCAGAAATATCCTCGGTATCTGCCAGTACCATTGAATCGTTAGCGATTGAGGCAGCGGGCAAAAGAACATTCCTTACCGCAGCGTGGTCTTTACAGCGCGCAGACCACGGCGAGCAACCTTATTGGATGCTGGTTACATTGGCGGCCATGCTGGGGCAGGTCGGCCTGACCGGTGGTGGCGTTGGGTTCGGTTATAGCGCCGAAGGGTTTGTGGGCAGTAATTGGCGTCGCTTTAATTGGGCCACGGTAAGTAAGGGTAAAAATCCGGCTGACTTTGCAATTCCCGTGGCACGTATCGCAGATATGTTACTCAACCCGGGTGAAACCATAAGTTATGACGGCGGAGATATTACGTTTCCAGATACTCGGTTAATTTATTGGGCCGGTGGTAATCCGTTCCATCATCACCAAGACCTTAACCGGCTTGTTGACGCGTGGCGGCGACCGGATACAGTGATTGTTAACGAGCCTTGGTGGACGCCAACCGCGCAATGGGCAGATATTGTTTTCCCTGCAACCACTTCCTTTGAGCGCACGGATATTTGCGCGTCGAGTCACGACCCCTATGCGCATTTAATGCAGCAGGCCATACCGCCGCAATTTGATGCACGCTCTGATTATGAAATTTTTGCTGGCCTAGCAGATAAGTTAGGTTTTGCAGATAAATTTACTCAGGGCAAAGGCGAGATGGAGTGGCTGCAAGATCTTTGGAGCAGGTCCAACGAGCGGGCCAAAGCTCAGGGCTTTGAACTGCCAGATTTTGACGAATTTTTAGAAAAAGGCAGCTACCAGATACCGCCCAAGGCTCGCTCAGGCGATTGGCTGGAGGGCTTTCGTTTGGATGCTGCAAAGCACCCGTTGTCTACACCGTCGGGTAAAATCGAAATTTTTTCAACAACAATAGAAGGCTTTGGCTACGCAGATTGCCCAGGGCATGCGGTTTGGCTGGAGCCCTTTGAACGGCTTGGTGGCGCAGGTAACGATAAGTTTCCATTGCACTTAATCTCCCCTCAACCCAAGCGTCGGTTGCACAGCCAATATGATCAAAGTGCATATAGTCAGGCGGGGAAAATACAGGGTAGGGAGCCTTTGACCTTGCACCCCAGCGCCGCGGCTAAGCGAAATATTCAGGCAGGAGATTTGCTGCGTGTGTTTAACGACAGAGGCGCATGCATTGTTGGCGCGGTGATCAGTGAGAATATCAAAGAAGACGTGGTTATTTTGCCAACGGGTGCGTGGTTTGCGCCTAGTGCAAACATGGCTGGACTAGAGATGAACGGTAACCCCAATGTGCTCACCAAAGACAAAGGTACGTCCAGTCTGGCCCAAGGCCCCAGTGCGCATACCTGTTTGGTAGAGGTGGTGAAGTTGTCTGCTGAGGAGCTTCAGGCTTTGAGTGTGGGAAGCTGACTTTTATAGCTTGGCTAAGTCTGGCTAGAATCAGTAATAGCCAGTTAGGCTTCGTCTGATTTCTAAAACAGCCGGGTCAATCTTCTATGGTTTTGGGCGAGGTGTTTAAGGTACTCAAAGCAAATCCTGCGGCTTCTTTATAGGCGGACATAAACTCTCGGATCTCATCTGTGCTTATGACCTGGCCTATCGACTGAAAGGGTCCTCGCGCTTCGATAACACCCAAAATGCCAATCGGCCCCGCGCCGCGATTACGCAATACCAGTTCATTTACAGCAGGTAAGACCGAGGATTGGTAGGCTAATAATGCATCGGTGGTCAATCCCAGTGCCTTCAGCTTTGCGCCTAATACCCTAGCGTCAACAATGCCCTGGCTCGCGCCATTAGAGCCCACCGGATACATAGCATGGGCGGCGTCGCCAATGAGTACCACCGGCCCCTCCACCCAATGATCTACAGGATCTCGGTCCACCATTGGATATTCATATACCGCATCAGCGCTCTTAATCAACGCGGGCACATCCAACCAATCAAACTGCCAGTGGTTAAATGGACTTATGAAATCCTCAATTTCTGCGGCGCTGTTCCAATCACTTTGGGTAGCAGATTCATGCGTAGGCAGGGTTAGCTCTGCGATCCAATTGATTCTGCTTAGGCCGGTCTTTGGGTCTGGCTTAGAGATTGGATAACAGACAAACCTTTGCTCCATAGAGCCCATAAGCACGAAGGAGTTTTGAGTCCTAGTGGGCAGGCCTTCAGAAATCCCCCGCCACATAACCGCGCCGCCCCAGTTCGGTTGACCCTGGTTGGGGTGCATTTGCTTGCGCACTTGGGAGTGAATGCCATCTGCGCCAATAAGCAGGTCACCGTTCACCCAATGTGTACTGCCATCTAGTGATGTAAATTCTGCGGCAACGCCATTCTCGATGTTTTTGTACCCGGTCAGGCGCGCATCAGTCACTACAGCATCGCTGCCCAAACGGTTTTTCACTGCTGCCAGCAACCCCATGAGTAGGTAACCGCGATGTACAGAATACTGTGGCCAGTGGTAGCCCGCATTTAACCCTCGGGGTTCAGCCCATACTAATTCGCCGCTTTTGGTGAACAGCGCCCACTCTTCGGCTTGGATGCCAATGTCCGCCAGTAAGCCCTCTAGCCCTAAATCAATCAGCTCTCTAACCGCATTGGGCTGCAGGTTTATACCCACCCCCAGAGGTTTGATCTCGCTAACCGCTTCAAAAACTTGTGCTTTTAGTCCCAGTTGGTGGCAGGTTAAGGCCATGGCCATACCTGCTATGCCGCCTCCGGCTATTATTATTGTTATTTGAAATATTCCTGTGTTTGCTCGCCAACAACGCTGACGATATCCTCAAAAGGCAGTTTTTCGATAGCAGGCACTTGGCAGTTTTCCTCTGGATAACCTACGACTAATAGTAGGTAGGGTCTTTCGGTTTTTGGCCTAGCGAATGCTTGGTTTAGAAATGCCATTGGGCTTGGCGTGTGCGTGAGGGTTGCGAGGCCCGAGTGGTGCAGGGCGGAAATAAGCAGGCCGCATGCAATGCCCACTGACTCGTAGGGGTAATAATTTTTTAAACGCTTGCCGTCTTCGGTGTAAGTGAATTTTTTCAGGAATACACCGATCAATACGGGCGCGGTGCTGAGGAAAGGTTTGTGTTCATCGGTGCCGAGCGGAGCAAGTGCATCTAACCACGCCTCGGGTGCGCGCTGTGTATAGAAAGTTTTTTCCTCAGCTTCTGCCGCATCTTTTATTCCGATTTTGATTTTAGGATCAGTTGTCACTGCGAAATGCCACGGCTGCATATTTGCGCCGCTTGGGGCCGTGCCAGCACAAAGAAGTGCGTTGCGGATGACTTCGGCAGGTACGGGTTGGTCGCTGAAATCTCTAACGGTTCTGCGGCTTTGCATTTTTGTATAAAAGCTTTGCGCCGCAGTTTTCATTTCTGCGTCTTGCAGCCTTTGAAATTCTAATTTTTTATTCATAGCGTGCTCTAGCAGTAAGCATTTTGGCCGGGCGTCTCAGTTAAACCTGCCCAGAGGATACTAATTTGCAAGGTAGAGTACTAACCCTAAACCCGCTGGAAAAGGAAGGTCTCGCCGGCGGGGCAACTATTTGTTTGAGGGTTTTTCAGAGTTGCGGGTAGGCTGTTTAAAGCGCTAAGGCTCTTTTTTCGCGGAACTGGTTGGATTAGTCGCCGCCAAACAGTGATGGTAGCCCCGACAGGAGTCGAACCTGTATCTATCGCTTCGTACCACTACTACTTTCGTAGCCATTAAAAATGTTCGTGGTCTGGACTTTCTCTTAACCATGCCAACTTCGCGTGTGCGGGGTTGGTTTTAGGTTGCATCCGTCAAGTCTCTACACCTTCCGAATTGATCGGCTTGGCTCGGGATTGCCATTACGTAAGTAAGAAGGTTTCCCCGAATTTGAATGCATCTCATATGCCGTTTCCAAACATATGACCCAATTTAACTTAGGAGGCGACTATTCTATCCATTGAACTACAAGGCCATGGCGCGATGGTAATCAAGTTGGCTGTTAAAGACAAAGCATGCTTGCCTCAAGGGTAGGTATTTGAGTAGTAGTTGTCCTAAAACTGGGTTGAGCTAAGGCTGCGCTTGGTTCAACCCAAATTCAGCCTAAGTTCAACCCAGGTTCAACCCAAGTTCAACCTCAGATCGGTTTACCTGACTTTAGTCAGACCAGCGGTCAAAACGCAGAATTTCTTCCATGGGCTTTCTGGTGACAGGGCCGAACTTGCCTAGTGGGTAGCCCACTGGGATCAGGCAGTACGCGTGCATTGAGCTGGGCAGGTTCAATACTTTGGCCACGGCTTCAGGGTTGGTCAGCGCCAATGTTGTGGGTGCAGCACCCAGTTGCAGCGCTCGGGCGGCTAACAGCAGGTTTTGGATGCCCGGCCATATAGAGCCGTTGCCGCCTGCAATCATTGCGGGAGTTGGCGTGTCGCCGAAATCCATGCATGCAATAATCAGTGCAGGTATTTCGTGTAAATGTTCCTTTTGCCACACCACGGCGTTGACCATGCGCTGGCGCTTGTCCGCTGGCTGGTGGGAAAGGCTGCCGGGGTTGTCGACCAATGGCGCTAAGTAGCTTTCTACGCCAATCCTGTTCAATTCTGCCAATTGCGCTTTGGTTTCTGGGTCTCTTACTACAATCCAACGTGCGCCCTGGGTATTAGACCCTGAAGGGGCTTGATTGGCTGCGCCTATAAGCTTGAGCAAATGCGCTTCAGGTACCTCTTTGGTGTCTAGTTTGCGCATGGCGCGGCAGTTGTACATGGTCTCGAAAAGGCCCATCTCGGTTGTCGCTTCAGTCATCTTAT
>ERZ887830.671-NODE-671-length-21079-cov-5.964136_pt1 | contig 21079 bp, 24 predicted proteins | sample MGYA00521101_ERZ887830 | MGnify/ENA primary metagenome ERZ887830 (study PRJEB32303, sample SAMEA104408592) | aquatic metagenome | biome: Marine water; feature: Pelagic; material: water | place: Baltic Sea | collected 2014-06-05T16:38:00 | depth 1,762 m ... | reverse complement strand
TTACGCTACCGCCGCCATCACACACCCTCGCCTCGATGAATAATCCGGGTTAGCCGTTAAAACATGACATTCAGCACAAAAACCTGAAACATTCCCTATCAGTCTCAATTGACAAGGCTTTGGGCACACCCTATTGACCGGGCTTCGAACGAGATGACAGGCCTTTGAACCGAAGAATGGTTTGGGTCGAACCTGACGGAGAGACGCGATGAAACGCACATTTCAACCATCCAATCTGGTCCGCAAGCGGCGCCACGGCTTTCGCGCACGCATGGCGACCAAAGCTGGCCGCAAGATCCTGAACGCCCGTCGTTGCAAGGGTCGGAAGTCGCTGTCCGCGTAAGATTGGCCGAAAGGCTATTGCTATGACACCGCCGGGGGCATCGATGGCAAGCGCCGTGGCCGCGACGCCGTCGGCGGTTCCCGTTCGTCCGGACGTCATGCGCAAACGCGCTGATTTCTTGCGGGCGGCGCGGTCATTGCGCTGGGTCACCACCAGTTTTATCCTTCAGGCGCGTCAGCGTTCTGATGCGGAAACTGTGGAGGGCGTGCGCGTCGGGTTTACCTGCTCGAAAAAGGTTGGCAACGCCGTCGCCCGCAACCGGGCAAAACGCCGGATGAGAGAAGTGGCGCGCCTCGGCCTGCAGCAATACGGCAAACCCGGCTGGGACTATGTCCTTATTGGCCGTGCCGGCGTGACTGGCGTCTACCCGTTCGAGCAGATGCAAGCCGACCTGAAATGGGCCCTGCGCAAGGTTCACGGCAAATGACCCCGCTTGCATGGGTCTTTTCCCTGCCAGTGCGCGCCTATCGCAAGACATTTTCGTCCTATGTCGGTTTCAACTGTCGCTATCACCCCACGTGCTCTGCCTATGCTCTTGAAGCTCTTGAAAAACACGGCGGCCTCAAAGGGGCGTGGCTGACACTGCGCCGAGTGATGCGCTGTCACCCTTTTGGCGGGCAAGGCATTGATAATGTCCCTGATTAAGCCATCCGCCCCGATCTTGAGGAACCCGCGCCATGCTTGACGATCACGACGACATCCATCCCCTGTTTCACGGCGCGCCCTCTACGACAGAATTCAAGAAGTTGCGCAAACGGATCGTGCGCGACACCCGCGAGGCGATAGAGCAATACGGTATGATCGAACGCGGCGCGCGCTGGCTGGTCTGCCTGTCGGGTGGCAAGGACAGTTATACGTTGCTGGCCGTTTTGCACGAGTTACAATGGCGCGGACTATTGCCGGTCGAGCTGTTGGCCTGCAATCTGGATCAGGGTCAACCGGGGTTTCCTGCGACGGTCTTGCCTGAATTTCTGGTGAAAATGGGCGTTCCCCATCGAATCGAGTATCAGGACACCTATTCGATCGTGATGGACAAAACACCTCAGGGTCGCACCTTTTGCGCGCTCTGTTCCCGGCTGCGGCGCGGAAATCTCTATCGAATCGCGCGTGAAGAAGGCTGTAGCGCCGTGGTTCTTGGTCACCACCGTGACGACATTCTAGAGACTTTTTTAATGAACCTGTTCCACGGCGGTCGACTTGCCACGATGCCGCCAAAACTGGTCAATGAAGAGGGCGATCTGTTCCTTTATCGACCTTTGGCCCATGTGGCCGAGGCAGATTGTGAACGCTTTGCCGCCGCGATGAATTATCCCATTATTCCCTGTGACTTATGCGGCAGCCAAGATGGCCTGCAACGGCAGCAGGTCAAGGCGATTCTGGACGGCTGTGAAAGGAACAGCCCGGGTCGGCGGCGGGTCATGTTTCGCGCTCTGATGAATGCCCGCCCATCGCATCTGTTGGACCCAAAGCTCTTTGATTTTGCCGGACTAGAACTCACCTCGGCCAAAGCACCGGACGATTTTCTGAACAATCCTAAGTAAATTGTGGCCCCTTATTAACCGCGCAATCACCCCGATTGCCTAGCGTTACCTCCGTAATTCCGGCGCAATCAGGCGTCAAACCTACGGGGGACACCATATGCGTCAGACACTTGGCAGGCATCTCAGCCATATTCGGCAATCCGCGAAAACGGTTCTTGTAGGACCGCAAATTCTTGCCTTTATTCCCGCGCTGACACTGGGCGGCTATTGGTACGGCGGCGAGGGTGTGTTGTTGTTCATGGCCATAATTATCCCTGCCATGCTCGGTTTGGTCAATTTCTTTACGCCCGTACCGTCCCCACGCGCCGCAATCGGACCTGTGGACCCGGTGACAAAGCTACCGCTGAGAGACGCATTGGTGACCGCATTGGATCAGGCATTCTGCAAAGAGCCTGAAACAGGGCTTAGAACGGCTGCGATTGCCTTGGAAATTGATGATTTTTCACAATATCAAGAACAATTTGGCACCGTCGCGTCAGATACAATCCTGATGCAAGTCGGTGAGCGGATCAAAGGCGCTTTGCGCGAAGGCGATATCGCTGTTCGCAATGACGGTGGAATGTTTGGCATCGCCTTGGCACCCGCCCAGCGGCTTGATCTGGAAAGCCTGATCCAGATCTCGGCCAGCCTGCAAGCCGCGATTGCCAAACCACTGATCTTAGACGGATTACGCATTTTTCTGACGGCATCAGTCGGATTCTGCATTCCACGGCGCGCATCCGAAAAAAATGGGCTTATTTGTCTAGAATCCGCAGAAGTCGCGCTAGCTGATGCACAGTCCAGCGGTGTGGGCGCGATCCGAGCATATTCGCCACAACCGCGCCGCAAGAAGATCCAACGGGCGGGATTGGTCGGTGAAGTGGCGCAAGCGTTGGAATGTGGGCAGATTACACCTTGGTTTCAGCCACAACTCTCAACAGACACAGGGGAAATCAGCGGGATGGAGGCTTTGGCCCGCTGGGAGCATCCCGATCGCGGGGTGATTCTTCCCGGTGCCTTTCTACCCGGCATCGCCACTGCGGGTCTGAATGAGCGCTTGAGCGAGATCATTTTATTTCATTCGCTGACAGCCATGCAAAAATGGGCCAGCGCCAAGCACAATGTCCCTCAAGTGGGTGTCAATTTCTCTGGCGAAGAATTATCCAACCCTCACCTGTGCGAAAAAATCCGTTGGGAATTGGACCGCTTTGACCTTGCGCCTTCACAGCTCTCAGTCGAGGTGCTGGAAACAGTCATTGCCCGCTCTGACAATGACATGATCACGCGCAACATCGCGCGTTTGGCGGAATTGGGTTGCGGCATCGATTTGGACGACTTTGGCACTGGACATGCCTCGATCGCAAACATCCGGCGGTTCTCTGTCCGCCGTATCAAGATCGACCGAAGCTTTGTCATCAATGTTGATACGGATCGCCAACAACAACAAATGCTGACAGCGATCCTGGAAATGGCAGAGCGTCTGGGCGTCGAAACTCTGGCCGAAGGCGTCGAAACCGCAGGTGAACATACGCTTCTGGCGCAACTTGGCTGCGGTCATGTGCAGGGGTATAATATTGCAAAACCGATGTGCTTTGCAGACACGCTGGATTGGATGAAAACCTATCGTGGCAAACTGATCGAGCAGACCAAGATACGCCGAAGGACCGGCTAAGCCATTCCGATCACGGACCAGAGCGCGAACTGATTGCAGCAATCATTATCGCGGCTTGTCACAACGCCGGGACCGCCATGTTGCGACAGTTTCGCAGATTTAACCGAAAATATAGGTGATTCAGCGCCTTTGGGGCCATTTGCCGGGTTCTTGCCCCTTGACCTTTTGGGCCTTGCCCTGTTGAACCACCTCTGATCTCAGAGCAGCAAATTGGTGGTGTCCGAATGGACGAAAATAACAAGAATCTCATCCTGGCCACGGCCTTGAGTTTCCTGGTGATACTGGGTTGGTTCCTTTTGTTCCCGCCGGAACCACCGGTGCCCGTCGATCAACCGGCCGCCGGTGTCGCGGATGTGGCTGGCACAGGACCCGTGCCGGCAGGCCCTGCAGCGGAACAGGCCGCCGGTCAGTCCAACGAACCGGCAGAGACCGTGGTTGCCGATGCCCCACGCCTTGCTATTGCGACGGATAGCTTGACTGGATCGATCTCATTGGCAGGGGGGCGCATTGATGAGATCTCTTTGAATGAATACCGCGAGACTCTTGACCGCGACAGCCCGAATGTGACCCTGCTCAAACCCACAGGTGTGGCCGAAGCCTATTATGCGCTCTATGGCTGGGCCCCCGGCAGCGGTCTTACATGGGAAGACGTCCCCGGCGCTCAAACAATCTGGGCTGCTGCCGAGGGTGCAACTTTGACTGAAACCACACCCCTGACCCTGAGCTGGGACAATGGGAAGGGTTTGACGTTCAAACGCACAATCGCTGTCGATGACAAGTTTATGTTCTCCGTGACACAGACTGTTGAGAACGCAACCGGTGCGCCGGTGCGGCTTGCGCCCTACGGCTCGCTGCGCCGCCAAGGCGAACCGACGGATCTTTCTGGCTTTTTCATCATTCACGAAGGGGCCATCCGCCAGTCCGGCGAGACCCTTGACGAGTTCGACTATGGCGACCTGCGCGATTTTGGCGCGGATGAGCGATGGGGAGCCTCAACCGAGGTTGTTGATGTGGCCGCGAACGGCTGGCTCGGCTTTACCGATCACTTCTGGATGACGACCCTAATCCCGCCATCTGAGGCGCCGTTCACCTCTGTGCTGAAATACGATCCTGTCCGTGACATTTACATGGCCGAAGCCCGCCAGCAAACGATGGAAATTGCCAACGGAGCCTCGGGCAGTGCCAACAGCCAGCTGTTTGTGGGGGCCAAGGAATGGGAAACCATTCGCAATTACGAGAGAAACGATGGCATCTACCGCTTTATCGATAGCATCGACTGGGGTTGGTTCTTTTTCCTGACCAAGCCGATTTTCTTTGTTCTTCACTGGTTGAACGCATTGATCGGGAACATGGGCTGGTCGATTATCGGCCTCACCCTTTTGATCAAGGCGCTGCTCTTCCCGCTGGCCTATAAATCTTATGTCTCCATGGCGAAGATGAAAGAACTTCAACCGCAAATGGAGAAGATCAAGGAAAAGGCCGGCGACGATCGTCAGAAGCTACAAAAAGAGATGATGGAGCTTTACAAGAAGGAAAAGGTGAACCCCGCCTCTGGTTGTTTGCCAATCCTGTTGCAAATTCCGATCTTCTTTTCGCTCTACAAGGTGATCTTTGTCACCATCGAACTGCGTCACGCCCCTTGGTTTGGTTGGATCAAAGACCTGAGCGCGCCCGACCCAAGCTCTATCCTGAACCTCTTTGGCCTCTTGCCTTACGCCACGCCAGAACCCGGTTCGCTGTTCTTTATCCTCAGCCTTGGCGTGCTGCCGATCCTTCTGGGCATTTCGATGTGGTTGCAGCAAAAACTGAACCCGGCCCCAACCGATCCGACACAGGCAATGATTTTTGCGTGGATGCCTTGGGTGTTCATGTTCATGCTGGGCAGCTTTGCCAGTGGTTTGGTGGTATACTGGATCGCCAACAATACGATCACCTTTACGCAGCAGTATCTGATCATGCGCTCGCAAGGGTACAAGCCTGACGTTTTTGGCAACATCAAGGGCGGCTTCAAACGCACCCCTAAAGATGCGGCCAAGGACACCGGTAAAGAGAAAAAGAAATGACGGGAACTGTTTCCAGCCTTTGGCGTCATCCGATCAAATCGCATGGGCGCGAGGCGCTGGAGACAGTCGGTCTGATTACCGGGCAAACGATGCCATGGGACCGAACCTGGGCGGTTGCGCATGAAGCCTCTAAAGTTGGGACCGACAAATGGTCGCCCTGCGCCGCCTTTTCCCGTGTGTCCAATGCCCCTGCTCTGATGGCGATCACGGCGATATTGGATGAGGCCATTGAACACCTGACGCTGACCCATCCGGACCTGCCGCCGCTGACCTTTCATCCAGAAACCGAGGCGGACAGACTGATCGACTGGACACGGCCCCTGATCCCGGCGGACAGAGCCGCCTCTGCCCGCCTTGTGCGTGTCCCCGGACGCGGGATGACGGATAGCGATTTCCCCTCGGTAACGCTGTGCAATATGGCCTCGCACCGCGCGGTCGAGGACAAGCTTGGCCACGCCCTGTCTATCCACAGATGGCGCGGCAATATCTGGTTCGATGGCAGTCCCGCGTGGGAAGAATTCGACTGGATTGACCGCGACATTCGCATTGGCGAAGCCATCCTGCGCCCCCGCGAACGTACGGATCGCTGTGTCGCAACCACCAGCAACCCGGACACAGGCGTGCGCGATGCAGATGTGCCTGGAACCCTTGAACAATTTGGCCATCAGGATTTCAGCGTCCGCGCTGAGGTCATCCAAGGCGGAGAGATCCGCCTAGGCGATAAGGTAACCCGCGCATGACGACCCTGCCCTTTCCCGAAACGCCAGAGCCGGACGACACAGATCGTGAAGCCGGGCGGATGCTGTTTGCCCAGACGGCAGAGTTCCTAAAGGGCGTGGTCGCCATGTCGGGCCTGCCGCCTGCGGACCGGGTCGAGGTATGCTTTGCCGGGCGATCCAACGTGGGAAAATCCTCTTTGATCAATGCCCTGACCGGACGCAAGGGGTTGGCGCGCGCCTCTAACACGCCGGGGCGCACGCAAGAGATCAACTATTTCACCCTTACAGACGCCTTTTATCTGGTCGACCTGCCCGGCTACGGGTTTGCCAATGCCCCGCTGCCTATCGTCGAAAAATGGCAGCGTCTGCTAAAAGCCTATCTGACGGGTCGGCAGACCTTGCGCCGCGCGTTCGTTCTGGTCGATAGCCGCCATGGGGTGAAACCGCCGGATGCCGAGATCATGACGATGCTGGACAAGGCGGCTGTGACCTTTCAAGTGGTGATGACCAAAACCGACAAGATGAAGACTGACGAACTTGCCAAGGTTCTGGACCGGGTACGCGTCGATCTTGCAAAGCATCCCGCCGCGTTCCCCGAGATCATTCTGACCTCTTCGGACAAGGGCACCGGAATCGAGACGCTGCGTTCGGTGATTGCGGGCATCGACTAGGAATAGCTTGAGGCACCCCGTGCAAGTCTTTAACAAAGATTGAAACGAGGACAGCACATGAAGCCCCAAAATATGAACCAAGACTGGATCGCCACCGCAAGCACGCTGTCAAAGGCGGTTCCCTATATTTTGCGCTATGACGGGGCCACGGTCGTCGTGAAACTGGGCGGTCATGCCATGGGCAGCGACGAGGCGATGCAATCTTTTGCCCGCGACATGGTTCTGATGGAACAGGTAGGGGTGCGTCCCGTCGTCGTGCACGGAGGCGGGCCGCAGATCAACGATATGCTGAAGCGGTTGGACATAAAGTCAGAATTCGTGCGTGGCAAGCGTGTCACCGACAAGGCCACTGTCGAAGTCGTCGAAATGGTCCTTTCGGGTCTTGTGAACAAACGCATCGTGCAAGCGATCAATGCAGAGGGCGGCAAAGCCGTCGGTCTGTCGGGCAAAGATGCCAATCTGATGGTTTGCGAGCAGACAGATCCGGATCTGGGTTTTGTCGGATCGCCTGTTGCCTTTAACCCGGACTTCCTGCGCTCACTGCATGACTCTGGTATTATTCCCGTAATCGCCCCCATCGGGGCGGGGCGCAATGGCGAGACCTTCAACGTCAATGGCGATACAGCAGCAGGCGCGATTGCCGCCTCTCTCAAGGCCGATCGCCTGCTGTTGCTGACCGATGTGGCGGGCGTCAAGGATGAGACAGGCCAAGTCGTGACCGAAATCACCCCCAAACAGATCCGCGAGATGACCGAGAACGGTACGATTGCGGGCGGTATGATTCCCAAGACGGAAACTGCGCTGGATGCCATTGAATTTGGCGTGCGGGCGGTGGTGATTCTGGACGGGCGCGCGCCCAATGCCTGCCTGCTAGAGTTGTTCACCGAGCATGGCGCGGGCTCTATCATACGCACGCCCCGGTAGGTCGTGGTCATGAGCCTGAGCGCCGTCAATACTGCGCTGGCCGCCCATAATTTGCGTGACTTCGGGGCGTTCCTGACGCGGCCAGGGGACCAACCGGATTGCGGGACGATTGTGATGGTCGGCCCGCGTGAAACAAGATTTTGGGCGCATTTCACCACCTCGCCGGAATATCTGGACGGCGCGCCCGATCCGATGAACCGCTGGTCCACGCGGGTGCTGACGCGGGTGGCCAACAAGCTTGGCGGCACGGCGCTGTTTCCCTTTGGTGGGCCACCCTATCAGCCCTTCATCGGCTGGGCACAACGCACCGGCCACACATGGCAGTCCCCCGTGGGTCTGTTGGTGAACGCCGATGCGGGGTTAATGGTATCCTACCGGGGGGCCTTGGCCTTGCCCACGCGGCTGGATCTGCCCGAACCACCGCCAAACCCTTGTGACAGTTGCGCCACGAAACCCTGTCTAGGGGCCTGCCCCGTGGGTGCGCTGGCAGGTGAGGCCTATGACATTCCAACGTGTCACGCCTATCTGGACACGGGCGACGGGCGCGATTGCCTTGATCAAGGATGTGTAGTGCGACGCGTCTGTCCGATCAGCCAGCGATATGCCCGTCAAACGGCCCAAAGCGCCTATCACATGCAGCAGTTCCATAGGCCCCAGCGCAGTTAGCGAAGGGGCCTCGTAATCTCTGTGGGACCGCTGCCAAGACGTCAGGCGTCGTGTATTTTACGTTTATAGTTCGGCTCCCGGTACTCTGCCGCGGCTTGCAGGACAACTGCCTTTGCCTTATCCACATCCAAGATGTCAGACTTGCGAAGCACAACCATGAAATCCATATTATATGTCGGAACAATGGCCTCAAGCTGAAGATTCAAAAGCTCTAATTCCATCAGGTCACATATGATCTCGCCGTAATTTCGCAGATCGAAAAACCACTGATGCCCGAACCAGTTTTCAACTTCCTTGCCATCATGGCGCAGAACACGGGCGATTTGTTTTTTCCAGTCGACGGTCTTGCGGACCAAATCCCCATTTGCCTCGGACTCTGTCCAACCACCCACCTTTATGCCCCGAGGGCGCGCACCATAGCGCCATTCGTTAACCATATGGGCGATCGCACCGGGACGGGCCTGACTGATATGCGCCTCGATGACTTGCCCCAGAAGGGTCTTTGATTTCAGGCAGTCAAAACAGTAGTTCATATCCGGCACAATCAGACCGTAGACGCCATTTGGCGACAGAACCTCTTCGACCTCCTTCAGATGCCCGAGGAAATCCGGAATATGTTCAACCACATGCGAAGAGGTCACCCAGTCAAAGGTTTCACCGGGCGCATGCTGGGCAAGCGTTTTGCCCCGCTGAAGCACATAGTCAATATCCTCGACAATGGACGGATCCCGGCCTTGCTCTATCACCAAAGCCCGCAAAGTATCGCCGTCCCGTGTTTCAAGATAGCGGACATTGATCCCCTCACTCCGCCGGAACATCGGATCGACATGCGGGCCAATCTCTAGCCCCAAACCATCAAGATTGAACTGTTTGGTCAGATAGTTGACCTTTTGACGGCGGGTATACATTCTTCGTGCTCCAAATTTTCGAGCCCACTTGGCAGGATTAAACATAAATTCTAGGCTGCCTTGATTTTACAAGCGATTGCAGGGGTGCACCAAAATGGTACGACGACTGATATTAACCCGACATTGCAAGAGCGATTGGGGCGATGCAGCAGTATCTGATCTGGATCGCCCTTTGAATGCAAGGGGGAAAAGAGACGCGCAAAGCCTTGGGATCTGGCTGGCAAAATCCGGGTATGTGCCAGAGTTGGGCCTGTCATCCGATTCACACCGAACCCGCGAAACCTGGGCGCTTTTGTCCACGTCTTTTACAATACAGCCCGACATTCAGTGGCATCGCTCGCTTTATCTGGCCGCAGCGCAAGACATGCTGGCGGTGTTGCGCGGGGCAGAAGAGGCGCAATGCGCTCTGATGCTGGGTCATAATCCGGGGATAGCGCGGTTTGCTGATATGCTGGTTCACCAGGCGCCAGATCATCCAAGGTTTCGCGATTATCCGACCGGAGCCACGACGGTTATCGACTTTGCGGCAGAGCGGTGGGGCGACGTGGATTGGCGCATGGGGCGGGTTGTCGAATTCATAACCCCCCGCGACCTATAGAAAAAAGGCCCCGAGAGATCGGGGCCTTTCGCGGTTCAGTGTCCCAGAATCTGACTCAGGAACAGCTTGGTTCGTTCCGATTTGGGGTTGTTAAAGAACTCTTCGGGCTCGTTCTGTTCGACGATCTGCCCCTGGTCCATAAAGATCACCCGGTTCGCCACCTGACGGGCAAAGCCCATTTCATGGGTCACACAGATCATCGTCATGCCCTCTTCGGCCAGTTCGATCATCGTATCCAGCACTTCCTTGATCATCTCGGGGTCAAGGGCCGAGGTCGGTTCGTCGAACAGCATGATCCGCGGCTTCATGCACAGGCTTCGCGCAATCGCCACGCGCTGCTGCTGACCACCCGACAGCTGGCCGGGGTATTTGTCGGACTGTTCGGGGATCTTGACCTTTTCAAGGAAATGCATCGCGATCTCGTCAGCTTCCTTCTTGGGTGTCTTGCGCACCCAGATCGGCGCCAGCGTGCAGTTTTCAAGGATCGTCAGATGCGGAAACAGGTTGAAATGCTGAAAGCACATGCCAACTTCTGACCGGATCTTGTCGATGTTCTTGAGGTCCGACGTCAATTCGGTCCCATCCACGATGATCTGCCCCTGCTGGTGTTCCTCCAGCCGGTTGATACAGCGGATCAGCGTCGACTTGCCCGACCCCGAAGGCCCGGCGATGACGATCCGCTCGCCCCGCTGGACCGTCAGGTCGATGTCACACAGCACGTGAAACGTGCCGTACCATTTGTTCATATTGGTGATCTGGATCGCGATTTCGTCGCTCACCTGCATTTTCGACCGGTCGATTTGGCGGTCCGTGGCCAACTCTGACATAGTGAAAGCTCCTATCTAGTGGGACGTCTTGAGCTTGCGCTCAAGGTACATCGAGTAGCGGGACATGCCGAAGCAGAAGATGAAAAACATAAACGCGATAAAGCCGTAAAGCTCCCACACGATGCCATTCCAATTCGCGTCAGCGCGGATGCCTTGTGACAGACCCAGAGGGTCCAGCAGGCCGATGACGGACACAAGAGTCGTATCCTTGAAAACGCCGATAAAGGTCGAGACAATACCGGGGATCGAGATTTTCAGCGCCTGAGGCATAATAATTAGGCGCTGTGCCTGCCAATAGTCCAGGCCAAGGCTGTCTGCGCCCTCGTATTGACCCTTTGGCAAAGCGGCTAGTCCCCCCCGGATCACCTCGGCCATATAGGCAGAGGCAAAGAGCGTCACCATGATCAGCACCCGCAGGATAATGTCAAAGTTCGTGCCCGGCGGCAGGAAGATGTTCAGCAGGGTCGAGGCCACGAACAGCAGCGTGATCAACGGCACGCCCCGAATGAACTCGATAAAGCCCACACAGATCGCTTTGACGATCAGCAAATCCGACTGCCGTCCCAACGCCAGCAGGATGCCCAGCGGCAAGGAACAGCCAATGGCGACGACGCCGATGGTTATCGACAACATGAACCCGCCAAAGTCACGACTTTGCACCGATTCGATGCCAATCGGCAGCAGACCCGACACCGCCTCGTTGGCGTCGTTGTTGTACCCGCCCAGAATAGCGACCAACGGCCCCATCAGGACCAGCCACCACACCAGCGCCACCACCACACCGGAAATCATCCCCAGAAGCTGGCTAAAGCGGTCCGCCACGAATTTGAACGCAAAGTAGCCGATGACAAAGCCCGCCATCGCAGCAAGTGGAGTCCAGATCGTGCCACCCCAAAGAAGCCATGGAAACAGAAACGGATAGGCCGCCGAGAACCAGATCATCTTGCGCGGCACCTTATCGCCAAACAGGACCGGCGCCATCGCCACGACCAACAAGATAAAGGCAAGCATTGGACGCCAGCGCAGATCGGCCTGCCCCTCTTGAGAGCCGTTTGGATAGAAGCCGAACAACAATTGTTCCCAGCGTTCGGTGATCACCCCCCAGCACGCCCCTGCAAAATGCCCGGTCTTGCCGATGCCTGCAAGGATCTCGCGGCATTCACTCAGCGAGCCGGACGACCATGTGGGCGTGATGGCCCAGCCAAGGATGAAAAACACCAGTTTGTAGATCAGGAACAGCGAGACAAGCGTCAGCACTGTGTTGAACCAGCCCGAGAAAAGGTTCTCTCGTGCCCAGCCCACCGGTCCGATCACAGAGGCCGGAGGCGCTTTTTGATCCAGCATTTGCGTGCGGACAAAAGCGACATTCGTGGTTGGATCAGCCATCTTATCTCTCCACCAATTTGACGCGCTTGTTGTACCAGTTCATCGCGGCCGAAATGCTGAGACTGATGATCAGATAGACCAGCATCCCCAACAACAGCGTCTCTAGTTCGCGCCCTGTCTGGTTCAGCGTGATCCCCATCAGCGTTCCGGTGATGTCCATATAGCCCACCGCAATCGCCAGCGAAGAGTTCTTGGTCAGGTTCAGGTAGTTCGAGATCAGCGGCGGAATGATGACCCGCATCGCCTGCGGCAGAACCACAAGGCTCATGATCCGGCTGGGTCGCATCCCCAGCGCACCAGCCGCCTCTGTCTGACCTTTGGAAATGGCAAGAATACCACCCCGCACAATTTCCGCGATAAAGGCAGCCGTATAAAGAGACAGCGCCAGCCAGAGGGCAATCAGCGAGTTGCGCATATAGGTGCCGCCCTGAAAGTTCGCCCCTTTCAACGCAGGATAACCAAGGTGAAAGCCAAGGATCACCATCAGGATCACGATGGGCAACACCAGAATACCAAGGTTGATGTACCAGGTCGTTGGACGAATGCCCGTGTCTTCCTGGATCGCATTCGCACGTTTGGTGACCTTGCGGATTGCAAAGATGCTAAGGCCCAGAACAAGGGTCACAACCAAAAGGTCAATCGACACCGCGAACCGCAGGCTGCTTTCGCCAAACAGGTTGATGTCGCCAAGACTGCGCGTGAACAGCGGCTCAGGGAAATAAAACCCCCGGTTGGTAAAGGCCATACTGTCGAAAAACTTCATCGTCGCTTCGGGTTCATCGCCTCTGAAGCGTCGCGGAGAGGGCAGCGTTTCGATCAGGATCGCCATGATCAACACGATCCACAACAGCACAGGCACGTTGCGGAACATTTCGACATAGACGGTCATCAACCGCGCAACCAGCCAGTTTTTGGACAGGCGCAGCACGCCGATGATCACGCCCAGAACGGTCGCCGTGATACAGCCCAGAACCGCCACGACCAGCGTGTTCAAAAGCCCCAGAAGCGAGGCGCGCAGGTGGGTGTCCCGGCTGTTGTAATCCAGCACCCGCTGGTTGATGTCATAGCCGGCCGGATCGGTGAAAAAGCCGAAATCAATCGGTTTTCCCAATGTATTCAGGTTCACAAGCGTGTTGTTGATAAGCCAAGCCGCAGCGAGCATAAAGCAGATCAGGGCGATACACTGGATGGTCATCGACCGATACCGTGTATCGTAGATCAGCATGCTCAACCGAAACGATTCCTTCGGAGGGTCGGTGAGTGTTGTCATTCGGGGTTTTCCCTGTCCTGCCCGGAGATTTCCTCCGACACGATTTGCTCGCGTTCCGTTATCCGGGCTGTTGTTGGTCGTCAGATAGGCGAAGGGCGCGGAATGACCGCGCCCTTCGTTAAGATATGTTTACCGGAACGGTGGCGAGTAGATCAGGCCGCCGTTGGTCCACTGAGCGTTCAGCCCGCGCGCCAGACCGATTGGCGTTTTCTCACCGATGTTCTTTTCGAACAGCTCGCCATAGTTGCCGCCAGCGGCAATCGCATCTTTGGCCCAGGATGCACCAAGACCCACCATCTCGCCAAGGTTACCCTCGGTGCCCAGCAGGCGGTTGATCTCTGGATTGTTGCCGGCTTCCATGGACATTTCGCCCACGTTTGCAGAGGTCACGCCCAGTTCTTCGGCTGTGACCAGCGCATTCAGGGTCCAGCGTACGATATCAGACCAGTTGTCGTCGCCATGGCGGACCAGCGGGCCCAAAGGCTCTTTCGAAATGATCTCTGGCAGCAGAACGTGATCGCTTGGTGTTTCAAACGTTGCGCGCGTTGCGGCCAGACCAGATGCGTCTGTCGTGTAGACGTCACAGGCTTCGGCCAGATACTGCTGCTGCGCTTCGGCGTTGGTTTCGATTGGCACAGGCTCATAGCTGATGTTGTTGGACCGGAAGAAATCGGCAAGGTTCAGCTCTGTCGTGGTGCCGGTCTGGATGCAGACCGTATAGCCGTCCAGATCCTTGGCGGATGTGACACCCAGTTCCTTTGGAACCATAAAGCCCTGACCGTCATAGTAGTTCACGCCAACAAACGAGAACTTCAGATCGACGTCGCGGCTAAAGGTCCAGGTAGTGTTCCGGGCCAGCAGATCAACCTCGCCAGACGCGAGCGCGGTAAAGCGTGTCTTGCCGGTGGTCGGGACAAATTCGACGGCGGTGGAGTCACCAAGCACAGCCGCAGCAACGGCGCGGCACAGATCAACGTCAAAACCGCCCCATGTGCCGTTCGCGTCCGGGGCCGCAAACCCAACCAGACCTGTGGAAACGCCGCAATTCAGCTTGCCGCGTGCCTTAACGTCGTCTACCGTCGCAGCATGGGCCGCGCCAGCCATAAGGCCAGCTACTGTTAGCGCCCCAAGTATTACGGATTTTTTCATGGATTACCTCTTCCTGATGTGTCGCCAAATTGATCTGGCAGACCCCGATGTTATCATCGGCTTGTGAGAACGCGAAGGGGCAGCGCCCCCCCAGTGCCTCAATTGTGGGCAAATACCGCCCCAAAGGTCAAGGCTGCTGTTGCAGAAACAACGTGTTTTCCCTAAGAAAAACGCCTTTGTCAGGGTGACGTTAAGTCACCGGAACGACGCGCTTATTCTCGCGCCAAACGCAAGAAACGTGCCGCATCCAGAAAGGCGCGTCCTTTTATCATTACCTGCGCTTGGGCCTCGTCATCCACGCCCCATTGCTCGATTTGATAGGCCTCATCGATTCTCGACAGGCGCCAAAGCTCTTCGATCGACCACTGGTTTGACGCCGCAGCCAGCCCGATCACCAGTGACCCACTGAGGCTGATCAGGTCGTGCATGGCGGTGATTTCAAAGGGTGTCATGTCATAGAGAGGCGCAGACAACCGGCGCAGCGCGTCTTCGTCCTGGGGGACATGGACCACGCCGATGACGGTCAAAAGCCGCGCGCTATAGGTGTCACAGGCCCAGTCCAGCAGAGGATTCCACGCCTCGTTCTGGCGCTCGATCAGCTCGTCAGGGTGGGGCGCGCGATAGCAGATCAGGTCGCTGTCCGCATAGGCCGCCAGCATCTCGATGACCTCTGACTTCGCCACCGCGACCTTGTCGATACTGGCATTGCCCGCGCGGGTCACGGGCATGGTGCCGGGGTTAACCTCGCCCTGCTGTGCGTCCCATTCCTGCGCTGCCGCCTGCGCCAAGGACAGCGTCGGAAAAACCAGCGCAACCTTGGCAGGCGTGCGGACAGGCCGCCCGTCCAGTTCCACAGCGTATCCATCCGCAGCCTCTACAGCACGGGCCTCTTTCCAGAACCTCTTGACCGTCCAATCGCTCATTCAACATCCTCAAACGGATCGGTCAGCACATCCTGCGCGCGCCATTCCATATAATCCCACGTCCGTTCCATATGTTCCGGCAGAGGCGCGATAAAGGTCATCTCGCGCTCTGTCACCGGATGCTGAATTCGCAAGTAGCGCGCGTGCAGGTGCAGCTTTTTGCTGACATCCCCGCCCAGTTGCGCACCCCATCCGTCGCCCATGTTTTCTTGACCCGAGCCACCATATTTGCCATCGCCAATAATCGGGTGACCCAGTTCTGCCATATGTGCCCGCAACTGATGCGTCCGCCCAGTGATCGGCACCAGAGCCACCCAGGCCGTGCGCGTCGCCAGCGCCGACAGTACCGCGTAATCCGTCGTCGCACGCTTGGCCCCCGGCGTGCTGTCCACCTCGCGCAGATGGATGCAGATCATCTTTTCCCCCTCGCCCTTGGCCCCGTGCCCAGCGGCCTTGACCAACCCGTATTTGATCGTGCCCATCTTGGGATGGGGCACACCCGCGACCGCCGCCCAGTAGATCTTGCGCGTTTCGCGGTGCCGCATCGCCGCCGTCAGGATGCTCGCCGCGCGCTGTGTGCGCCCCATGACCAAAACACCAGAGGTATCCTTGTCCAGGCGATGCACCAGCCGTGGCTTGTCCTCATAGCCATAGCGCAACGCCTCGCTGAGGCCATCCACATGGCGGGTCTGCTTGCTGCCCCCTTGCGACGGCAGACCGGCGGGCTTGTTCAGAACGATGATATGGTCGTCTTTATAAAGAACCGCCGCCTCCATCATCTTGGCATCGGCGGGCGAAACGTAAGTAGATGATTTAAAACGCTCTTTATCCGCCTCATCCGGTATCGGCGGCACACGCACGGTCTGGCCCGGTGTCACATGGCTTGCAGCCTTGACCCGACCGCCATCCACCCGGATTTCGCCCTTGCGGCACATCTTTTCGACGCGTCCCTGACTGATATGGGGGAACTTGCGGCGAAACCAGCGATCCAGCCGCTGCTCGGCCTCGTCCTCGCCCACCTTGATATTCATCACAGTACTCATGCGAAAATCCCTCGCGCGATCCAGAGGCCCAGCATCAGACCCCCGACAGACAGGATCACTGACAGACCCACGTATAAAGAGGCGGGCCCGAACTGGCCGCGCTCTATCAAAGTAACCGTCTCTAGCGAAAACGCCGAAAACGTGGTAAAGCCACCCAACAGCCCGGTCATCACGAAAGGTGCCAGATAGGTCAGTCCCCGATGCGCCGCGACGGCCACGAAAACGCCCATCAGGAATGAGCCCAAGACGTTGACCGTGATGATCGCCACGGGAAACCCCGGCCCCATCATGCGCATTACGGCAACCCCCGTGGCATAGCGCAACGAGGCCCCGATCGCGCCGCCAAGGGCGACCTGTGAAAGCGTCAAAATCATCCCTGCTCTCTTTCGCGCCAGACCTGTCTTGTCAACCATTCTGCCGTTTGGTGCGTTGTTTCACAAAGAAATCCAGCCGTTTTTTCAAGTCGCGTTCGAACCCACGCTCGACCGGCTGATAATAGACACCGCGCTTCATTCCATCAGGGAAATAATTCTGACCCGAAAACCCGTCTTCGGCGTCATGGTCGTAGGCATAGCCATCCCCATAGCCCTGCTCTTTCATCAACGACGTCGGCGCGTTCAGAATATGCCTGGGCGGTGGTTCTGACCCGGTTTTCTTGGCGGCGTTCATCGCAGCTTTGTAGGCCACATAAGCGGCGTTGGATTTCGGGGCGAGCGCGAGATAGGTCACCGCCCCCGCCAACGCCAACTCGCCCTCTGGCGAACCAAGCCGCTCGTAGGTTTGCCACGCATCCAGACAGACGCTCTGCGCCTGAGGGTCGGCCAATCCAATATCCTCGACCGCCATGCGCGTAATCCGCCGCGCTAGATAGCGCGGATCCTCTCCTGCGGTCAGCATCCGCGCGAACCAATACAGCGCCGCATCCGGGTCGCTGCCACGCACCGATTTATGCAGGGCACTGATTAAATTATAGTGTGAGTCGCCCGATTTATCGTATTGCGCCGCGCGTTTCATCAACCGCGTGGCCAGCGCGTCACGCCCCAGCTTGCCATCAGTCTTCCACGCGCCGATCTGCTCGATCAGGTTCAACAGCGCACGTCCGTCTCCATCCGCCATCTCTAGCAAAGCCTCACGCGCGTCGCCGTTCAGGGGCAGTTCCTTTTGCAATTCCTGCTCGGCCCGTTGCGCAAGTCGTTCCAGATCCGACAGAGGCAGACGTTCCAGCACAAGAACCTGCGAGCGTGAGAGCAACGCTGCGTTCAGTTCAAAGCTGGGATTTTCCGTGGTCGCCCCGACCAAAAGGATCGTACCATCCTCCATATGGGGCAGAAACCCGTCCTGCTGGGCTTTGTTGAAACGATGGATCTCGTCGACGAACAGCAATGTCCCCTGCCCGTTTTGCCGACGGATTTTGGCGGACTCAAACACCTTCTTTAGATCCGCAACCCCGCTAAAGATCGCGCTGATCTGCACAAAATGCAGGTCGGTTTCGTCGGCCAAAAGTCGGGCTATGGTGGTCTTGCCGACCCCCGGCGGTCCCCAAAACACCAGAGACCCCAGAGAGTTGGACGCCAGCATCACCCCTAATGGCGCGTCGGGCCCTAGCACCTGCTGCTGCCCGATGACGTCTGACAATTTGCGCGGTCGCAAGCGATCCGCCAAAGGGCGCGGGCCCTCGGCGGGTTTGTCGGCTGGCAGGGCGTCAAACAGGTCGGACATATTGGAAAGGTATGCTTTGAGCGGCACAGAGGGAAGGGCAAAGAAAAACCCGCCGGCAGAACCGACGGGTTTTGAAGTCATTAGAAAAAGTCTTGCTTATTTAGCGGCTTCCTCGGCTGCGACGCGGGCCTTGTCGCCAGCGCCTTTGGCCGAAACGTCACGATCAACGAATTCGATGATCGCCATGGGTGCCATGTCTCCGTAACGAAAGCCTGCTTTCAGAACGCGCACATAGCCGCCCTGACGTTCGGCGTAACGGGGCCCGAGCACCTCGAACAGTTTCGCCACATAGGCGTCCTGCTTGAGCTGGCTGGCGGCCTGACGGCGCGCGTGCAGATCGCCGCGTTTGCCCAACGTGATCAGCTTTTCGATGATCCGGCGCAGTTCTTTGGCCTTTGGCAGCGTTGTCTTGATTTGCTCATGTTCGATAAGCGAGCCGGCCATGTTCGCCCACAGCGCCTTGCGGTGCTCGTGGGTGCGGTTCAGGCGGCGGTAACCTCTTGCGTGACGCATGTCTTTATCTCCGATAGGTGCCCTCTACGGGCGATTTTGCTTTGTCCGGCCAGCGATGCGTGTCGCCGACTCTCCTTGGGGCTTTATCGCCCGGGTCGTTCATCGACGGGCGCAGACCGCCCGTCGAGTGCAAAGATCAGAACTGATCTTCGAATTTCTTGGCCAGATCTTCGATGTTCTCTGGCGGCCATTCCTCGACATCCATGCCAAGGTGCAGACCCATGCCCGACAACACTTCCTTGATTTCGTTCAAGGACTTGCGGCCAAAGTTCGGCGTGCGCAGCATTTCCGCCTCGGTCTTTTGGATCAGATCGCCGATGTAGACGATATTGTCGTTCTTCAGGCAGTTTGCCGAACGGACAGACAGTTCCAACTCGTCCACTTTCTTCAGCAGAAGCGGGTTGAATTCCAGACCGTCGTCGTCGTCCTGACGTGTGGCTGACTCTGGCTCGTCAAAGTTGACGAAGATCGACAGTTGATCCTGAATGATCCGCGCGGCATAGGCCACGGCATCGTCAGGTGTCAAAGAGCCGTCTGTTTCCAGCTTAAGCGTCAGTTTGTCATAATCCAGAACCTGACCTTCGCGGGTCGGCTGAACGTCATAGCTGACCTTGCGCACCGGAGAATAGATCGCGTCGATCGGCATCAGGCCAATTGGCGCGTCCTCAGGACGGTTCTTGTCAGCGGCGACATAGCCCTTGCCGGTGTTGACGGTCAGTTCCATGAATAGATCGGCGCCATCGTCGAGGTGACAGATGATGTGGTCTTTGTTCAGGATCTCGATCCCGGCACTGTCGCTGATGTCGCCAGCAGTGACAACCATCGGACCCTTTGCAGAGATCGACAGGCGCTTTGGCCCTTCGACTTCCATCCGGATCGCAACGCCTTTGAGGTTCAGCACCACGTCTGTCACGTCTTCGCGCACACCGGCGATGGACGAAAACTCGTGCAATACGTTGTCGATCTGCACCGAGGTAATCGCCGCACCTTGCAGGCTGCTCAGCAGCACGCGCCGCAATGCGTTACCCAGCGTCAGGCCAAAGCCACGCTCTAGCGGTTCTGCGATAACGGTGGCTTGCCGCGCAGGATCATTGCCCAGCTTGACTTCAAGCTGTGTTGGCTTGATCAATTCCTGCCAATTTTTATGGATCATTCTAGTGCCTCCATTCGTGTCCCCTGTTCATGTCCAGAAACAGGCGACGTCCCGAGGTAGTCAAGAAACGGTTCCGGGCTGCGCGAACGCAACCCGGAGCAATGATAACTCAAACGCGGCGACGCTTTGGAGGGCGACAGCCGTTGTGCGCCATTGGGGTCACATCACGGATCGAGGTGATGTTGAAACCAGCGGCAGCCAGAGCGCGCAGCGCGCTTTCACGACCCGAACCGGGGCCCTGCACTTCGACTTCGAGCGTTTTCACGCCGTGCTCTTGTGCTTTTTTGCCTGCGTCTTCTGCGGCCATCTGAGCGGCATAAGGCGTCGATTTGCGCGAGCCTTTGAAACCCATCGTGCCAGCGGAGGACCATGCAATTGCATTGCCCTGAACGTCGGAAATCAGGATCTTGGTGTTGTTGAACGAACTGTTCACATGCGCAACACCAGCGGCAATATTTTTACGCTCTTTGCGCTTCGGAGCTCTTTTTTCACGTGCCATTAATCAAGCCCCCTTATTTCTTCTTGCCAGCAATGGCTTTAGCGGGGCCCTTGCGTGTGCGTGCGTTGGTATGTGTCCGCTGACCGCGCACAGGCAGGTTACGGCGGTGACGCAGGCCACGGTAGCACCCGAGGTCCATAAGGCGCTTGATGTTCATCTGAACTTCGCGGCGCAAATCACCTTCGACGTTGACGTTGGCGTCGATGTATTCGCGCACCTGCAGAACTTCTGCGTCGCTCAATTCGTTGACGCGGCGGGTGTGGTCGATGCCGACAGCTTCGCAGATGGTTTTCGCCGTCGTGTTACCGATGCCGTGGATGTAAGTCAGCGCGATCAGAACGCGCTTACCAGTGGGGATGTTGACCCCAGCAATACGTGCCAAGTGGAGTATCCTTTGTCCGTTGCGGTTCCGTCTTTCCAGAACCTTTTTTCACAACCAAGGCCCGCGAGTTTTCACCTGCGGGCCGCGATAAATCTTTCAGTGGCGAATACGGGGCGCGACCCCTTATGAAA
>ERZ887830.653-NODE-653-length-21428-cov-7.306368_pt1 | contig 21428 bp, 20 predicted proteins | sample MGYA00521101_ERZ887830 | MGnify/ENA primary metagenome ERZ887830 (study PRJEB32303, sample SAMEA104408592) | aquatic metagenome | biome: Marine water; feature: Pelagic; material: water | place: Baltic Sea | collected 2014-06-05T16:38:00 | depth 1,762 m ... | reverse complement strand
ATTACTTTGGGCCAATCCTCTTTCTCAAAATACAAGAAAGTCAAAAGACTCCAGTTTTGCTCAGTAATCGTAGTACCACGCTCTTGGGCAATTTTAATACCCAGTTCCATTTGCTCGACAGCTAGGTCGTATTCTTTCTTTTGGTAATAAACAGTCGCTAAGAAGATTCTTGGCGCGGCAGACGGATTAACGGCTTTGGATATCCAAATTTCCATATACTTCAGTGCGTCATCATAGTTCTCTTGAACATAGCTGAGCTGGGCAATGGTATAAAGCGTCGTTGTTTCTAAACCTTCAGGAATCTTGTCCCCTGCTTGCACAACTCGCTTATATTCGCTAATCGCACCGGCGTAATTATCCTGCAGATAATAGATGTAACCGCGCATATTGTGCAGGTTAGCAACTTCGTTCTCGTTGTAGCGCTTACTACGCTCTAGCGCGTCGTTGATCACTTCTAACGCAGTTACATAGTCTTTCAGGTCAATGGCTTCTTGGCCAGCGCCCAACTTCTTATATACCGTCTCGCTCATAGAGGGCACGCGGCGAGTCTTTTGCTTCTTTGCTTCTTCTGCCTGCACGCTAGCGCCATCAAACCCGAGCTCCGCTAACAGCGGTGTACCAGTTGAAAGCAATACCGCAACAGCAAGTGCAGCTAGACTAGGGTTAATCCTAATATTCAAGTGCAGTCTCCTATCCGTCAGCCAATTCAAAGGTAATGCGGGTCTTTACACCAGCAACGTCAATGGCGTCGCCATTAACAACCTTTGGCTTATATTTATATTTCAGTGCGGCATTGATTGCGGCCCGATTAAAAATCCCGGGAGGCTTCGCCTCGATTACCACCGGATCTCTGACAGCACCCGTCTTAGTAACGATGTATTCAAGTAATACGTACCCTTCGATACCCCGAGTTTGCGCTCGGCGTGGGTATTGTGGATTAACCTTAACGATGGGCAAATACTCACCATCTGAGCTGAATCCACCGCCTTGAATAGACAAGTTAACATCTACATCCACTGCCCCTACGTCTACACCCTGAGACAAATCAGATGCCTCAAAGTCAGGCTTAGGCAAATCTGGTGGCGGCTCATCGGGCGGCGGTGGCGGCTTTGGCTTACGCTGCTTAGTTTCAACTTCTTGGTCATCTTGAAGTCGGACAAAGTCCAGTAGCTTACCTTTGGCGCCTTCCTCAAGATTGGCTTCATTGCTCGCAATGATCGCCTGCATCAAGAAAAACAAAACAAAGGTTACAACTGCCCCCAGTCCAACGCCGATTGCATAACGAACAACCATAGTTATTCCTACCTAATTATTTTCAGTTGAAATAGCGACTTGACGCATGCCCGCAGCCCTTGCAGCGTTCAATACGGCCATCAACTTTTCGTTTGTTGAACTTCTATCGGCTTGCACCACCAATCCACCTTTAGGGTTTTCCGAATGGAGTTTTTCAATATGTGATCGAACCGAAGTAGGATCAACCCGCTTCTTGTCTATCCATATTTCACCAGTAGGACCAATAGCAACAAGCACAGCTACTGTTGGTTTCTGCTCAGAAGTCATCGCATCTGGCCTAGTTACATCTATGCCGGCCTGCTTAATAAATGTCGCAGTTACAATGAAGAAAATAAGCATGATGAAAACAACGTCCAGCATGGGCGTTAGGTTGATATCAGCTTCTTCTTCATTTCTAGAGATGCGTCTCATTTGTTTACGCATAATTCTTTCCTCGTATCACCCTATTGCGGCGATGAAAATTCTAGACTTACCTGTACTTCTAATGATCTAGAGTAAGGGTGTCTTCGAACATTTGCGTTTCGTATTCAACTTTGCGCTTCAAATACGTCGTACCTATAAGGCCTGATAGAGAGGCAATCATTCCAGACATTGTCGGAATGGTTGCCATGGAAACACCTGCGGCCATAGACCGAGCATTACCGCCCTGAGTTGCCATTGCATCAAATACTGCAATCATACCGGTTACCGTACCGAGCAGACCGAATAAGGGACAAAGCGCCACACAGGTCTCAATGACCGGAAGGTTGCCCATAATTCTACTTGCAGCATTTGAAACGATTCCCTCGCGAACTTGGTGAGCACTCCAAGATTTACGCTCTGCACGAGACTCCCATACGGTAGCCCCGTGTAAAACCAACTCTTTATGCTCTGTTCTAAAGAACCAAATACGTTCAAATATCAGTGTCCACATGAGGAAAGTGATAGCGGCTATGTACCAGAGTACATTGCCGCCCATTTCCATGAACGTGATAATTGCTAGATATGCGTCGTTTAACATGTTTCGACAGCCTCCTGCTGACTAGCCTAGTGACTTGCCAGCTTTTTCAGCGTGATCAGCAATAATTCCAGCACTTTGCTCTTCAATTATGTGCACCAACTCACGCGAGCGGCTGTTCACAATTGCATGCAAGAGTGTTGTTGGGATCGCGACACACAAGCCTAATACCGTGGTCATCAATGCCTTAGAAATACCGCTAGCCATTGTCTTAGGATCGCCAGTACCAAACAGCGTGATCGCTTGGAAAGTTTCGATCATACCGATTACGGTTCCTAATAGGCCGGTAAGCGGTGCAACTACAGAGATAACCTGTATCAACGTTATGCGTTTGGTCAGATTCGGGGTTTCTCCCAAAATCGCCTCGCCCAGTTTGAGTTCTAGCGTTTCAACATCAACATCTTTATTTTCTTCGTAGACGTTAAGTACGCGTCCTAATGGGTTGTCCATAGAGGGCACAGGGTTCTTGCGTTGCGCGTTTACCTTAGAACCAACCAAGAACAAAGTGATTAACCGTTCAAGGGCCAAGAGGACACCAACGATACCCCCTAAAATAATTACAGAACCTACTTCACCACCCTGTCCATCGGCGAACAAAGATGTGGGAGAACCGATTCTCTCACCCAATGTTGCAGCTTGAATCAATAGTGCCAACAAAGAGCCACGAGTAGGGTCAACTGATAGCTCTACAATTTCACCTGGCGCGGCTTCTTGAAGTGCTTCAACAGTCGATGTATGTCTGCCGGTGGGCTGACGTGGTAACTCAGTAATAGACTGGCTATCTGGGTTCCATTGTAGGTACTCGCCGTCACCTAGCAGCGCGAAAGAACCAACACGAACGATCTCAGTAGGTACCTTCTCACCAGAAATTTTGGTGACTGTTCCTGGGTACTTAGAAATCTTACCTGATTCGGTCATTTCTCTTTGTAGTTCGAACCAAAGAGTTTCCATTTCGTCGATGGTCGCTAGCTGGCTAGATGTACCCATCTTCTTCGCTAGTTGACCCAACCATTCGCCACGATTTTCGTACTGGCTAGAAATGATTGAACCTTCGAAGCCTCCACGTGTATCACCAGCAACCTGCTGCAACACACCAAACAGTTCTCGCAAACTACCTAGACGCTTGTCTAGTTGCTCAGTTAAATCGCCAATGCGAATCTCATTCTCTTCAAATTGAGTCTCTAAGCGATCTGAACGACGCTGTTCACGTCGGCGCTCTTCTTCAGCGTTTTTCAGAAGCTGCGCTTGATTAGCTTTTTCTCTTGCAAACTGTTGCTCTCTTGAAGTGTTTTCACGAGATTCAACAACGCGGCGTTGCTCTACGTTGTCCAGCAACTCGTCAAGCGAGCTGGCTTGGTTTACTACCAAATCACCTGCCGCTGGAGCTGTTTCTTCTGCTTGGGCAAAAGATGCAGCAAATAGGACAGCTGCTATTAGACCTTTTGATAAATTCATTACACTTTTCTTAGTCGTTTTCATTTGGCTACTCCCGCACCTGCGATGGGCAAGCTCAGCATTTCGATTGAAGCCTGCTGACGAGCCATTCTAATACCCTGTCTTACAGAGCTATTAAACGAGGGATCAACTGCCTCAAATGCGCGATTTTCTACGTTATAGACACCGGTCTCTTCGCCGTCAGGTGTTTGATAAACCAACGCGATGCGACCAACCTTCAAAATGTCTACGTTACGCTCAACCCCACCTAACTCGATGGTGGAAGAATAAGTTTCCATTGTGCGGCCGTAGTCGTTTTCGATCTGGAAAGCTCTAAAGACTTGCGAGAATTTCTCAGAGACCAAGACGTCTGCGCGATCCATAGTTTCACGCAAAACTTCGATACGGTTTCTACGCTCATCGATTAGGAACGGTGCATCCAGTTCTACAAACTGCTCAAGCCCATCGATCATACGTAACATAAGCGGCGTGATTTGACGCTCGATAACGGTTACGTCATCGATAGAAACTGTGAGCTGAGCCATTTCCGTTTCTTGATTGCCTATCTGCTTCTCAAGTTGGCGGTTATAAACTCTTAGACCTTCCACTTCTTTTAGTACCGTCTTGTACTCACTCAACAGCTGACGTGTTTCGTCGGTCAAGTTATCAATCTTTGCTTGAGAGCGCTTTGCGGATGAATTCATCTGCTCAGCCACCTGAAAGATGTCATTAAGCGTCGTTGCTTGCGCCTGACTCACGGAGAACATGAGTGCTGAGGACAACAATACTTGCGTCAGCCTATGTGTATATTTTTTCATTACAACTTCCTACTGGAAAATCCATTGTTTCGTTGAACCTCGCACAACTGTGACTGTGACAAAAGCCAACAATCAAAAAATTATGCATGAGCTTCGCAGACATTACTTCTGTCTGCTCTGGGTGAACCCTGACAACCTCAAGGAGCGAATTCATATAAAACAAATTTGCTTGAAGAGAGCTTGTTAGAGTCATAAATCGTGTGTTGGCCTCCCCGGCACAACCCGCGAACGAAGGATCAACAAACGCCCCAATAAAGTCAACAGTTGCGCTAGCGTTATTAGCGATAACCGACACTTTTTCGCAAAGTTCGCCCCACCGAAGGGTGTGGCCTTTCAATTGGACAAAAAGTCAACGCACAATTAGCGAAATATGAACATAAATTTGCGTTGAATTGGCTAATCGCTGTTGCCTTCACCGATGCGCGTTAGAACGCAAGGTGTATTGCTGTGGAAAATAAACCGCCAGCGCAGCCGGATATACCAATGGTTAGTTCTTTGCGCCAAATTAGCCCAAGCCTTGCAACTTAACTGAACTCACCGCCTACCGGCCTCGAACCTAAATCGTGTCCTAACTCAAATGTTTGGCAAAGTGTGCAAGCGTGCGTTCAAGTGCGAGCTTCGATGCCTCTTCGTTGAAACTACCGCGATGATTGCAGTTAAACCCATGATCAGCTGCGTAGACATGAACCGGCACATCACTCTGAGCGGCCTTGATTTTTTCCACATCTGACAATGGAATATGGGCATCTAACTCGCCAAAGTGCATGATCGTAGGACACTTAGCTTGCTTGTCGAGATTCCCAACGATACCGCCGCCGTAATAGCTTGAAGCCGCGTGAACACCAGAGAGATCACAAGCGCAAAGCCACGTTAACAGTCCGCCAAAACAGTACCCAACAACGCCCACCTTGCCGTGCTCGCCGGCCAAATCAATGGTTGCCTGAAGGTCAAGCAATGTTTGCTCAAGGTTGAGTTTTTGAAATGCCAGCTCAATACCCTTGCCCATGTCGGCTTCGGTATAGCCCAGTTCGATATTGCTATCTATGCGATCGAAGATCTTTGGTGCAATGGCTACATAACCCTGAGCGGCATAACCGTCAGTCACTTCTCGAATGTGCCCATTAACGCCAAATATTTCTTGAATCACGACAACGCAGCCAAAGCGGGCTACCCCCGCTTCAGGTTCCGCCATATAAGCACCAATTGAGCTGCCATCCTGTGTCGTTACCGTTATGTCTTGTCCCATAATATTCCTCTAACATTCATCAACAATTGAACGGCATATACTAAGCGCGCACTCACTTGTGCGCATCTAATTTGATCAAGTGCATCGTCAGTCAGGCTTGGAAGCATTATGATCAAGGTTTTCGCAAGTCAGTATTAGGATTAACCATGACCCAATCAGCAAACCCAAACCCAAAAATAGAAGCCATTATCTGGGACTTTGGCGGCGTATTCACAAGCAGCCCATTTGAAGCGTTCAATGTTTTAGAGGCTGAGGTAGGCGCGCCAAAAGACTTCATAAGAGGCATCAATGCCGTGAACCCCGAAACCAATGCCTGGGCGCAATTTGAGTCGAACAGCGTAAGCATGGATGATTTTGACGAACTGTTTGCTGCTGAGAGCGAGGCCAAAGGCCACAGAATTCCTGGCAAAGCGGTTATCGCAAGGCTCAGCGGCACACTACGCCCAAGAATGGTTGAAGTTTTAAAAATATGTAAGCAACACTTCATGGTGGCTTGCATAACCAACAACGTAAAAGCCGGTCACGGACCGGGCATGGATACTGATCAAGCAAAGGCTAATTCAGTCGCCAGCGTTATGGAAATATTCAGCCTCGTTGTTGAATCTAGCAAGGAAGGCATCAGAAAACCCAACCCTGAAATTTATACGCGCACCTGTGAGAAACTTGGCGTGTCCCCTACTAAAGCTGTATTTTTAGATGACCTAGGCATTAACCTTAAGCCTGCAAAAAACCTCGGCATGCAAACGATAAAGGTGCTCGGAGAAGACCAAGCCATTGCAGACTTAGCCAAGGTCACTGGCCTTACATTTGATGTTTAACTAGCCCTCAAACACTTTCAGCGCCTGATACTCGAGTTAACGGGCGCCTGAAGCCTGCTCTTAAGAAAACCCCAAAAATGCTCACCTGAATAAGGCCACTATGTGCAGCTGGGTTGTGCCTTCATTAACGCGCGCACCTCTTCAAGCTCCGGTATCGCAGGTGCTGCCCCCGCGCGCGTGGTTGCCAGCGCACCAGCCGCGCTGGCCTCCATTAAAACGTCACGCAGGCTGTCCCCTCTAACCAGTCCTGCCAGTAAATATCCCACGAAGGTATCTCCAGCAGCAGTTTCGTCCACTACATTGACCTCAAACGCACCTAACTCCCCGCTGATACCGCCGTGGGTTTGGTAATAGCGCAACCCATCCTTACCCTGGGTTAGGACCAAGTTCATATCAGGATAGGTTGTAATAAGGTGCGCAAAAGCTTCGCCTACAGACGCTCGCCCGGTGACAGCCATAGCCTCAAGTTCGTTAACAATCAGCAAATCTACCAGCGCATAGTTATAGCTTTGGGCATGAGCATCCACTGGCGCCAAATTTAGCGCCACCTTGCAGCCGGCAGCACTAGCTAACTGAATTATTTCGCCAACATCATTGGTCTCATTCTGCATGAGTATCCAGCCGCCACCTTTGGCCAATGCAACAGCGTTGCTGATGATTTTTTGAGGTATCTCGCGGTTGGTACCGCCGGCAATAACAATGGAATTTTCACCTTGGCTGTTAATTTGAATAACCGCATGACCGGTTCGACCAGGCAATGAAACGATATTGCTCACGCCTACTCCGGCTGCTTGCATGAACTCGACAAGCTCAGAGCCATCAGTACCCACAGCGCCAAAATGCACAACGTTGATACCCGCTTTAGCCGCGGCAATAGATTGATTAAGACCTTTACCGCCCGGGAACACGGACATGCTTTGGCTTGCCACAGTTTCCCCAACTTTAGCGATCTCGGTCACGCTATAAACATAATCAATACACAACGAGCCGATATTTATTAACTGTGACATCGAACTATATCTCCAATGGAGTCAAACATTTCCAGCAACCCACTCAAGCCCATTTATTCAACTTGTTTGCTTTGGATTTACTTGCTTTTATATTTCATAGGCTTTTAAGGGCTTTCACTAACTGGGCGAATAAGAAATTTAGGGAAGGCCGGTTACTGGGCATGCGGTCTGAATTGGATGCGGCCCAAATTAGGTACCGCATCCTATTTCAACATTTACATTAGGCAGGGTGTGACATTTTGGCAGCTGCATCTTGTACAGCGCGGATGATTTTGTCATAGCCGGTGCAGCGACAAAGGTTTCCAGCTAACCAATAGCGAATAGTGCTTTCATCCGGATTAGGGTGCTTTTCCAGCAGGGCCTTCGACGCCACAATAAATCCGGGAGTGCAGATCCCACACTGTAACGCAGCGTTTTCTAGAAAAGCATTCTGTAATGGATGCAGGCCCTCATCACCCGCTATGCCTTCAATGGTCTCCACCTCGCTACCCGAAGCTTCAACGCCAAGCATTAGACAAGAACAAACCAAGCGGCCATCTACCAGTACAGAACATGCACCGCAGTCGCCAGTACCACAGCCCTCTTTAGTGCCTGTAAGGCCTAATTCGTCGCGTAAAACATCTAACAGCGACTGATTGGCGTCGCATAAAAATTCTTGGGCTTCACCGTTAATTGTTGATTCAACATGTAGTCTGGCCATCTTAATTCTCCAGTGCTCGCTTGTGCGCAATTGCAATTGCACGTTTACATAAAACAGCCACGACCTTCTGTCGATATTCGGCAGTGCCGCGCTTATCACTGATTGGCGACGCGCTGTCCTTGCAGGCTTGTCCCGCAGCAGCCAGTGCCGCTTCGTCAAGAGAACTACCAATTAGTGCATCAGCAGCACTGGTCACTAACAGAGCGGTAGGCGCAACGGCGCCAATTGACACTCGAGCGTCCGTACAAATTCCGTTTTCAACGCTGACTCTAACCCCAACACCTGCTACGGCAATATCCATTTCGGTCCGAGGGGTAAAGCGCAGGTACGCATCCTTGGTATTCGCTTTTGGCATCGCAAATTTTACGCCGAGTAGAAACTCGCCTTCCTGTAGGGCATTTTTGCCTACACCTACGACAAAATCTTCTACTGGCATCTCGCGAGTGCCACTTGCTGTAGCGATATCACAGAGACCACCCGCCGCGATCAGTGCAGGAATACTGTCTCCAGCTGGGGATGCATTGCACAGGTTGCCGCAAATGGTCGCTCTACCTTGGACTTGCGTTGAGCCAATAAGGTCGCCGGCTTCCATTAAACCAGGCATCGCTTTGCGCAGGCCTTGGTGCTCGTTCATCACGGCACTAGAAACAGCCGCGCCAATGTAGATGCCCTCGGCACTTACTTCTAAACGATTGGTCTCGGCTAATTTTTTAATATCGACAATGGTTCGCGGTTGATGGTTTGGCATGCGCATTTGCACAAGGACATCTGACCCGCCCGCCAAAACTTGGGTCATTTGCCCAGCACTGGTGCTTTCATTAAGCACAGCCAACACTTCGGCAATTGAACTCGGCGCTACATATCCGTAACTCTCCATTTCGTCCCCTTTTTGAAAAACTTAACTGGAATAGAATCTAACATGAGATGTGCTGAGGAGGAATCATTGACCTAAGTTTTGCGCGCCCCAATCAACGAATGTCCGTTAACTTCCCTTTTGGTCACTCAGTTACTCGTTCTGTTACAGCTTCGGTTAATCGTTCGGCTAATCGTTCGGATAATCGTTCGGATAATAGTTCGGCTGCTGATTCGTTAACCGTCCTACGCAACTTTATCAGCCAAACCCGATGCCCCGTCTGTTTAGATGGTGTGAAAGCGCCCGCCCTATTACACTAACACCATCCCAGCTCTGATAAGGCTTAATGACATGAATTTAGAGACCCCGCTAGAACTATTCTCAGACCATTTTTCAACCATCAACCAGCGCTGGAACCTCGCATTAGATCAATGTGGCTTTGACAGCGCGGTGATTTACGCTGGCGAACAGGCCATGTATTTCCACGATGACCACGGTGCGCCATTTAAAACCAATCCCAATTTGCTCCAGTGGTTACCGCAAGATCAGATACCCGAACATTCTTGCTTAATAGTACGTCCGGGCAAAAAGCCGACGCTGCTATTTTTTCGTCCAATAGATTTTTGGCATGCACCAACACTGATGCCAGAAAATCATGGTCAGCATCTCGATGTAGAACTATTTGAAGACTCCGCCAGCCTCTTTGTTCGCTGCGCTGAGTTGTTAGCGAGTAAAACCAAATATGCATTCGTCGGCGAGACTCAGGAAGATTTACTCGTTAAATTGAAAAATTGCGTGGTAAATCCCAGTGACCTTATTCACTACCTTTACTTTCAACGCGGTAGCAAAACAACCTATGAATTAGAAACCATGCAATGCGCCAGCAATATTGGCGTAATGGGTCACCTTGCAGCGGCCAAGGCATTTCATGCAGGGGCTACAGAATTTGAGATCCACCTGAGTTACCTCAAAGCTACCGGGCACAACGAAGTGGGCCTCCCCTACTCCAACATCATTGCCCAAAATGAGCACGCTAGCCTACTGCACTATCAGCACCAAGATAGAACTGCTGCGAAACACCTCAACAGTTTACTCATTGATGCCGGCGGCACCTTTAACGGTTATGCCAGCGATATCACGCGAACCCACGTGGGCAAACATTGTTACTCTGCTGAGGCTGGCGATGAATTTGCCGCACTCATTGCCGCTATGGACGCCCATCAACTTAAACTCACCCACACTGTTACCGAAGGCAGCCATTATTTAGACCTACATAAACTCATGCACAGGCAACTAGCCGACCTGTTGGTAGAACATAATTTGCTCACCTGCAGTGCTGAAGAGGCATTCGACCAAGGCTTAACCGAGCCATTTTGCCCGCACGGACTGGGGCACCTTCTTGGCATTCAAGTACACGATGTTGGTGGCCACCAAATAAACCTAAAAGGCGAACAAGCGCCGCCGCCAGCGTCTTATTCCACCCTACGACTGACAAGGCCCTTGGACATAAATATGGTTCTGACAATTGAACCCGGACTCTATTTTATTCCTTCGCTCTTAGAACCGCTGAAGCAAGCAAAGGCCGCCGTTAACTGGCAGAAAATAACTGCCCTTATGCCCTTTGGCGGCATTCGGATTGAAGACAATGTGTGCGTGACCCAAGCATCGTCACGCAACCTTACAAGAGACGCATTTGCACTCGCAGCGAACGCCTAAGCAAAAAAATCACTCTATAAGCACAAAGCCACATAAAGAATATGACAGACGTTACCCAAGCAACTGCGCCCGAAAGTGCAACTCAAAGCCTGACACCAGAGCACTTGTTTGCGGCACCAGGCCTAAGAACTCAGCCGCCTACACAAATGCGCATTGCGCCCAGCGGCAAATTTGTTGCCTACCTGAAGGCGAGTACAGAAAACCCACTGCAAATGGATCTATGGCGTTATGACATTGGGCAGCAAGCACATAGCTTATGGGTCAGTGCAGCCACTTTTGAAAATAAGAATGCAGCGGATGTTACCGCCCTAACGGATGTAGAAAGAGCCGAGCGCGAACGCAAGCGACAATTTACTTTCGGTATTACCGCTTATTCTTGGTTGGGTAAAAATGATCAAGCACTGGTCAGCTTGGATGGGCAAGCCTACCTAGTTGAAGCAAAAGTTGAAGCAAAAACTGAGGCCAAAGCTGCGGCAAAAAAAGTTGCGGCAAAAAAAGATGCAAACGCAGATACAAACACCATCCGCGCCCCTAGACTACTGTCGGACGCGTCCCACAGACAAAGCGCCTATAAAACCAGCCCAAACGGCAACAAGATCAGTTTTGTTAGAAATGGTGATCTATATATTCAAGAAATAGTAACCGACTTTACTGAAGCCTTAGACGAAGATTCAGACAAAAACTCACTGTTGGCCGCCGAAGCACTTAGAATCACCCGCGATGCCAGCGATACCATAAGCAATGGTTTGGCTGACTTTCTCGCCGCCGAAGAAATGCATAGATTTGATGGGCACTGGTGGTCACCCTGCGAACAATACCTGTTCTACTGCAAAGTCGACAATTCACCAGTAGCTATTTCCTACCGCTTAGAGATAGACGCCGATGGCAGCAAGACGGTAGAGCAACGATACCCCTATACCGGCAAAGACAACCCCCACGTATGCCTTTATCGATATGACCTAGGCACAACAAACACAACACTAATCTGGGAACCCACTGATAGTGAGGTTTATCTGGCTAGAATTAACCCACTGCAAACTGGCTTATACATTCAGGTACAAGATCGACTACAGCAAACACTCTGGCTGAAGAAAACCGAATATGTGGCACATAAATGGCAAACGCTGTTTACGGATAGATCCACAACTTGGGTAAACCTGACCGAAGATCTGCGTCAACTCAATGACGGGCGCATCTTATTTTCTACTGAAGCAGAGGGTTGCAGAAAAGCTTTTATTTTGGACGGCCAAGGCAATACAACTTCGCTGACCGGACCTCAACACATCAACCAAGTGCTCAGCGTAAACGACACCCATGCCTATGTCTGCGGTTGGGACCAGCGCCCCATCGAGAATCATTTATTTCGCATTGCGTTAGCAGGAGACAGTAGCCAGCAGATCACCCACGCGCCAGGTTGGCATGAGACCGCGCTGAATCTAGATCAGGGTTTATATCTCGACCGCTTTAGTGACGAACATCACCCGCTAGAAATTAACCTTCAGAGCTTGGACTCAAACCAAACGCTGACGAGTTTGTTCTCCGAAAAAATTGATAACGATCACCCTTACAAGCCTTTCCATGCTCACCATGTGATATCTACCTTTGGCGAGATCAAAGCGGATGATGGGCAATCAATGTATTACCGGCTCACACCGCCAGCAGACATTTCCGGCACCCACCCAACCATAGTGTACGTTTACGGTGGTCCGGGAGCGCAAAAAGTCCGGCAAGAGTGGGGTTCGCTGTTAGTCCAAATGTTTTGCCAGCACGGCTACGGCGTATTGGAGTTAGACAACAGAGGCTCCACTAACCGAGGGCGTTTCTTTGAAGCCCCCCTCTACCGCAACATGGGTAGCTCCGAGGTAGATGACCAAGTCTTGGGGCTAAGTGTACTGGCGCAAACCCAGTGGGCAGACTTGTCTAGGGTCGGCATATTTGGCCACAGTTATGGTGGTTTTATGACTCTCATGAGTTTGTGTAAAGCGCCAGATCATTTCAAAGCCGGTGTCGCCGTCGCACCTGTCAGCGACTGGGAGATTTATGACACCCATTACACAGAGAGATATATATGGGCTTACCCAACGACAATGTTGAGGGATACAAAGAAGGCAATGTGCTGACCCATGTGGACAAATTGTCTGGCCCACTACTGCTCATTCACGGCATGGCCGACGACAACGTGCTCTTTACTCACAGCACCATGCTCATGTCCGAGTTACAAAAGCGCAACAAAGCCTTTGAGCTTATGACCTACCCAGGCGCAAAGCACTCAATGCAAGAAACCCACGTTTCAATACACCGGTTTAATTTGATTTTGGATTTCTTTAGTAGAAAACTGTAAGCCGCAAAGCGCTCTGGCTGTGCTTTATTAGTGCTTTAGTCTGGACCAAAAGTACACTTAGCTCGGTTTAAATAGCGTATTGAAATTAGCACTGGTTTGAGCGGCCAGCGCACTCAAACTTGTGTCGCGAAGTTCAGCCAGAAATTTAGCAGTGTCTGCAACGAAGGCAGGCTCGTTGTCTTTGCCACGATTGGGTACTGGTGCCAGCCAGGGCGCATCTGTCTCGATCAGCAGGCGTTCGATAGGCACCTGACGAGCCACCTCGCGTACGTTCTCGGCATTCTTAAAAGTAACAATGCCAGAAATCGAAATGTAATAACCCATCTCTAAAGCTTGTTCTGCCATATCCCACGACTCGGTAAAACAATGCAGCACGCCCTCAACCTCAGGGTACTTGGCCATCAATGCCAACGTATCAGCTTGCGCGTTTCGGGTATGTACAATAATCGGCAAACTGCGTTTAAGCGCTAACTGCAACTGAAAATCAAAAGCCTGCTGCTGCCTTAACTTCGCCTCGTTAGTAATGTCATGTAAATAATCCAGCCCGGTTTCGCCCACTGCTAATACTCGTGGGTGTGACAAATTCGCTTCTATCCAATCGAGAGATTCAGCAGCAGCATCAGGGTGCACACCAACACTGGCCCATACATCATCGTGGGCATCGGCTAATGCCAAGACTTCATTTATGCGCTTTTGTTCAACGCTGATACACAGGCAAGTGGATACGCCAGCATTGCGTGCGCGCTGCAAAACCATCTCAGGTTCCTGTAAATAATTTAAATGACAGTGGGAATCAATGAACACCCTAGTACTCCTTAAGGCAGTAGTGGCCTCAACCAAAACCGTTCCAACATGTATGTTTTTTTCAGCCGCGAACTTGGGCTAAAAGATTAGCTACCGCGCTGGCGCTGTAACCTAATCACTTGCAGCCATTGGTAAACCAAACGCTCGATCAACAGCCTTGGATTTGCCGCATTTGAAGTTTCTAATTGCAGCCGAGTCTGATTAATTTCGTCAGCAAAGGCGAGCAGCGTTCGATTAGCACTTGCTCTTTGTTGCCAAATTAAATCTCTATACCAGCGCGCCAAAACATCGACTAAATCCGCCTCCAAAATACTAGCAATGCTAGTGTTGGGTTCACGGCTATTTTCAAGCTCGGTTAACCATGCGCCTAAATCAAAGCGAGACTCTTGCTGCACATGCAAAGGCGCATAACCAGACTGAGCGAAAGCTTGCTTAGAAACATCAGCGCCATTGTCAGACAGCCATGTTGTTGCATCATCAGCACTTTGCTCCACTTGATAACGCTGACATCTACTTCTGATAGTGGGCAGCAGCCGCCCCCAATGGGGGGTGGAAATCAAAATGTGGGTGTTCGCCGGCGGCTCTTCAAGGGTCTTCAGCAACGTATTAGCGGCGTTGGTATTCAGTAGGTGAGCGTCAACAATAGCTGCTACCTTACATTTGGAGATTTGCGGCGTTTGCACCGCGAATGCATTTAACTTACGCACCTGATCGATTTTGATGACTGCCCCATCGGGCGCTACCCAGCAAAAATCAGGGTGCGCTATTTCATGAGGCGGTTGCTCAGAGGATAACCCTACCAAGGCAAAAGCAGCCCTCTGGATTAGCTCATGGCCACCCCACCCTTCTCCACAAATTAAAGCGATGGCGGCCGGCAGCGTGTCATCGGCAGCACGCTGTTGCAGCTTCTCTATGACCGGCAGATGCCATGGGAGTATTTCACCGAGCATGAGTTAGCTAACACCCTGCCTATGAAAGCCAACAAATTCTTTCACTTGTAGACACACCGCTCGCTGCACATCAACTAAAGGCAGGCTGGCATCCACTGTACGAAAGCGCGCATCCGCTGCGGCTCTGGCCAAATAACCTTGTCGAACTTTATGAAAGAAAGACATTTGTTCTTGTTCCATGCGGTCACGTTCTCGATTAGCTATTCGCAGCGCCGCAACCTCAGGATCTAAATCTAAATAGAGGGTAAGGTCTGGCTGCAAGTCGCCATGCACCCATTCTTCTAACACAGCTATTTTTTCTAAATCTAAGCCCCTGCCATAGCCCTGATACGCATAGGAAGCATCGGTAAAACGATCGCACACCACCCACTTACCGGACACTAACGCAGGGCGTATAACCCCCTGTACATGCTGCAAACGCGCAGCAAAGGCAATAAACAATTCGGTTAAACCGTTAACCGATTCGTCCCACTCAGCCAGCATATTTTCACGTAAAGTCTCAGCCATGGGGGTGCCGCCGGGCTCTCGCGTCCGCACGTATGAAATCGACAAGTCATCTAGCGTTTGGCACACAGAATCTACGTTAGTAGTTTTACCAACGCCCTCGGAGCCTTCCAGAGTAATAAATTTGCCTTGCTGAATATTCACGAACTCTATTGACCTAATTGATAACGACGCACAGCTGCATTGTGCTGAGCCAGTGTTGCAGAAAACTGACTGCTTCCATCACCTCGTGCAACAAAATACAAAAAGTCCCCGTCAGCCGGCTGCGCTGCTGCAAGCAGGGACTGCAATGAGGGTAATGCAATTGGTGTTGGTGGCAGCCCTTTATAGCGATACGTATTGTAAGGCGAATCTATGCGCAAATCCTTACGCCGTATATCTCCATCAAAACTTTCTCCAACTGCATAAATCACCGTTGGATCTGTTTGCAAACGCATGTTGCGACTTAGCCGTTTATGGAACACCTGACTGATTTGCGCCCTATCCGCATCCACCCCCGTCTCTTTTTCTATGATAGATGCTAACACCAGCAATTGCTCGGCTGAGGTAATACTCAAGGCAGGAGAGCTCGACGAAGCAGACTGCATAGCCCAAACCTCAGCAACTTTGCTGCGCATAACTTGGTGTGCACGCCGGAGCAAGTCAACATCTTTAAGGCCGCGACGCACATAGTAGGTATCGGGAAAAAAATAACCTTCCGCACTTTTGACAGATAAACCCAATGACTGCGCCAGCTCATCGTGCACTTGCTGATAGGAGGTAAACTCTCCCAAAGTGTGCGTTAGATAGGGATTTTCTTTCAGATCTTGCAGCATGGTTAGCGCCGTAATGCCCTCGCGCAGGCGCACGGGATGCAACATTACTTGGCCAGTACTGAATTTTTTTAACAACTGGCGGGGGGAGATGGGGTTATCTAGCTCATATTCGCCGGCCTTAAGCTGCGTGTCCAAAGACGCCCAGCTGGCAAGCAATTTGAATAACCTGGGATGGTGCACCACATCGAGTTCCACCAACTGCTGGGTTATTGAGCTGAGAGAGGCACCAGATTTTATTTCAATGACCGCTGCTGAATGGTTTCGGCCTCGATCAGCCCAGGCGTGAAAAGACAAGTAAGCGATCAGCGCCAGCGTCGCAACTGCAAGACAAAACCAAAGGCCGATCTGTCTAACTGCTACTCGCATACCACTGATATCTATTTATCTGCGCCTACCTAGCGCTATACAACACCAAATATTAGGGTGCCGTTTGTTCCACCAAAGCCAAAAGAATTACTCGCAGCGCTGGTGATCTTCACATCTCGAGCCGTATTTGGCACGTAATCGAGATCGCAGCCTTCGCCAGGATTATCAAGATTTATTGTTGGCGCTATGACCTGATCGGTAAGTGTCTTAATGGCAAAGATTGCCTCCACAGACCCTGCTGCGCCGAGCAAATGACCAATCATAGACTTGGTTGAGCTGACATATAATTTTGTCTCGTTGCCAAACACAGACTTAACGCCCTTCGTCTCTGCAACATCACCCAACGGTGTTGAGGTACCGTGCGCATTCAAATAACCCAAATCGGCAGGGTTTAGATGCGCGTCGTTCAATGCATTTTGCATCGCAGCTGCACCGCCTTCTCCAGCCTCTGATGGCCCAGTAATATGGAATGCATCTGCACTCATACCGAAGCCTAAAACTTCAGCGTAAATCTTTGCGCCACGCGCTTTTGCTCGCTCGTATTCTTCTATAACCAATACGCCAGCACCCTCGCCTAAAACAAAGCCATCACGGTCTTGGTCCCAAGGTCGACTCGCTGCCGCAGGATCTTCATTACGCGTAGAAAGCGCGCGCATTGAATTAAAACCGGCCACTGTGATGGGTGAGGTAGCTGCTTCAGCTCCCCCTACAACCATTACGTCTGCATCACCGTATTGGATCATTCGAGCGCCAAAGCCAATGTTATGGGTACCCGTAGTACACGCGGTCACAACAGCAATATTTGGACCTTTGAAACCGTGTTGAATGGAAACGTTGCCTGAAATCATATTGATCACGACACCAGGCACGAAAAATGGGGAAACCCGCCGTGGACCGCTGTTGACCAGCGTGGCATGAGTTTCTTCAATTGTATTGATGCCGCCTATTCCAGAACCAATGGCTACGCCAATTCTGTCGGCGTCGGCAGGGTGAGATTCTATGCCCGCATCTTCAATGGCTTGAGCGGCGGCGGCAATTCCGAGCTGAATAAAGCTGTCCATACGACGAGCTTCTTTGGGATTTATATATTGGGAAATATCGAAGTCTTTGACGCTTGCGCAAATTTTTACGCCGTAGTCGGTGGTATCAAAAGATTGGTTTAAGCCAACACCACTTTGACCTGCGATAGCGGCCTGCCAAGATTCATCAACGGTATGTCCGATTGGACTGACCATTCCCATACCCGTAACGACAACTCTTCTCTTACTCATCATTTTCTCCAGCCAATGTCGACAAACTTGCTGTTACTTGCTGCTATAAGAACGCGTCTGATACCACTTAGAATGCCGCCGAGTGTTGTTCCAAAAGGCGTTTTGTACACACGTTCCTTTTACAAAAAGCGTTGGTTTTAAAATCAGTACTGCTACCGATAGTCAGGCCATAAATTTGCTCTCGCCTAGACCATGAGCCTATACGAGCCATAGATATTCGACCATAGGGGAATGCTATGCATACAGAAGCGCAGCCTGCTTAGGCAACCCATATAGAGCTACCTACGCAGATGCAATCAGCGGGTGGCAAGCACCGCACCGAGAGATTGGCCTATTGATGGGCCAATATGTAGTCGACAGCTTCTTTAACAGTCGTAATCTTCTCAGCCTCTTCATCAGGAATTTCAGTTTCGAATTCCTCTTCCAAAGCCATAACTAGCTCTACTGTATCTAAAGAATCTGCACCGAGGTCTTCCACGAAGGACGCGTCGGTACCGACCTCGTCTTCCTTGACCCCAAGCTGTTCACAAATCAATTTTTTAACTCTTTCTTCAACACTGCTCATGCGAATGTCATCCCTCAATTGTTCCTAGGCGCGAAGCGAACGGCATTCTATAGAGCCGTATAAGTCAATTCAAGCTATCAATTTACAACTTTCGCGCAATTTTTCTGAAAGAAACAGCTTGCAAACAACAAAATTTTGCAGCCGCTCTTTGCCATTTCCATATTAACTGATCAAGTAAAGTGCAAGCCGCCATTCACCTGCAGTGTTTGTCCCGTTATATAGCCGGCATTTTCACTGGCCAAAAACGCAACAGTTGCTGCAATTTCCTCTACATTACCCATGCGGCCCAAAGGAATACGCGCCATCATCATCGCAGACTGCTCTACCGTTAGAGACTCGGTCATGTCCGTGGCAATAAACCCCGGAGCCACGGCATTTACAGTGACACCACGTGAGGCAACCTCAAGCGCCAGAGAACGAGTAAAGCCCTCCAAACCTGCCTTGCTGGCAACATAGTTACCTTGACCGGGATTACCCATACGGCCTACCACAGAGCCCATGTTAATCACTCTTCCCCAACGCGCTTTCAACATACCGCGCAGAATAGGCTTGGTGACTCTAAAGGCACCATTGAGATTGGTATCAATAACCTCACTCCACTGGGCATCGGACATACGTAAAAGCAGATTATCTTTGGTAATACCTGCGTTGTTGACCAACACCAAGGGCATAGCAACACGGTCCTTAATCTGCGCGAAGGCGCCAGCAATACTTTCACTGTCCTGTAGCTTGAGCACTAGACCAAATCCATCATCGCCGAGTGCTGCTGAAATTTGCTCAGCACCCGATTCACTCGTAGCCGTACCCACAACATAAAATCCAGCTGCGACTAAGGCCTGTGCAACACTGGCGCCAATACCGCGACTAGCACCAGTAACGAGGGCTGTTACTCTATCTGACATATCAACTCCAAATATAAATACTGAACCAAGACTAAAGCGCGTTGGCGGCTTCTAAGCCGGCCATCTTAGAAAGCCCAATGGTCGGTGTTTCCTTCGAAATACGCTTAACCAGTCCAGCAAGCACATTGCCTGGACCGCATTCAACACATTGCTGCAACCCTTGGCTAAGCATAGATTGCACAGAGGCAGTCCATTGCACTGGGGAGTACAGTTGCTCAACTAAATTGCTCTTTAGCTCACCCACATCCTTGGCCGCGCTGGCACCAACGTTTTGCACCACTGGAATCCTTGGCATAACTACTTCAATGGCATCCAAGGCTTGAGAAAAGTCGTCTGCCGCAGCGGCCATTAACTTGGAATGAAATGGCCCACTGACATCTAGTTTCAATGCCCGCTTAGCGCCCGCTGCCTTACAGGCTTCAATGGCTTCATCTACTGCGCTCATGGCCCCAGCAATAACCACCTGTCCAGGCGCATTATAGTTAGCCGCACTGACCTCCCCAGCAACCGAAGCACAACAGGCTTCAATTGCATCATCATCCAAACCTAGCACCGCTGCCATACCGCCTTGGCCGTTGGGAACAGCGCGCTGCATTAGCTCACCACGAGTACGCACAAGTCTCACGCCATCTTCAAAGCTCATAGCACCGGCGCAAACCAACGCGGAATATTCTCCTAGGCTGTGCCCTGCCATAACGTTGACCTTTTCGCTCCCCGCTGACCAAAGCTCCCATAAGGCAACGCTGGCTACCAATAAAGCGGGCTGAGTATTTTCTGTAGAGCCCAAAACCTCTGCGGGGCCCTCTTGAACCATGGACCATAAATCGAAACCCAACACTTGGGATGCGACATCAAACTTTGCTTTAACTGAAGCGTGAGCCTCAGCAATATCAGCCAGCATGCCGACACTTTGCGCGCCCTGACCTGGGAAAATTGCTGCCAACTTCATCATCCAACTCCTTGCTATTCACTGCCCCACATAAAGGGACAAACATCATTAATCTGCGCCAGTTCTAATTCGACCTTCGAACAAGCAGGCATTGATAGAAAATACTACCCAAAGCACATTAGGCCTCGAACTGTAAAATCTATAAATTATCAACCAAGACTTTAGTCAGCCCAGACTCTACATATTTGTCGGCCTGATTTAACGCACTCAAAAATCCAAGCTTACCGGTACTGCCATGACTTTTTACTACAATGCCATTAAGTCCCGCCATCAAAGCACCATTATAACGCTCAGGATCTAACTCACGACCAAACGCCGACAACGCATCATTGCCCTGAGCCAAAACTCTAAGCTTTTGTCTGATGTGGGAGGCCACCCCCTCTAAGGTCTTAAGCATAATATTGCCGGTGAAACCATCGCAGACGATAACGTCAGCGCAGCCTGAGAACAATTCAGTAGGCTCTACAAAGCCGACAAAATCTAAGCGCTGATCGCGGCTTAAAGTAGCGGCAACGCCATTCAATAGCCCCGTACCCTTGCCACTCTCAGTGCCTATATTCAGCAACGCAACGCGCACAGAATGCAGACTCTCAAAGCCCCCGCCAGAATAAGCCAAAGCCGCACCGAGCTTGGCGAATTGACTCAACATATTTTCGCTACAGTTGACGTTAGCACCTAGGTCTAACATGTAAAACTGCCCCGCATTGCCCTGAAATGATTTTATTATGGCAGGCCTCTGCAGCCCCGGTAGCGTGCCAACGTGAGAGCGCGCCAACCCGAGCAATGCCTTGGTATCCCCGGAACTCACCACGGCTTCAACATCATTGTTGGCTAATAATTTGCTGCAAACTGCCATGGAAGTATCTGGCCGGTTTCTGAGCACTTCGATAAGAGATTCCGAACCCACAAGAAAATCGTCGGCATAGAGAAATGTTGCGCCTTTTGCGGCAAGTACCTTGGCATGAGGAGTCCCTTGGATCAGTGCTTGCTGCCCAACCAATACTAGGTCTTCAGGCTTGGAAAACTCAGCGCAAGCCGCAAGGTTGTTTTCAACCCCGGTGCTACCACCCATCAAA
>ERZ887830.652-NODE-652-length-21435-cov-12.644294_pt1 | contig 21435 bp, 20 predicted proteins | sample MGYA00521101_ERZ887830 | MGnify/ENA primary metagenome ERZ887830 (study PRJEB32303, sample SAMEA104408592) | aquatic metagenome | biome: Marine water; feature: Pelagic; material: water | place: Baltic Sea | collected 2014-06-05T16:38:00 | depth 1,762 m ... | reverse complement strand
CCAACTCTAACCCTAACCCTAGCACCAACTCTAACCCTAACCCTAGCACCAACTCGAACCCTAACCCTGGCACCAACTCTAATCCTAACCCTGGCACCAACTCTAACCCTAACCCTGGCACCAACTCTAACCCTAACCCTAACTCTAATCCTAACCCTAGCACCAACTCTAATCCTAACCCTGGCACCAGCTCTAACCCTAACCCTACCAACTCTAACCCTAACCCTAACCAAGTGTAACCAATCATTTTAGCACGCTTGCGCCGAATACTTGAGCAATAAAATATATTCGAATGATATATACGAATGGTCTTGCATCTCAAGATACGTCTTATAGTCCAAGGCGGTAATCTACTGGTAGATCGTGATGGGTTAGGTAACAAAGGTTATTCAACTGATACCCCATTAGGCTACTGGCCGGCTAATCTATATTTAGTTCCTGGAGTCAAGTATACATTTGATCAAAGCGATCCCACTAATTCGGGACAAGGAGAAATTTATTTTTACAAAACTTATGGCGAAAACTTAAACACTACGTTCAATGCCTATGAAGGAACCCCTGGTGTAGACGGAAAGGTCACCTTCGTTGCTGACGGATCCAAGCTGTTCTATAATTTAATGGGCCATTCCAGTAACTCTGCTACGACAACGAACAGTGCCGGGCCGCCTCATGCTGACCGCTTTCAACGTGTCAACGTCGCGATGGTAAACGGGGCATTTACGTTTCCAGATAATTTCGTGATGGATCGCGGTGTAACTTATTGGTTTGATTCTGGCAATTACCCTTTTGCTTTTACAGATGAAATTGAAAAATTAACTGATGTCGATTGGGACGTTTTAAGCGTTACGAATCCTGCGGAACCCCCTCCCTACATTACTAGGTTCACACCCTGGCATTCCACGCCTAATAAACTTTATGCCTATAACAAAGATGACCCACCGTCTATTGCCAACTACACAACTGTAACAGTGTCGATGAATGTCTATTATTGGTTCCATGTGTTTCGAGTTTGGGGATTTGACAACACAGTTGAAAGGGAGGGATTTGCTTGGTCAGGACTTAGGGATTTTTGGAACCCAAGTGACCGTGAACTTACATTGTTTCCGGATTTTCACTACATTATTGACCAAAGCCATCCAAATAACACCAACCACCAATTTGTCTTGTCAACTGACCCTGACAATTATAATCCACATACAGTCACGACCACTGGGACTGCAGGAACCGATGGCAGAACTGAGTTTTCTTACAACAGTCAGGCTCTGTACTACATGACTGCGTCTCAGGATGACTTTGGAGGTTACGCCGGACCCCCTCTTGTAAGAAATCTTGATATGGGTGAGCCGAGTAATTCAATCTTCAGCCTTTTTAATAGAAATGGGTTTGAGTGGGGCGGAACTCGTTGGCAGTACATTACCCAACCTGAAGAGGTATGGGGTTCGACACTCTACAATGTGACCTACAAAGTTTCGACCATGACCCCCGGCGCGACGGTCACTACTCAGATTACTGCATTTGATCATAATTACAATTACCTGGACCACATAGCTCATGATTTGACAAACGACACCTCTGATTTTGCCACGACTTTTGACGTGAATCTTGACTTTAATTTAGAAAACATAGTTAACTTATTTCAAGTCCATGTTGCAATCTTCATCACCTATCCAGAGGTGTATCATATCAAAGACTATGTGGCAACAAAAAGTGGAGGAGCGATCTCTTCTCATGAACTCGATGACTGGCCATTTTATAGCGAGGTAACACAGTACAATGGAATCAATGGAAGTGCTTTAATGAGTCCTAAAATTTTGTCCACTGTAAATGATAATTTAGCAAATCGAACACATCACTTCAAATTTACCGCACAATCAGTGACCGATCCTGCATGGGTGTACTTTGATCTTCTTCCCGCAAACGTCACTTTTAACATCACAGTTCAACAAGATAATGGGAATACCGTTTTCGCAGTCGACGGCGAAAATCAAAAAGATCTTGTATTGGTCAAGGGAGGCACATACACATTTAATCATACGGACAATGCAAACCATCCGCTTCAGTTTACTAATACTAGTTCTTCAATTGACATCCCAAATTACACCGTTACACCACAAGACGGAAACAACATTGTGCTTACCATTCCAGCCGATTCTACTACCACTAATATGACATACGACTGTGAAAATCATCCCGGAATGGGTGGAAACATTCAAGTAATTGAGCCTGCAAAAACCACGTACGCGTACATTGACGACGCAGTTCTCACGCATCGTCTTTTTGTACCAAATGCGGGTTATTTGTATCCAATTGGCTCAATTGAGATGAAATTCGACAGCGGCGCTTATATTATGGATATCGACTTTGTCGACGATGGCCTTCTCAATTTCGTCCCATATTGGCATATTGATGATGCAATGCAACGTCGTTTGTCGAAAGCGATCAACAACTGCATTCGGGACTTACCGATTCAGCAACAACTAAATTTTCAGACAAACCTAGAGATTCATGCTGTGCCATCAACCAACACAACGATTTCAGATCCAGCTGGCAACGTCATCAGTGGATCCTCTCTTAGTGGTTACAATAATTCTTGGTTTATGACACTTTTTCTTAACGCATCGTATGTCGACGACGCAGAACAAATATTTGCACACGAATACTATCACGCATATCATATATCACTCTCAGCGTTTGCTCCATCTTGGTTTGCTGAAGGGCTTGCTGAATTTTTCCGCGCAAAGTACAATCGCGAACATCTAAACAATGAATCTGCATTTTATTCACGACTTTCTTCCGGTATTACCGGTCAAATACAAGACTATTTGAATAATCACGAGAAGGATCGCTTTACAGAAACTCTTTTGACAGATTCACCACCTAATTACAATATAAGACTGTATTTGATACTTCTTTTAGGCGCGATTCACAACCCAAACGTAAGACAAGACGCATCATACTTCCTAGACCAATTATCGTACGGCAGTCGTAACAGATTGGCTGAATACCAGTGGCTCCACTCACGAAATACGTGGTCCGTAATTTTAAAAGATTTTTGGCACGGCGTTACCGATCAGGTTAATTTTGACGACAAGTTTAAGATGATATTTGGTCAAACCGTCTCGACATTTCTTAATTTAGCAAATGCGCATATGTACGCATACCCGAGCACGCTTTATTTATTTAAGGTAAAAATTGTAAATGATGCATATGAAATCAACGGAATCAATCAGAAACTACTGACGGTTGTTCCCGACCATACTTATTACTTTGATTTGAGCGACGCCAGTAATGAGACGCAAAATTTCGTAATCAAAAAGAATAATGAAGTTTATGCGCCTCTCCAGAGAGTAAATAATTATGTCACGTACTCTTTTGACGACTCAACACAAACATTCACATACGGGAGCGACAGCGAAACTGTTGGCGGCGCAAATATTAGTTTTAAGGTTTTCCAAAGCGATAACCCTCTAGATCTTGAGGATTTGTCAATTCATCCCGACCTGCTTACTAATTTACCTTTGTACCCCGATTCGAATCTATTGGGACGTGAAGGAAACACCCCATTACTCTTTACCTCCTTTGAGAACGACAGCACAATCACAATTCGGCTTTCACCAAACGCTCGGCGGTTCATCTTCGACATTGACGAACCAGTAAACACAAACGTGTACTTTGAAATCCAGTGGGGGACTAATTTCGAAAATAAGATCACCACCGCAACGGTACATCTTAACAATAAAGGAACATACACAATTCCGTTTCCTCAACGGCATGCTTTGAACACCGGACACGCACTTTGGACATCTGACTCAAAGATTGTTTGGAAAAATAGTGCCGTAGACGCCGCTGTGCCTAATATCAGATTCATGGCCATACAGAATGATGTCGCTCCCACCTATTCTCCTTCTTTTACGGTACTAGAGAGTAACGTCGTCATTTTCGAAAAGTCTGTACAATTACAAAATAATTCTAAGATTTCCTTTATAGGCAAAATTGTTCCTACAAACGCTGCAGTTGCTGTTGTGAAATTTAGACTCAGCAACGGTACGGACAACGCCACCTTTACTGCCTATCTCGGTAGTCAAGAACAAGTTTCTCATGCATACTCTGACTCTTCTTATACAGCTGCAGAATACACTTCATGGACGATCGAAAGTACTGCTGAAGTCAAACTAAGTTACGTCGATGTATTGAGCATGGATTACGCTACTCAAATTTGGCATGATTCCGCAATTAACAATGGTAACGAAATAGAAATGACTGGTGACGCAGAAAATTGTGTTATTCTCTTGCCAGGAAACAGCCAAAAGGTGTCGTTCTCAGATAACGGTAAAATCTCCTTTAAGGCAAAATCATTAAATAATGATACCAATACATTAAAGTTACTTTTGTATTCCGCCACCTCTTGGGATGGTAGTTACTTTTTTTGGGAACATAAACTCAGCAAAACGTTTCTAACTAGCGCAACATTCAATTTCGACACAAATCAACTTTCGACCGATTACCAACAATTTGAAATTTCAGGTATATATGGTTTACCATCAAGAAATGCACCATCATTTCTAGCACAAAATGTCGCTATCAAAGACATCGTAGTTCATACCCGCGATGACCCGGGAACTGCAGATTTAAAAGTGCAGAATGCAACCTATAATGCGTCGGAAAAAAAATTATATTTCACAGTGAAAAACATCGGAACGACAAAATCAATTGGAAGATATCTTGCGGTTTCAGAACAAGCCGTGGAATTCTACTCTATTCTTCCCGTGTCGACACAACAACCAGATGATTGGTACAATATGACGAAAAGACCATTGTATGCAAACGATCAAGCTTTCTACCATACAGGAGGAATAACTTCTTGGGATTCTACCTGGGGAGACGCTTCATTTACAAACGGATCTTATATACCTTATTTAGTTAGGTCCCCACTCGAATCCGACGAAACGAACGACGTCCATTGGGACCTCTCTCATCTCCAACCCGGTCAGTACATGCTGACATTGGATTTTTACGCGGAAATTTGGTCGGAATTAACCTCTTGGAGTTATACTAAAGAACATATTGATACATACGATAATCCAAGCAATAATAATTTCTTGTTCACAGTACCTGAACCTGTACCTGCGACTTCGACTTCGACTTCCACCGGACAGGCACTCGGCGATCCGTACGTGTACCCGATGCGCACACCGGTCCCGGTCAAGCTACCGAATCGCGCCGCATCGTATTGCCTCTACCAATCCGAAAAGACCTTCATCAACGCCGAGGTTCGTTGCGCGACGGCGGAGCATCAGGCACGTATGCTTCAATTTGTGAAGAATTTGGGTCGCGAAACCAAACGCGTCATTGCGGACGGCTACTTCTTCTCCAAGTTCTTTGTAAACGATGGCTCGCGCGACGCCCAGCTTATGATCGATCTTCGCGAGCGCACTATGGAGGCACAGGGCGACCACGCCTTTGCGATCAGCGAGAGCACGCATCCCACTGGCAGCCAAGACTGGGGCGGCGTCGCGAGAAACGTCTTGATCGAGTGGCCCGTCGACCGAACGGTCATGAGCTTGACGGTGAGCTTTTACACGAATCCGCACATCGAAAACGGCATCTCGCTGTCGGTAGAGAGTTTGCCGGCAAATGCCATCGGTCTGCTCGTGCACAATTACAAACCCAAATTAATGCGCCTGCGTTCCCTCACGACCACAGATACTCAAATCATCCAACGATTACGCAAGGCTCAAAAAATCACGCACTTAAAACATATCAAACCGCGCGCTGAAATCTGGCGACGCTAGCTCCATCGACCATTTACAGTCGAGGCATTTGAAAGGTAATTAAGGACGGCATTATTATACTGGTTTCGCATAGTCTGAAGTTTATCAAGGAGTTTGCGCACCGTGCTATTCCGACCCAAGTACAAGTCCTTATGGCTCGCCATCGCGTTTAGATCGCGAACCAAATTGTCAAAGTCTTTGTTCACCCGCACGAGTGCTTTTATTTTTTTTAACTCTGCATTTGTGAACTTTCCATAATTTCGATTGGCACGATACCGAATAAGTTGAGCGACAGCACTTGAGTCATAAGCTGACATCTTCTTTGTATATATAGCAAGTCATATTATTTTGTCCTGGGGATCCCTGAGAAAACTGTAAAAACAAACTGTGAAAACCCCCAGCCCCTGGCCCTGGGCCCCTAGATTATTTTGTTTTATAGCGCCAATGCGACAACGAAATCGATGTTCCGGCATTGCACGACGAGCCTTTACATTGATCGGAGCTGTGCATTTGAAACGGAGATGTCGAATTCTCAGGAGTTTTATTGGTTTGTACAACGTTTTGTGATCGAAAAAGAGCCATCAGAACAATCACCACCAATACTATTACGAAAGCCGATATTGCCAGAATTGTCTTCGCATTCGACATGGGTCGTACTTCGTCCATACAATTTTTTTACCAGGGCAACGAACGTCCATTTTTTTTAAGGCCGAGAAGAAAATGATGTCATTATGCGTATTCGTTTTGATTCTCTTGGCCGCATTGCTTCTTGTGCTAAAAAAAGACAAAATGGTGCAGCAACCCGACAAGTACGATGAGGCATACCGACTTGGAATTCGTGCTTTGCGAAACCATACGTCGGGTATCGTCGTTTTCGACTTCGACGACTGCCTCATAAACACCGACAAAATCCTCCTCCAAAGCGGGCAACACGGACCTCTGCATGAACCGATCTGGCCTATCGTTCGGCTCGCGCAGTTTGCTCATGCCAAAGGGTTGCATGTCATGATTTTGACCGCACGGACCGACTCGGAGCGCGCGCGCAAAACGGTCCTCGAACATGTGCAAAGGATGAAGTTGAAGATCGACGATTTACGCCTAAGGCTCGATCACGAGCCACCGCGTTTCAAAATCAAAGTGCGGCAACGTTTGGAGAATGTATTGCTTACGATTGGAGACCAGTGGCCCGATGTCGATGAGGCGACTTCCGCGTGGATCAAGCTGCCGTCGCGCGGCGATGCGTCCCTGTATTATGGTAATATATGAAACCGACGCCTGCGGTGATCAGCGCGATCAAAGCACCCCACCTTTGCCGGGTAGTTAAAACGGAGGGTCGGTCCAAATACTGAAAGCTGGCCGCGTAGTCGTCCCATGAAAGTTCTGGTTTGCCGAGCCGCGCATTCACTCTATTATGTACCATGTGTATCCAACGAAGCAACGCCATGCGATCTTGCACAATTTCGTCGATCGGATTCGTCCTCAGAAGCTCTCTATAATGATTACGACACGAGCGACACGGTAATAATCGTCCAAACGACTCAAAAAAGTGTCTCACACTCGTCATGTCATCCACGCTCGGGTTGTGTGGATAGTAATACGCGACGGTATGCATCACAAACCAAAAGCGCGACCCCCACTCATCAGGCTGCCTCGACGACGCAATCATCTCTCTTGCTCTTCGAAACAACTTTTTTTCTCCGCCGTCATCCACGGAAACGCGCTGGGCGCCGCAAACTCGGGTCTCAGTTGAACCATGCGCACAGCCTTTCGGTACCCATATTCGCGCGCCACATCGTCGACCGCGGCTTTGTATTCCGCGCGGCGATACTTGAGCAAGTACTCCACATGAGCGAGGCGCTGTGCGATACATTCGGCGCTCATAGAACTGTGTCCGTTCACAAAGTCAGTGCAGAGCGTAGAATCGTGCCGTATCCTCAATTTGTAGGCGGCGAGGGACCCTTCGAGCTGCTGTCGGCGTTTTTCGCTACCCGGTAACCGTTGCGAAATCATGTCGTCTAAACCATACACTTAAATTCCGTATCGCGAAACGCAAAATTTTTGTCTGTGGTACGATTGCACCCGAATCCGCATGGCATTTGTGCAAACCTGATCGTGTCGATCCACAATGTCAAAAATCTGTTTAGCCTTGCAACTCTCCTGCCTCAAAATTCGACCACACGCCTGCACGACATCGCATCGCGGAGCCGCAAGAACCAAAGTAGTGAGGTACGGCACATCGAGACCGGTGGCGGCCATGGAAAAGGTGGCGACGATGACCGAAGCGTGTCTAAGTTCCTTGTCGCCCCCAACGTAGCTCGTTGCATCGACACGAGCGTCGCGCAGCAGCCCGGTGATCTCGAAAACGTGCAGTCGTCGCTCGCATAGTACCAGCACTTTCCCACCGTCGTCGACGTCACTCGAGATTATCGAAACGACCAAAGCATTGCGGCGTGAGATTGTGTTTGGTGCGTATACAAGTCGAACTTGTACTGGCAAACGGTTCTGTTGGAAAGGGTGATCATACAAAAGCGGTCCGATGGAGGCCTCGAAAATCTGATGGAGACCGTCTTTGCGCTGGGGCGTCGCACTCAAGCCGACGACAAATCGAGTCATAATTTTGGGCAACGCCTGCGAGAAGACGCGTGTATTTATGGCGTGCGACTCGTCTACGATCACCAGACCGAACGAGTCAAATAATTTGGCATCGTACGACATTGCGACACTCGGCAGCATCGCTACGACGACGTCGCCCTCCGTACACAGTCTCGGTCGTTGAAGTAGCGTGACGTGCGCGGTTGGTAAAAATGCGCTGAGTTTGCAGAGCCATTGAGTGCGCAGACATTTCTTGTGTACGAGCACGAGAGTCTTTAGCTTCAGCTTTGCGATGAGAGCACAAGCAATCACCGTTTTGCCGGCACCTGTATGCAAAGCCAGCGTACCGCCGCTGAAAATGGCTGCGGCATCCAACGCATCGACGGCTACTTTCTGATAGTCGCGCAAACTTCCGCAAAAGTCGACATCGATCGTTTCGCCACGACGCCCTTCGTACACGAAATTCGGATAACGATTTATGGCAAAGGCTCGCGGTAAAATGACAACGTCGTCTTCGATGCGATACAGCTTGATCGGCCGCCGTCTTCCAAATTTCGGAACAAATTCCAATTGCCGTAGAAAATCGCAATCGCTCAAACGCACGTGCATGCCATCGTACTTTATCATGCTCGGCGTTTGAATCACCTTAAGCTTTAGCCCGCGTCGTCGAGGTCGAAATATATTTATAGGGTCACAGATAAAATGCCAAATCATAGCGCGGCACACATGGACAAGATGCGGAAACTATCGATCGAAGTGCGACAAAAAAAGGCCCTCGAAAAGAAACAACATCTACAGGCCGCAACAGAAGCCAAAGAAAATGAAGAGAAGCGCATCGCCGCGATCGTCGAACAAAAAGTGGCCAAACTTGTACCCGAACTGGTCGCACAACTTCAGAAGAAATGACATTAGCTGACGAAACTTCATCGGATCGTTTCATGTCCAAAGTGTCCAAAATGTCCAAAAAAAATATGGACAACATTGTGGTTTAAGCTTAACTTAAGAAACCTATTTTCTCAGTCTAATGTTTTTTGTCCATTGTGGACATCCAAACTTCAGTCTGAAGAAAATCGAGAGAGAGGATTCTGGACAGTAATAATATTTTTCTGGCTGAATATTCTATTAACACAATGGACAAAAAAACATTAGACTAAGAAAATAGGTTTCTTAAGTAAAGCTTAAACCACAATGTTGTCCAAATTTTTCTTGGACATGTCCAAAATGTCCAAAACGGTCGACGGTTATGAAAGACGAAACGGTCAACACCGCGTCAAGAAAAACAGTTTTCACAAAATCGGCTCGACTTCGATTTAAGTTTAAGTTGTTTTGCGCAAATTTCACACTGATGTCGAAACGATCTGAGGCTACGCAACGCATTGGCTCGCTCGGATTGGTTATGCATTCCAATGATTTCCGCTTTCCGCTTTGGGCGCGCGGCGGTCTTCTTGGTCTTCGCGGACGTGGCGCGATTCCGTGTCGTCGCGGACTTGGCGTGATTCCGTGAGGTGCCCGCGGTACTTGCTCGACGCTGCGGAAACTTGATCGCATTTTGTCGTTGCTTCGAGACATCGCAGACGCGACAAATTAATTGGTTCGGAGCACGATAAGGGTCGTTCGTCGTGCGGAAAGGCGGATCGTGATTGGCGATGGCGGCGCGATTCGATCTGGGTTCATTAAATACCAAAGTTTTATGACATAACCTGCACAAATCCCTCTGCAACCGCCGCAACTTGGCGAATACGGTGATTCCGTCGTCGTTCTTCGTCAGTCCGCGCGAGTTTTGCGTTCGCTTCTTCATTTACTCTACAAGTCATAAAAAATCTATCGCACATTTAATATGGCGCAAAATTCGATCTTGAATGTGGCACACGCCAGCCCGCACGGAATCAAGACGAACTGCTACACCTTCGCGCTCGGTCCCCGCATCGGTTTCTTGGGTTACGCCGAACGCAAAACCAAAGCCCAACCGGGCGAACGTTGTGGCACACGGGGGCCTTTGCCGTTCCACAACCGCCAACGCGCCGTGCAAGAGCTACGGAAACGCGTCCTGTGCGACAATCCAGCAGTGGTTGTTCCCTTGCGTCTGAATCGCACCATATTGTTTTCTCCAGTTCCAAAAGGATTTCATTTGATGGTGGCCATTCTGGGTACGCAAGATTATCATTTTTTGAGGCGCGTCAGTCGTGTCGCCGTTTTAAAAGACCCGCATTTTTCGGCCTCTGTAAAAGCTCGCGTTCGACGCTTAAGACGTCCATATTTGTGGGCGCACGTTCGTGGATGGAGCAATGGTGTCAAATTGGTCGACGCAAAAGGGAATCTTGTTCTGTCGCCCGTTCCAAAAAGTGCCCAAGTGCCGTTCGAAATCATGCGCTCCGATTTTAAGTACGATTCTCTGCATTACGACACTTTTGCGGGTGTTTGGCTTGTGAAATCGCGCGCCGCAAAAGTTGGCGTCACTTCAAGTCCCATACAGCAAAATATCGTTGATCGCGTTCTCGAAAAGTAAAATAAAAATTTTTACGCGTGTTTGTAGGCCATAAAGTACGTGAGTGACAACATCAGATAGAGAATGAAGGCGAAAAAATAATGTATGCGTTCCATGTTAACAAAGGCGAACATTTTTTTAAGGCCAGAAATGCGAACCGCGATCGAAATTTTGTCGAGGGCCGATGATCCACACGAGCATTTTTGAAGATTTGAGTTGCGGCACATACATTCGACCGTGGTAAGAAAGGATGGCGTGCGCTTCGAGGTCGGCCTCACACTTCCCCAAAATACCGCATTCTTTCTCCCGAAAATCACGGTACAGTCGTAAAAAATGCGACTTCGGCATGTACCAAAGGACACCTTCCACACACGCAACGTCGATTGCCTCGGATGGCGTCAAAGTCTTCCATATGAGATAATCCGACACGAGAAAGCGACGAAACATGTCGGTTGTGACGATGGCGGCCGGCATTAACATTCGAGCGATGTCCGCACGCAAACGACAACCGATGCACCACCACGTGTAGTATTGTCGACCTGTACTTTGGACTGTTAGGCGTTTTCGTTCGATGTTCAAACGCGGATCGAAACCAACCAAATCTGCCACAACGAGCCTCGATGCGTGCTTAAAGCGTTGAGTGCAATACTGTCCAAACGCCATTTTGAAGGTCTTGAATTCGACGTAAAAATGCGGTTGCCATTCGAGCATGTCGTCGTCGAGCAGGTCGCGAAGCACTTTTTCTTGCATTGTGTTTCTGTTTCACTGTGAGCAGTTTCACTGTGAGCAGTTAAAGCAAAACACTCCAAGAAAAAAAACGATGAACTTTCCGCACGCTCTCACAGAAATCGTCGGTAATGCTTCGGCTCTCCAAAAGTTGCTTGCGTTCGTACAAAGCACTTACAAACATATTCATTTACATGGTCCGTATGGCACTGGGAAGCGCACTGTGATTCGCATCTTATTTCGCGATTGTGAAGAGCACTTTTGTAGTCTCATGCGTTTTCGCGAGTTAATAGAAGTTTTCGACGTTCGACCGCAGCTTACTGTGGCCCGACCAATCGTGCTTTATGACACGCATGTTTTGTCGGCAATCGAAAGGAACCGGCTCCAAAGTGCCATCTCGAACTTTCCCAAACGGCATTTCGTCCTCACAATCGGTGAATTTGAGATTAATGCCGACGAGTCCGTCCGGTTCGATCCGCTGTCTTCTAGTGAAATACAAGAAGTCTTAGGATTTCTCTGTGTCGAACACAATGCTTGGAAATATTTCGACCGCTTGCTTCGCGCCCACGCGCCTCAATCGATCAATGCGGGCATCCAAGAAATGATGCATGATTCGGATCGCCACGATTCCTTAGAAGTGAAACCGACAATGTTGCACGCGCACACTGAGCTCAAGTCCAAGCATTGGGAATCCTGTATCGAAATGCTCTCGCTGCTTCCTTCCTGCCCATATCATGATGCGCCGCTCGACGTCAAATATCAATCTCTCGCTTTTTTTTATAACCGACAGGCAATGGTGGCGCGAAGTCAATCCGTGCTGAAGCTGCATTGTCGAACGCTGTCGTGTTCGGCGCTCGAGTTTCACGAAGTCCAGCGTTTGTTGCTGCATTATTTGCTGGAAGAAAAATTGTTCGAGCACTTTACAGAAAATGTGGACATTCGCCGAGCCCTCTCGTACCACCAACCGCGAGTCGTGGCGGACCGCTTGCGTCGATTACGTAAAAAATAATTTAAGAGATCTAATAAAGATGCAATTCGCTATACTACTCATCGCGCTCATTCTACTGCTTCTCGCGTTCTACTACTATTTTCAATATCGTGTGCAAGAACCGCCAACGCTGAGCGCATCCGCGGTCAAAATCGATACGCTACTTCCCGCAATCTGAAGAGCATCGAACAAATGAGCGAATCGCGAGGTCCAAATCCTCGTCTACAAATGGAAACGCGCGATCGTAAAACTTGAGCATTTTGAACATTTGCGTATTGAAGGCTGAAATGGGCAGCGACGTTTCGTCAAAAAGGCAAAAAAGTTCTGTTGTCGACACATGATGCAGGGCAAAGTCGTGAAAAGACTCCAAAATCGGAACGATCTTTTCGACAAATTCGTCACACGTCTCGGCGACACGCTTGTCAATTTCTTTGTCGACGTCGACCCGGTGTAGGACGCTCGTGAATTTGCGTTCTTTGCCCTCGCGTAAAAATTTGAGCCTTGCCTCATTCAGGCGGCGATTGAAATCTTTCTGCTGCGCTGCGCGATAATCCGAAAGTTGTCGAAGACAGCGCAACAAATTTATAGAACGAGTTCGAAGCTCACTCCAACGAACGCTTCTCTGCATGTATGGATAGTTTTTGTCGAGAAGGTTGGCGAGCTCTTGTGAACCTGGCAGTTCGATAATGAGGCGGTTTTCCTGTTGGAAAGCATCCAAGTCTGGTGTGTGTCGCGTCGTGCTGTAAATTTTGAGCGATTTCCAATTAAAAGGTGTGTGACAAAGCGTGCACCACATGTCGTCGCAACCGTCATGCTTGAAAATCGGTGCTTGGCAAGCAGGGCATTCTTTGGTGCTGCTCTTGACAATCGTGTAGTTCTGCACAGCTTTTGCGTCACATGATCCGCTGTGAACCATACCGCAAATATCGCAAAACTCTTCGCGACAAACGCTGCACGTGCCGTCGATAATCTGACCGTCGCAGCGGGAACTCGTGCAATGTCGTACGTAAGCGCGGTTCGCTCGTGAGAAGCTGTTGTCCGCTTCGACGTACTTTGCTCGATGCGCCCAAATATGCTCTTGTAGCGAAAATAATTGCTGGCGCAGTCGTGCTTGAGCATCTTGACACGCTTTGATTTGCGTTTTGGCGAGTTGACGCGTATCGTCGGCTTTGAGCAACTGGTGATCGGAGCGCAATTCTTCTGCACGTAGAAGTTGTTCTTCACGATGGCGTTTGAGCTTGTTTTTGATGTACGTTTTCGACAAAAGCGAGGACACATCGAATCGATCAAACTCTTTGTGGCAACCCATGCAAGTCATGGTCTGCGAGGTCGTCAGCCACGTTTTCCAGCAGTTTTCGCATGCGTTCACCTTGCAGCATTGGCTCGATTTTAATGCGACATTCTCAGCACAGCAAATTTGGCACTCGACCATGCTCATCGCGTTTGTGTGTGTTTCTATTTCTTTAATGTGAAAAGTCGTTAAAAATCCGCGCGAAATAAATGCGATCGATTCGAAAAAACAAAAATCCTGTCACAAAATAGAAAAAAGAATATGATTTTAAGCCTAGATCCTGGACGATCGTGCGGATATGCCGTGTTCCAGTCGACGGATGCGACCATTCAAATCGTCGCGATCGGTGCCTTCGATTTGAAAGCGAAAGACGCGGGCGAAATCATGAGCGCGATGCGACACGAATTGGAGACGTTGTTGCGAAACTTCCATATCACGTTTGTGCATTTGGAGCAATACTTTTTCAATTCCAAATTTCCCAATGGCGCTGAGCTCAATTACTATCTTCGCGGCGCTGTGCTGTTGACGCTTCACGACCACAAAATTCCACATTCGCAGCATGTCGCCACAACTTGGAAAAAATTTGTTTGCGGAACCGCCCGACCATCCGCGACACAAGTTGCGCGCTACGGCTTAAAAGCGTCGAAGGCCTTTGTCAAGGATGCGCTCGAAACGACGTTTGATTTGACGCTGCCATCGACCGCGCCCATCGGTTCGAAGCATTTGAAATTACGGCACGATACGGTCGACGCCATTGCGATTGGAATTTTTGGGATGAGTGAGGAAAAAAAACCTTTTGAATTGCATTTGGACAAAAAATATGCACTCTAAATTAACCAAAAGAATGCGATGTATTGTGTGCGTGCATGGCGGCGATCGCTGTCTCAACGAAATATCGCCGCGTTTGAGAATGCTGCCGACGTCTCTACGAAACTCGATCGTCAAAGCCATCATACCCGAATTGCAAACGTGTTCCTACAATTCCAAGGGCGCGCTTTGCTCGACACATCTGCGGATGGCGCTCATCAATTTCTTACGACAAACTTGGTATACTTATAAATACGACGTGACCAAGTTCACATTGGATTCGTTGCTCGAAGGCTTTATTACTCAAAACGCTGCATTTGGATTTCGTGGTAACGCGAACTTGGCCAAGTCTTATTTTATGGCGAATCAGGGCCTCGAAGCCCGCGGAATCACGTTTGGGTAGGAAAGAGCACTTTTTGCAAACGGTTCGCCTGAATCGGTGCAGATTTGTATAGCTTGCAAAGACCGTCTTGACGACCGTCTGTAGTGTCTCGAGCGCAATAACAACGCATGCAGGCCGTAGCGCTCTTTTGCGAAAACTGAAGATACACCGTAGACGAAGTGTGTTCGCGCTCGACGTTCAAGCAATACTTTGAGTTGAGGCGCACGAAGGCGTTGGTGTCCGTGAGAAATCCGCTGCTGATCTTGGCGTCTTGGTAGATCTCCGAAAGCTGACCTTTTCGGATCTTGATGTCCATCCAATCGCGAACGGCGGTTTTTTGTGCGGTGCTCATATTGCTCTTTTCGAAGTGTTCGCTTTCGCTTGCTTGGCGGCCGCCACCTTTGCGTCGTTTGCGTGACAGCGTGACCGCGTTCGGGAGCCATGACGGGTTTTGTTTCGCATGCGATATGACAGATTCTGAACGCCGATCGCGAATTTCGGTGAGACGCACGATGCGAAGAAGGTCGTCGACAGATCGGCCAAATTGCGTCGTCGAGCTCAGATCGGCACAGATATGCAAAACGGGTTCGTAAGATCGCGCCTCCGATTTCGATTTGTGCGAAAATATCATACGCAGGCCGTTGTTGTAGACCGCTTCGTCCAAGTCGTCCGCCCAGGTCGTCGGCGAGTCTGGATGAACACGCGTCTCGTCGTAATTTTCGAGCCGTGTCAAGATCGCCTCACGGAGCCACAACGCCATATCGCGGTCGACGTACACATCGGGAAAGTGTATGTGAAGTCCGTGTTTCACACAGTCCTTGTTGTCTTTCACGATTGACTTCGGCGGCGAGGCGCACACCAAAACGCCGAAATTCGTTGGATGTAACAATTCGTGCATGGCCTCGAGAAGTCGAACAGCGAAACGAGTGCGCCATTCAACGGCATCGAACGATGTCTCCTTTGAAAAGTGCGCGTCGATATCAAAGTACATGGCGAAGATGGGTGTTTTGATAGTGTTTACAAACGCCACGCCACCGAACGAGATAAATTTGGCGTATGTTGTGTGAAAGGCGTCGACATCCTCGAGTGGCACGTGGAGCTTACCGCCAGTCATCAGCGTGTGTGTGGGAGCGCGGTCCCGATCGAACCACCGCGCGAAGAGAGAGCGAAAGTCGAGCATTTCAAAGTCTTGCGCTCTAGAATGCAGCCGTTTCTGAAAAAGCGCCATCCGTCGCCGAGTAGTCTGCAACTTTTCCCTCGAAAAAGTTTTGCTGAATTCTCATCGATTGCAGCTCCATAAATTGAAATGGATTTTTCGCCGCGTAGATCGATTCGAAGCCAAGTTGCTGCATCAAGCGGTCAGCAACAAATTGGATGTACGCAATCATGTCGTCGGATTTGATACCAATCAGATCGACCTTGAGCGCTTCTTCGACGAAATCGGACTCGAGCTTGACAGCTTCTTCGATGATCGCGCGCACCTCGTCAAAGGTCGGTTTCTTTTGCAAGCGATGAAACAACAAAACGGCGAACTCGACGTGTAGCCCTTCATCGCGCGCAATCAGTTGATTCGAGAAGGTGAGGGCGTGGAGTTGTCCTGGAAAGTGGTGCTTGAACCAAAAGATGCTCGCAAACGCGCTCGAAAAAAAGATGCCTTCGACACAAGCAAAGGCAACGAGCCGCCTCGCAAATGGAATCGACTGATCGAAATGACGCATTGTCCAATTGGCTTTGGCCGCGATGACCGGCACGGTTTGGATTGAGTGAATGAGTCGGTCTTGCTCGACGTCATCGGTGACGTAAGTTGTCAAGATCTTCATGTACGTCTCCGAATGCACATTTTCCATGAAGCCCTGCAACGAGTAGAAAAATCGCGCTTCAGGAATTGTGACCTCATCGCCAAAATTCATCGCGCAGTTCTCAAAGACCACGCCATCGGACGAAGCAAAGAAGGCGAGCGTCAAAGCTAAGAATGCTTGGACGTCGGGGTTCAGCGCATCCCACTGCGACTTATCGGCGCTGGGTTGCACTTCGGCGGGAGTCCAAAATTTCGCCAGCGCGTTCACATAGGCCTCGCGTAATTCCACGTCCGTGATACGAAAGTGAAATCGATTTCGGTCGCGCACGAGCATGGGTTCGAATGTTGACATCGCTATGTCTCAACAAATACTTTTTTTTTACCTCATGGATTTTTCTACCTTTTAAGTCCCTTAAGACGCGTACGTCAGACCAAGCATGCCGCTGCGAATCGTGACCACATTGTAGCCGACCGCGTACACGTAAAGCTTGCCGTTCACCGTTTTGTTTGCCGCGCGCTTGAGCTGCAGCGTGGCGTGATCGATGCGCGACATGTTCACGGTGCCCGAGGGCGCGAAGGAGGCCGGCGAAAGCGCGAAAGAGAGCGCACCGAGCCAGTTGTTCTTCGGAATGCGCGGGAAATATTCGTGCGGAACCACGCGAGAATAATACTGCGCCGGACGCTCCGATTGATAGTCGTTTCCGTTGAGACGAAGGAGCACAGCATCCCACGGATTGAGAGCATCGTCGCTTGTGGTGCCCTTGCTATTGAAAGGCTGGTGTGCACTTTGTTGGTCTAATGAGGAATTAGGTTTGTACCAAGTAGGACCAGCAAAAGTGTTCGTTTCAGTGAGGCTGTAATCGACCACTTCCTTGTACGAGTTCCAGAATGGCTGCGTCACGAAGGCGTCGTTCGAGACGTGACCTTTATTACCATGATGGCCATCGTTTCGAATGGTTGTCGAGTTATTCGTAGCAAGATCCTTTTCGAAAGACCAAAGAAGGCACTTGACCGGGTGATTGAAGTGCATCTTGTAATTGACGACGCTGCTGGCGACCTGTTCGGCGCCCTGGAACTGCACTTGCGTGATGATCTGCTGCTGAGAAGAGGTGGCGATGCGAGTCCGTTCCTCCTTATCGAGGTACACGTAATCGGCGTAAAGCTCGCACGTGAAGCCGAGGAGGGCATGCTCAAAAGTGTCGGGTCGATGAAAGTCAAGCATGCTCGGCAAAAGACCATTATTATCATTCTTATATGTGCCATCACCGTTGACACCGTCGGGGTGATGAGCGACAAGCGGTGTTACTGCGCGCGATGCCACCGGATTGCCTCGCTTATCAGCAGCCAGCGAAAAGTTATTAGTGCCATCAACCTTGATCACGAGGTCCTTCGCCTTGGCAAACGTCACCGATACCTTGACTTCGTGATGCTGCAGAGCAACCAGCGGGAGCGCGTTACCCCAAGTCTCGGTGAACCAGAAGTTAATCGGAATAAAGAGCGTCTTAGACTGCGGAAAAACTTGCATGGAGTTCGAATAATCGACGTGCGCGCTACGATCCACACCCATAAGCGAAGTCTCACCCATCTCCTTCTCAGCGGGCTGAGTAAGTTCATCCCACAGATCCATGTAACGTCCATCACGGTGATCGATGCGGTGACCACCAATTTCGAGCTCGACTTCCTCGATCAGACGATGACCGAGTTTGTTCACGTAGGCGAAGTCAGTTCCGCTCTGATTGAGGGTCACCTGCAGGTAAAGCTTCGTGAGAAGATCGCCGTTGCGTGAGATGGTTGCGATCGCTCGCTGACCGAGGGCCGCACCGCCGCTCCATGTCTGCTGAACGCTCTCAATGGCAAACGGAGTGTGCTTGGAATACACCTGCATCCAAAAAGTGTTCGCGAGGTTGTCGTAGAAAAACTGGTCTTGGGGGCCGCGAGCGGCAAGTACAATCAGGGCGCCACCAGGCATAACTTTGGGATACAACTCGCATAGATTTTTTTTTGGCCGATATTCGTCTCCCGCAAACGTTTTTTTTTTTCAACCCTCAGTAAGATGGACCAAGGACCGGTGAAATTCAATGCGACCATGGCGGCCGGCGTGGCCGACGAAGCAGCACGTTCGACTTTTTATCAGTTCATGAAGCTGGCCGACGCCGCTCGCGCCCGCATCCGAAGGACCGTCCACGAAGACCCCACGACAACTTGGCTCATTTACACCATACCCAAAATCTTGCCGGGCGGTGCTTTACCTCGAGGTGGTATGCCGTCGGCGGTCAACCATGTCATATACGCTTTGCGCGAGGATGGTTATGTCGCGGAATATCTGGGCGATACCCACATTTTCGTCTCGTGGAACCATAAGGCGCGACGAGCCTACCGAGTTCCGAACGTGGTGTAAAAATGCACCCAGAGCAAAAGAAAACATCAACATAAAGTCGAGTGATTATATGTCACTCAATAAAGAAGCGAACGCAGCAAGGCCTAATATCAAAACAATCAAAACAATGTTCATCAAGCCAATCAGTATGCTGCCAAATGTACCTTTGACCTCTGAAATTCCGTAAAGCACGAGCGCTGCGATGGCGGCGAATGTCAACACTAGCGGCGTCATAGCATCAGACCATTTAAACAAATTCGCATACACACTTAAAAACACAAGGCTTAAGAACAAGTACAATTTCTTGCCGATCGTGTTATACATTGGTTGCAGCGACACATGCTTAGAGATTGTCATTCTTGCTGTAGCATAAGATTTTTTAAATTGATGTTACGATAACGACGAATTGCCTGATTTATACCTTGAATATCGTTCTTGCACAGGAATTTATTTAATATCAGAGGACCAACCTTATCGCGTATCTGCTTTCTAACTTTACCGCTGGAAAGAGAATTCATTGTCTGCATACCAATTTCGCGTACAATGGTATTTTCCAGTCTTGTGTACCACGGAGTGTCCAATATATCCTTTGTGTACAACTTTAAGTAATCTTCTAGTGAGCAGGTCTCGCAAAGCGTTTCAATGGCGCTTGAAGCTTCAAACGACCTTTCATTTACCTGTCCAAAACGGTCGACGGCTATGAAATACTTAACGGTCAGTCAAGTCCAAGTAGACCGCTTCACCCACGGAGAAGAGCATCATCGGGAATTACGCAATAATTCGGCCTTTTTAGGTTGCATCTTCCCGTAGAAGGATTACGGTATTGATTCGAAGTACATATCTTTCTGCAACGACCATTGCGTCGTTCTTTTCCCGCCGGGCAGCCTGTGCGAAACACGCCCTTGTTGCGACGTACTTTGCGCGTCCCACCGGACGCTCGTTTTGTACCCTTGTTTGATGATTTTATTATAGCCTCAACAACCTCTTCAGGAGTAGAGGCGCGGGCAAGGAGGCGAAGAGCATTAGGAGGAGAGGCGCGGGCAAAGGAGCGGGAAATGGAGCGACGAGCAGCGGCGGTGGTACCCTTACTACGCGTTACTGCCGGCATTTTTCTGATACCTAGCAAATACAAAAAAAAATCACCTAGCAATGTGACTCTTCGAGCATACTTTGTGGATACTCGTCCGAGTCTTCGTCAGAATCCAAAGAGTCTGATGACGATTCTTCGTTTGTGAGACCATAAGTTGTGCGCAAGTGATCTCGCCAACGATTATGATCCGCGATCGATTCTTCAGGATTGCCGTCAAACGTTACATGCTCCAGTGATACGATCGTCTGTAAGCATTCGTCGACTTGTGCATCCAGCACATAGTCTGTGAGTACGTACTGCAACACCTCTCTTGGATGGTCTTGCGAATGTTGTTGACGTTGAGTTGCAAGACGTTTGGCAAACTCCAGTCGGCGACTCGCGTTCGACGCAGCGACATGGGCGTGTGTGTCCAAACGCGTTTGCGTGATGAGACGCCTCATCTTGTCAAGCAGGCCGGCGCCGCCCATGCTTTCTGGTTTAGCAAGCAAGCGTAGCTCGAGCATCGTGTTATGTTTGTTGTGTGCATTTGTCGTGTAGCGTTTGGTTTCAGCGTTCAGTTCCTGCTCGAACCAAAAGCCGCCACGTGTTGTACCGAACTCGTCAACCCACCACTCAAGCAACTCTGTGTCTGCAGCGTCGAGGTGATGCCGTCGCCTTCGCTCCATGGTGTTGTGTGTGGGCGCGTGCGGTGGGCGTGCAAAGTGCGCAGAGAGAGAGTGTGTGGAGTGCGTAGAGAGAGAAAAAGAGAGCACGAGACAGCGAGCGAGCGAGCGTGCGCAGAGAGAGCGAGCGTGCGCAGAGAGAGCGAGCGTGCGCAGAGAGAGCGAGGTGCGCAGAGAGAGCGAGCGTGCGCAGAGAGAGCGAGCGAGAGAGAACGAAGGGTACCTTAAGAGTCTTTCGGTTAAGGTACCTAGAGAGAGCACAGGGAGAAGAGAGAGAGAGAAAGTTTGCTCGTCTCGTCGCCGGTCCACTCTGCTTGGGGTGTTTTGTTCTGTGGTGATTTTAGAGAGAGAGAGAGAGAGAGAGAGAGAGAGAGAGAGAAGGTACCTTAACCGAAAGACTCTTAAGGTACCCAGGGAGAAGAGAGAGAGAGAAAGTTTGCTCGTCTCGTCGCCGGTCCACTCTGCT
>ERZ887830.651-NODE-651-length-21443-cov-9.919908_pt1 | contig 21443 bp, 20 predicted proteins | sample MGYA00521101_ERZ887830 | MGnify/ENA primary metagenome ERZ887830 (study PRJEB32303, sample SAMEA104408592) | aquatic metagenome | biome: Marine water; feature: Pelagic; material: water | place: Baltic Sea | collected 2014-06-05T16:38:00 | depth 1,762 m ... | reverse complement strand
AAGTGTTAATGGATCAAAAGAACCGGGATAAATACCTACCCTACTCATCATCATCCCCACTTTCCTCTAGTCTTGCTACAGAGACAATTTTTTCATTTTTATCTACTTTGAAAACAGAGACACCCTGAGATACTCTACCTACAACGCGAATATTTTCTCCAACATTACATCTTAGTAATTTACCATTATCGGATATAAGAGCTATATTATCTTCAGCACTAACCTTTAATGATTGAACCACACGACCATTTTTTGGAGTAACCGTTATATTTGTTACGCCAGAGCCACCTCTATTTGTAATTCTATATTCATAAGCTGAACTTAGTTTTCCATAACCATTCTCTGTGATGCACAAAAGAAACTCTTCGGAGTTTGATAAATCTTGAAACTTTTTATTAATTTTTGATAAATCTTTTTTAGCCTCACTTTTTGCTTTTAGATATGACTCCCTAACATCAATTGAAATTTTATTGTGAAGAAGACTACAAATTGAAACAACTTTATCATCTTTAGATAGCTTAATACCTCTTACACCTGAAGATCCTAGTCCTGAAAATTCTCTTAAATCTTTTGTTGCAAAACGGATAGACTTACCATTAGTTGTTGCTAATTGAACGTCATCATTTTCGATTACTGAAATCACACCAATTAATCTATCGCCTGTTTTAAGTTTAATTGCAGTTTTACCAGATCTAGCTAGTTTTCTAGTTCCACTCATAGCAACATCTTTCATTTTATTTTTTCTAATATTTCCAAGAGTTGTTGCAAAAACTAAATTATAATTATCAAATTCTTCCATATCTTTAGGAAGTCTCAAGATACTTGAGATCTTTTCATTTTTAGAGATAGGTATTAAATTAATAATAGCTTTACCTTTAGATTGTGGAGTTCCAGCTGGCAATTCGTATGTTTTCATTGAATAGACTTTTCCAGTAGAGGTGAAAAATAAAATAGTACATCTTGTTGTAGCTGCAAAGACTTGTTCAAGGAAATCTTCATCTCTTGTTCCCATAGCTTTTTTACCTTTACCGCCACGTTTTTGATTTTTATATGAATCTTTAGGAACTCTTTTAATATAACCTTGATGAGATACAGTGATAACAACATCCTCCTCAACAATTAAATCTTCTGTATCGATATTTTCAAAATCTTGCTCTTGGATAACTGTTCTTCTTGGAGTTGCAAAGTTATCTTTGACTTCCATTAATTCATTTTTAAGAATTTTTAAAAGTTCTTTATTAGAATTAAGAATTTTTAGGTAGCCATTAATATCTTCAATCAGGCTTTTAAGATTTGTAAATAGGTCTTCTCTTTCTAGAGCAGTTAATTTTTGAAGTCTAAGTTCTAAAATAGCCTTGGCTTGGTCCTCGTCTAAATTGATTTTATTTGAAGCTATTTTAGAAGATGGGCTAATTAATTTAATGTAATCAACAATATTGGATTTAACAGGCCATTTTTTAGCAAGAAGTTTTTCTTTAGCCTCACTAGGGTTTTTTGATTTTTTAATTAATTCAATAACTTCATCAATACTATTAACAGCAATTGAAAGACCTATTAAAAGGTTTGCTTTATCTCTAGCTTTGTTTAACTGATAGACTGTTCTCTTAGTTATAACATCTTTTCTAAAATCGATAAAATAGGTTAAACCATCATGTAAATTTAATGTAACTGGCTTAGTTTCATTAAGTGCTAACATATTACTGCTAAAGGAAGTTTTAAGAGGTGTGTACTGAAAAAGTTGATTTTTTACAACTTCGTCCATAGCAGAAGATTTTAGTTCGATGACAATCCTTACTCCCTCTTTATTAGACTCATCTCTAATATCACTAACACCTTCTATTACTTTACTGTTAACAACTTCAGCAATTCTTTCTAGTAATTTTGATTTATTTTGTAAATAAGGAATTTCTGTTATGACAATAGCTCTTTTGTTTTTTATTTGTTCATCGTGCAACTTAGACATGACTGTCACAGATCCCCTGCCTGTCTCGTACATTGAAAGCAATCCTGCAGTACCTGATATTATTCCACCAGTTGGGAAGTCTGGACCTTTAACAATTTTATGTAATTGTTTTGAAGTAGTTTCAGGCTCATCAACAAGTGTTAAAGTAGCATCTATAATTTCTCCAAGATTGTGAGGTGGAATATTGGTTGCCATACCAACAGCAATACCACTAGCTCCATTAACAAATATATTAGGGAATTTGGAAGGAAGGACTTTTGGCTCTTGAAGGGTCTCATCATAGTTTGGTCTTGTTGGAACAGTTTCATATTCCAATTCTTCCAGCATGTATGAGGTAACTTTTCCTAAACGAGCCTCTGTATAACGCATTGCGGCAGCAGGATCTCCATCCATTGAACCATAGTTGCCTTGACCGTCAATTAAAGGAAGCCTCATTGTAAAATCCTGAGCCATTCTTACCATGGCTTCGTAAATAGAAGAGTCACCATGAGGGTGATACTTACCCATAACATCTCCAACAATACGAGCAGATTTTTTATATGGCTTATTATGATGATAAGAAGATTCATACATTGAGTAGAGAATTCTTCTATGAACAGGCTTTAGGCCATCTCTTATATCAGGTAATGCGCGAGATACGATTACGCTCATAGCGTAATCTAGGTAGCTGCTCTCAAGTTCTGTAGTAATGTCAATATTAGGATAAATTTTATCCTCCAATACATCTAACTGAGTACTACTAATTTTTTTTTTCTTTACCAATTATTTTAAATTAAAAAGGGATATCGTCGTCAAGTTTTGTTGCGGTTGAATTGTCTTCTACTGGATTGATTGCTTCATCTGCAGCTGATTCTATCTGATCATTTTGTTGACTAAGTCCCGATTGAGCTCTTGTATCTAACATTGTAAGAATGCCAGAAAAGTTTGGAACAACTACTTCAGTTGTATATTTTTCAACTCCGTTATTGTCAGTCCATTTTCTTGTTTGTAACTGACCTTCAATATAAATCTTAGAACCTTTTTTTAAATATTTTTCACATATATCGGCAAGTTTTTCATTAAAAACGATTACTCTATGCCACTCAGTCTTATCTTCCATTTGTTGAGTTTCTTTGTTTCTGTATTTAGTAGAAGTTGCAATTGAGAAACTAGCAAATCTCCCACCATTTGAAGTTGACCTTACCTCAGGATCTTTTCCTAGGTTACCTAAAAGAATTACTTTATTTACTGATCCAGACATGTATTTATTACTATAATAAGATTGAATATAAAGCAATTACCTTAAATTAGATACTTAATTAATGAAAAATATATCACCTCTCACACATATAATAATTAAGAATGCGCACGAGCATAATCTGAAAAATTTATCACTAGAACTCCCTAAAAATAAATTGATTGTAATTACTGGAGTAAGTGGCTCTGGAAAATCTACTCTAGCTTTCGATACGATATACGCGGAAGGTCAGAGAAAATATATAGAATCACTTAGTTCCTATGCAAGGCAGTTCCTTGATATGATGGACAAGCCAAAAGTTGATAAAATTGAAGGCCTTTCACCTGCAATCTCAATTGATCAAAAAACAACATCTAAAAATCCAAGATCAACTGTGGGAACCGTGACTGAAATATACGACTACTTAAGAGTTTTATATGCAAGACTAGGCACACCCTACTCTCCTACCACAGGTAAGCCCATCAAAGGACTTACAAGTTCTGAGATAATTGAAGAAATACAAACTAAATTTATTAATAAAAAAATAATTATCATGTCACCTATCATCAAAGGTAGAAAGGGTGAGTATAAAAAAGTTTTTGATGAATATTTTAAAAAAGGATATGAAAGATTTTTTGTTAATAAAAAACTTTATGAAAAAAAAGATATTCCGGAACTCAGTAAAAACTTTAAGCACACCATTTCAGTTGTAGTTGACCGTCTAATACCATCTAAAGAAAATTTAGAAAGAACAGCTAATAGCGTAGAAATATGTCTAAATGAAAGTGAAGGAAATATTGAAATACTCGATATGGAAACAAATGACATTCATAAGTTATCTAATAAATTTATGTGTCCTGTCAGTGGGTTTAGTATAGATGAAATTGAACCTAGAATATTTAGTTTTAACAATCCTTACGGGGCATGCAAAAAATGTGATGGCCTTGGTGAAATAGATTGTTTTGATGAAGATTTATTAATACCTGATAAAAATTTATCTTTTAATCAAGGTTCGATTAATTTTTGGTCTGAGAAATCTAAAGCAAAATTATATCCTAGAGTTAAGAAAATTTTTGAGTCTAGTAAATCTGCTAATAAAATATGGTCAGAACTCTCAGTTAAAATTAGAAATGAAATTTTGTATGGTAATAAAGATTTTGATGGTCTCATTAATATAATGGATCATATATATGATGGATCTAGTAGTTGGTGGAGACAGTGGGAATTAGAAAAATTTAGAAGTTCAAAACCTTGCTCTAAATGTGACGGGATGAGACTTAATGAAAAATCTCTTTGTGTTAAAATAAAAGATTTCAATATTTCTGAATTTACGCAGCTTAGTATTGAGGATGCTAGAAACTGGATAGCTACTTTTGACAATGAATTAGATAAAGAATTAATTAAAATTGCAGAGCCATTAAAAAAAGAGATTTTTTCTCGTTTGGAATTTTTAAATGAAGTTGGACTAGGTTATTTAAGTATATCTAGAAAAAGTGGAACGTTATCTGGCGGGGAGTCTCAAAGAATAAGACTTGCCTCACAAATTGGCTCAGGACTAACTGGTGTAACTTACGTATTAGATGAACCATCTATAGGCCTTCATCAAAAAGACAATCATAAGTTAATAAAAACCCTGAAAAATTTAAGAGAGTTAGGAAATACTATAATTGTTGTAGAGCACGATGAAGATATTATAAAAGAAGCTGATCACGTCATAGATATTGGTAAGTTTGCTGGAAAAAATGGCGGTAAAATAATTTATCAAGGATCTTATAAAAAAATCACAGCTAATAAAGAAAGCTTAACAAACTCATACCTTTTAGGGGCAATATCTAGATATAAAAATTTAAAAAATACAGTAATCACAGATAATTATATCAAAATCGATGAAGCTGAAGGAAATAATCTAAAAAAGATATCTGTTAATTTTCCTTTAAAGAATTTTATTTGCATAACAGGTGTATCTGGAAGTGGTAAATCCACATTAATTAATGAGACACTTTATGGAGCTATTAACAATCGTATAAATGAAAAAATTATTAAAACACTTCCCTATAAATCAATAGAGGGGATAGAAGAAATCGATAAAGTGATTAATATTAATCAATCCCCCATAGGAAGAACACCTAGATCCAATCCAGCAACATATGTAGGTCTATTTGGACCTGTAAGAGATTGGTTTGCAAATTTACCTGAAGCTAAAGTTAAAGGATACAAGCCAGGTAGATTTTCTTTTAATGTTAAAGGTGGGAGATGTGAAAGTTGTGAAGGTGATGGTTTAAAAAAAATAGAAATGCATTTCTTAGCCCCCGTTTATGTAAAATGTGAAGTGTGCAACGGTAAGCGTTATAACACAGAAACTTTATCTGTCAGATATAACAATAAGCATATTAGTGATATTCTCGATATGACTGTTGATGATGCTTGTGATTTTTTCAAAGCTAATCCACAAGTTTACTCAAAATTAAAAACACTTAAGGAAGTTGGTTTAGGGTATATTTCAATTGGTCAATCAGCAACAACACTCTCTGGTGGTGAAGCACAAAGAATTAAATTAGCGAAAGAATTATCTAAAAGACAAACTGGTAAAACCTTATACATACTTGATGAGCCTACGACAGGATTGCATTTTGATGATATTAAAAAACTATTAGAAATACTCCATAGATTAGTTGATTATGGAAATACTGTAATAGTAATAGAACACAATTACGATGTAATTAATTCAAGTGATTGGCTAATTGATTTAGGACCTGAAGGTGGAGTCAATGGGGGCAAAATATTGTTTGAAGGCAGACCCAATGAATTAATAAAAGTTAAAAATAATTTTACAGGTGAATATTTAAAAAAATATCAGGAGTCCCTTGACTTTAAAACAGACTCGTAATTTAAAACAGAAATTGTAGGCAGAGCCAAAAATATTGAAGAGTAGGTTCCTATAAGAACACCAAATATGAAAACTATCGGCATTTCTGTAAGATTGACCGGAGCAAGGATAACTAGACAGACTAAAGCCAAAATTGTTGTAAAACTTGTTAAAATTGTCCTTCTTAAGTTTAGAAAAATAGAATTATTAATCATCAAAGGTAGATTAATTTTAACATCTTCTTTAGAAGTTAAAGTTCTCAACCTATCAAATAAAACAATCGTGTCGTTAATGCTGTAACCGGCAATTAGCAAGATAGCAGCAATCATAGTTAAATTAAATTCGATATTAAATAAACTCATAAATCCAATAGCTAAGAAAACATCGTGTAGCAAAGCCATAATACCGGCAAATGCAAATTGCCAATCAAATCTAATCCAGATGTAAAATGCAATAACTAAGATAGATGACAGTAATGCATATAAAGAATTTTGAATTAAATCTTTACTAAATGTAGGCTCAATATACTCAGACATTAGGATTTCTACATTTTGTAAGTTTGATATTTTATCTTTTACCACATCTAAAAATACTTTATCTCCAGATCCTGACTCTATCCTTATGCTGAAAACATTTGATGATAATTCTTTCTTAACTATCACTTCTCTAGAACTATCTATTTGTGAGAAAATAGAATTAAGATCTTGGTTATTTAAATCCGATCTAACCTCAACATTAAATCCTCCCTTAAAGTCAATGCCAAGATTTAGACCCTTAAAAAATATAAGTAAGATAGTAATGATAATAAAAACTGATGATGCAATATAAGAAATTTTACGGTATTTGAAAAAATCGATCATTTTAATTTTAACCCTGTTCTGTTAATAGGAACTATCTCAAGGAAAAATTTTAAAATTACATAGGTCACAACTAGAGAAGAAAATATTCCAATAATTAAAGAGATTGAAAATCCTCTTATTGGACCAAAACCAAAAGCAAATAAAAATACTGCAGCAAATAATGTTGTAAGATTAGAGTCTAGAATAGTAATAAAAGCAGAATTGAATCCATCATTTTTAGGATCATCAGATTTATTAATAAAATTTTCTTTTATTCTTTCATAAACCAATACATTAGCGTCAACGCACATACCAATTGTTAAAACTATACCAATTACTCCAGGTAGAGTTAATGTAGCATTCATTAAAGACATAAGAGAAAACAAGAGTAATAAACAAATAACAATTGAGATTGCAGTAAAAAGACCAGAAACTTTATAATAAGCAATCATAAATACTGTAATAGCTATTAAGGCTATAACAGAAGCATAAACACCTTTTGTAACTCCTTCTTTACCTAAAGATGGACCAACTTGTTTTTCCTGAATTATAGTAATGTCTGTTGGCAATGAGCCTGATTTAAGAATTATTGCAAGGTTATTAGCTTCTTCATTTGTAAAATTTCCCGATATCACACCCGCTCCACCACTAATTGTATCTCTAACTACTGGCGCACTAATTAAACTACCATCTAAAACTATAGCTATTCTTTTACCTACGTTTTTGGATGTCAAATCACCAAAAATATCAGCACCTGCTTTATTGAGAGAAAAAGAAACAACAGGAGAATTATTATCATACTGTAATGAGGCATCTTGTAAGTAATCACCAGTTAAACTTGGTCTAGACATAACTCGAACAAATTCACCAGTATCAGTATTCTCTAATACAAAAGTGTCTATGTATGAGTCCTTTTCAATATGAAAATTTAATTTAGCAGTTTTAGAAATAAGTTCTTTTACATTCTGATCTAGATTACCAGGAATTTCTAAAAGTATTCGGTTAAGGCCTGTTTTTTGAATAGAGAGTTCTTTGTTGCCGAGGAAGTCTACACGCGATCTAATAATTTCCACTGCATTTAAAGTCATATCTGAGATAGATTTTTTGAAATATTGGTTGTCTAATACAATAGTAGAGGTTGTTTCAGATTTATTATCTAGAATTAATCCCATAGATTGTAAAACTTGATTGTTTAATTTCGATAAATCTTGAGAGTTATTTAATTCTATTTGGTCACCATTTATAATTGATCTTAAGTTATAATCCAACTCGAGTTGCGAGACAATTTTCAATAATAAATTATTTTTAAAAACATCCTCTGATAGTTCTAATAAAAAAGAATTACCCCCTTGAATATCTAAACCATAATTAATCTTGTTAGAAGAGTCGTTATTTTGAAAGTTAGGAGTAATAGCAACATAGCAAAACAATAATATAAGTAATGAAGACCAGAATCTCCATTTTTTTAAAATACTCATTTATTGATAAAGTAAAACAAAAGTCTTTTTACTTATTTTGAAACGTCGGCAACCATGCCTTTTGCCACTTTAACTGTTACGTTATCAGCAACTTCTAAAGATATAGTGCCATCCTCATTAACATAATGAATAGTGCCCATAATTCCACCTTGTGTTACAATCTTATCACCTTTTTTTAAGTTGGTGATCATTTCCTTATGACTTTTAAGTTTCTTTTGTTGAGGTCTAATTAGTAAAAAATAGAATACTACAAAAATTAGTACTAGAGGTAGAATGCCTGATAATTGTTCCATTATAAAATCCTTTTAAATTATTAAAATAAACCATAAAATCTCAACAAACTCATATGAAGTCAATATAAAATTGAATAATAAATATATATTATGCTGGAATCACAGTAAAAATGATTTTGAAAAAATTTTTATTAATGATGTTGCTGATTTAACGTCGTTATATGGTTTAAATCCTCAGATAAAAGTTATTCAAAAAAACACACATGCTTTTGAATCCGGACTACCATTTAACCATGGTTTATTGTGGGGAGTGAGAGGTAGTGGGAAAAGTACTCTTGTTAGAGCTATTTTAAAACAACTTATCCTTAAAACTAATTCTTGTGATGTAATTGAAGTTAACAGTGAAGATATTGAGGACCTACCAAGTATTTTTTTAAATCAAAAATTTAAAAAAAAAATTGTTATCTTTATTGATGATTTATCATTTGAACAAAATGATAGAAGATATATTCAATTTAAATCCTTTCTTGAAGGGTCTTTTTATACAAATAAATATCAATTTTTAACTTACGTGACTTCAAATCGAAGACATTTGATGAAAAGGGATATGCTAGACAATGAGAGGTCATCTGCAATTTCTCAAGATGAAGGCGTTGAAGAAAAAGTTTCTTTATCTGATAGATTTGGTTTATGGGTGAGTTTTCATAATATTAATCAAGATGAATACATTGAAATTGTAAAACATTATTTCTCTTTAAATAACATCCCATTTGATGAAGAAACACAAAGAGACTCATTGAAATGGATTTTTGCAAGAGGAAATAGAACCGGGAGATCAGCTAGTCAGTTTTTTAATCAATACTGTTTAGAAAATAATATTACTTTAAAGAAATAATATTTTTTCCACCCATATAAGGAACTAGAACATCTGGAATAGTGATTGACCCATCTTTATTTTGGTAATTTTCCACAATAGCAATAAGAGTTCTACCTACTGCAAGTCCTGAGCCATTAAGTGTATGGAGAAAAATATTTCCATCATTAGATTTATATTTAGCATTCATTCTTCTTGCCTGGAAATCACCACAATTACTACATGAAGAAATCTCTCTGTACTTTGATTCACTTGGGACCCAAACTTCAATATCATAAGTTTTCTTTGCAGAAAAACCCATATCACCTGAACTTAATAACATTATTCGGTAACTTAACTTTAAAGAGTCTAGAATTGAAGTAGCACAATTTAACATTCTCTCTAATTCTTCATTGGAATTTTCTGGCTTAACTAATGAGACAAGCTCAACTTTTGAAAACTGATGCTGACGTATCATTCCTCTTGTATCTCTTCCAGCTGAACCAGCTTCAAGTCTGTAGCAAGGTGTCCATGCAGTATATCGTGCAGGTAAATCTTTTTCATTCACAGTTGTTTCTAAATGAAGATTAGTAAGAGGAACTTCAGCGGTAGGAATAAGCCAATGATCACTATTAGTTTTAAATAGATCATCTGAAAATTTAGGAAGTTGCCCTGTACCGTAAGCTGCAGAGTCTTTTACAAGATTTGGCGGATTAACTTCTGTATAATCGAATTTATTTGTATGCGTATCTAGCATTAGATTAGCAATAGCCCTCTCTAGTTTCGCAAAATCATTCTTGAGATAAACAAAACGGGCACCAGACACTTTAGCTGCTTGATCAAAATCCATCATTTTTAGATTTTCACCTAATTCATAATGAGCCAAAGGCTCAAAGTCAAAAGTAGGATTTTCACCAACTGTTTTAATTAATAGATTATCATTTTCATCTTTTCCATGCGGAACGTCTTGTTCTGGTAAGTTTGGTAGTGATGATAAAATCACATGAATTTCATTATCAATTTTCAATAATTCATTTTCTAAATTATCTATTTTTTCTTTAATCAGACGGACCTCTTCTTGGAGTTTCAATTTTTCAGTATCATCGGATTTAGCAAATTGTGATGAAATTGTTTTTCTTTTAAAACGTAAATCTTGTGAACTTGTTAAAATCTCACGCTTAGACTTGTCTAGACTGATGATTTTATTTGAGACAGGATCTAAAAATCTTAATTGCAAAGATTTATCAAATTCCCCAGGATAGTTTCTAATAAAATTTATGTCATGCATCTTTTTTATTTTTCTTCTTTTTTTCTAAAAATTTAGAAATCAATATTGATATTTCATAAAGTAGAATTATTGGTAATGCTAGTGAAATTTGAGAAAAAGGATCAGGAGGAGTGATTATAGCCGCAAATACAAAGGATAAAACAATAGCGTATTTTCTAAAAGAAACTAATTGCTCTATGGTTAGGATGCTAAATCTTACACAAAGTAATAAAACCACAGGGAGTTGAAATGCCAAACCAAAGGCAAATATAAATGTCATCATTAAAGATAGGTATTCATTCATTTTAGCTTGAAGAGTAATATTAATAAGGTCTGATTGGGATGACTGAAAACTCAAAAAAAATTTCCAAGCAATTGGAGATATCAAATAATAAACTGTTGCAGCCCCCAGTAAGAATAAAAAAGGAATTGCAACCAAAGTGGGAAAAGAAATAGATTTTTCTTTTTTAAGAAGGCCTGGAGAAACAAAGCTCCAGATTTGATATGATAAAAACGGAAAAGAGATAAAAGCTGCTGTAAAGAAAGAGACTTTTACATTTGTTAAAAAAGCTTCTTGTAGTGCAGTATAAATTAGGCCATTTCCCTCACCTAAGATATCAGTCAAAGGTTTTGCTAAAAAAACAAAAAGCTGTTTTGAAAAATAAAAACAAATAATAAAAGATAAAATAAAAAAAACTATTGAAAATAGGAGTTTTCTTCTGAGCTCCTTTAAGTGATCAAAAAAATTCATTGAGTCACCATCTTCTTTAGTCATTTTTATCCAATTCTAAAATGTCTTTATTATTTTTATCAATAAAGTCATCCAGCTCTTTTCCCTCTTTTGTAATAATATCTTTGGTATCAAGTATTTCTTTTTTAATATCTTTAATTTCAGAAAACTCTGTGACTTCTTCAACAGTTTTTGTAAATTCTCTAGAGAGGCCTTTGAGATTTAATAAGACAGATTTTATTGTTTTGATAACTACAGGAAGTTCTTTAGGGCCAACTAAAATTACACAAACAATTAGGATGATGGAAATTTCCATCCAACCCAGAGAAAACATTAATCTTCCTTTTTAGTATCTTCTTTAGAGTCTGTGGAGCTATCATTATCTGAAATATCTTTTTTAAAAGATTTAATTCCTTTAGCAACATCAGACATTAGTCCTGGAATTTTTCCTTTTCCAAATAGTAATAGGACTATTATTAAAACAATAATCCAATGCCATAAACTGAAAGTACCCATTTGTTAAAATTATATTATTTAAGTATTAATTTCTACTAAAAACAAATATGTGATTATTATCTAACTCTATCGAAACTGAACTAGCAGGCTCAGGAAGAAAATTACCTGCCACTTTACTATGCATATGAAATTTATCTCCGCTACTGTCAGATACAGTCATGTGAATGATTGCGTGGTTCCCAATAAACTTTGAGTCAACAACGACACCATTCACTTCACTAATAAGTGGTGATTTTTCTTTATGTAAAATTAAAGCCTCAGGTCTAATTACAATGTCCACTTTTTGACCTTGAGATAAATTTGGAGTTTGTATCTTACCTATTGGAGTGTCACAGAAACCTTCTAAGACGTGAGTACTGTACAAATTTGTTTCTCCAAAGAGAGATGCTACATAGCTATTTTTAGGATGATAAAAAATATCATAAGGGGTACCAACTTGAACAATAGAGCCATCATTAATTACAATTATTTGATCACTAATGAACATAGCTTCTTCGGCATTATGAGTCACAATAATCGCAGAGGATTCCAAACTTTTTATAAGATGGAGTGTGTCATCTATAATATCTTTCTTAAGAGATGTATTAAGGTCGGAAAAAGGTTCATCTAGTAATAATAATTTTGGTTGTACCGCTATTGACCTAGCCAAAGCAACTCTTTGTTGTTCTCCTCCACTTAATTGATGGGGGTATTTATCTAAAAAATTATCAATTTTAGCTAGTGAGATTACCTGTTGAGTTAACTGCTTTTTATTTTTTTGAGAACTTGCTGCAAAGCTAATATTTTCTAAAACTGTCATATGCGGAAATAGAGCAAAATCCTGAAAAACATAAGAAATAGATCTATCCTCTGGCGGCAAGTTAATTTTTTTATGACTAACTAGATCATTTTGAAGATATATTTTACCCTCTTGTATTTCTTCTAAACCTGAAATTAAACGTATGAGAGTTGTCTTACCACACCCAGATGGTCCTAATATAGAAATTATTGAATTATTTTCTATTTTAAAACTTACGTTATTAAGAGCTTTAACGTTTTCAAAATGATGCGTTAAATTTTGAACATCAAGTATCATTAGTATTATCATCAAGCTGACTTTGAGAAAATTCGTCTAGATTTTCATTTTCATTATCATCAACTAAAGCTTCCTCTGGATCTAAACTGTCTGAAACTTCTTGGATATTTAATGAAGAAAAATTTTCATTCAAAATACCAGAACTTCTAAGTTCTTCAATTCCGGGTAAATTATCAAGGGTTCCTAATCCAAAATGTAAAAGAAATTCATCAGTCGTATTCCAAAGTATAGGTCTTCCTGGCACTTCTTTTCTTCCGCCAGGTTGTAACCAATTGAGTTCCATAAGTTGATCAAGAATACCCTGTCCAATAATGACGCCCCTTATACCTTCAATTTCAGATTTTGTAATTGGCTGATGATAAGCAACAATTGAAAGTGTTTCGATAGCTTGTTTAGATAATTTTTTCTTAATTTCTCTTTTTTCATGAAAAATTTCACTCAAATTCTCATTAGTTACAAAAATCCATCCATTTCCAATTTTTCTAAGGTTAATTCCTTTGCTGGAATATTCTTCTGATAAAGAAGTAAGCATTAATGAGATATCTTCATGTAAATCTAAACGTTTTTTTATTTCCTCTTCTTTTATTGGCTTAGAGGAAGAGAAGATCAAAGCTTCTACTTTTTGAATAGTTTCACTCATATTTTTTATAATAGATGTCTTTAAAAGGCATAGACTGTTTAATTACGAGTGTTTTTTCTGAATTTTGATTTTTTTTGGCCATTTGTAAACCTGCTCCAAAAGTACTAGATATAAATGACCTACTCAACAAATCATTTTTTAATTTATCAGGCATTAGACTATCTAATGAAAACCAATCATCGAATGAAGAAATTTTATTATTGAGAACTTTTTGACCATCCTTAATAGAGAAAAGTTTTATTGAAGAAAATTTTAATGTGTAATTTTGATTTCTTCTATAAATATTGGTATATGCCTTTAAGAGATCAAAAAGCTTATCTTTAATAACATAGGATTTTTCTACTTTTAGTTTAAATTTATTTTTATTGGGAAAAAAATCTTCTTCAAATTTTGGTAATTCAAAGAGTTTTTTTGAATTTTTATTTAACATTTCAAGAATAGTTAACCTATTTGTTAAAAATCTTGTCACTTTTTTTACATCTTCTTCTTTATCTTTATTAACTAGAAATTTAGATTTTAGGTAAATCATAATAGCCGCCATTAGAAGATATTCAGATGCCAAATCTATGTTGACTGATTTAATATTATCAATAAATCTTAAATATTGGTTGCATAAATCGAGGATTGGTAATTTTTTAATGTCATATTTATTTTTATTAACAAGCTCCAACAGTACGTCAAGAGGTCCATTATAGTCTTCAATAGCTATATTAAGATTAGATTCCATAATTTTTTAAAATATTATCATAAATATCCCTATATTTCTTAATTTTAATATTTTTAGGAATTTTTTTTTGTTCAGTCCATTTTTTTTTATTAACCATGAAAGAATTATATCTATCAGTTAATCTAAAATTCTTAGAAAAATATGTATACCTGTCTAAGTCATCAGAACAATCTAATAAAATATCAATATCTAAATTATTAGATAATTTACAGATTACCTCTTTAGAATATTTTACAGCTTTCATTGAAAGATCATCTGACATTAAAAGACCTTGAAAATTGATTTCTTTTCTAATTATTTGAGTAATGATTTTTTTAGAAAAAGTTGCGATGTATTTTGGGTCAATTTTTTTATAAATAATATGAGATGTCATAGCAAAGGGTAAGTAATTAAAATTTTTAAAAGACTGGAAATGCTTCTTTAAATGTATTTTTGTAATATTTGTTGATGGAATAACTTTATGACTATCCTTAGAGGTGACGCCATGTCCTGGAATATGTTTTATTACTGGTAATAAATTAAATTGAAAATTATTTAACACAATAATGTTATTAAGTTTTTTGATAATTTTGAGATCAGACCCAAATGTTCTCTGTCTTATGAATTTTGCAGTTTTATGCATTGGCACATCTAAAACGGGTACTGTATTAGAATGAAACCCCCACTCTCTCAAATAATAAGAAGTAATATAAGATTTGAGAAAAATTAAAACTTTAGCTAGTTTTTTATTTTTTAAATAAATTTTATAGTATTCATAGTTATCTAAAAAATTCAGATCTTTAAAAAATTTAAATCTGTCAACAATACCACTTTCTTGATCGATAAACAAAAGGGTTGATGGGCTTTGTAATTTAATACTAGACACTAGTTTTTTTAGTTGAAGTAGTGATTTAATATTTTTCGAAAATAAAATTATACCAAAGGGTTGAAATTCCTTGATATAGTCTCTTTCAGCTTTTAATAAATTATAAGATATTATTGATATAATAATTGGGCTTTTCATTTAATAAAATTTAAATCATCGGGGGCTATTAGTTCTACATTATCAGTGAAATAGAATTGGAAGTAATTAAAGTACAAATATACAAAAATTAAAACAAATAAAAAGAAAGTGATAGTAATGATTAGAAACTTAATATTTTTAAGAATTTTCAAAGATTTACATTTCTGTTTTTGATTTGATCCCTAGAATACTTAAACCGTCATTAAGTGTAGACTGGAAACGTGTCAAGAGATACTCATGATGAGAAGAAATGTTTTGATTGTCATCTAGAAATCTTAGCTCTGGTCTTGCTTTAGATGCGGACCAATAGGAGTGAAAACAAGAAGCTAAACTCTCTAAATAATGGGCAATTAAATGAACTTCATTTCTATTTGAAGCCTGAATTACAACATCATGCCATTGAAATAGTTTTTTATATAATATCTTTAATTCAGAAGACCAAATTAATGATTTATCTACAATTTCATTTTTTTTCTTTAAAACTGAAAATGTTCTCGCTGAAGCATATTGAATATAATAAATAGGATTTTCTTTATTTTCTTTTTTAATTAAATCAATATCTAGATCCATATGTGTATCGTTTTTTCTATAACACATAAAATATCTAAAATTATCTGTGCCTATTTCCTGTATTAAGCTATCTAGCTCTAGAATTGTTCCTTCTCGCTTAGATAATTTTTGAATAACATTATTTCTTTTCAAATTTACAATTTGACAAAAAACAACTTCAAAATCGATATCATCTTTAACAGATTTTAAAGCAGACTTAAGTCTTGTTAAATATCCTAAATGATCAGCTCCCCATATGTTTATTAATTTATCAAACCCCCTATCGACCTTATCTAAATGATAAGCTATATCATTAGCAAAATAAGTTGGCGTTCCATCATTCTTAGTTAAAGCCCTATCTTCATCGTCGCCAAAATTAGATGATTTAAATATTGAAATATTATTTTCTTTTTTAGTTTGCTTATAGTCTTTTGGTTGTTGAAGCTTACCGTCATATACTAGTTTTTTATCTTTAAGGACGCTTAACGCTTTAGAAAAATGATTTTTCTTCATTATATCCGTTTCATAAATTACTGAATTAAAATTAATGTTACTAGATTTTAAAACTTTTAAAGATTTATTGACTAGATTGCCTATAGCAAAATTTGCAATTTCATTTTTCTGATCAGTGGAGATATTATCATTAATGTTTTCTTTAAACTTTTCATAACATGAACTAGCAATCTCTTTAATATAGTCACCTTTATAATATTGCTGATAAGACAATGAAAGGCTATGAGTCTCAGATATAGAAAATAAAATTGAGGATAAAAATTCATTAATTTGATTACCTGTATTATTAACATAATATTCCCTATCCACTTTGTAGCCATTAAACTCATATAAATTAGAGAGAACATCACCAACAACAGCTCCCCTACCATGCGCTAAATGTAATGGACCTGTTGGATTTGCAGAGACAAACTCAATATTAATGGATTTTGCCTGGGTATTAGGTTCCTTTTTATATTTTAATAAACTTTCAAAACCATCTTCATTAAAAAAAAGATTAATAAATCCTGGTCCTGCTAGTTGAATTTCTTTTATAAGCGGATGTTTAAAATTTTGGAGTATAGTTTCAGCTATTTTCTTAGGTGAAGAGGATAATAGTTTTGCATATTGCATGCATATATTAGTTGTTAAATCGCCCTTCTCATCAAAGAGCAATTCTAATTGTATAGATTTTACATCAATCTCTAAATCAATATAGTCAATCAGAAGTGCTTGTTTAATATTTTTTTTTATTGATTCAAACATTATTATTGTAAAAATTTATAGAAAATTGATCAGTCATACCGCATATATAATCAATGATAACTCTTTTTTTAGATTCATCATCATTTATTTTTTCTAACCAACTAGCTGGTAAATATTTTTCATCATTCATCAAAAATTTTATTAAGAAACTTACTATAGATTGAGCATTATCTTTACCTTTGGTAACTAAATCTGATGTATAAAAGTTATCATATAGAAATTTTTTTAATTCAGAGACTAACACCTTAGACTCGTCACTAAATTGAACTAAAAATTGGTTGCAATGGACAACATCTAGATGATCATTAATATTATAATGAGAAATATTTTTATTAGTTTGATGAAAAACATCTAAAATTAAAAAATTAATTAAAAATCTGGTAATATTATTTCTAAAAATATCCATATCTGCAGTATCAATAATTTCATATTTAGAAATTTTAAAAAAAGACTTTAATGTTTTAATCTGATCAATAGATATAACTTTAGATCGCAAAGCATCATCAAAGTCATGTGCTATATATGCTATGTCATCGCATATTGTTGCAACTTGAGCTTCAAGAGATGGATTCAAAATTAGGTTAAAATTAAAATTTTTGGATAAGTCAAAATTATAATTTGTACTTAAAACAGGTCCATTATGTTTAATAATTCCATCTAAGGTTTCCCAGGATAAATTTAGTCCATCGTAATCAATATATTTTTTTTCTAATAATGTTACTTGTCGAAATGACTGAACATTATGATTAAAATTTTCATCTAATTCTTGAATGATAATCTCTTCACCGGCATGCCCAAAAGGCGTATGTCCTAAATCATGTGATAAAGCAATAACTTCAGATAAATCCTCATTAAGACCCAGTCTTCTGGATAAGGATCTTGCTAGTTGTGCAACCTCTAAGGTATGAGTTAATCTATTTCTATAATAATCCCCTTTTTCAAACATAAATACTTGAGTTTTATCTTTAAGTTTTCTAAAAGCCGTTGAGTGTAACACTCTGTCTCTATCACGCTCAAAAATATCTCTGACATCTTTATTGATTTTAACAAGTCTACCTTTGGACAAATCGTTTTTAACTGATAAATTAAAATGCATATGGTTGATATTAATATAACAGATAGCGCTATAAGTAAAATTCAAGAAGTACTTAAAAAACAAGATAAAACTTTCTTTAGAATTAAAGTTAAAGGGGGCGGATGTTCTGGTTTTCAATATATTTTTAAAACAGATAGTGAATATTCAGAAGAAAAAGACAATATCTATAAGCTCAAAGAGATCGATATTGTAATTGATAAAAAATCTCTTCCTTTTATCAAAGACTCAGAACTAGATTATAAAAACGAGTTAGTGGGCTCAAGTTTTTCCATCTCAAATCCAAATGCAAAAAACTCTTGTGGCTGCGGTAGCTCTTTTAGCATCTAAAAGTGAAGATTGTATCTTGGAATGTGAACTCAATTAGAGCTCGTGAACCTCTATTAGAACAACTCATTAAAAAAGAAAATCCAGACATAATTTGCCTACAAGAACTCAAAACAGAAAATAAAAATATCGTTGAGGATTTTTTTAAATTGTATGATTATGAAAGTATTTGCTCTACACAAAAAGCATATAACGGTGTCGCTATTGCCTACAAAAATCAAAAAAAGATAAAAAATATCGATTTAAATAATTTAAATAACCTTCAAGCCCGAAATAATTGTATTTTAATTGAAGATATCAATACAGTTATTCTTAATTGTTATTTTCCTAACGGGAACCCTATTGGGACAGAAAAATTTGAATTAAAAACAAATTGGATGAATAGTATTCTTGTTCATTTAAAGGAACTTCAAGAAAATTATAATGTTCTGATTACTGGAGATTTTAATGTAATCCCTCAAGATGCAGACGCACATGATATTAAAAAATATAAAAATGATGCTCTAGCATCAAGAGAAGCTAGAAAATTTTTTTATAGTTACAAAAATTTAGACTTAATTGATCCTTTTGAATTTGAAGATAAAAATACTACATATACCTTCTTTGATTATAAAACCTATAAATTTGGGAAAAATGAGGGAATAAGAATAGATTTTTTTCTTTTATCTCCTGTTCTTTTTAAAAATGTTAATAACAGAAAAGTTTTAAAAGAATACAGAGACATGGAAAGACCTTCCGATCATTGTCCTATTCTTCTAGAATTAAATATCTGAATAAGTTCTTTTTTCTTTTTTTGCTCCAGGTTGAGTAAGAGCTCCTAAATGAGCCGGACCAACTGTTTGAGCATATTTCCACAAAGCGCCCGACGTAAATTCAGGATCTTTTGGTTTCCATTTTTTCTTTCTCTCAGCCAATACATCATCGGAAACATTTAAATTGAGTGTATTTTCTTCAGCGTTAATTTCAATTTCATCGCCATCTTCTACTAATGCTATGGGTCCGCATTCAAAAGCTTCTGGACCAACATGACCAATACAGAAACCTCTAGTACCACCTGAGAAACGTCCATCAGTAATAAGAGCTACTTCCTCGCCAAGACCCTGGCCATATATGGCACTTGTAGTTGAAAGCATTTCTCTCATTCCGGGTCCGCCTTTGGGGCCCTCGTACCTTATAATAAGTACATGACCTGATTTGATTTTACCTTCTAGCACGGCACTTAAAGCATCTTCTTCTCTTTCAAAACAAATAGCATTACCTTTAAAATGGAGTTTCTTTAAACCGGCAATTTTAACGATAGCGCCATCAGGTGCTAAACTTCCCTTTAGTCCAACGACTCCGCCAGTTTTACTAATAGGTTTATCAATAGGGTAAATAACATCTTGATCTTTTGGAACTTCAACATCCTTTACATTTTCTGCTAATGTTTTTCCAGTTACCGTCATACATGATCCATCGATCAATCCACCATCAATTAAAACCTTAATTAAAACAGGAACGCCTCCTATCTCGTAGAGATCTTTAGCAACATATTTTCCACCTGGAGCAAGGTTACCAATATAAGGAGTTGACTGAAAAATTTTAGTAACATCTTCAAGCGTAAAATCTATTCCAGCTTCACTAGCCATAGCTGGTAGATGGAGACCTGCATTAGTGGAACCGCCTGAAGCAGATACAACAATTGCTGCATTAATTAAAGATTGTTTTGTAACAATATCTCTTGGACGAAGATTTTTTTCAATTAAATCCATTACAACCCTTCCACTTTCATAAGCATACTTATCACGACTTTCATAGGGAGCTGGAGTCATTGCCGATCCAGGAAGAGCTAAACCAATAGTTTCAGAAACACAAGCCATGGTATTTGCAGTAAACTGGCCACCGCAGGAGCCTGCTGATGGACAAGCAACACATTCCAAATCATGAAGCTCTTGATCAGTCATATTGCCACTAGAATGTTTTCCTACAGCTTCAAATACATCAACCACAGTTACATCTTTGCCTTTATAAACACCTGGTAAAATAGAGCCCCCATACATAAAAACAGATGGAACATTTAAACGAAGCATAGCCATCATTAAGCCTGGTAAAGATTTATCACAGCCAGCTAATCCTACTAGAGCATCATAGCAATGACCCCTAACAGTCAACTCAGTGGAGTCAGCTATAATTTCCCTGCTAATTAGTGACGATTTCATTCCTTCGTGTCCCATTGCAATTCCGTCAGTTACGGTAATTGTAGTAAATTCTCTTGGTGTTCCGTGAGCATCCCATACACCTTTTTTAGCAGATTGAGCTTGTCTTGAGAGAGAGATATTACAGGGAGCAGCTTCATTCCATGTAGTAACCACACCAACGAAAGGCTGGTTAATTTGTTCTTCTGTCATGCCCATAGCATAATAATAAGATCTATGTGGGGCGCTTGTTGGACCTACAGATACATGACGACTTGGTAATTTTTTTTTATCAACCATATTAGATATTCAATAATATACTATTGATTTTTATTAATTCTAGTTTTATTGCCTCAAGCCTTAAAGTATTTTGTGCTATTAAATCTTCAGGAGCTTTTTGAATAAAGTTATCATTTGATAAATTCTTAGAAATAGACATTTCCTCTTTATCTAAATTTATTTTATTTTTTGATAATTTCTCTTTTATTTTTGTAAAGTCGGTATTATCAAAAAGAATTTGGAATTCCTTATCTTTAAAAGGCAAAGTTACTGAATTGATAATTTCAGATTTTTTTAATTTCTTTCTAGACATAAATTCAAATATTTCTTTATTAGAAATAAGAACCTCTTGAAGGTG
>ERZ887830.643-NODE-643-length-21624-cov-19.957253_pt1 | contig 21624 bp, 30 predicted proteins | sample MGYA00521101_ERZ887830 | MGnify/ENA primary metagenome ERZ887830 (study PRJEB32303, sample SAMEA104408592) | aquatic metagenome | biome: Marine water; feature: Pelagic; material: water | place: Baltic Sea | collected 2014-06-05T16:38:00 | depth 1,762 m ... | reverse complement strand
AATTGGACAGTTGGTAATGTGGATTACTTCACCGATATGTTCAAAAACTCTGGTCGGTGGCCCGTTGACACCGTCCTCGCAATTAATGCCGCCTGGGGCAACTTTGAGTGGATTCAAAACGAGGCTGGGCTGCTAACTGCTCCATTTGAGACACCCAATCAGGTCATCGTTGCTATCGATCTTTGGTACACTTCACCCGCTACCTATGCAGATACATATGGTAATATGAGTAGCTGGGACTTTGCGTCCACCCTGACGGACTTCAGTGGTCTCTTCTTTCGCAACGGCGCCGAGCTCACTACCTTTAATGAAGATATCAGTGGCTGGGATGTCTCAAATGTGACAAATATGAGCAAGATGTTCAAGGGCTGTTCTAGCTTCAACCGAAATCTTGCAAGTTGGGGTCAAAAAGTCGGAAATGTGACAGACATGACATCGATGTTCGAGGACTGTACTTCAATGGACGTTACAAACCAAGAATCTTTGAAACACTGGAATGTTTCAAGCGTTGGGGTCACAGCGGTCAATAACAGTGAACTCTGGAGCGTTGATTATGTTTTTCAACCCAACAATGTGATTGAGCTCCCAGTGTCTGGCAATGATGACGGTCGTAATTGGATCGGACCTAATGGGCAGAGCTACTTTATCTACCAGACCTTCACTGGCCAGGACGGCTTTTGGAATAAATTAACGCTCAACAACGCTGGTGATGCCAATAACGCTCTTGCAAAAATCTACGACACATATGGTCCTATCGGTCTTGAGTCGTGTCTACAAGACGGGAACGCGATCTACAAAGCAGAATCAAACGTTACCCATACCTTGAACGGAGGGGGAAACCCACACCAAACCTATTCTCCACGTACACAGGGTTATACTAAGGACTTTGCGGGTTTCGATGTTATTTCTACAAAATACCCGGGCTTTGGATCTGCCGAAATCTCGTCCACATTCGACAATCTCCCCCCAGGAACGTACGATCTGCGCCTTTATGGCCAACCACACAAGGTGCCGTCCACAGGTATCACATCGATTTACAACTGGGCAACGTTTAGCGTAAGCGGAGTCAATGGCTACACGTCCGCAGATCCTGCTACGCCTCCGCAGAGTACCACGCCAACATACGGCTACGTCACCTTCACTAATTTATCTCTCACGGTCCCCGGTACCTTGGGATTTAAAATGAGTCCTGCTTCGTGGCGTACTGATCCGTCGCCACGTGTTTACTCCTGGGGCGGTGTGCAGCTTAAACGAACATACCAAGTCTCCAAATTCAAGGACATGTTCAAGGGCTCTTCATGGCAAGGAACCTCTGCCACTGTTATAAATAACATTGATCCTGCATGGGGGGTGGCTAATGTGAACTGGTACAAAAACGAAGCTAAATTATCTGAGTGAGACATAGAAACGAATGGGTTCAACCTTGGAGGAGTATAATATCGGAGTCGCGTTTCAAGCGCAAGTTAACGGTGAGGGTCACGGCCCAGTTCAGATCTCTTACGCGATGCTAAAGGAGAACACATCTCAGTCATCAGACAACTCAGCACCAAAGCGAGTGCGTTTGCATTTGAAAGCTGGTGACAAATTCGGAGTGCAGGTGGCAGGGTTCGCAGGTGGCAGAAACCAGGACGATTCTACATTTACGTATCCTAACGACGAGGATCTCGGTTACGTGATAGCACCAGCTGGCAGGAGTATTTTGACACTCAAGCGCCTTGCATGAATTTCTTTTCTGGTGTACTGTTATCAGTGAATGTTGGAAGACACGGGTGCATACACACGCACCGACCCGCAGTGGCAGCAGCAGCAGCAGGCGGACTCCAGTGTGTGTGATGAGTGTGCGAAGCGGTGCACGCGGCGAAAAATGGTCATGTCGTTTTTAGTACAAGTGGGTATTAAAATAGTACACACACTTAAGGGGATTTTTAACTGAAGGAGTAATGGAGCCACCCGTTGGGAAGATAAGGATAGGAGGCGGTCGTTGGTGCTCCATTAGCGGCCGCTTCGACGTTAACACCGAAATCGACTACACCAGCATAGAGATCGTTTGCATTCAAGCCGGGTCCACACTTGAACCGTACAAGACCATTGGTAAAGGTGCCAGAAAGTAGCTCCACGTAATCGTCATAGCTGGGCGGTGTGTTGCGTTTAATAGATATATTCGTACTCGGAGCATACTCAACCAACTCGTAAGAGACTAGGGCAGAATTTAATCCTTCACGTCTTACTAGATATATTTTTAGCACAGCGTCTCGTGTAACAGAGCTCTCTGTTACAGTAGGATACGGGTCTATTTTAATGTAGTAGTCTCTCGCCCCACTAAGCCACGTATGTGCAGTCGTACTTGTAATGGACCAATCAAAATTTATAGGAGTGGCCCACTGGGCTTGGGAGGAGGAGTAGTCACTAAGTGGTATTCCCTCCGGAAGGCCCCTGTATACTAGCATATTGCTGACAGCTGACGACGACTGTATACTCGCGGCAGTACGACTGCAGCTGACATGTCCATTGAAGTGGTTCGAAATGCGACGTACCCGCAGGCTGCTCCGGCCAGGTGGGGAATAGACCAATGGTGCACCAATCGAGGCAAGTGTTCCTACAGCCATTACTCGAATCCTATCCTCATGACCACACTGGGTAACGGTACTCACGCTTGTGGAGCCCATTCTTACGTTCCCAAACATGAAGCAAGTAGATACTGGGCCAATCCCGGTGTAGGCTGAATAATGAGAATCAGCGTGGTTATGACGCGAAATGAATATCTGTGTGGCGATCGTTTTCTCGGTCCCCACTGACACAGCTGACACCCAATACATGTCAGCCTCTATCTCGTAGACGCCTGGCTCTTTAATTTCCAGGTACGACTCTGATGGCTGTATACTTCCTGTATTATTGAGGACTGTACGCGAGTATGCGGCATTATTAATGAGTGGAGTAGCCGATTTTGCATATACAAAGCTACCGGCGTCCTGATCCGGTAGTGTTGAGTCAATTGGTGTCACGTTGTGCCAGGCCGTTAGGTTTGGCAGTTGGTCGTTCTCTGGTGTCACGTTGGCGGAATTGTCAGCTGGTTGGTTGACGTTAGGAATGGTGTCTTGATTAACTGTCACGCTTTCAGCTGTGATATCCTCTAGTGCATCGGTAATGCCCCGATCGGTGACGAGAAACTGATAGTCGTTACTTTCAGTGTTGGTTGTCACTTCCGTGTCAAGATTGCCGCCTGCACCTGCCACTGAGCTTCCGTCGGGAAAGACCACCTGGTTAACCTGCAGCACTGTTTGTTGCGCTGTTCTTCTCTCTTGCAAGTTGTGTAAGTGCCGACGATTCCTGCGACGATGTATGCCAGGGAACGAAAGCATTCTTCTTACGACAAGCCTGGAAAAATTGTAGTCCACAGTCGCAGGTTCTCCTTCTGCGCAGCTGCACTACTCTCTTGTGTGGCGGTCATGTGTCGGTAACGATTCACAACGCCATTTGAAATAATAAACAGTGCGGCCACACTTGCAACTACAGCAGGTGCGTTCACCACCACACTCATATTAAACTAGTATTAGAAAAGATCCAGTTTGCTGCACCCACTGCTGTGTCTATCTTAAGAAACTGTGAGTTTCCAGTCGCTGCATAGGCCGCCCACAGCGCGCCGTGAAGGGGCCTCTCCTCCTTCCACCACGACGGCCCGCCAAACATACCCTCATCGCCGTTCTCGTACCCTAATAACCACCTGCCGCCTATTACAGCCGCGAAGGCGCGCAGAGTGGCGTCGTCCCCCTTGCTGCTCAGGTACGACCTGAGTGGAATGCATACACCCCAGAAAAGTGCGCCACGTTGCATCGGTGTTAGCATAAGTGTATTAATATCTCAGATATTCTTAATCTACTGGATCAACCCGTGTTTGCGGTACTGAGCCTCCCTCACTCTCGCCATCTGATCCTTCGCCTGTTGGCTCCCCTTCATCGGACGAGATGACTTCGTCGTCGTCGTCGTCATCGGTGACTTGCACGACGAGTTCGACTGCTTCTGTTGCTGCACTGATGATCGATTCTGTGTCTGATTCTGAGGCATCCTCAGTTGCAACTTCAGAATAAGCGACGTCCTCTTCCTCCTCACCAATGATGCTATCGCTCTCCGTATCGTCTACATCCGAGTCAAAGCACGCCGCCTGCAGCTCCTCTGGTGGCACATCGCCAAGAAGCTCCTGTTGGTACCACTCGTCCGTCTCAACGAACTCTTCCCAGTATGTCTTTGGTGGTGCACGACACTGTCTTTTAGGCCTGCCGTCCCACGATATCACATTTTGAGTGTCAATCCAGTCCATCTGCTGCATACTTATACTAACATTTTAGAATCTTTGCAGTCTCACATTCGCGGCGATGCTGCTCATATTTGCGCCCTCCAGGCGCCCAGTCGTAGGGCGCGAAGCGCTCCTCCTCGAGGCGCTTTTCATAGGCCTGGGCGACTCTTAGTTCTGATGCGACGATCTCCGGCGGAAGGGGTGGCGCACCGCTCTGTATGCCGTAGTAGTAGATGTCAAACACACCCACCTCGCGCGTGCCCCTAGTTCCATATTTGTGCGAATGCATACACAAGCGAGTATTCTCGTTTGTCTCATGCCACGGCTCGTTCCAATGGCGTGCTTGGGTCTCAAAGTTGTACCAGCACGCCTCCTTGTACAGGAACCCAAGTCGCTTCGCCTCCCGCTTCGCGCTCCTGTACTCTTTGTCGAGCTCGTAGTACAGGATTTTCCTCAGCCTCGCATGACCCCTTAGTCCACAACACATCGGACAGCCCCCCTTCTCGAACGGGTCGATATCCGAGTTCCATGAACCCATGCCTGTACACCCAGGCAAGCAGTAATGTGAGCAGCATCATTCAGGGGCCAGAATATTGTGGCCTAGCTCGAGATTAAGCATGACCTTTGCCGGCATGCAAGTGTGGCTTAAGACAACTAGAGTGAGAATTGTCGCGACCGGCAAGATGAAGTAGAGCATGCTATTGGTGTATGAGAATATCTAACTTCTGTGTAACATGCTTGACGGTCCAATAATCAGCGCTTGGAGTTACACCCGCGAGGAAGCAGAGGGCTTCCTAAGGATGATCCAAGGACTGGTAGGAAGGCTCTCTGATGCAGTATATAAGAATGTCTACCACTACCTTGTAGGAGATTACGAAGCAGTGCACTATCAGTCTATGTTTGGAGGGCCCGACCACTTTGCTCGCGACGGCATAGGCTATTTCTGGGAGAATATACTAGAGGGCCACAGAAGCCCCGCACTGCATTATGACAATGTGAGGTTTGCAAACAACGACGGGCCGAATTTTAGAGATTATCGTGACACTGCACTCCGCATGTTTCGCGAACAGTTCCCTCCGCGTCCGAAACAGCGCCGCCGCCGCTAAAATGTTGTATTTCTATTGATTTTCTATGAATACCAGTACAGAAGCTGCAGCCATCGACCCGTAGAACTGAGGCAGGTGACAGCTAAGTGTTTTACGACATGGACACATCACCGTGGTGTATAGCGCGAAAGCGAGTAGTGCACTCACAATGGGCTGTGATCGCATAGCTCAGAGTATAAAATAGAAATTTGTTGCTCCATTGTGCGACCTGCAAGTGCAGCTGCGCGCTCCTGCGGAAGCATCCGGCAAAGGTGATACGTCTTTGCCTTATGTCTGAACTCCAGCCATAACTCTGCGTGGTTTTTGTCGCAGAACCAGTGTTCGACTGGCCCATCGACGAGCTTGAACAGCTTCTTCTTCTCAGAGATCGAGCAGCACCACTGACAGTGTGACGTCAGCTGTAACTTGCTCGGCTGACGCGCACGGTGTGGTAGAGCGACCATCTTTATGTAGAACTTTCATGGAAATTACGCAACAGGTTTACCAAAAATGGGCATCGTGAATCCACCCGTAGGCATAATGATACGCATCGCTAGACCCCCCGCAATACCCGCCGCCGCGTTGTAAGCCAACTGCCTATCAAAGTCGGGCGTGTACCTGCCCTTACAGAAGGCATCCATAGCGACGCCCGCGAGCGCAAAGTGCGCATACACGCCAGCCATCGGCGAGAGTGCCGCATCCGTATTAGTGAAAGCCATGAGAGCACCAGCTGCCGCAGATTTGTACATGTTACCACAGTCAAAATACTGACCCACGAGAGGAATGCTGGTCATTGACACCGTCATAACGACATGGGTCTAGAAAAATCTTCCAACAGTAATAGTGAATATGTCAGACCACCGTCAAGTCAATCACCTAACAGCGCAGCTTAGCAATCAACTTAGCAATCAACTGGACGGATGGTTTGCTAACCTGCAAGACAAGTATACGCCACATGTCCGTGCGCAGCGAGAGGCATATGAGGCACAGATGCGAGCTCAGCGCGCATACATGGCTCAACAAGCGGTCGCAAAGCAGAACAAGGAGTCATATGAGGTCACTCAAGAGCGAAACCGCGCGAAACACAAGAAGCGTCTCTCTACTAAACCCCGCTCCGGTCAAACTGAAGCATCACGCCCTCGATCCTCGGGGCTGCACAATTAGGAGAGTTGAATTGAGCGACCTCGTCGGCTGCTCGAGCACGCCCCGCTTCTAGTTCGAGTTGGCGCTCCTTTGGAGCTGCAGCATTCATGTCCCCGTAGGTAAGAAAGTTGTCGGGCTGAGCTTGGGTCCCTCTAATTTCGGCTGAAGTTACACCGTCAGTTGCAGGCTTAGCCGCGTCATAGTATTCATCTACCGCCTGGTCGAGGCGGCTGACAAGCTGTGTATTTTTGTTGAAGAGATAGAGTGCTGCGGCTCCAAGTCCAATCACCCAGGGGCTCATCTGTAAACTAAACCTGGTCTAGAAAGAGTGCGCAACTCGCCCGGCTGTGTAAACTGCCATATGTGAGCCGAGAAATCTGCAATTGTGCCTAGCTGGAAGAATGCGCCTCCAAATATCTCCCTGCCAGATCTAACATACTCGTTGTACATAGACTCCAGTTCGGGGTACCACTCTTCAACAAATATGTGAAAAAATTTAACTGGAGGTCTAACTGGCTCCTCCACATGCTCATCGCTGTTGGGCGAGTCGTACTGAGCATCATCAGCATGAGAGCCGTAGAGCTGATCACCCTTGAAGGAGGACATCGACAAACTCTGGCACTGCAGTAGTTAGTTGATTGGAATAAGTGTCGAGGTAGTACATGAGCAGCAGAAGGGCATCAGCGTAGTCATCCTGCTTCTTTGCCGCCTGAAACTTGTCTATGAGGCAATATCCTTCCCACGACTTGAAGGTTTTTGGGTTGTTCGCGACAAATTGCATCGCCCACTCCACCGCCTTGCGTTTGTTACCGGCGTAGTTCTTGGTACTAATGTCGTAGTGCACCTTGACAGAGCGCGGGCTGACACGCACACAGTGCTCGAAGAAGAGCGCCTCGAACACACTCTCTATGATGCGCATATTCATCCGCATCTGCTTCTCTATGACAAGGGCGAAGAGGTCATCAAAATAGGGCTTGAAGCGGTGGATGAAGTTGCGCACGTATGTCACGTTGTGTTGTGGCAAGTACCGCCCCTGTGTAACTAGGTCAATATTGGCCCACTCTACTATCTTTGCACATCTAAAATCAAAAATGCAGACGCCAAGATTCTTGACGCCCACGTCTATTGCTATTATGTAGCTCATAGAGCAATTTACACACATTTTAGAAAGAATCAGACACTCGCTGAGTCATCGGTCGACTCACCGGTGTTATGGCGCTTGCCCGGAGCGCCCTTCTCACAGTCTAGAACAAACAGCTGCGACCCAGAGCAACTAAACAGGCTGCACGTGCAGCCGTTTCTGCCTAGCATCTTAATTAGTATAACTGCGGTGGCTGCGATCAGACCAGTAATACCTGTCGCTTCGCCGAGTGTGGTGAGTAGGTGTAGTACTTGGTCGTCCATGACACACTAACACAGCTTTAGATAATCTACGCAAAGCTGGTAAGTGCGCGGCCGTCCTTAATCTGCAACCAGTTGTAATACACGGCGTACACATCGATCGTGCAAGCAGTTGAAAGTGTGTTTACATCGATACTCAGCTTGGCGTGCGACACCTTTGAGAAGTTGACGGCGCCAGCCGGGTTCGAGCCCTCAGGGTTAAGCGAGAAGGGATAGACGATGATCTCCTTGCGGTCCAGCAGTTCCTTATCATGAGGATCGTCATGGTTATTCGACGTGTTGCTGTGGAGCATGGGCATGATGCGCTCCTGGATGTACTTCTTATCGATACCAGAGCTGAGCGACGGGTGGCGGTCCTGTCCGTTAAGTGTGAGGCTGAACTTTTGCATCTGCGGCTGGTAGTTGAAGAAGGCGGTCTTCGTGTTATCAGTTCCGTTGATATCTTCATCTTTGCGCATGACGATGATAAGCTCACTAACAGGGTGCAGGAAGGAGAGATCCATACTCACCTTCTGCGGCTCCCCGCGTAGTGGGACCTGCTTGCTGTCGTGATGAAAGAGCTTAAGCAGGCGGACGTGCTCCTTGTTCATGAGTGTGCTAGCCTCAGGGCCGGTAACGTGGATGTAGTGGCAGCGCAGCTGGGCGCTTTCGATGTCGGCGCCGGTTACAGCCGAAGAGGCAACAGCAGTGATTCCAAACGAGTGAATCAGATCGTTCCTTGGACGGAAGCGAATTGTGATGCGCACGTCGTTGCAGCCTGCGATCGCCGCCAGCGGGAAGTACTGCGACGGGTGTTTCGTGAAGAAGAGGCCGAGCGGAACGATGAATGACTGCTCATCGGAATATACACTTTCATTAATGATGGAAAGTCCATCAGAACCAGCATAAGCACCCGGAATATTGCCAATAATGGACGTGTAGCGCGACTCATCGTCGCGCATCAGCTCGTTAATAATGTCGAGCTGGTCACCGGAGATCTTTTCAATATCATGCGAGCCGACAGAGAAGGTGATCTGGTCGATGCAGGCAAAGCCAAACTTCTTGACCCATGAAGCCTTTACACCCGAACCTGCGCCACCGTCTGCCTTCTTCGTCGTAAGCATAAGGTCAACTGGGCCGAGCAGGTCGGCAGCCTTGGGGATGACGAACTGAACAGTGGAGCCAAGCTTGGCACTGTTCTGGGAGTCGACGTCGCGCAGCTCCATCTGAAAGTTAGAGGTGCGAACGTAGCCGACGTTGGTGAAGTAGGAGCGCGAGTTGTCATACAGAAGCGCGTCCTGCGGACCCTGATTAATCTGAAGCTGCGGCATGTTTTCTACTGCTAGATGTATTCAGAAAAAGCCTAAGCCACTGTGTGGGCTACTAGATTCACTCCCGGACTCTCACTCGCCTCCCTCACGTACTGGGCCTTCTGTTGGCGGTACACTTGCTCCAGGCTCCGCCCTGCCGGCCAGCTCTTCAGAACCGTGTTCACTGGCGTGTCCACCCAGATCTGGTGGTTCGCCGGGTGATTCCAGTCGCTCGCGTTGTGCTGGCCCGTCGTCAGGCTGCTGTTCGGGTGGATTCCGCGCTTCACGAGATCCGACCCCCTCTGCTGTCGGCTCATCTCGTAGAGAACTAGAGCCCCGAGACCTAGCGTTGCGAGTCCTGGCGCGCTCGACATTTAGTCGCATCTGATAATTGGAATTTTGCAAAGCCATTCTATATTGCATCTTAGAGTGTTCCAGTCTTGCGTCTCTTAGTTGTTGCTGTAGGTCGTCTCTTTCCTCAGACACTGTAGCAAGATGCCGCTTCTCACGCGTGCGGAACTGCATCGCCCGCTCAAACGTCGTGTGGTGAGAAGGGTTGAGTTGCCGCTTCAGGTCCTCGATGTAGCTTCCACTTGAACTCCAGGGCACTGGATCACCCGATTTAAGTTTGTGTAGCGCGGTTTTGAACCTGTCGTCCATGCCTGTTGTGATACTCAGAAATTACTCCCCCTTATGCTCCCCCCAGCCGAATCTATAAATAGTGCTGGGGCTCCCCGCGGTCGGGGAGGAATGATATTCCATCTTTGTGGGTGTAGGTTTAGAGAAGGAATAGGGTGCATTGCCCTTAGCCGCGGTAGACTCTTTGTCAGCAAAACCGAACCTAGGCAACTTCGTGGCTGGGCCTAGTTTTCTGTGGGTGTTTTCTGGTGTGTAGCCCATCTGGAACAGTTGCTTTGGCACCGCACCCGACGGGCGTTGATCGCGCTTCTTACCCTGCGGGTAAAACCGTGGAGGTATGTCACGGAGAATGGACTCCTTACCCACGGTCTTCGGATCTGCCTGAAGAAAATGGTACTCGCCCTGGTCTACTAGTCTTTGCGCCGGCGCACGCCCATAATAACCACTGCCGCCTTCTGGACCTAGCTCGTCTGAACGGTTTGGTCGTCGTTTCTTGTTAGCGTACGGCTCAGTATACAGAGGGTCGTTTGGTCCGTCTGCGTTTGTTGGTCGAGATGGCATTCCTCGTTTATAAAAAATGCTCTCACGCTCGCCCAAAACTTCATAGTTCGTAAATGGTGCCTTCTCGGCTGAACCCCGTTTCATAGAAGGAGTGACAACGAAGTCTGAGCCTTGTGGCCTGGGCTTGACATTGCCCTGAGGGTCTAAATTGGTACGATACACGAATTCTTGGATCAGAGCATCCGACCATTGCTTCTGCACACCAGCGTCCTTACCAAAGGTGCCTCGGTTGATATGATCGTCTACAATTCTTTTCATATCAGTCAAAGACTTGACTCGCATTTCTTCATATGCAATTCCAGTCTTCTTTGATAACTCGTGGCTTTGGAGTGCGTACTCTGTTGCATTACTAAAGAGGCCCTCAGTAAAATCCTTCAAACCGGCGTCGGACATCTGTGTTTGAAAAGGCACGCTCGTCCAGTCATTGAAGGCTTTCGTTAGGATACCAGAGTCTATGCCAAAGTACGAATCAACTAGAGCATAATACACCTCGTCATCATAAGTCGGAAAGATCTGTGCTCCATCCTCTGATGTTTCGGCACTCATGTCCTCGTCGGCACTTTCGTAATCCGACAAGGCATCTTCAGCCAAGTCTAGTACATCTCCGGCCAACTCACCGGTCACACCTGCCACTACATCCACCGCAGCTTCCGCGACACGCTCGACTGCATTGCCAGCGTCTTCAACAGCGTCTTCAATTTGTACTGCTGCTCCTAGTGTGACTTTGTCGTCCGCTGGAGGTATGTAGGTGGGCCTGGAGGAGGGTGCGCTGTCGGGGGTTTCATCGTCAACGCGGTTATTAAAAAGAATCAAATCCACCGGATCGTCGTCGTCGTCGTCAGGGGTGAATGGCGGGTGGCCAGGGGGGCCAGATCGATTTACCTGCATTTGGTTCGGCCAAGAGTCACCATCTGGCGGCAAGTTCCACCCACGAGAGCGGGTTCCTATTTCGTGCTCATAGTCTGTGGTAGATGCTGGCGAGAGCTTAACTGGTCGCTTCTTTACCCAGTGCTTGAAGTACATCCACGCCTCCTTAAGGTTCGACGGACCATACTCAGCCAGGATGTTCATTTGCAACTCGGCTTCATCCCTCTTGATAGCCTGCTTGCGAAGGTGATCACGCACTCCGTCCAAGTGTGTGAGCTGCCTCTTGCCCCACTGCGTGTGGTGCCAGCCATCCATCGGTTGGCCAACTAGTTCCCCCGCCACATGCCTGCGAACAGGTGCTCCAATCTCATTCATGTAGAGGTCATTACCCGGCTGATTAGCAGTGTGTTTGCCCTGCAGCCAGTCTTGAAATTCAGCATGCAGAGCTTCGTCTGCCTCTTTCTCAAAGTTGCGCGCTGTGTGATCCAGGTATGTCGACCTCACTTCAGAAGACGCCTGGTACCCTGTCGGATTGCCGTCGTTGTCGCGTGCTTCAACCAGCGCATTCTCCCTGGTCTTGAGATTGCGCAGCAAGATCTCATCTTGATACTTCGGCCACGCCCCGGGCGTAGCAGCCTCAGATGGTGTGCCGAGACTGGCACTGGGAGCATTCCAGTTCCACACCATCAATAACTATTCATCAGATAATTGTAACACTCTTATTCTGACACTTATGATGTAATGATATGGAGGGTCAGCAGCGAAGCGAGACGTGGCGCGCTGCTCGGCGCGGCAAGATGACCGCCTCCAATCTCGGTGCTACGCTTGGACTCGTGAGCTACACGAGTCGCGTCGAGGCCTTTCGCCGCGCGCTGGGCACCGACAATTTTGTAGGCAACGAGGCAACGCAGTGGGGCACAGATAACGAGCCAAACGCGCTCCTCGACTACCAAACGTTGACCGGCAATGTAGTCCAAGCTACCGGCCTGCACGTGCACCCTACAATACCATGGATTGCCGGCTCGCCCGACGGATTTGTCGGCGAGGCAGGGATGGTGGAGGCTAAATGCCCATTCTACTTCAAGAAGGGGGGCGGCCGCCTGCACAAAGAGATACCCAAGCACTACTACTTGCAGATGAACGCTCTGCTCGAGATATGCGGCAGGGAGTGGTGCGACTTCATCTCCTGGTGCCCTGATGGTATGGCGGTGTATCGTGTGACCCGCGATGCGTTAGCGTTCGACTTCCTCCTGACATACTACGGCCAAGTTTTCGCCGCAATGGAGGCAAACATGTCCGCGCCACCACCTCTCTCTGCTAAGGACAAAGAAAACATCAACTTCTGCATCGAGCGTAGCATGCGAGCGCACGTCAACTACAAGGTGTGGGCAAATGCCGACCCAACTTTCCCGCCACCAAGCCCAGAGCTGGAGTCGGACGAAGAGACACACAAGCGGAAACGAACAGCTTAGTCGTCCCCCCTCAGCTCCCCAGCTCTATGAGCCCGCTGCCATGCAGCAAAAACATTCCGCCGTAAATGGCTACGTCTTGCATCAGTGGTCAACTCAGATATTCTTGTACCGCCAAGTTGTAATCGGTTTAGCTGATTACTAAGTGTTTCTTCGGTCGAATCTTCAGCACTCGCTCCATGCCGCGAAGCTCCAGGTACGACAGTAGAACGCGTCAACCGTTCAGACGCTCTCATCTTCTCTCTTATTTCAGTGATTCTCGTATCGTATCGCTGTCTGTGTTCAGTCAATAAGGGTCTCGCAAGTCTTGTGAAAGATTGAAGTAGGCGACGCAACTCGTTACGTAAGCCCTGCACATAACTTAGGAAAGAACGGCGGGGACCTAGAATCAGTCGTCGAATGTCCACTGGCAGCCTTGGTAGAGCGTTATGGCGGCCGGCACTCCGAGCCATTATCCGTGCCTTGTCGGTATCAAGATACTCTAGTGGAACGCCACCTCTTCTCTCAAGATAAGTTTGACCACGCCTCAAATGTAGATACCTCAAACGGATCCGTTCAAGATACTCTTCCATTGCTCATATTAATTAGAATTTACATTCATTTGAGAGAACACCTGAGAGAGAGTAGGACCGGTTGCACGTTGTAGAGAGAGAGGCACGTTTCTAAGAATGCCTCGCGGCGCTGTCCGCTTTGCCCTGCGTAGGATCGAACGCACGCGGTGACCACGAAAGACTTTTGTAAGCAGCAGCACTGAGTTTTGATATAACTCAAACAACGCTACTAGAAATCGCACTGTGACGTCTTCTATACTACTAGGAAAACTCAAACGATACATCTTTAGTCGTTTATTCAGAAAACTGTTCGCCGCAGTGAGGTGGCGCGGGCTGTTCGTAAGCCTTGGCGAAGTCGTAGGTGAAGGTGCCGAAGGCTGACACATTGGTCTTTGCCTCAAGCTTGGCGCGTTGGCAGATCACAGCCACGTCTTCGAAGCTCCAGTGAATGCCAAACTTGTCGCCTCCGACTCCGGTGTAGACCTGGTTCGCATAGATTGTCGCGGACACCACATCGCCGGGGCTAACAACACCGTTCGGTACTACCGCGCCATTCGCGTCGCAGATGGTAATCGCGCGCTCAAACTTGCCACCCATTCCATCGTAGGCATACTTGGCACTCGATGCGTTCACAGTGTGGCCAATCAGAGTCCCACTCATCTTGTCGTACTTCGGGCGAACTGTCCGAATCTGCAGCATCTTTACCTCTTCGCGGGAGAGGTTCTTCCGGCCGAGAATCTTGAGCTGCTCGCCGTGGACGAAGTCGAGCAGCTTGTCGTCAATGCCAGTCATCATTGCGGAGAATGCCGCATAAAATTGGTTCTCCACGCCGTTGATCTGCGCGTCGGTGAGGTCGATCGAGAACTTGGCCTTGGTCGGGTCAGCCGGGCCAAACATGGTTCCGTAGTTGCCGTCGCCATTCACACGCGGCCAGTTAGTAACACATGCCGGAGTGACCATGCTCACCTCCTTCATACCGGGCGTTCTCAGCATGCAGATGGTCGGCTTGCCGCTCCTATCCTGGCCGAGTGAGAAGGCGAGGTCGTTCGCGCTTATCTGGTCCCAGGCTGTGTAGTCGCGGCGCGTGCTCATCGCTCGTAGAATCTAGCGGGGAGGGGCTGTAGGCGCGTTCCTGTAGAGTTGGTTAGAATATTGATTGTGTCGATACTGGGCATATACTGCCACGTATCCTGCTCCTTTGCAAGCAGGATCTTGCCAGCCTGGGTCTGGAAGGTTTCTCCGCGCGCGGGGGTCGGGTCGGCGAGCCCACGCAGCGTCATTTTGGCCGTGCTAGCCACCTGTTTGTTGCCGAAGGACGGAAGAAGTCCATCGTTGCGACGCGACTGCTCCGTGCTGCACCAACTTGGGCCGTAGCCTACATCGTACTGTGGAACGGACCCGACGAAAGGCTCACCATCATTACGGGGGCGAGGTGCAAATTCGTTAATACACTGGCCGAACTTTACCTGAGACATCTTGCACACATCTTAGATTATCTGACGACGACGTGAGAGAAGAATGGATGGTCAAACCACAGCACGTGAGTTTGTAGCAAGAGTTTAATGGTTTGTGCAACATCGACGTTTAATATGGAAACGGTACATGCTTAAGCTTATGACTCGAATTCACCGTCGTGTCACATGGCTATTGAGTGATAACTGGCCAACCTCGCTGACGGTGATGAAAGCCTTTCCATACAGGGTGGTGTGGCGCGATTACTCCCTCTTAAAGCGTTAATTCTAATAAACTGTTACACATGGCGCGGGATTACGTGAAGGAGAGCAAAGCATACTACGGACGCGGCCCGTACAGTGGCGTTACAGCCGAGCAACAGAAGCATCGCCGAGAGAAGGCGGCTCGGGCTGCTGCTCGCACTCAACTTAAGAAGGAGGGCGCAGTAAAGAGAGGGCAGGACGTGGACCATAAGAACGGGAACGCGCAGGACAATAGGCGCTCAAACCTGCGGGCGACCTCCAGGCACGCCAACAGATCAAGAAATAAGAAATAAGATTCTAAGCAAAATGGAAATGCCACCACCGTACAGACCAGATAGGTGGGCCGAGTACCACCGAGATAAGTACATACCTCTCTCACAGCTCTATTATATTCGTGCAGTAACGAGGGAGAGAGCGCGAGGCGCAGACGGTCAGCAAATATGGCCGCCTACTGTTACAGTTATGGCAATGGAGGGGGATGTGATTATGAACGCGGTGACCCTTTACAGCGTAAAGCTTTGGAGGTATGTTAGAACTATCCGAGATCTCATTAGTAGGGGGTATAGAGAGCACTTGGACGCCGTCCGCCGCAGGTTATTTTAAATGAAGTTGCTTTGGGGGTTGCCTGGCCTTCCGAGCGCTAACACCCGCCTCGCTCGCTCGTCAGGAGGAGGCGGGTAGTGTCCCGTCGCACGGAAAGGCGGTCGTTGAGGTAGAATACGCGCCGTCCCACTCTCTAGTTGCGAGGCCAGTGTGTCTGGCATAGCGGGCCACCTCGTATTAAAGTTCGTCGGGAACGACATAGGCTGACCTCCACTATCCACAAGGTCCGTGTACAGTGACCGCGACATACCAAAATGGAGTTTGGCCCTTTTATGTCGGTTTAAGTTATGACGTTGGGCCCAGATACGACGACGCGCTTGATTCAGCCATCGAATCGCGCGGAGCAGCACGCTTACGGGCCACTCTGGATTAGTCATTATAGACTATCTATGGAAAATAAAAAACCAAGGATTGCGGCCACTCGGATTTGGGAACCCTTTAAGTATGAGATTAATAAAAATTCGGAGATAATAATGAAGGTGACGAGCGACCTCCTCATTCGGCTCTCTGCGTGCCATGTCAGTCAACAGTGTACGAATGAAGTAGATCTGGGACAGGGGGGTTTCCCCATGTCGGTGGTATTCGGCCCACCTCTATTAGATATTCTGTCAAAGCTACAACAATGCCCGCGACGCGTAGGCGAACGCAACTCCATGCTCAACTAGGAATATCGCCTACTGTGAGTATCAGAACAGCGTTTGATGCCTTAGTGCGTATTCAGGCTCTGGCGAGGCGCTACATAGTTCGGCGCGTGTATACATCTGTGCGGTTTACGATGCGTATGAACGAGTATTTGGGCAGGACTGGATTCATACGTCGAAATAGGGTCCGCGTAGGAGTGGATCGCCCATGGAACAACTATAACTTTTTTGAGGTCCGTGGAAGGACTGGTCGTGACGAGTACACTGGAGACATGCATGTTACAGTAGCTGCTGACGTAGGCGAATTAGACTGGAACCCACCCGAGGGTATGGCCCGTAATCGTAACTACAGAGCCGGCCCTTACCCCATTCGACGCCGCCACAATCGTAACTATTGGCCGTATACGGTGTAGTTGGGGTTAGGGTTAGGGTTAGGGTTAGGGTTAGTGTCGCGAGCTAAGTGTGCGAGCTGGGAGCAAAATTTTGGGAGTCGATGTCGGATTAGGGTTACGGGCGGCTGGTCCGGCCGACCGACCCCCCGACCGACCCGACCGATCGGACATCCAGTGGACGCGTCCGTGGGGGGGGAAGTGGTCATGTCCTGGACGCGTCCTATATAGGACTTTATTTATTTAATTGTGTCACGCCTCAGTATGGAACCCTAGGCATACTGGGCTACTCTGAGGGGTCGCCGGCGGTGGCACGTGGGTGCAAACCCTACTTTTATGCGCGCAAGCACACACTCAGGCGCGTAACCCTATTTTTAACCCTATGTTGAGGCGCAAACTTGGCTTTACACTGATATTAACCCTAATTGACTGTGAACCGTCTGCGTGGTTTCCGTACTGTGAATATCCTCTTACTCTGTCGTGACCTCACTACTAGCACATTGTACTCTCTACCCACGCGCTTCACGAGGTGCCTTACTGCCCCTTCTACACTCCTCAGGGCGGCCCTTGGAAGGAGCAATAGTGTCTCTATGGGGCCGCCAACTCTCAGGCTGACTGCAAGCATGCCGATCTTAGCTGACATCGTTTGATAGCCGTCAGAACATCTAGGGCGCAAACCCTAAAAAGGGAAAGTGTCACCCCCAGAATTAATTTCAGAGTGTCTCATGGGCCATGAGTGTCAGATAATCCTCGCCGATACCGGGGTTATGACTAGGACGGTGCCATGCTGGTCCTCTGCGATTGTGGTCCAGGCCATCCGGCCTACTCAGCCCAGGACCATACATAGGTCCAACCAACGGCGTTGAAAATGTGCCATCCATGGTGGCTGTGTTATACACCATTAGTATACGATTATAGAGTCTTTGCATAGCAAACTTTATGGACTGATATATTGGACGCCTCCTCCAGTGCTGCCTAAGAACATGGCGCTCTCTCTCAATGGGTGCAACAACATGGTATAATGAGCCTCCGCTAGGCGCTCGGATTTGATAGCGCAATAGACGCCTACTCTCAGTTAACAGTGGTCGCCTTTCTTGCGCTGCTGTTCGTGTCAGTGGGTGTGGGTACGCTTCGTGAAGTATACGCTCTTGGAGGTCAATTGGCAGATTCCTAATGCGCTCCCAGAGATCCATAATAACACCACCGCGTCAGATAATTCTAGACCTAGAAAGTGATGATAATACGCGCCTTAGTCGAACTAGTGAATTTTCCCTTCGAACTGCTCAAGACTGTTGTATTTACAGCACGACGCTGGAATGACCAGCTAAGGCGACCTAGGATTCGGAATGACGCCGCGTACCATTATCTTGTCACCTTACGCGGACTGCCTTTAGATCTATTTGATAAGATTATGCGCATCGTCGACTGGCCCCGTGCCTTGACAAACCCTAGAAACACACATGGGTATCAAGATCGAGGGCGAACTGCCACGCGTAAGGAGCGTCGTGTAGACTTGGTTACCCAAAAAGAAGTGCGTAAAGGGCTAATAACAAATTATGGGGCGGACCTGCCACGGGGCCTCATAGCACTTCGTAGAACACCTGCAATCGGAGGTCGCACAAGGATCATAGCTGACCAGCGTTTGTCTGGCGTGCCGCTACGACCAGCATTTATTGCTGGAGGTGGCCCTAAGTATTAACTTCTACGGGCTCAAATTCTCAACAACACCCCTGCACAGCTCCAGAAAGGTCGCGTCAGACAAGTTGCCACGCATGTTGTTGCACGTCCAGGTAACGAAGCGAATGTTCTCCGGCCAGTAGCCGGCGCTAGGTATGATCTGATCGACGCTCGGCCTGCTCCCTTTATGCGACATGTCGAACGCCTTTCCAGTCACCGAGCACCGGAACCCGTGCTTCTGCACATGCTTGTTCCACAACTCCATGAAAAGCTCCTTAGTCATGTACTCGTGCCGACGAGTTCTGTATAGAGTTGATACCTGTTGATAGAGCGAGGCGGCAGTAGTTGCACTGTAGCGCTCTTCCCTTGACATAGGCATCCCGCGACACACCATACTGCAGTGTTAGATTATTCTAAGAGTCAAGTATGAGAGGTTTTAGTATGGAAAACATATCCGAGCAGGACAAGGCTCTGGTCATGTCCCTCGTGCACGATCACATTAAACAGAACCCAGTAGAGTACTCTAGCTGGGTGGGCCCGCATTACTCGGTGCGCAAGGCAGGCAAGCTGCGCGTGCGGAGAAGGCGCGCTACACTTACTCTCTCACACATCGGCGGACACTGGCGCATGAAAGCCATGTATAGACGCCTTCTGAGGGCGCTGAAGTGCGTCTGCAAGTGGCACGACCACGGGGGCGGGCAGGAGGCGAAGCCGTCAGCACCCCTAGACGACCCGAGGATGCTTACCATTGCCATGATAGCCAACGAGCACGGTGTCGGGTGGGTCGAGATCTAGTCGGCGATTGCGTTCAGGATAGTGTCGAAGTCCGTGTCGAAGACACTCTCAATCGCGCGTTCCATCTCGTGGTGCTCGAAGGGTCCGATGTCGGTAAAGTTGGGAAAGGGGAAGATTGGCTTGAGCTCGTGCATCGCCTGGAGCTGCGAGTTGAGCGAGATGATCTGCCGCTCCATGAGAGCCGACTTCTCGCGCTCCTTGAAAAGGTCGCTCGTGAGCGCGCGGACGGAGTCCTCGTGCAGCACCTTGGTCTCCCGCAGCTTCGCCGCAGCCTCGAGCTTGTGGTTCTCCTCCCGGATCTGCCCGAGCGCCTCCGCGAACGACCGCCCCTCAAAGAGGCCCGCCTCGTAGCCCTTGTGGTACTCGACCCCTCCGACAATCGAGGCGATCTCGCCCTGCCGCTCGGTGAGCGCAGTGCGCAGCGCGATCATCTGCTTCTCATACAGCCCCACCAGCATCGCCAGCGGGACAGCCTCCGGGCGCTCGGAGGTGATCTTGTGCACGATGGACTCCATCATGCCGAGCGGCTCGCAGACCGACGGCGGCAGCGGGCTCACGGTCAGAGTGGCGATCGACTCATTCTCCTTGCTGCGGCGGCGCCGCTGCTTTGTCGGCATGATTGACGCCTGCTCGCCCCGGCCCTTGACGTAGAAGCCGCGCTGGGCGCTCTTGGACTCGAGGCGAGGCGTGACGCACTCCGCCGCACTGCGAGGCGAGGCGACGACCATCTCAACCATCTGGTCGGTGTGCGTGTCGACGACGAGGAAGGGCTGCTGCATGGGAGGCACCCGAAAGTGAGTATCGTTAGGCGCCGTGTGGGCGGGCACCCGAAAGCCATGGCACCCTTCGCGCCCAACGATGCCGCACGCCTGCGCGCGATGAGTGGCCGTGAGCTCGAGAAGTGGATCTCGCAGCGCCCGGCGCTCGACGGCCTGTTTGGCATGTCGAACGTCGACTACACCGACGAGCTGGCCGTCTGTGCGCTAAAGTCGCTGCTCACCGGAAACGCTGCAGCGGGACAGCGGCCAACTCTGCACCGGAACTCCAAGTACCTCGGCGCCTTCCAGCGCTTCAAACTCACCGTGTGGTGCGTCGACATCGGTCTGCCCTGCTGCTCGATGCTCTCGATCCTCGGCTACAACGACTTGCTCGGCGTGCCTGGCACAGACGAAGAGAAGGGCCGCCGCGCCGACATCGTGGGGATCTACGGGCGCGGGGGGATCCAACCCTTCCGGCGCGCTCAGCCACCGCAAGGAACGCTCGCGTTCGTCGACCCGTGCCTCGCACTCGTGTGGGCAGAGGCGGGCATCTTCGTCAAGCCCGGAGTCGTCTCTGCACACATCTTCTCTCGGCACGCGAGGGCGTACTCCATCTGGTCGATGCAAAGCGCGGCGACGGCCCTTCTGCAGCTGAAGTCGGAAGCGGAGGGGCCACGCGTCAAGATTGTCCCCCTCGACGAGGACGAGTGGCGGCAGTAGACGCGGAGGAGGGGGGGGGGGAGCGCTCGCTGCTGCTGTCTCTTCGTGTCCGCGCTCTGTGTGTGCGAGTATCATATCCTTTTGCATGCAAGCCACACTCTAGAGCCCGAACACGCACACTACTCAAGACTTCCGAGCAGAGGGGCAGGCGGGTGGCAGTCCGGAGAGACAGCAGCGGCAGCGGCAGGCGGCGGAGCCCGAGACTGCTCAGCGGTGGAGCTGGCGCTCCGCCCAGAACATGAGTTCAGCGAAGGACGTTGCGGCCCGGTACTCGGTGTCCGAAGGGCAGAGGTCGGTGTCCTCGTCGCCTAGTCTGGGCAGTACGGGCACGTCGGCGAGTGGGAGGCGAAGCGCTCATGCGCGCAACAGCGGCCGGCACCGATTTCCCCCTCGACCACGGCGTCCACCTCGACCTCCTCCTCGGACTCGGTCTCGGGCTCCTCGGGGGCCGGGATGGAGGCCGTCTTGCGCTCCAGGGCCTCGATCTTGTCCTGCAGGCGGCCCACCTGGCGCTCGAGGAAGTTGCAGTGCTGCTGCAGGCGCTGCTGCGTCTTGAGGTTGCGCGCGTCGAGCTCGAGCACCTTGGACATCGTCTGGTCGAACTTGGACACGAGGGCCTTGCGGCTCGCGAGGTCGAACTCGGAGACGAGCCGGATCGCGGCGGTGTTCTGCTTGTGCGACTCCCGCTGCAGCGACTCCAGCTGCCGCTGCAGCGACTGCACCGTCGGCTTGACGACGATTGCGGAGAGCTCGGGCAGGAGCTGCTTGCGGACGGGGCTCTTCTGCTTCTTCTCCTTCTTGCGGATGCGCTCGGAGCGGGGGCGGAGCGGCGCGTTGGGCGGCGAGTACGAGGTGAGGATGCGAACCATTCTGCGGGGCGAACCGATCTCTGCGTAACGCGGCGTTCGGTTCGATCTGGCGGCGCCTTGTAAAAAAGAAATCCAGCATGTACTAGGGGAAAAGAAGTACGCAGTACTAATAAGTAATACTAATACTATAGTAATAGTAATAGTAATAATAATAATATATA
>ERZ887830.641-NODE-641-length-21667-cov-43.532852_pt1 | contig 21667 bp, 21 predicted proteins | sample MGYA00521101_ERZ887830 | MGnify/ENA primary metagenome ERZ887830 (study PRJEB32303, sample SAMEA104408592) | aquatic metagenome | biome: Marine water; feature: Pelagic; material: water | place: Baltic Sea | collected 2014-06-05T16:38:00 | depth 1,762 m ... | reverse complement strand
GCAACGTCTTTCACAGCCCTCAAGACTGAAGACTAAATAATTCTGTCTTTAAAAATTAGCTCACCGAGCAAACCTCGGCAAGTTTTTAATCACTGCCACTTATTCAGGCATAATAAAACATAAAAATGTGCGACTAACGGCTTAGGCATGAATAATTACAGGCAAGCACTCGAAGCTCACATCAACTCCCTGGGACTCAGCACAGTCGACGTACTGCGCCGCATTGATCTGCTGCAACCATTATTCAAGCGATTGCTCATAGAAGAATCCACCAAAGAAATCACTCCCCCAGCGGAACTCACTCAACAAGCCCTCACAAACCATTGCCAACAAAACCAACTCAGAAACGAAGAAGCCCTTAATCACTGGTTATCAGAGCGGTGCATCAGCAAAGACGAGCTTCTTGAGCAGCTCAGTCTTCCCATCAAGCTCAGCAAGCTGGCATTGGATTCTTTTGGCGCCAAGGCAGAAGCCCGATTTCTTCAACGCAAAGAAGAATTAGATCAGGCCACCTACAGCCTCCTCAGAGTGAAAGATTCAGGCATCGCCCATGAGCTTTACCTCCAATTGGAGGCTGGTGAAACGAGCTTCGAGAAGCTGGCAACGAACTACAGCGAAGGGCCTGAGCAACGCAGTGGCGGCAGGGTGGGACCCACCCCGATCTCGCGCGCCCATCCCCAGCTTCAACAGCTTCTACGAACCGCTCCCATCGGAGTTGTGCTCGAACCCTTAGCCATTGAGCAGTGGTGGGTGGTGGCCCGCCTAGAAGATCGATTAGAGGCCAGCTTCGATGACGCCATGCGACAACGGATGGCGAGCGAACTTCTTGAGCAATGGATCACAACTGAAACGAACCATCTCGTCAAAGCGGTTTGCAGCCGCGAGAATGGTCCTTAGCAAGCCTGCCTCTCCTGACGACAACCTCATCCAATGGGCTGCAGGCCCTGAAGCAAATCTTCCTCGAACGCGGAGAGCCTCTTCGCTATGAGCTAGGCCAACCGCTAAGCGAAGGATGTTTTATTCCTGGCCAAGTGCTGTTGATCGAACGCGGCACAGCCCGCCTTCTGGGTGAACAAGATGGCCGTCTCAGCACCCTCTCCAAACTGCATGCAGGAGAACTGGTTGGAGCGGCTTCTCTCTTAAGAAGTTCTCCCTGCGAAGACGTGCGAGCAGCGTCAGAGCTTGTCGTGCGCAGGCTGAGCGACAACGACTTTTTGGATCTAGCGCAAAACAACCCAACCATTCGGGCTGAATGCCTCGGCCATCTTTGGACAGCCGAACTGGCAGCTCTACTGCAAATCCTCCTGGATCAAACCCCCAAACAAACGCGATCGCTGAACAGCTGGATTGAAGACCTGCTGCCCCAAGCGCAGATTTTCGATGCCGCAAACGCTTCTGCAGTGCAACAAGCACTGGAAACCAATCAGCGCCTCTTCCTCGCAGGAGAACCCTCGAATACCAGTGATGCCGCACTCGGCCAGGAGCTCACAAGCGCAGAAGAGGTCGCTGCATTAGCAACTGAACAACAGCAACGTCCTTTGAGAGTGATTGCGCTGCCTGATGCAGCCATCCATGCACTCAGGCAAACAGACGCTGCGGAGGTGGTCAAAACAGAAGTCATTGGCAACACCTCAGTAGACGATGGAAAAGAAGCAGAGATCCCCAAGGCCCCACTACGACCTCCCGTTAGCCGCTTCAACAGCGAACAAGAGGGCGATCAGAACTTCTTCGTGGGCGGAGAGGGGCCATTGCAGGAAACCCTCGCCTGCTTCCAGATGCTGGCCAAGCTGATGAAGCTGCCATTCCGGCGTGACGCCATTGAGAAGGTGCTACGCGATCAATTAAGGCGTGGCCAAACCCCAACCCTGCGCTTATGCGGCCAAATCGCAGCAGGTCTTGGCTTGCATGTTTCGGGTGCCCAGGTTCCTGCGCGTTTCGGAACCCGCCTACAGACTCCCACGATGATTCCTTGGCAGGGCGGCTTCGCGCTGGTGACCCGCAGCGATGAACGCGGAATCATGCTCGCCTCACCGAGCCAGGGATTCGTAGACCTTCCAGCCTCAACACTCGACGAGGCCTTCCCAGAGGGAATCGAGCTATTGCTGCTGGATCGCACCAACACCACGCCTGAGCAGAACTTCGGCCCGGGGTGGTTCTGGCCTGCTCTTAAGCGTTACCGCAGCGTTCTGATCCAAGTGCTGGCAGCCAGCTTCGTCATTCAGCTGTTCACACTCGCGAATCCCTTGTTGATCCAGGTAATCATCGACAAGGTGATTAATCAGCGCAGCCTCGACACCCTTCAAGTGCTGGGGATTGCCCTCGTGGCAGTCACCATTCTTGAAGGAGTGCTTGGAAGCCTCAAAACCTTCCTCTTCGCTGAAACCACCAACCGCATCGACCAGCGTTTGGGTGCAGAGGTGATCGATCACCTGCTGCGCTTGCCGCTTGGCTATTTCGACAAGCGCCCCGTTGGCGAACTGGGCTCAAGGATCAGCGAGCTGGAGAAGATCCGTAACTTCCTCACTGGCCAAGCCCTCACCACGATTCTTGATGCCGCTTTTTCGGTGATCTACATCGTGGTGATGCTGTTTTACAGCTGGGTGCTCACCCTCATCGCCCTCGCCGTACTGCCCATTCAGGTGGGGCTCACCCTGCTTGGCGCACCGCTGTTCCGGCGTCAATACCGAAAAGCGGCAGAAGCCAACGCCAAAACACAAAGCCACTTAGTTGAGGTGCTTACTGGCATCCAAACGGTGAAGAGTCAGAACGTGGAAATGGTGAGCCGGTACACCTGGCAAGAGCGCTACGCCGAATACATCAGCAGCACCTTTGAGAAAACCATCAGCGGCACGGCTTTGAGTCAGACCTCCCAGGTGCTGCAGAAAATCTCTCAGCTGCTCGTGCTTTGGGTGGGTGCCACCTTGGTTCTCTCTGGCGACCTCACCCTGGGGCAATTGATCGCCTTCCGGATCATTTCCGGGTATGTGACCCAGCCATTGCTGCGGCTTTCCACCATCTGGCAGAGCATCCAAGAGCTGAAGGTGAGCTTCGAACGTCTCGCCGATGTGATCGATACGCCTCAGGAATCGAACGAACTCGATAAGGCCAAAGTGCCTCTCCCCTCCCTCCAAGGAGACGTGAGCTTTGAAAACCTCAGCTTTGCCTTCAGCAAAGGCTCACCAACCGTTCTCAAAGACGTGGACCTGCATGTGAAGGCTGGAACCTTCGTGGGAATCGTGGGACAGAGCGGTAGCGGAAAAAGCACCTTGATGAAATTGCTCCCCAGGCTCTACGCGCCGGATCAAGGCCGGATCCTGATCGATGGCTACGACATCGACAAGGTGGAGCTCTATTCCCTCAGGCGCCAAATTGGCATCGTGCCCCAGGACCCACTTCTGTTTTCAGGCAGCGTGAGTGAAAACATTGCCCTCACCCAGCCTGACGTGGGAGCCGACGCGATCGTGACGGCAGCGAAGATCGCCTGCGCCCATGACTTCATCATGGAGCTGCCCAGCGGTTATTCAACGCCGGTTGGTGAACGGGGGGCGTCTCTTAGCGGCGGACAACGACAACGGATCGCGATCGCCAGAACCCTGCTCGCCAATCCAAAACTTCTCGTGATGGATGAAGCCACCAGCGCTTTGGATTACGAAACCGAGCGCAAAGTTTGCGACAACTTGATCCAGGCGTTGCATGACTGCAGCGTGTTTTTCATCACCCATCGCCTATCCACCGTGCGCCGGGCAGACCGGATTGTTGTGATGCATCAGGGAGCCGTTGTTGAACAAGGGACTCACGATGCCTTGATGGAAAAACGAGGCCGGTACTACGCCCTTTATCGCCAACAGGAGGCCAGCTGAGCATGACCACGCCAAACAAGAAACAGCCTTCCAAGAGCAGCAACACGGGCACCAATCCGATCGGCAATCTGGTGCGCCAAGCCCAAAACAGGCTGGAAAGCACTGTCAGCACAAGCGATCACAATGAAGCCGTGCTCCAGCAAAGTCAGGTTTGGGTGAAAGCGGTGACCTGGGGCTTGATCGGTACCACCGTCTTTGGAGTGGCTTGGCTCGGCATTGCCCGCACAGAAGAGGTGGTGGTTGCAAAAGGAAAACTCGAGCCGGTGGGAAACGTCAAAGAGGTTCGAGTCCCAGGGGGGGCCGTAGTGGAGGAGATCCTGGTCAAAAACGGGGAGCGCGTGAGTGAAGGCCAGGCTTTGATTTTGCTGGATCAGGAGAGCACGGCCGAACAGCTCAAATCACTGGAACAAGGTGTGATCGAAAAAACATCTCAAATCAATCAAAAACAAGCACAGCTATCGCTTAAAAACCTGGAGCGCGAACGCACATTCGAACTGAATCGTGAACAGCTGGCAACAACCCGCGAGAATTTAAGACTTGAAACTCAAATCCTTAACAGACTGGAAGGACTAGCCAAAGAAGGTGGCATACCTGATATCCAATACCTGCAGCAACGCAACAAAGTGGCAGGCCTCAAGGGAGATTTAATCAAGTTGGAACTTGAAGGCAAACGCCAAATCAATCAGATCAACCAGCAGATTGAACAACTCAATGCTGAACTGGCTGGGCTACGCAGCGAACGCGCTCAACTCAATGCCAACCTCACAGAAGTAAAGGTCACCAATAAGAATCAAACCCTTCGAGCCCCTGTCAGCGGCATTGTTTTTGACCTGAAACTAAACAACCCCGGTTACATCACGCAAGCCCAATCATCTCAAGCGGCGTTAAAGGTGGTGCCTTTTAACACCTTGGAAGCCGATGTAGAAATCCCAAGCAACAAAATTGGTTTTGTGCGCATTGGTCAACCAGCCGACATCAGCATTGACTCCTTTCCCGCCAGTGATTTTGGAGTCTTAGAAGGGACGGTCCAATCGGTTGGATCCGATGCTCTCCCACCAGATCAACAACAAATGCGTCAGGGATATTCATTCCCCGCCGTCATCAAACTAGACAGCCAACAACTCAAAATCAAAGACGGCAAAAGGTTGCCATTACAAGTGGGGATGTCTCTCACCGCTAATATTAAATTACGCAGCGTGAGTTACTTGCAGTTACTCCTAAATACCTTTCAGAACAAAACCGATTCCCTTAGAGAGCTCTAACCATCAAAGCTTTACGGCTTCCTGCTGACGGGTCTCCGCTTTCCAAACTCGCCAGCGCAACTCCACCCCATCGGGCAGATCCACCACAACCGGCCAAGAGGCGTTGTAGGGAATCAAATAGGGCTGCTTGCCGAGGGATAAAAAGGATCTGCCTTGGGGTTGTTCTTGAGTACAAGCCATGCGCGTACTCAGCACAAGCACGGGCCCACTCACTTCAAACAAGGCCTTTCCAGAAGCTTTAGGCAGTCGCTGCATCGATAAAGACGGACCCGACAAGCGTTTGACATTGCAGTCAATGTCTACCTCCTTCCCCACGATCAACTGGACGCGCCAATCGAGTGGATGGGCCGAAATCATCGCGTCGTCGCTCTTCGGCAGCAAGCCCGAGGGCTGAATCACCCAACGTTTCAAGCCTTGCTTGGGTGCTGGGTAACCACTCAAGTCAAGACGGGGAATCGCAACAGCAGGCGCTGAAGCAGCAACCATCAACAGCGGCAGTGCCAGCCTCAAGAATCCCAGACCCATGGTCTTACCCCTACGGCAACAGAATGCAAGCATGACCGATTCCACCGCGATTGCCCTGCTCTCGGGAGGGCTTGATTCCGCAACGGCTGCTGCGCTCGCCATCCAGTCTGGCTTCCGTGTGATCGGCCTCTCCTTTGATTACGGCCAGCGCCATCGTCGTGAGCTTGAGGCCGCCGTGGACATCGCCAAGGCTCTGAACCTGGCAGAACATCACACCATCCACGTGGATTTGGCGATGTGGGGAGGCTCCTCACTCACCGATCACGCCCAAACCCTTCCCACCAGCGGCGTTGAGGCGGGCATGATTCCGAACACCTATGTCCCAGGGCGAAACACTGTGTTCATTGCGATCGGACTCAGCCTCGCCGAAGCGCGAGGTGCCGATCGACTCGTGCTGGGCGTCAACGCCGTGGATTACTCGGGCTATCCCGACTGCCGGCCCGATTATCTGAAGGCCTTTCAGGATCTTGCAAACCTCAGCAGCCGCGTTGGACGAGAAGGCCATGGTCCAACGCTATGGGCACCACTTGTGGAGTGGAGTAAACAAAAAATTGCAGAGGAAGCACTACATCTAGGGGTTCCCATCGAACGCACCTGGAGTTGCTACAGCGGCGGAGACGTGCCCTGTGGTGTGTGCGACAGCTGCCGAATCCGTGATGAAGCGCTGCTCGCCGCAGGACGGCCGGACCTGTGCAGCCCAGGCCGTCGATGACCTCCAATCAAGCCAGTCCCCAAACATTGATTCGCAGCAAGCATCCTTGGATCGCACCTGATGTCGTCGCCCAAGCGCTCGCCCAAGAGCACGGAGAAGCGGGCTTGATTTGGTTGGACGGGGATGCCAGCGACCTAGGCCGTTGGCTCACCCTGGCAGCTGATCCTCTCGAGCAACGTTGTTGCCGGGGATTGCCCGGAGAGGTGGGAGCCACCAATCCGTTTGAAGCTCTGCGCTCGCTCGATCCGGGGCACTGGACAGGCTGGCTGAGTTACGACGCCGCCGCCTGGCTCGAACCCACAAACGCCTGGCGAAGCGATGCCATGGCGAGCCTTTGGATCGGGCGCCACGACCCCGTTCTGCGCTTTGACCTCCAACAACGGGAGGTTTGGATTGAAGGGCTTGATGCCAAGCGCCATGCGGCAATGGAGCGCTGGATTCAAGGGGTGAGTGCACGATGCAATCAAACCCCCGACGCACTCCCCAATCCCCAACCCCTGCACACAGCTTGGGTCCGTCACAGCGACAGGCAGGCCTATGCCAAGGGCGTCGAGCGAATCCGTGAGCTGATCGCGATGGGAGACCTCTTTCAAGCCAATCTCACCAGCTGCACCAGCACAACCTTGCCGGAATCGATCAATAATCTGGAGCTCTTTCGGCGCTTGCGTCGAGCTTGCCCGGCACCCTTTGCGGGTCTCGTCGTTGCCAGCGGGGATGCCACTGGCGAAGCACTCCTATCCACATCGCCGGAGCGCTTCATGGAAGTGATGCCCACTGGTGCTGTTCAAACAAGACCGATCAAGGGAACACGCCCTCGAGAGTCCGATCCACAACGGGATGCCGATCAAGCCGCCGCATTGGTTTGCAGTGAAAAAGACCGTGCCGAAAACGTGATGATCGTCGACTTGCTGCGCAATGACCTTGGCAGGGTCTGCGTGCCTGGCAGCGTCGATGTTCCTCAACTGGTCCATCTCGAAAGCTACGCCAGGGTCCACCACCTCACCTCAGTCGTGAACGGCCAACTCAGGGATGGACTGAACTGGGTGGATCTACTGGAAGCGAGCTGGCCTGGTGGGTCGATTAGTGGTGCACCAAAACTGAGAGCGTGCCAAAGGCTTCAGGAATTAGAGCCCAAAGGTCGAGGTCCCTACTGCGGCTCCTTGCTCACGTTGAACTGGGATGGGCGTTTTGACAGCAATATTTTGATTCGCACCGTTCTGCGCAAAAACAATGAGCTGCGGGTACATGCAGGCTGCGGAATCGTTGCCGACTCGGATCCTCAGGCAGAAGCCGACGAACTGGACTGGAAATTGCTGCCACTTTTAGAGGCACTGGAATGACAGCATCTGAGCCACAACACTCCATCGCCTGGATCAACGGCACGTGGGGGCAGCCTGCAGAGCTGAAGCTGCCACTCAGCGACCGGGGACTGCAGCTCGCCGATGGACTATTCGAAACGGTCCTCCTTCATCACAACCGTCCCTGCTTGTTAGACGCACATCTGCGTCGATGGGAGCAAAGTTGTGAGCTGTTGGGAATGGCAGCACCGCCCAAAAGGCCCTGGTTGGATCCATTGATTCAAGAAGCAATCGAACGACTTGGACTCGCGCAGAGGTACGGGGCCATGCGCCTGAACTGGAGTCGAGGCGATGGAAGCAAGCGAGGAATTGGACTTGATCACCACTCTGCCGACCCCTCCAGGCATCGCTTTTGGCTGACGTTGCAAACCCATACGCCAACGTTTGAGTCGGTGCGCACATGGATCAGTTGTCATGAATATCGGCATGCCTCCAGCCTGATGAGCCGATGCAAAACCTTTTCCTATGGGCAGGCCATTCAAGTGCGCCGGGAGGCTCAGCAAAAGGGAGCTGATGATGGATTGATGCTCAGCACCAATGGCACTTTGTGCTGCGGGAGCAGCGCCAATCTTGTTGTGCAACGCCATGGCCAATGGCTCACACCCCCTTTAAGCGATGGCTGCCTGCCAGGAGTGATGCGGGGCCAAGCCCTCAAGCAGGGACTGATCCAAGAGCAGTCGCTTTCAGCCAAACCACACCCTGGTGATCAATGGTTGTTAATTAACAGCCTTGGCTGCAGGACGATCAGCCAAGTGAATGGCGAACCACTCACGAACAGGGGAAATGGAGAAACCCTTTGGAGATCTTTATTGCCATCTCATTCTGAAATTTCATTGCCACCCTGAGCGCAACAGAACACGATCAGCCGCATGGAATTAAGGCGTGACTTAAGCCTTACAAGCCTCACCCTGACCGTCGTCACCGGAACGATTGGCTCGGGATGGTTGTTTGCCTCCTATTACGCCGCTCGAACAGCTGGACCCGCAAGCCTGCCCGCCTGGCTGCTCGGGGGATTGATTTCCTTCATGCTCGCTCTGGTGTTTGCGGAGTTGGGCTCACTCATCAACAGTTCCGGAGCACTGGCCCAGATTCCACTTCTCAGTCATGGGCGCTTGTCTGGCTTCATCGGTGGTTGGAGCATCTGGATCAGCTATTTGTGCGTCCCAACCATCGAGCTGTTAGCCATGCTCGATTATCTCGACAGCAGCCTGCCCTGGCTCACGCAAGATCGGAACGGCACACAAATTCTCAGCGGAGGCGGTCTGGCTGTCGCCATCGTCTTGATGGTGTTCTTCACCTGGATCAACCTCAACGGTGTGAAGGGTCTGGCCCGCTGGATCGACAACCTCACCATCTGGAAGTTGATCGTGCCCCTGCTTGTGGCGAGTGTGTTGATGCTGCTCAGTCAGCACTGGGGAAATCTGAGCATCCCGGTCACAATCGCCAGCGACCCATCGGCCATCAACGCTGGCAGCGGCACGGAACTGGTGAATGCCGTCGGAAGCGGAGGGATTCTGTTTTGTCTCCTCGGCTTTCGCACCGCCGTCGACCTCGCTGGAGAAGCGCGCAACCCCCAACGCAATGTGCCGCTCGCCATGGGACTAGGGCTAGGCATCAGCCTGCTGATTTACCTCGTTCTGCAATGGTCTTTCCTGGTGAGCGTGCCACCAGAAGCCCTGCAACAAGGATGGTCCCAGCTGAGCCTCGGCCAACATGGCGGTCCGCTTGCAGCCATCGCCCTTGGTCTTGGGCTCGGTTGGATGGTGGTGCTGTTACTGATCGACGCAGCCCTTTCCCCCAGCACAACGGCGATGGCCTACCTGGGGGTATCGGCGCGGGTGAGCTGGATGATGGGCCGCTGCAACCTGCTCCCTAAGTCCCTGGGTCGGGTCAACAGACATGGAGTACCGGATGTTGCCGTCGTCAGCAGCTTGGTGTTGGGATGTGCCCTGTTCTTAATCGGCCCAGGCTGGCAACAGGTTGTGGCCTTCCTAACGGCAGCGCAAATGATCGCCCTAGCCATGGGGCCAGCAAGCTTGTTAGCCCTGCGCCAACAACTCCCCCAAGAACGAGGCCATTTTCGAATTCCCTATCCCACGGCCTTGAGTGCCTTGGCCTTCGTGATGGCGACATGGGCAACGAACTGGTGCGGGCGCACAGCATTAGAGGGAGCGGTGCTCGCCATCGGAATCCCAAGCCTGCTCTTTGCGCTTCACAACTGGAGAAAACGACAGCCGATTGAAACCAAAGAAGGCCTGTGGTGGGGCCTTTATTTAGGCCTTCTTGTTTTGGATATGGAGCTATTCAGCAAAGGACAACCACTGGAGCTCACGAACCTGGCCCATCTCGCAGTCTTGGCGGGGATGGCCCTTCTGGTGCTGCCGATCGCGGTCAACAGCGCTCTTCCGGAGGTTTCACCCCATGCGCTCACACACTTAGGAAACGATCCACAACATCTTGGCTGAGCTCAGACGTGGAGCCACTGGCCACAATTCCTCCGCGCTGCATGGCGTAATAGCGATCCGCCTGTCGAACGAAATGCAAATGCTGCTCCACTAGCAGAACGCCAATCCCTTTCTCCGCAATAATGCGTTGAACGGCAGCTTCAATATCCTGAACAATATTGGGCTGAATACCCTCAGTAGGCTCATCCAGAAGCAACAATTTTGGCTGACCTAAAAGAGCACGAGCAATGGCAAGCTGCTGCTGCTGACCACCGGAGAGATCTCCACCTTTTCGTGAAAGAAATTCCTGGAGAATGGGAAAAAGTTCGTAAATAAAAGGATCGATACGACGATTTCGAGCAAGGCCTCCTGGGAGGGCCTCCATCCCCAACATCAAATTCTCTTCAACTGTTAATTGAGGAATGATTTCCCTACCCTGAGGCACATAGCCAAGTCCTGACCTTGCACGCTGATGAGGAGGCTGACGCTCCATTCCATGGCCTTCAAAAATAATCTCACCGGACCGTGGTTTAAGCAAACCGATCAGAGACTTAAGAAGTGTGGTCTTTCCCACCCCATTCCGGCCGATCAGGCAAACCATTTCTCCAGCGAGGACCCTCAGATCAACATCTCGAAGAATATGGCTCTCGCCGTAATAGGTATTGAGGCCCCGAATCTCGAGCATTGTCATTGAGCTTCGTCCTCCGTAGTTCCTAAATAAACCTCAATCACTCGAGGATCCTGTTGCACCTGATCCATAGAGCCCTCACAAAGAACATGACCCTGGTGCAACACAGTCACCGGGCTCTCAAGACGACGGATGAATTCCATATCGTGCTCAATGACCAAAACAGTGTGTTCTCCAGCCAAAGACTTCAGTAAATCAGCCGTTAGGTCAGTTTCCTCATCCGTAAGACCTGCAACCGGCTCATCCACCAACAAGAGATCGGGATCTTGACCAACCAACATTGCAATTTCTAACCACTGCTTCTGTCCATGAGAAAGAGATCCAGCTCTCCAGTCAGAGCGAGATTGAAGATTAACAATGTTCATGAGATGGTGAACTTGGTCACGCTGTTCAGCACTGATACGGCCAAAAAGCAAAGTCCAAGGCTGTTTTGACCGACTAACAGCCAATGCCAAGTTGTCCTGAACTGTTAGATCTTCAAACACACGAGGACTTTGGAACTTACGGCCGATGCCAAGTCGTGCAATGCGGTGTTCTGGGATTCCAACCAGAGATCGGCCTTTAAAAAGCACGCCTCCTGAGCTAGGCGCAACCTTTCCAGTGATGACATCTAAAAATGTTGTCTTCCCCGCTCCATTGGGACCGATGACCGCTCGTAGCTCTCCTGATTGCAGGCTGAGGTTGAGATCTCGAAGAGCAAGAAAGCCATCGAAACTCACCGTGATGTCCTTGAGCTCCAGCAATGCTCTGGAACCAGAAACAATATTGCTCATGGCTGCACCTCGTCATTGCCATCAACTTCAAGTTGCGGATAAGTACCAATCGGCCGAATAAAGCCCACACGGGACATCAGATTCCTCGGTCCTTCTCCTTGGAACCAACCAATCACCCCCTCAGGCAATGCCGTCACGACAAGAATGAATAAACCACCTTGGATGAAAAGCCAAGTTTCAGGCAATGCTTCGCTCACCAGACTTTTGGCGTACATGATGGCAACAGAACCAAGAATCGCTCCAACTAATGTTCCACGACCACCAACAGCGACCCAAATCACCATTTCGATCGAAAACGGGACAGTCATGAATTGCGGCGAAACGATGCCTGATTGCACGGTGTAGAGCGCCCCACCAATACCCGCCAATCCCCCAGCAATTGCAAACACAATTGTTTTAAATAACGTGGGGTTATACCCAGCAAAGCGAAGCCGCGGCTCATCATCACGGATTGCAATTAGAACGTTTCCAAAGCGACCACGCACAACCCAACGTAGAAAGATCCACACCAAGATCACAACGACAGCCGTCAACCAAAAGAAACCACGCTGCATCTCTGCCGATCCCAACTCGAGCTGCCCAAACAGAACAGTGACATCCGTTTTGAGACCATTGGTCCCATTAATCAGCTTTTGCTGTCCATTGAAGAAGTTAAAAAAGACCAACAGAGCAGCCTGGGTCAAAATCGAAAAATAAACCCCCTTAATCCGATTACGAAACACCAAGTTCCCCAATACAGCTGCGAGCAAAGCAGGGACTAGCCAAATTGCAATGAGCGTAAAGAGAGGCGAACGAAAAGGCTCCCAAAACAATGGCAACCGATCAACTCCATACAAACTGAAGAATTCAGGAATAGAGTTGGGCATATCAATAGAACTCCTCAGTTGGAGATACATCGCAGCGGCATAACCTCCAAGAGCAAAGAAAATTCCCTGACCAAGACTCAGAAGACCTGTAAAGCCCCAAATCAAATCAATCCCAAGCGCCACAATCGCTAGCGATAGAAACCGACCCAACAGGTTCAGACGGAAAACAGGAAGAACCGATGGAGCAGCAACGATTACCGCGATGATCAACACCCAAACAGCCACCGAGAGCCATGGACGCTGTTGAAACGAACGAAACATCAGTTCAAGCCTCAACCATGCGGCCTTTTTGCGGGAACAGGCCTGAAGGACGGAACTGAAGGAACACCACAATGAGGGCAAACACCATCACCTGAGCCATGCTCGTGGTCGCAAAAAATTCAACGCCACCAGCCAGTGGCCCAGGCATATCGGGCCAAATCGTAAGCAGCCTTCCCGCTCCAATCAGATCAGTTAACAAGCCGATCGCAAATGAAGCCAAGACGGTGCCGAAAAGATTGCCAACACCACCGAGCACCACAACCATGAAACAGCCCACGATGTAAGACGTTCCAACGTTGGGACCTACCGAACCCAACAACGACACTGCAACTCCAGCCACGCCAGCCAAACCAGAACCGATCCCAAAGGTGAGGACGTCAACGGTGTCAGTCGGAATGCCGAGGCAGTCGCTCATCGAACGATTCTGAGTGACTGCCCGAATCCGAATACCCCAAACACTGCGGTTAAGGAACCAGATCACCCCAACGACTGCGATCAACGTCATCACGATGATCACAAGACGTGGCACCGGAAATGTGAGATCCATCCACTCGAGACCACCGCGCATCCACTTCGGAGCGGTGACATCCACATTGCGAGATGTCGCCTTAGCAATCCGGCTAATTTGCGAGGCCAATCCACCCGCAAATAACACTCCAATGAAAGCGGAAACAGCCCAACCACCTAATCGCACAAACCGGGATTGACGTCCCTCCAATAAGTGCTTCGGAAGAAACAACGGAACGCTGAATCCGAGCACGAGAAACAGAACCATTCCTGCCGCATAAGCAAGCGGAACGCTGCGCACAAACTGCTGGAGAATCAAACTGACACCCCACGTAGCAAGCAACGTCTCCAGTGGACTCCCATAGAGACGTCGTATCACTGTGCGTTCAAGCAAAATGCCAACAACACCGCTTACAACGAAGGCGCATGGAATCGCAACCAATACGTAGGCGTTGTAAATAGGTGCAAGTAGGGGAAGTTTGAAAATGAGCTGCACCACGTAGGTGGTGTAGGCACCAAGCATGATTAATTCGCCATGAGCGAGATTAATCACACCCATCAAGCCAAACACAATTGCCAGTCCAAGGGCGGCCATCAGCAACACAGAGCCGATGGCCACACCGTTGAACAGACTTTCGAAAAGCAGTTGCACGGGGAGGGTCTAGTAAGCGAAACAAATAAAAAGAGGAGCCCCCAAGGGACTCCTCCTGTAGCAATCCATCAATAGATGGAGCTATCGATGATCAGAGCTTGTACTTCTCTCCCTTGCTGGGATCAGACCAATCGCAAGCGAAGCCCTTCGATGTGGGCTCAAACTGGTTCCAGGTCTGAGGATCAATTGGGCTGTCCGACTCTTCTACGATTTCAAACTGACCATCTGCAGTGATCTCTCCGATCCGAACGATTTGAGAGATGTGATGGTTAGGACGAACCTCGATGGGTCCTTGAGGAGCATCAAACTTGATACCAATCAGGGCTTCACGTACTTTGTCGTCATCGAAAGTACCGGCTTTCTCAACAGCCTGCTTCCAGAGGTAGACCATGTTGTATGCAGACTCTTGAGGGTCGGCAACAACGCGGTCAGCGCCATACTTAGCTTTGAAGTCAGCAGCAAACTTCTTCGAAGCCGGGGTATCAATGGACATCATGTAGTTCCAAGCGCCGTAATGGCCCTCAAGGAACTCAGGTCCAATTGTGCTGATTTCTTCTTCAGCAATGGAATAGCTCATCACGTAGTAACCCTTTTCAGGAGTGATGCCAGCATCCTGAATCTGCTTAAAGAAAGCAACATTTTGGTCACCATTCAGGGTGTTGATAATTACACCACCATCAGGCAAGGCTTTTTTAATCTTGGCAATAATTGGAGCAACCTCAGTATTACCTAGAGGCAAATAGTCTTCACCAACCACTTCTCCACCCAGAGACTTCACCTGCTCCTTGGTGATGGTGTTTGAAGTACGAGGGAAGACATAGTCAGAGCCCACTAGATAGAAAGGCTTTCCGGCAGCTGGTGACTTCTCGAACATGAAGCTGGTCGCTGGCTCCGACTGCTGGTTAGGAGTCGCGCCGGTGTAAAAAATATTCTTCGAACATTCTTGCCCTTCGTACTGAATTGGGTAATACAGAAAAGCATCCTTCGATTCGTACACCGGAAGCATTGCCTTACGGCTAGCAGAGGTCCAGCCGCCAAACACAACAGGAACTTTGTCCTGATCGATGAGTTTTTTGGACTTCTCAGCAAACGTGGGCCAATCGGAGGCACCGTCTTCAACGATGTAATCAATTTTGTACTTCTTGCCGTCTACCTCAACACCACCGGCAGCATTGATTTCATCAATGGCCATCTTTTCTGTATCCACCAAGGTGGACTCAGAAATCGCCATCGTCCCCGTTAGGGAATGAAGGATGCCGACAGTGACGCTGTCGTCAAATTCCACGCTGGAGGCTTTCTCATCGCCACCACCACAAGCGGTGACGGCCAGACCCAGCGACGCTGCGGCCATGCCGGCAAAGAGACGCTTGGACAATGATGAACTCATGAGTACCAAAAACAAGTGAATCGACGCTTAAACGTCGGAGCACGAAAGGTACAGATCAAGAGCCGCAAGTTCCTGTATCAATAAAAACAATTTGGCTCTTAAGCGCCTAAATACGCTTCATTCTTGTATCTGTTGCAACACAAAGGCTTCCACGCGATCGAGTCCTTCTCCCGTCCGAAGGTTGGTAAAACACCAGGGCCGATCCCCGCGCATCCTCAGTGTGTCCTGTTCCATCACACCCAAATCAGCACCAACGAGGGGAGCCAGATCAATCTTGTTAATCACCAATAAATCGGACCGTGTAATTCCAGGTCCGCCCTTACGAGGAATCTTGTCCCCAGCCGCTACATCAATCACGTAAATACAAAGGTCCACTAATTCGGGACTAAAACTGGCCGCAAGATTGTCACCGCCGCTTTCAACCATCACCAGATCAAGACCGGGAAATTGCTGCTCCAATTCACTTACAGCAGCTCGGTTGATGGAGCAGTCTTCTCGTATCGCCGTATGGGGGCACCCCCCGGTTTCAACACCACGGATACGCTCCGGCTCTAATGCACCAGAGCGCGTGAGGAATTGGGCATCCTCTTGCGTATAGATGTCATTGGTTACAACAGCTAACTGCAGGCGATCACGCAATCTCCTGCAGAGCGCTTCCACGAGCGCTGTTTTACCTGAGCCCACCGGACCGGCGACGCCAAGCCTGAGTTTGCTGCTCATCAGCTTCGGAACAAACGTGAATACAACTCAGCATGAGCCAACTGGGCGAGCCCTGCACCAGCACCACCAGACCAAAGGGTGCGCGGATCTTGATCCTTCAAAACACTCGCCTGATCACGAATCATCGGCAACAGTTGCTGTTGGATCCGTTGAGCCGTGGTGGGACCAAGCGGCACCAAGCGGACAGCCGCACTGAGCTGATTCGCAACCCAGCCATAGAGATAACCCTCCACCATCTCCTGTTCAGAGATCTTCAACGACAAGGCAGCCCAAGCCCAGGCCGCTGGCCAAGCCAAGACCACCGGCTGAGGCAATGCCTGAGGCAATGGATGTCCAAGATCAGCCATCAACGCCAGCAAAGAACCGCCCATCTGCACTTGCTGGGCACGCACCTCAGCCGACTCCCTCAAAGCCAGCAACCAGCCATCCAGAGAGATCAAGTCGCTGGGCATCCCTAACCCTTCGCCCTCCCAGACTTGAAACAGAGCACGCAATGGTTGTAACGCCGCAGCTTCCAACCTCAGTGCACCTCTCTGAAGTTCCGCTTCAATCCAGTTCTGAAGTTCGAATGCATCGTTCAGATCGCCATTTTGGATCAAAACCTCAAGCCCCTCGGAATAACTAAACGCACCAACGGGCAAGGCAGGACTCACCAATTGCAGCAATGCAAGCGAGGTCATGCGTGCTGATGGGCGAGGTAAGCACCGCCTTCGGGCCTGAATGGACCACAACACCGTGTCAGCTTCAATCCACGGCCATTGAGCATGGCGGCGAGGACGGAGTCGTTGAGCAACAACAGCTCATGCTCATGCAACTCAAGAGCCACATGGCGATTGCCAAGGTGATAAGCGGCCTCAAGCAAGGCCAGCGGCGTTGCTGCCTCCACTCGCAATAACTCCTCAGGAGCAGCGGTCACCAACACATGCACCTGCCGAGGGGAATTGGTGAGGCGATCACCAGGCGCCAAGGCCCGCTCGCGTGGCAGCTGCAACAACACGTCTCGGCCACAGGCTGTGCGACGACGGCCACGCAGCACCGTGCGCTGATCCGCACTCAGCGGCAACTCCATCACCGCGAGGGTGGCGTCAGGCAATGGCTCCTCAGACAAGAGGCGATGGTCCAACACGATCAAACCAACATCCAAGGGTTCAGACAGCCAAAGAGATCACGCAACAAAGACTGCCCAAACAGCACGCCTTCGTTTGGTAGTGCTTGCTACAGAGCCAAGAAGAGTTGGCGTCGAGCGTGCATCCATGCATCGACTTGATCCATGGCACGGCACCTGCAACCTGCAGTTTTTTGCAGGCAGCAGCGGCAGTCAGCATCAAGGGGGCTGCACCGCCCCCCTGAAATTGATGCGCGCCGAACGAGGAGAAAACGGGCGTTGCGAGCTTCCTCTGCTTCACACCGCTGGCGGTCTTGTGGGAGGAGACCAATTGAGCGTCAACCTCGGCTTAAGACCAGGCAGTCGCTGCCTGCTCACCAGCGTGGCCGCGCAAAAGGTGTATGGATCAGTGGGTCGCAGCCAGCTCCATCCCCAGGGGGCTTGGGCCCGCCAACAGGTCTTGGCAGAGCTTGATACCGAGACCGATCTGGAGTGGCTTCCCCAAGAGCTTGTGCTTTACGCCGACGCTCTGTTTGAACAAAACCTCAGCGTCACCTTGCCCATGGATGGATCGTTTCTCAGCGCAGAAATTGTGCGTCTCGGGCGCACTGCCGCAAATGAAACATTGGGGCAAGGATGCTGGAGATCTAACCTTCAAATTCAACGCCAAACGGCTGAGGGAAGGCGCTGGGAGCTTGTTGATCGGCTCGAAATCAGCGACGCAGCGCTGAAGGGGATCCATGGACTCAATCAACAACCGGTCTTCGGCACCTTGGTTTGGGCGGCACCCTTCCCTCTCCCAACAGACAAGCTCAACACCCTCCTCGATGACATTCGGCAGGATCGAAACGAACTCAAAGGAACCATGCATTGCGGCGTACTCCCCCAGGGACTGATCGCCCGTTACAGCGGCTTCTCGAGCCGTGATGCCCGTTTCTGGTTCAGCAGGATTTGGGCTCGCACCCGTCAGGCAAGAGCCCTGGCTGCGCCGCAGATTCCCAGGGTCTGGCCTTTACAGGAAGATCCATTGAAGGCCTAAGCGTTCAGCCTGAACATTCCGCTGGCCCAGGGAGATAGAAACTAAACAGAGTGCAAGGTCACCATGCACCTCAGCCCCCAGGAAAAAGACAAGCTACTGATCGTCACGGCTGCACTCTTGGCAGAACGTCGACTCCAGCGCGGCCTCAAGCTCAACCACCCGGAAGCTGTGGCATGGCTCAGTTTCTTGGTTATTGAAGGCGCACGCGATGGGAAGAATGTGGCCGACCTCATGCAGGAAGGAAGCACATGGTTAAGCCGCGACCAGGTGATGGAGGGCATTCCGGAGTTAGTCGATGAAGTCCAAATCGAGGCTGTGTTTCCCGATGGAACCAAGCTCGTAACCCTGCATGACCCCATTCGCTAAGGCTTTCTCTGATGGCACCCCTGATCCCCGGTGAATTGATCCCGGAACCCGGCGAACTTGAACTCAATGCCAATAGGGAGGTCACAACCCTCAGCGTTGCCAACAGCGGCGACCGTCCCGTACAGGTGGGATCCCACTTCCATTTCCAAGAAGCCAATGCGGCCCTGATCTTTGACCGTGACGCTGCACGCGGCCAAAGGCTCGACATTCCAGCCGGTACGGCCATTCGCTTCGAACCCGGTGACAACCGCGACGTGAATTTGATCCCGTTTTCTGGAGCACGCCGCGTGGTCGGCTTCAACGGACACATCAACGGACCCCTCGACGCCTGATTCATGCCCTACCGCATCTCCCGCCAGGCCTACGCCGAAACCTATGGGCCCACCACTGGCGACCGCATTCGTTTAGCGGACACCGAACTCATCCTTGAAGTGGAGAAGGACTTCACCACCTACGGCGATGAGGTGAAATTCGGCGGCGGAAAGGTGATTCGCGATGGGATGGGCCAATCCCAAACCTCGCGGGCTGGAGGAGCCGTTGACACCGTGATTACCAATGCCCTCATCCTTGATTGGTGGGGCATTGTCAAGGCCGATATCGGGCTAAAAGATGGCCGCATCGTTGGCATCGGCAAGGCCGGCAACCCCGACATCCAGGAAGGCGTCACCATCGTGATTGGACCCGGCACCGAAGCGATTGCTGGCGAAGGGCACATCCTCACAGCAGGTGGGATTGACACGCACATCCATTTCATCTGCCCCCAACAAATCGAAACGGCCCTGGCCAGCGGAGTGACCACACTCATGGGCGGTGGGACGGGACCGGCCACTGGAACCAATGCCACCACCTGCACCCCAGGTGCGTTTCACATCAGCCGAATGCTGCAGGCAGCAGAAGGGCTTCCCGTCAACCTGGGCTTTTTCGGGAAAGGAAACGCCAGCACACCAGAAGCTCTGGAGGAACAAGTACGAGCAGGAGCATGCGGGCTCAAGTTGCATGAGGATTGGGGCACCACGCCGGCCGCCATCGATGCCTGCCTATCGGTAGCCGATCAAATGGATGTGCAGGTTTGCATCCACACCGACACGCTCAACGAAGCCGGCTTCGTGGAAGACACCATCGCCGCAATCAAAGGCCGCACGATCCATACCTTTCATACAGAGGGGGCGGGCGGCGGCCATGCACCAGACATCATCAAAATCTGCGGCGAAGCAAACGTGCTTCCCAGCAGCACCAACCCCACACGCCCCTACACACGCAACACCCTCGAGGAGCACCTCGACATGTTGATGGTGTGCCATCACCTTGATCCAAAAATCCCTGAAGATGTGGCCTTTGCGGAATCACGCATCCGCCGCGAAACGATTGCTGCTGAAGACATCCTTCACGATCTCGGCGCCTTCTCGATCATCGCCAGCGACTCCCAAGCGATGGGACGGGTGGGAGAAGTGATCACACGCACCTTCCAAACAGCCCACAAGATGAAGGTTCAACGCGGAGCACTGCCAGAAGACTCAAGCCGTAACGACAACCACCGCCTGAAGCGCTACATCGCAAAGGTCACGATCAATCCAGCGATCGCCCACGGCATCAGCCGTCAGGTGGGGTCGGTGGAAACAGGCAAACTCGCTGATTTAGTGCTCTGGAAACCAGGATTTTTTGGCATACGACCTCAACTCGTTGTAAAAGGCGGTTCGATCGTCTGGGCCCAAATGGGTGATGCCAACGCCTCAATCCCCACACCAGGACCAGTGCATGGACGACCCATGTTTGCTGCCTTCGGCAAAGCCCTTGCCCCCAGTTGCCTCACCTTCATGAGCGATGCAGCCATGAACGACAACATCCAAAGCAAACTCGGGCTGGAACGCACCTGCATCGCCGTAGAAAACACACGCAGCGTTGGCAAAAGTGCTCTCAAACTCAACTCAGCACTTCCAAAGATGAGCGTGGATCCACAGACCTATGAGGTGTTTGCCGATGGCGAACTTCTGACCTGTGAACCAGCGGAGGTGTTGCCACTCGCCCAGCGTTATCTACTGCTTTGACCACGAACGCCCCCACCTTGCTGGTGGTGCAGCACATCGATCGTGAAGGCCCTGATCTCGTTGCAGAAATCGCGCTGGAGCAAGGGATGGTCATTCACACGATTCGCCCTGACCAAGGGGAGCCTCTCCCCGACCCCATCAGCACGAAAAATACAATCGCCGTCCTTCTCGGAGGGCCGATGAGTGTCGGCGACCGACATCAAGATGGGATGGCTTGGATGCAACGGGAGTTGGACTGGCTCGCTCTTTGGCATCAACAAAACAATCCAGTGCTGGGAATCTGCCTCGGCGCACAACTTTTAGCGGTCGCTGCCGGTGGAGCAGTACAACCCTTGCGAGTGGGACTGCCGCCTCAACCCCTGAAAGAGGTTGGCTACGGAGCCATTCATTGGCTCATGAAACCAAGCAGCGAACCACTCCTCATGGGCTTACAACCCAGTGAAATGGTGCTGCACTGGCATAGTGATCGCATCCAGCTACCACCAACAGCAACCTTGCTGGGTTCATCCCTGCATTGCCAAGAACAAGTCTTCCGTATTGGCTGGAATGCCATTGGCTTGCAATGTCATATGGAACTAACGACAAACAACCTTGGGCGATGGATTCAAGAAGACTTTGACTACGTTGTCAGTGCGATGGGGAAGAATGGTCCGGAGCAATTACGACAAGACAGTGATCGTTTCGGCGCCTCCATACAGCAACAGGGAGGTCGACTCATCAGGAATATTCTCCAAGAGCTCTCGCTAACGACAAGAAAAAATTAATCCGTAACAAGGCAATCAGATTCAAGCCACTTGAGCAATAGTTTCAACGCTAGATCCATGAAGAGGAAACACCACATTAGAGGTAACCTCGCGCAACTTTGGTATTTTTGAGCTGTCGTATACGCGGAATTCCCGCTCAACACAAACTCCTGACTTACGCACGGCCTGATTGAGAACAACAGACCCGTCAGGATCAGATAAAGAGCGATGAAATGTTCCACTGGGGATATTGAGAATATCTCCTCCGCTTTCTAAACGCACAACATGAAAAGGTTGCGCCCAAGCCAAATTCACCAAGTAGAAGGTTCGCCCCCCACTAGCAGCAAGAAGATT
>ERZ887830.639-NODE-639-length-21686-cov-12.051130_pt1 | contig 21686 bp, 20 predicted proteins | sample MGYA00521101_ERZ887830 | MGnify/ENA primary metagenome ERZ887830 (study PRJEB32303, sample SAMEA104408592) | aquatic metagenome | biome: Marine water; feature: Pelagic; material: water | place: Baltic Sea | collected 2014-06-05T16:38:00 | depth 1,762 m ... | reverse complement strand
TTATCTCAGCTCCAACTTACGCTGCAGATATCGAAGCATGTTTAATTACAAAAACAGACATCAATCCATTTTTCGTTAAAATGAAAGAAGGAGCTAAAGCTAAGGCTGATGAACTTGGTATTAAGCTTTCAACCTTTGCTGGCAAAATTGACGGCGATCACGAAACTCAAGTTAAAGCAGTCGAAACTTGCATAGCATCTGGAGCAAAAGGAATTTTAATTGCTGCTTCAGATACTAAAGCAATTACAACTGTGTTAGGACAGGCACAAGATAATGGCTTACTAGTTATTGCTCTTGATACTCCTCTTGAGCCAATTACAGCTGCGGATTCAACATTTGCAACAGACAACTTTAAAGCTGGAGAACTAATTGGTAAGTGGGCAGCAGCATCATTTGGTGATACTTCAAAAGCTGTTATTGCAATGTTAGACCTAAATGTTAGCCAACCTTCTGTTGACGTTCTAAGAGATCAGGGTTTCTTAACCGGATTTGGAATTGACACAAAAGATATTAGCAAATGGGGTGACGAAGACGATTCAAGAATAGTTGGTAATGAAGTTACCAATGGTAATGAAGAAGGTGGAAGAAACGCAATGGAAAAACTTCTTCAAAAAAACCCAAACATTAATGTTGTTTATACCCTTAACGAGCCTGCAGCTGCAGGAGCGTACGAGGCATTAAAAGCTGCTGGAAAAGCTGATGACGGAATCTTAATTGTTTCTGTTGATGGTGGTTGCCCAGGAGTTAAAGATGTTAAAGATGGAGTTATTGGTGCTACTTCGCAACAATATCCTCTTTTAATGGCATCTCTTGGAGTTGAGGCTATTAAAGCTTGGGCTGAGAATGGAACTAAACCTGCAAATACACCTGGTTTAGATTTCTTTGATACTGGCGTTAACCTAGTAACAGATCAACCTGCTTCAGGAGTTCCTTCAATCGATACCGCTGAAGGTATGGATAGATGTTGGGGCTAATAAGATAATATTAATTAACATAGGGTGGTTCTGCCACCCTATGTGTTTTTAAGTTTAAGTAAAAAAATGAGTGATATTTCTAAAGATCTAAAAGATCAACCTAAATTCCAAGAAGATATTGGTTCTAAAGGGCAAGACCACCATACGTTTGAAATAGAAAAACAAAATACACTCAAAAAAATTCAAAATTTTCTTCACGGAAACCCAACTATGGTTCCTGTTATTATTTTAATCTTAAGTGTTGTTACATTTGGATTAATAGCTGGTGGCAAATTTTTCTCTGCTTTTAATTTATCTCTTATTATTCAACAGGTAACAATTGTTGGAATATTAGCAGCAGCACAAACCTTAATTATTTTAACTGCAGGAATTGATTTAAGCGTTGCAGCCATAATGGTTTTATGTTCCGTATTTATGGGAAAGTTATCTGTTCAAATGGGTATACCAACCTCATTTGCTATTATCGTTGGGCTAGCAAGCGGGGCACTATGTGGAGCTTTTAACGGATGGCTAGTCACTAAATTTAGACTGCCCCCCTTTATAGTTACTTTAGGAACTTGGAATGTTTTTTTTGCATTAGTAATATTTTTTAGTGGATCGCAATCTATTAGAGGAAGAGATATTGAAGATGCTGCACCTCTTCTGCATTTTTTTGGCGAAAGAGTAAATATATATGGAGCACAATTTACTTATGGTTCGTTTTTAATGATACTCATATTTGTAGTTCTTTGGTTTGTTCTAAACAAAACTGCCTGGGGTAGGCATGTATATGCTGTAGGTGATGATAAAGAAGCTGCCGAATTATCAGGAATTAGAACAGATAGAATACTTTTATCTGTTTACACTGTTGCTGGAGTTATATTAGCAATTGGAGCCTGGGTTTCAATTGGAAGAGTTGGATCTGTCTCTCCAACTAGTTTCTATGAAGGTAATCTTGACTCTATTACTGCTGTGGTTATAGGAGGCACTTCATTATTTGGTGGAAGAGGATCTATTGTAGGCGCTCTGTTTGGAGCTTTAATTGTAGGTGTATTCAGCTCAGGTCTTTCCATTGCAGGACTAGATGTTTTGTGGCAAAGATTTGCTCTTGGATGTCTAATAATAATTGCTGTTGGTATTGATCAATGGATTAGAAAGATTTCAAATTAATGGAACCTGTTTTAAAAGCAAAAAATATTAATAAAAGATATGGAAAAGTTGTTGCTTTAGATAATGCCAACTTAGAACTCTACAAAGACGAAGTCTTAGGTGTTATTGGAGATAATGGAGCTGGTAAATCTACGCTTATTAAGGCGCTTTGTGGGGCTGTTCAGCCAGACTCAGGAGAAATTTATTTAGACGGAGAATTGGTTACTTTTAATTCTCCCATTGAAGCCCGTAAAACAGGAATTGAAACAGTCTATCAAAATTTAGCTTTATCGCCGGCTCTTACCATTGCAGATAATATGTTTCTTGGAAGAGAAATTCATAAAAAGGGAATTATGGGTAAATTTTTTAGAGTTTTAGATCAATCAGGTATGCAGAATTTAGCAAGAAAGAAACTTTCAGAACTTGGACTTTTAACTATTCAAAATATTAATCAACAAGTTGAAACTTTATCTGGAGGTCAAAGACAAGGAGTTGCAGTTGCAAGAGCTACTGCGTTTGGAACTAAAGTGATTATTATGGATGAGCCCACAGCAGCTTTAGGTGTAAAAGAGAGTAGAAGAGTTTTAGAATTAATTGGAGAAGTTAAATCAAGAGGGATTCCTATCATACTAATCTCTCACAATATGCCCCATGTATTTGAAGTTGCCGACAGAGTTCACATTCATAGATTAGGTAAAAGATTATGCGTAGTTAACCCTAAAGACTATTCCATGTCAGATGCTGTGGCGCTTATGACTGGCGCTAAAGAGGCACCAACTAATTAGTAAATTCTATATCTGCCATTATACTATTTTCATAAACATATCTTGCGTTAGGTAAGTCATTCTCGAATACCTTTTGCTTAATAATGTCTTTGGAGTAATTAAAAGATTTCCATCTCTCAGTCAGTCTTTTAGATAAATTTTTCTGAGAAGACTTAACCATAATAGTCAAATCAAAATAACTCTGTAGCTCATTCCAAGGCTTATGCTTTAAAAGCAGATAGTTACCTTCAGTAATTATTAAAGGAATTGTATTTTTAATAATTTTTGCTGAACCCCTAGAAAGTTCAAGTTTTCTATCAAATATTGGAACTGTAACTTGAACTTCGTTGTTTGTTTTTAATCTTTGGAGAAAACTCTTTAATCCCATAACATCAAAAGTTTCTGGGGAACCTTTTCGTTTAATTAACTTCTTTTTTTTTAGTATTACATCATCATAATGAAAACCATCCATTTCAAATATTTCTGATTGCTGTCTTATAAAATTAATTTTTTTTAATAAATTGCTACTTATATAACTCTTGCCTGAGCCAGGAGCTCCAGCAATACAAACCATGAGTCGGTTAGATTGATTTGATTTAATTTTTTTTAATAATAATTTTGTTAATTGATCTAACGAGTTGAGTTTTAATTTAGGATGCTGCACTAGTTAACTTAAAGATGGTGCTAAAGGTTTATTAGTCTCATATATTTTTTTCCATAATTGAAAACGCTTAGATAATATTTCATACTTATCAAAATTAGGACTAATAGTTTTTACAATGGGCGGCTTAGAAATCACCTCATTTAAATTTGAATTATTATTACCAATCAAAGCAATACGAGCAGCTCCAAATGCCGCCATAGAACTTGAATCTTCGGTGATAGTTAATTTTTTTTGCATAAGAGTGGCTATCATTTCAAGCCATTTATCATTTTGTGAACCACCACCAATTACATAAAGAGTATCTAAGTTTTGGTTAGCTTTTTCTAAAGATAAATAATTATCAAACATGCCAAATGCAATTCCTTCAATTAAAGAGTAACTCATATCATCTAATTTTGTTTGCAGACCTATATTAGTAAATGATCCTCTTATAAAGGGGTCATTTATAGGCGTTCTTTCTCCAGTCAAATAAGGTAAATAAAAAGGGCAGTTATCTAGTTTAGATTGAAATTTTTTTTCAAAATGCGTAAATAAATCTTCTAATGTAATTTTAAATGTTTCTGTAAACCAATTAATATTTGATGTGCATGAAAGCATAACTGTCATCAGATGCCAAGTGTTAGGAACGCAATGACAAAATGAGTGTGTAGCATCATGATAATTTTTTTTAAATTTTGAGGTTGGTGTGAAAATTACGCCAGATGTTCCTAAAGAAATTGATCCTTCACCTTCTGAAATTAAACCCAGTCCTATTGCGCCTGCAGCATTATCTCCTGCTCCTCCAATTATTTTACATGCATAATCAAATCCATAAGTTTCAGCAATTTTTTTTGATACTACTCCTGTCTGAGCAGTTCCTTCACATAATTGAGGCATGTTATCTTCTGTTAAATCGCACAAGTCTAATAATTTTTTAGACCACTTTCTTTCACCTACATTCAACCAGTATGTTCCTGAGGCATCCGACATATCAGTAAAAAATTCATTGCTTAAATAAAAGCGCAAATAGTCTTTGGGTAATAATACTTTATCAATAGCTTTGAAAGCTTCTGGCTCATGTTCTCTCATCCAAGCAATTTTAGGTGCAGTAAAACCTGGCATAGCTAAATTACCGGTAATATCCATAATGTCTGGACTAATATCCATCATACTCTCGCACTCTTTAAAGGATCTAGTGTCATTCCAAAGTATAGAGGGTCTTATAATTTTTCCTTCTTGATTTAAACAAGTAGCGCCATGCATTTGACCTGAGAAAGAAATTGATAAAATTTTTTTAAAATCTACATTTTTATTGAGAACATTAAGACATTTAGAGAGTCCGTTAATCCAAAAAGATGGATCTTGTTCTGCCCATCCACTTTTTGGAGTTGAAATTGTAAAATCATGAGAAGAGGTAGCTACAGTTTTTTGATTATCATCAATTAAAAGGCATTTAATAGAAGAAGTGCCTAAATCTATACCTAAATACATATATTAACTATATACAATAATTTGCTTTTTTTCATGAGATTTAATTTACATCTCATGTGAGAAATTAATTTTTGTCTCATTATAATACTCTTTTGAAGGTTTTAGGAGAGTAGAAGAAAATTTTTTTTCATTCGCAGCATTAGGATATTTTTGTGTTTCAAGACAAACACCCTGAAAAGGAAAAAGTACTTTCTTACCTTTTTTAAATTTAAGAAATTGAGAAGTATACAATTGGCAACCAGGTTGATTTGAAAAAAAATCAGCTTTAATTTTCGATGATTGAGATTTTAGAGAAGCAACAAAAGGTAATTTTTGATTATTTTTAATAATATAATTTGCATCAAATCCTTCCTTTTTTAAACCTATTTTTTTACCTAAATTTTCATAATCATTGAAATCATAAATAGTAGATTTTATTTTTCTAAACTCTCCACTAGGAATGCCATCTTTTTTATTAGGTAAATACGTTGCAGAATTGATCTTTAAATCATGGTCAAAAATGTTCCTTTTAACTTTATCTAAATTCCAATAAGCATGATTTGCAATATTTACATGAGTAGATTTATCAGTTTTAGCAAGAAATTTAATACTTAAACTGCTTGCCTGAATTTCATAATGGCATTGAACATTTAAATTCCCCGGATACCCTTCATCTCCGTCTGGAGAGAGCAGAGAATATATAATTTTATTTTTTTTAAGTTGTTCAATTTTCCAAATACGATAACTAAAATTATCTATACCTCCATGTAAAGAGCTTTTACCTTCGTTAGCAACTAGATTATATTTTTTGCCACCAATACTAAATTGGCTATTTCTAATTCTATTAACAACTCTACCGCAAGTACTACCCACATAAGCATTTTGTATTAAATAATTTTTATAATTTCCTAAATTAAGAATTAAATTGATTTTTTTTGGCTTATAAAAAACTTCATATAAAGAAGCGCCTATATTAATGGATTTAATTCTTAAAAATTGATTTTCAATAATAGAAGATTTAATTTGTGACATTTAATAAACTAATTTATATTGTATATAAATTAACAGAAAAAATAATGAAAAAAAATTTAGATATTAAATTAAAAAAATTTCAAACAGGTAAGTTTTCACCTAAAGATTTTATTATAGCTGATGCTAAAGATGCCGATATGGGCGGAGGTGTACCTGCTCCTGGACCTGTTCGTGATACAAGTGGCAGGATTAAAAAAAAATTTAAGAACTTAGATAATTATCTTAGTGCGATGCAAGATATTACTCAATCTAAGCTTGTTGATATTATGTTAATGTCAGCATCAAATGCTGAAAAATTAATCTCTCAAGGTCTTTTTAAAAATTCTCCTGTTACTCCCGCCATAAGACTTAATGACACCAGTGATATATGGGGAGTAAGACATGGTATTTATCAAAAGAATTTTGCCAAACCTTTTAGAACAGTAAATATGAAGAATATAAAAAAACTTGCTGATTTAGGATTATTTTCTATAACTTTTTCCAGAAATGTAGAAATGGATATAAGCATGTTAAATGCTTATAGAGATTTTAGAATAGAAGCTCAAAGTCATAAAATAAGACATTTTTTAGAAGTATTTAATTCTCCTGTAGATATTGGATTGGATATAAAAGAAACAGGTGAGTATGTAAATGATTGCATTTTAAAAACACTAGCTGGTCAAGTCAATGCTGAGCGTCCCTTATTTTTAAAGATTGCTTATAATGGACCAAAAGCCATGGAAGAATTAGCTAGTTATGACCCAAATAATTTGATTGTAGGTATTCTTGGTGGAGGAAAAGGGACAACAAGAGATTGTTTTGAACTTTTACATAAGGCTAGCAAATATGGAGCAAAGGTTGCTCTGTTTGGAAGAAAAATAAATTTAGCAGAAGATCAAAAACTTATTCTGAAAACAATGAGAATGGTAATTGAAGGACTGCAACCACTTGAAGGAGTTAAACACTATCATGATCAGTTGCAGAAAAAAAATATTAGGCCTGATAGAAGTTTATCTAAAGATACTCTTATTACAGAGTCTGTTTTAAAATTATAATTTATTTATGTGTGGAATATTTCCACTCGATTGATCTGTCATTAAGATAGACCTTGCAGCAGCATGAGATTTATTGAGAATTTTTTGAGGAACCCAACCTTCATGAATACCAAAAATAGATGCAGCCGCAAATGCATCACCTGCCCCCACAGTACTCTTGATTTTTTTTCTCTCAATCTTTAGTGATTTTGACCATATTAATCTTCCCTCCGCACTCGCCCAAAGAGCCCAACTAGGGGTGTGTAAAATTACAGCTTTTTTAACTCCTAAGTTTACTAATTTTTTAATAGCTTTTTCAGCACTTTTTTTAATAAAAATGTTTTTACTATGAAGTTTAATTCCAGTGGCTAGTTCAGCTTCAATTTCATTTAAGAATAAATAATCACAATGTTTAAGAGCACTTGATATAATTTGAGCATAAGATTTATGATTATAAGAAGCTAAATCAAGACAGTTTATCATCCCTAACTTATGAGACTTTTTTAAAAGATCTACTAACTTAGTTTCCTTATTTTTTTTAAATAAATCTAATTTCCCCAAGAATGTTAAATAACCAACATATAATATTTTTGGTTTGTAATTTTTAATTTTAGTAAGTGGTAAGTGCTTATTGTCTAAATAATCATTAGTGCCAGAGTAATGAAAAAAAGTTCTCTCTTTTTCCATTTCGGACATAACAAGAGTATATGAAGTGCTAACTTTTTTTAAAATTGAGAAATAGGATGTAATGATTTTATTCTTTTTACAATGTTGAATTATTATTTTTGAATTATCATCTACACCTATGCAACCTAGGCCAATTTTAGGATAATTAAATCCTAAATAATTTAAATTTGTCAGTACATTTGAAGGCCCACCCCCTACACAATCTATTCGCTTACTGACCATGGAAGTTTTTCCCTGTTCAGGCCAGTTTTTTATTTTGTAGGATGTGTCTACACACCAAATTCCTGCTGCAATAATACCAACTCTTGGCATATTTAAATTTCATTCCACAATGGATGGAGAATTGTTTCATCCTCTTCAACTTTTGTGAACCTTCCAACTGGTTCTAAAAAGTAATTATCTTTTTTATCGTCATTAACTTGAGATACCTCTCCAGCCATAGCCATGCCAGTACCCTTTTCAGTATAAAACTTATGATAAACAAATCTTTCAACTGTAACACTCTGCCCCCTTTGAAGAATTAAAGGCTCATAAGGGCCAATGATCTTGAGTTCACCATCAATCATTACTCTTATTTCTTCTTGAGTTGGGTTTTTTTGATCATCAACTTTCACAAATTCTAAAACCAAATTACCACCACCTCTATTGATGATATCTTCTAATTTAATCTTATGGCTATGAAAGGGGATAACTTGATCTTCCTGCATAAATAATAATTTTTCCGCATATGGCTTCTCATTATCAATATTTTGGATTCCATTTCTTACACAAAATAAAATAATACCTTCTTTATTAAAGTTACCTCTACCAAAATCAGTCACATCCCATCCCATCTGATGTGTCCTTAAGTATTCAGCAACTGCAGGCTGCGCATCATAATCTGATTTACTCCAGTATGCCCACTTTGGAAGCGCCCATTTATATTCATCAATTAGTATTTTAGCATTACTTATTGCATGATTTATTTCAGATCTTTTCATAAGTTTATAATACAGGAATTATATCTAGTTGACTAAACTTTTGATAAATTCTCAATAACTATTTTAGTAGCTTTTTTAATATCATTTGAGGTTAAGTCCAGTAGTTGAATCTTATCATATGTCTCTGGGTTATTTTTCAATGAAAATCTAAGTGAGTCACCGAAAGTTTTTCTTAATTCTGTTCCTATATTAAATTTACAAACATTTGTTTCTCTAGCAATTTTAGCTCTTAACAAGAGATCAATTCCACTACCACCATGAAGAACAAGAGCAGTATCTGTTAAATTTTGAACTGCTACTATATCCTGAATGTCTACATTTGTATTCTTATCCAGTTGCAAGTGGGTATTTCCAACAGAAATTGCCATAGCATCACAACGAGTTTCGTCCGCAAATTTTTTAGCTTCATTTGGATTAGTTTTTAAAGATTCTTTACCTTGGCTGTATCCAACAAAACCTATTTCTCCTTCAACTGAAATACCGGCCTTATGCCCTAACTCGACTATAGTTGCTGTTTTATCTATATTTTCATTTAATTCCAGTTTTGATCCGTCATACATAATAGAAGTAAAACCATTATCAATTCCCATTTGGCATTCTTCTAATGAATACCCATGATCAATATGACAAACAATAGGAGAAGAAGATTGTTCGGCTAGGTATCTAAACATCTTTCCTAAGATAGGAATTGGCGTGTTTTTTCTGCAGCCCGGGCCAGCTTGTAAAATTACAGGCAGTCCGAGTTCGTCAGCAGCTTCTGCATAACATCTTGCATCCTCCCATCCTAAAACAACTAATCCAGCTACTGCGTAATTGTTTTTTTTGGCTGGTTCTAGAACTTCACTTAGGGTCGCAATTGTCATTTATATTTTGCAATCATATCTTTTATACCTGGTATAGTTTCAAGTTGATATGCATGAGTCTTTTGAAAATATTGGATTAAAGATCTTTGGCTTTGACCAACCAATATTGTGAAATAATACATCTCATAACCTGGCGCTACTACACATGGATGATAGCCTTTATCAACTGCTATGGTAGATCCGTCAAATAGCTGATATCCAAAACCTTCATTTTTATTTTCATCTCTTTGAAAAACCTGAACACCAAAACCGTGTCCTGGATTAAATCGATAATTATAAACTTCATCATGTCTGGTTTCAGTTGGAAGATTTTCCGTATCATGTTTGTGAGGTGGAAATCCAGACCAACCACCAGCCCCTACAGTATAAAGTTCATTCACAAGAAGTCTTCCAACTTGCTCATGTTGTTTGGCACCCAAAATATGTTTAATTTTTCTATGCGTTTTTGTGTCATCGGAACCATATTGAACAGTATCAATTTCGCTTGTTTTCACTAGGAAAGGTTTTAATTTTTTATCATAAATTCCTCCTGCAATAAAAACTTCAGCTTTATCTGTTAAGCAAGTAATTTTACAATGAGAATCAATAGGAATATAACTTCCCTCCGGCTGTCCATCCCAGACATGAGATGTTCTTGTTCCTATAGACCCTAAAACATTCCCTTCAACTTCTATTTGTATATTACCTGTAGCCGGAACAACGCTTGTTTCATGAGAACTAAGTTGATAGTCGTAACTTTCACCTTTTTTTAAATTAATTATATTAAAGTAAACTAGAGGAACAGTTTTATTATCAGTATCAAATAGAGGTTGATTCTTATTATCTGAGTATGGTATGTGCATTATTATTCTTTCTCCTTTATTTTATTATGTTTCATAAATTCTTTCAATTCTTCTTCAGTAGGCATTGCACTTGAACAAGCTACTTTTGTTACAACAATTGCAGCACTTGCAGAACCTTTGATCACAGCGTCTTCAGTTGTTTGACCATTTAAAAGTGAACTTATAAATCCACCATTAAATGCATCTCCTGCACCTGTAGGCTTTAGTGGAATTACAGGAAAAATACCAAAACTTTTTTTATTACCTTTGGTAATTAAATCAGAACCATGTTCTCCCTTTTTGTAAACAATGATAGATGGCTTACCCTCAATTAAACTTTCAGCAAGCTCTAGTCCATTTTCAGAATTATCTGCAATATTAAACTCTAAATCATTTCCAATTATAATATCCATTTTTTTTAATACATTCTTGTAAACATCGGATTTAACCTGATTTGATTCCCAATTATAAGGTCTATAATCAATATCAATGATAAGCGGTATATTATTTTTTGTTGCTAAATCTATAACTTCCATTACGGCAGATCTTGAAGGTTCTGCAGATAAGGCTGTTCCCGAAATAATAACAGCACCATACAAATCAAAATCAATCTTAATAATATCTTCCCTTGAGAGCTCTAAATCACATGAATTATTTCTATAAAGAACTGATTGGCAATTTTCAAATCTTGTCTCAACAACGGCAAGTTGAGTGCGAAACTCATTTTTCACTTCACGACAATACCGAGTACCTATATTGAAATTTGATAGTTTTTTTTTAACATAGCTTCCAATAGAATCATTAGAAATGCATGTTACTATTTCAGTTTCAATACCATACCGTTGAAGGGAGACACAAGTATTAGCAGCAGACCCTCCTAGATGGGAAGAAAAACTTTCAACATCTTCTGTTTTAGTTCCAGGTGGTTCTGGATATACATCCATGCCAGCTCTGCCGATAACTAGGATTTTTTTGTTTATATTGCTTAAAATGTTAGACATAAGTTAATCTTATATCATTTCATTATTGCAGAAATATCCTCAATATTAAAGAAACTTGGTACATTGCAGGAAGTTTTAATATCTAAAGTTTCTCCAGAATTAGCAGCCATCATTGTAGTTTGAATAATATCTAATACATGTAGTGATAGTTCGCCATTACATCTATTGGATTTTTTGTGCTCAATTGAGTAAGCCATCTCAGACAAGCCTACGCCTCGATAGTTTGCTCTAGTTGACTCCTCATTAGCTCTTAAACTTTCTTCTCTTATATTAATCTTTCCTAAAGGCATATCTTCTGTTTTATACTCAACCCATTCTCCGGTATCACTATTTGTGCATACAAGAGGGGAACCACCAAACATATTTGGATCAGGAACAACCATAGATCCTTTAGTTCCATAAAGCTCAATATGGTTTCTTTGATGAGCAATTACATCAAAAGACAGCGTTAGTTGAATTAATGCTCCACTTTCAAACTCTAAATTAACTAGATAAGTAGTTGGGCATTCAACTTTAAAGTTTGAGTCTTTTTTAGGTCCAATACCAATTGTTCTATTTTCAAATACCTTAGTAGAGACACCATGAACAAGTTTTGCAGGTCCTAATAAGTTTACTAATGCAGTTAAGTAATATGGTCCCATATCAATAACTGGTCCACCTTCTTTTTCCGCAAACCAAGGTTCTGGATTTGGATGATATGATTGAACTCCCGGAAAAGCAAAAATCGCGTTACCCAACTTAATATCTCCTATTGTTCCACTTGATACTAATTCGATAGATTTTTGTATACCGCCTCCTAAAAAAGTATCAGGGGCGTTTCCTATATATAATCCTTTTTCTGTTGATAGCTGAAGAAGATGTTTTCCATCTTCAAAATTTACAGCCATTGGTTTTTCACTATAAATATGTTTACCGTTTTCTAAACTTTTTTTTGCAATTTCATAATGAGCTTTTGGAATTGTGAGGTTAAGAATTATTTCAATTTCTTTATCTTTGATTAATTCGTCAACGCTACATGCCTCAATATTATTTACTTCAGCACATTTATTTGCAACTTCCATATTAATATCAGCACACTTAATAATTTGAAAATTATTAAAATATTCATGACCTTTGAAATAGGTCTCAGAAATATGGCCACAACCAACTAACCCTACTTTAAATATTTTATTCATATTAATACCTTGATACTTGAGAATGAATTACCTGTCTAGACCAGACATGTTGATGTATTTAATTTCAAGAAAATCATCCATACCGTATTTAGAGCCTTCTCTACCTAAACCTGACTCTTTAATTCCACCAAATGGCGCTTCTGCTTTAGAAGTTATTCCTGTATTTACACCTACCATACCGTACTCTAAACCTTCAGAAACTCTCCATATTCTCCCTATATCTCTTGAGTAAAAATAGGAAGCCAAACCATAAGGTGAGTTATTTGCAAGTTTAATTACCTCTTTTTCATCTTTAAATTTATAAATTGGAGCTACTGGGCCAAAAGTCTCTTCAAATGTAATTTTAGCTTTTGTGGAGACATCAGTTAAGACAGTAGGTTGATAAAAGTTTTTTCCTAAATTGTGCCTTGCTCCACCGATTGCAACTTTAGCTCCTGTTTGAACTGCATCTTCAACATGCTCTTCGACTTTAGCTAAAGAGTGTTCATCTATCATTGGACCTGAAGCAACTTCTTCATCCAGACCTTCTCCAACTTTTAAATTAGATACAGCTTCTACAAATTTTTTACAAAATTCGTCATGAACTTTTTCTTGCACGTAAAGTCTATTAGCACAGACGCATGTCTGTCCCGTATTTCTAAATTTACTTTGCATAGCTCCCAAAACAGCCTCATCAATATCAGCATCATCAAATACAATAAAAGGTGCATGACCTCCTAATTCCATTGAGACTTTTTTTACTGTTGTTGCACACTTTTGTAATAAAAGTTTTCCTATTTCAGTGGAACCTGTGAATGATAATTTTTTAACAATTGGATTACTTGAAAGTTCATCACCAATTTCAGATGCTTTACCAGTAACAACATTAATAGTTCCTTTAGGAAAACCTGCTTCTTCAGCAAGAGCAGCTAACGCTAGGGCAGAAAAAGGCGTTTGGCTTGCAGGTTTAATTACTACGGGACATCCAGCAGCGAGAGCCGGGGCGCATTTTCGTGTAATCATAGCATTGGGGAAATTCCAAGGGGTAATGGCCGCAACAACTCCTACAGGTTGTTTTAATACTACTATCCTTCTATCAGTCATTGGGTCAGGTATCGTATCTCCATAAACTCTTTTTGCTTCCTCTGCAAACCACTCTACAAACGAAGCTCCATAGGTTATTTCACCTCTAGATTCTTTAATTGGTTTTCCTTGTTCAATAGTCATTATTTGAGCTAACTCTTCATGATTTTGATTTATTAAATCAAACCATTTTCTTAAAATAATTGATCTTTCTTTTGCAGATTTGGATTTCCATTCAGGAAATGCTTGATGAGCAGCTTCTATTGCTAATGTTGTTTCATCTTTACCACACTTTGGAACGGTACCAATTTCTTCGAGTGAAGCTGGATTGTTAACAGATATAATTTCATTTGAATTAGCTTTTATCCATTCACCATTTACATAGCATTGGTCTCTGTAGAGTTTAAATTTTTTAATATCCATTTTTTATTTATATATCCTTTTTATTTATCCTACTATTGCGTTTTTGACATCATTTTATTCATATCAGAATGATAATTTAGACTTTCATTTTTTCGACTGGAACGGGTGGAGCAAATGAATAGCCACCCCAGACCGATTGATCGAAGTTAACAACTGAACCTGTCATCATACCAGAGTCATCAGAAGCAAGAAAACTAACTGCTTTAGATACTTCCTCTGGAGAAAGTAGTCTTCCAGATGGTTGTTCTTTCCCAGCTTTATCAAGCCAATTTTCTTCTGCTCCATGATACTTAGTCTGTATCTCATGTTCACCATCGGATCCCATCCAACCTATATTTAATTGGTTAACTCGAATTTTATTTTTTAATAACGCGAAAGCCGTATTACGTGTGAGGGTTGCTAAACCTCCTTTTGAAACACAATAAGCAGAAATAAATGGCTGTCCAGTCATTGCAGCAACTGAACCAATATTGATAATTGAACCTTCAATACTTTGCTCAATCATAATTTTTGTTGCCTCTTGGATTAGAAAAAAAGGACCTTTCAGATTTGTTCCAATCATTTTATCAAAAAGATCTTCAGAAGTATCGACTATAGTTCCTCTATCTGTCATTCCTGCAGCATTAACTAAAATATCTATTTGACCAAATTTTTTTTTCATAAATGCCATCGCATTTCTGCAATCATTAACATTGGTTAAGTCAGCTTTAATGAAGTGAACGGGACAACTTGTATCCGCAGAAATTTTACCTGCTACCTCCTCACCTTCCTTTTCTTTTCTTCCAATCGTGACTATTCCAGCACATCCATTTTTTGCAAAGTCTCTTGCTATCGCAGCACCCAAGCCTTGAGTACCGCCTGTAATAAAAGCAAATTTACCTGTAACTTTATTCACTTGAATATTCCACAACATCATATCCGCTAAGCTTCAAACATTCTCTAAGTTCCTTATTACCAATTTTAGCCATTTCAAGTGGATTTGCTTTCGCAGGGTCTTGTTCAGCTTCTACAATAAACCAACCTTCATAATTATTTTTTGCAAATGTATCAATGACTTCTTTAAAATCTATACTTCCATCCCCTGGAACTGTGAAAGCTCCTTTTAGAACGGCGTCTAAAAAACTTTCTTTATCTTTGTTAAGTTTATTTACAATTGGACTTCTAATATCCTTAGTGTGGACGTGGGTGATACGATTTGCGTATTTGTTTATTACACTAATTGAATTTCCTCCAGCAAATGTCATATGACCTGTATCAAATAATAAATGTACAGCCTCTCCAGTATAATTCATGAGCAAATCTAATTCATGCTCTGTTTCAACCGCTGTTCCCATATGATGATGGAAAGAAATTGGCATTCCAAAATCACTACAAAACTCAGCAAAATTAGTTAATTTTTTTCCATAGGTTTTAAAATCATCCTCACTTAGTTTTCTTTTAGTATTTAAAGGTGCGCTTTGGATATTTTGTATTGTTCCAGCAGTTTCTCCATAAGCCATACATGCTGCACCTAATTCTTTAAACAAAACTAATTGATTTAGAACATTGTCTTTTTCAGCCTCTAAATCATTATCCAAAACTGTTCCTGAATACCAGCCAGAGGCAAGATGAAGTTTGTGATTTTTTAATATTGGTTCGAGTTCTTCTGGGGTTTTTGGAAACTTACCACCCGTTTCAACACCTGAAAATCCAGAAATTTTAGACTCGGATAAACATGTTTCTAATGTTGTCTCACCGCCTAATTCTGGCAGATCATCGTTACTCCATGCAATTGGAGCTATTCCTAATTTTGCTTTCATTTGAAAAATCTCATTTCAGTTCTCCCAATTAATATATTAGAATACAAAATTATTGGATATTATAAATCACTTTTTGTATTATTTTATTCAAATAGAATAAATTTTTAATAGAGGAAAAATCTGTTACATTAATAAACTTTACTAAAAGGATAAATATAATGATTAAAATTGCAGTTTTAGGATGTGGTAGAATTGGTCAGATGCATGCAAGAAATGTCAGCAATCATCCTGATACTTCTTTAGCAGCTGTGTACGACACAAATAAAGAATTTGGCGAAAGAATAGCTAATGAGCTCAATGTTCCATTAGTTAATGATGATAAAAAAATTTTTGAAGATAATAATATTGATGCGATCCTAATTGCATCACCAACAGCCACGCATATAGAATTCATTGAAAAATCAGTGGCATCTAACAAGCCCGTTTACTGCGAAAAACCCATTGACTTAAATATTTCAAAGGTAAATGAGTGCGCTAAAAGACTTCAAGGAAATACAGTTCCAATTCATCTCGGTTTTAACAGAAGGTTTGACCCAGGCCACGTTGCAACAAGAGATGCCATGATAGCTGGTGAAATTGGAGACCTTCACCAAGTTATAATTACTTCTAGGGATCCTGGGCTTCCAAGTATGGAGTATTACAAAGAAGCAGGAGGACTTTTAAGAGACATGACTATTCATGATTTTGATATTGCGAGATTTATGCTTCAAGAGGATCCGGTAAAAGTTTTTGCGATCGCAAACGCTCTTGAGGAGCCTAAATTAAAATCTGAATTAAATGATTTTGATACTGTTATGGTGATCATGGAAACTAAATCAGGAAAGCAATGTCATATTAACAATTCTAGGTCATCAAAATATGGTTATGATCAAAGGATAGAGCTTGTAGGGAATAAAGGTATGGTTTTAAGTGACAATAAAAAAATTAATAACGTCAAAAAATATTCTGCAAACGGTGAAAATACATCCACTGTTGAACACTTCTTTTTAGAGCGCTACCATGATGCTTTTATGAATGGGCTCACTTCATTTGCTGCATGTATTAAAAATAAAACAATGCCTGATGTTGGTTTTGAAGATGGAAGAAAAGCTTTACTTCTGGCAGAGGCAGCTTACGAGTCGCTAAAAACTCATCAAATGGTAAATGTAAATTATGATTGAAAATAAATTAAAGAAAAGTTGGACTAGTAAAAAAGCAACTTTAAATGGATGGCTATCCATTCCCAATGCTTTTACTGCAGAAATTATGGCAGAACAAGGTTATGACAGTCTGACTGTTGACGTTCAACATGGTGTTATAGATTTTTCAGACTGTGTATCTATGCTACAAGCAATGAGGGCTAGTGGAATTGTTCCTATATCTAGAGTTCCTTGGTTAGACCCTGCAATAATTATGAAAGTATTAGATGCAGGTTCAATGGGAGTAATCTGCCCTATGATAAATACAAAAAAACAAGCTGAAGAATTAGTTTCCTATTGCAAATACCCTCCTAACGGTGTGAGAAGTTTTGGTCCAACAAGAGCTAATATCTCTTTGGGTGCTAATTATTGGAAGGAGGCCAATCAAAATATTTTTTGCCTAGCAATGATAGAAACGCAAGAAGCTTATGATAATGTTGAAGAAATTGCATCTACGCCTGGTTTAGACGGTCTCTACATTGGTCCTGCAGACTTAACTTTAGGACTTGGTAAAGGTGAATTAGCTCCTGCTTTTGATAGAGAAGAGCCAAAGATGATTGAGGCTACTAAAAATATTTTAGCAGCTGCAAAGAAAAATAATAAAATTGCCGCTCTTCACTGTGGTACACCTGAGTATGCTGCCAAGGGAGTTCAATGGGGATTTGATATGGTTACTATTAGTAACGATGTCAGACTTTTAATTGCAGCTTCATCTTCGAGTGTTAAAAAATTTAGAGATTTGACAGAAACCAATAACAAAGATTCTAATACTAATAAAGATTCTGGCGCTTACTAAAAGATTTATTTTCTTAGCTTATAAAATTGCAAGAGATTGCTTTAATCCCGGAGTCTGAACATTTAAACTGAATACATTTCCAGATTCAATATCATCTAAGTTATTTAAGGAATGATTTTTTGAACTTAGCGATGTTATGTAAAGTGTTTTTAGATCTCTGCCTCCAAAAGCTAAACAGGTAGGGGTTTGACTAGGTGTGTCTATTTTAGAGATTAATTGTCCTTTGTCGTTATAACAAACCACACATCCTCCTCTAACTCTCGCACTCCAATAGTTACCATGACTATCACATGTTCCTCCATCTGGAAAACCTGGCGCTGTGTTTTTATTAATAAATACCTCTAGTTCTTTATAAGAATTGAAGTTGTGATCAATTTGAAATTTTCTAACTATGTCATTAGGTGTATCTGTGAAATACATAGTTTTTCCGTTAGGAGAAAAAGCAATTCCATTAGATACAGTAACTTGATTAAATAATTTAGTTAATAATCCATTTGGTGAGAGACGATAAACACTCCCTATTGGTCTTCTTTTATTTCTATCAGACGTTTCATCAAAAGTACCAAATACAACTCCGCCATAGGGATCAATTTTAGCATCATTAATTCTTGTTTGTGCTATGTCAGTTTCAACTTCTTGAATTGTTGTAAAAGAAGTTAGATCTTGGTTTGCAATTGATATATTTTTAGGGAAACCAATGATGAAACCAGGTTCTTTTCTTGGGAGAATAAATCCTGCCCGATCTGGTAGATTAAATACTTTACTATGACCATCTTCATTTAGAGACCAGATTTTTTTTTCTTCAATATCCGTCCACCATAATTGATTATCTCGTGGATCCCAAAAACAACTCTCACCAATTGTATTTTTACACTTTAAAACTAAAGCAACCTTATTATTTGAATGATTAATAACATTCATATTTTATATAAAATGGCTAATTTTCATATTATAGGTATTAGCTTAAGAGGAGATTACCATTATTACCTAATACTTCTTCCACCATCAACTGGAATAGTGCTACCAGTCATAAATGAAGCCTCTTCGCTGGCTAGAAAACAAATCACATTTGCTACTTCTTGAGGATAGCCTATTCGACCAATTGGATGAGCCTCACTCATACGTTTGTTATATTTTGAGATAGAATTAATTTCTTTTTTTAAAGTTTCAACCATCTGTGTATCGATAGCACCAGGTGCGACCGCATTCACACGAATTTTATCTTTAACTAAATCAAGAGCTAGTGAGGATGTAAAAGATACTATTGCGCTTTTAGATGTAGCATAGGCAAGCATATTTTTAGCCCCTCTAATGCTTGTAATTGATGCAGAATTGACAATAGAGGCATATTTAGATTTTTTTAATAAACGTAAGATATATTTACATCCAAGAAACATGCTAGTTGTGTTTGTAGTAAGGACATGATTCCATAAATCAAGTGAAGTTTTTTCTAAATTACCACTAACTCTAATACCAGCATTATTAATCAAAATATCTATTTTTTTATATTTACTCTCAAGATGGTTTCGAAGTTTCTTCCATTCATCTTCACTAGTTACATCAATTTTATAATATTCTAAATTTTTATTCTTAATTAAGTTGGATTTAGTAAAATTTGTACCTACAACCCGGCAACCATCTGCCAACAGAGTCTTGACAACATTTTTACCTATACCTGTTTCAGCGCCAGTAACTAAAGCTATTTTATTTTTAAATCGCAAAAAATTTAAACACCTTTGCGTTGTTTATTTTTTCCTTGAATAAAATCTTCGTAAGCTTTTTTATTATCTTCAGTAGTATGGACTTCTGAAGTGGGGCTTTCCCAAAAAGCAGATCCTTCAAGCCATTCGTATCCATGAGTTTGAATTGAAATCACATACGTCTTATCAGATTTTTTTGCTCTTAAAAAAGCTGCTTCTAATTCAGAAGTTGAAGTTACTGTCTCTCCGTTAGCTCCCATACTTTTTGCATGTGCTTCAAAATCAACAAATTGTAAATTTGTAGCTCTGGCAGAACGAAGATTACAAATATACTCTTTGCCACCTTTAGCTAATTGCAAACGGTTAATTACCATATGCCCTCCATTATCACAGACTATAATAATTAATTTTTTGTCATAAATAACAGAGCTATAAATATCGCTATTAGCTAAAAGATAAGATCCATCACCAACAAACACGACAACATCTTGATCAGGTTTAGCCATTTTAATTCCAAGAGCACCTGAAATTTCATAGCCCATACAACTAAATCCCCATTCAGATTCAAATGTATTCTTTTGCTTGGGTCTCCATACTTGAATAACTTCTCCTACTAATCCTCCAGCAGCAGTCACAACAATATCTGAGGGATCTGAGTTACGATAAACCGCACCAACAGCGTGGGCATATGAAGGTAATTCTTGGTTGGTAGGTCCACTTTGCTTTTCAACATAATTTTTCCAATCAGTTCTCTCTTTAATAGCTCTTTCAAACCAAACATCTGGCGCTTTCCAGTCACCAAGTGCTTTGGATAATTCTTGAAAAGCAATTTTTGCATCACTGACAACAGGAGTTGATCTATGCTTGGCCACATCATATCTAGCTGTATTAATTGAAACCAGTTTAAAGTCGTCATTTTCAAAATTTGACCAAGAGCCTGTAGTAAAATCTGCAAGCTTAGTCCCTACAGCTAGAGCTAGATCTGTATCTTTGGATAAATTATTAGAAGATTTATCTCCTAAGCCTCCAATATTTCCGATGTAGTATGGATCATCATTATCCATACAACCTAACCCCATTACAGTTGAGGTAACTGGGATATTATGTTTTTTTGCAAAATCTGACAATTCTTGTTCTGCTTCAGAATAAAGAACTCCACCACCTGAAATAATAATTGGCTGTTTGGAAGATTTAATTTTTTCAGCGGCAGCTTGAATTTGGTTCAAATCAGGATGAGGTCTTCTAATTTCATGAACTTTTTCTTCAAAAAATATCTCAGGATAATCATATGCTTCTGCCTGAACATCTTGTGACATAGCTATTGTTGCTGGACCACAGTCAGCAGGATCGAGCATCACTTGAATGGCCTGAGGTAAAGAGGCTAAGATTTGTTCTGGTCGTGTAATTCTGTCAAAAAATTTTGATACAGGTTTAAATGCATCATTAGCGCTTATTGTAGGATCAGTAAAATTTTCTACTTGCTGTAAAACTGGATCCGGTAGTCGACTAGCAAATGTATCACCTGGTAATAATAAAATTGGCAATCTATTACTCAAAGCAACTGCTGCTGCTGTTACCATATTTGTTGCACCTGGACCAACCGAGGATGTAGCAATAAAAATTTGTTTTCGTCTCATAGCTCTTGCGTAACCGATACCTGTCAGAGCCATATTTTGCTCATGATGGCCTCTATAACCTGGCAACTCATCTTGAAATTCTTCCATAGTTTGTCCGATACAAGCCACATTACCATGACCATAGATACCAAAAGCGCCGGGAAAAAGAGGCTCTTTCTTTCCATTAATTAAAGTTTTTTGAGCTATTAAATAGCGAAATAATGCTTGAGCAGAAGTTAAACGGACAGTTTTCATAATTTTTCCTTTTTTATAAAATCCTAATTTAGGTAAGATAAATATAACTAAATATTTCAATTTTTGATACAGCCAATGTAAATAATTTTTAAATTGAATGTTTATAAATTGTTTACTTAAATTTTTCGTTTATAAAAAAACAATGAAAAAAGTTGCAGTAGTTGGTGTAATTCATGAGTCTGGATGGGAAGTTTTAAAAAATGCAAATTATCATATTTTTGAAATTACGGATTTCTCTAGAGATAATTTAAAAAAAGAACTTTTTGATGTTGATGCTATTGCTCTTAGAACAACTATCATTGATGA